>SDBV01000821.1_pt1 | contig 45024 bp, 41 predicted proteins | sample 2277081 | NCBI WGS metagenome assembly SDBV01 (sample SAMN10402039, study PRJNA504765) | marine sediment metagenome | isolation source: marine sediment core GS10_PC15, 223 cmbsf | place: Arctic Ocean: Southern Knipovich Ridge | collected 2010
CCTCAAGAGGCGTTAGCTTAGTGCTTACGAAGGTTCGAATCCTTTACTCCGCATATCCTGTCGCAGGCAGGATTTATTTGTAAGATGAGAACCTAGGTTCGACGAGCAACTTTGCGAGCATTTATTTGTTTACGTAATTTGTCGCGAGCAGGGTTGGGAGCTTCCTTTACTCCGCATTAGATTCTCACCTTACAGGTTTCCCAAGGGATGACTCAGGAAGAGCCGCAAATCCTTTACTCCGTATGTTTTTAATTCCCTTCCGCATCACAAAAAACTAGAAATCCCTTTCTGAGCAATTAATATCGCAAAAACAATCTTTATGAATAAAGGAACTGAAATAAACGCAGTTAGTATTATTGTGATTCCTGCTAGGAAATCAATCCATCCTGCAAAATCTTTTGGAAAGCCAAGAAATGATTTAATTAAAACTATAACGCCCAAACTAATTAAAAGATAGAAAGGAATTTCTGTTAAAGCACTTAAGGCCAAAATCAGACCTGCCAATAAATCAATTCCTCCTAAAATTTTGACCAGCATGTTTTTTAAACTAAGTTTCTATTTAAAAAAGTATGGTTACAAGCGCTTGTAACTCAGCCTGGATTAGAGTGCCACCCTCCTAAGGTGGAAGTCGAAGGTTCAAATCCTTCCAAGCGCGTCTATTCTCCATAAGCAAGATAAGTGGTCTTAATCATTTCTTTAATCCCTTTTTTAGGATTCCAACCAAGAATTTCCTTAGCCAATGAATTTGAAGCAATTAATGAATGAGGATCACCTTCTCTTCTTGCACCATATTCCCAAACAAGATTTTTTCCAGTTACTTCTTTAAAGGCATTTACTAATTCCTTAACACTTTGTCCCTCTCCTGAGCCAAGATTAATAACACCATTATAGTTTGTGCTTAAGGCAAGAACATGTGCATGCACCAAATCATTAACATCAATATAATCTCTTACCGCTGTCCCATCTTTAGTATCGTAATCATTTCCAAAAATAATAAATTTGTCTCTTTCGCCAGTCAGAACTTCCATTAAAATAGGAAAAACATTTTCTGCATGAGGGTCCAGGTATTTTAATCCTCCATCCCCTGCCACATTAAAATATCTTAATGAAATATAATTTATTCCATAAATCTTATGGTACCATTCTATTATCCTCTCACATTCTAATTTAATAAATCCATAAAAATTAATTGGTTTTAGTTCGCAAGATTCATTAATAATTTTTTTATCTGAAATTCCATAAACTGCTGCAGAAGACGAAAACACAAGCTTTTTTATATTAAATTTAACCATGGCATTGAGAAGATTTACAGTGCCAGTGAGGTTGTCTGAGTATTTAACAGCGTCTTTCATAGATTCTCCTGCTGCCTTATATGATGCAAAATGCATTACAGCATCAATTTCTTTTCCCTTACATATTTCAAAAACCTTTTCTTTATCTGTCAAGTCAACTTTATGAAATTCTGCCCTCTCATCAACAAGTTCTCTTTTCCCTTTTGATAAGTTATCAATAACAAGAACCTCATTATTTTTGTCAAGAAGCGCCTTCACACATACACTTCCAATATATCCTGCTCCTCCTGTGACAAGAATTTTCATGAATCTCCCAAATTTGCTGTCTATAAAAAGATATTGTATTAATAATAAACTTTAAAACTCCATTTAGATAATTATATCAGGCGTGACCCAAAGTTAAAGGAAAGTTTGTTTATGCCCTTCCAAGGGGTAATAAAGAAAACCTTGGGTTGTCTTTATTGCGCTGGTAGTTCAGTGGTAGAACTAATAGAAACGCTTATAACTACTAATAACCTGATTATTCTATGCCAGTCTTCATTAAATTATCTAATACTCAAAGGAAATTATTTTTCAACGAATTAAAAGAAAAAATAAATACCTCTTGGGAGAAATTTTATCCTCTCTTTAATACAAGCCGTACAATGTTTTTTAATTATCTCTCTGGCAGATATGCTATCCCAAAAAATCTGTTTGATAAGTGGCAAAGAATATCAAAAACAAACTTCAAAGGAATGCCAAAGGAAATAGAAAAACCAAAATATCTTTGGAAACCCCTCAATCTAATTAAGATGGATAGTAAATTAGCAGAAATATTTGGAGTATTAAATGGAGATGGGCATATCTCTAATTTTAAATATGAAATATGTGTTGTTGGAGATACTAGAGAGAAGAATTATCTGAATTATCTAAAAACTCTTTTTGAAGGTAAATTTAAGATTCAATTTAATTTTTTTGAAGAACCAACAAGAATCAAACTTAGAACCTATTCAATAGAATTATCTAATCTATTAACTAAGAATTATGGTCTTCCAAAAGGCAATAAATTAGGAAAGTTAAAAATTCCAAGGCAAGTTCTTCATTACAGAAAATGGATAATCTCTTACATCCGAGGATTGTTTGATACAGATGGTTCTATTTATCAAAGAAGGAAAAAAGATTTAGTTGTAAATATTAGAAGTGCAGACATGAGATTTATCAATGAAGTTAAAGGGGCTTTATCAGAATTGGGGTTCCACTCTTCATTGAGCAAGGGAAATCTTAATTTGTACAGACAAGAAGAAGTAGCAAGATTCTTTAGGATAATAAAACCTGCCAACCCTAAACATTTAAAAAACTTTGAAAATTACTCAAATAAAGCGCGAGTGGTCTAATGGTATGACATTTGCCTTCCAAGCAAATTGCCTGGGTTCGATTCCCAGCTCGCGCATCCAACACAAACAAAATGGAAAACGAACAAGATAAACAAAAATCAACACAAGCAAAGAGAAAATTTGCAGAGTTTCATGATAAGAATTACAAATTACTATTGTTAATCCCATTAGCGTTATTACTTTTTTCGTTTATTTATATGTCCTCGTTCTATGCCCAAAATAATGATTTCATAAGAAGAGACATCACATTAAAAGGTGGAACTTCTGTAACAATCAACAGCGATTTAAACACAGCCGAGTTAGAACAAGCTCTTGCCAATCAACTTGGAGAATTAGGAACAAGAGAGATTTACGATTTGATTACAAGGGAAAAATTAGCAACAGTCATAGAAACAACTTCTGATGCAGAGCAAACAAAACAAGTTTTAGAAGAATATCTTGGATATGAATTAACAGAGGAAAACAGCAGTTTTGAGTTTACCGGTTCAACTCTCAGTGAGAGCTTTTACAAGCAATTGATGATAGCGATATTAATTGCTTTTTTGTTCATGGCAATAGTTGTGTTTATAATTTTCAGAACACCAGTACCTTCTGCAGCAGTAATTCTTTCAGCTTTCGCAGACATACTTATGACATTAGTTGTTGTAAATCTCTTAGGAATAAAAGTTTCAAGCGCAGGAATCATAGCCTTCTTAATGCTAATCGGTTATTCTGTTGATACAGACATCTTGTTGACAACAAGAATCTTAAAACGAGATGAAGGCTCGCTAAACCAAAGAATTTTCGGGGCATTCAAAACAGGGACAACAATGACCTTGACATCTCTTTCAGCAGTTGTCTTTGCTTTAATCGTAGTAAGTTCATTTTCATCTGCATTAACTCAAATTTTCACAATCCTCGCAATTGGGCTTGGCTTTGATTTGCTAAACACCTGGATAACAAACACTTCAATACTTAAATGGTACATGGAGAAAAAGAGAAAATGAAAATAAAGCTAACCTGGAAACTCTGGTTGTTATTAATTATCTTGGCTTTGTCTCTTATATCCATTTTCATAACCCCGACATTTCTAAAAGACGGAGTTTTAATTTCTTCTGTCGAAGGAGATTCAAATGCATTTGAACAAGGTTTAAGGAAAGGCCAGGTTATAACCGGAGTAGATGGGCAAAAAATATCTAATGTTGAGGATTTCTCAGAAATAATAAAAGAAAAATTCCCTTCAGAGGAAAAAGTAAAAACGACTTTTACAATAGAGGAAACAGATTATATTATTTATTCAAATTCTTCGCCAGAGATAATTGTTTCAGAAATTCCAAAAACAAATATCAAATTAGGATTAGATCTTGTGGGGGGTTCAAGAGCTTTAGTCCAGGCAGAAAATGAAAGCCTTTCATCAGAAGAAGTCAATGATTTAGTAGACATAGTTAGTAACAGGTTCAATGTATATGGAATAACAGATATGAACATCCGTCCTGTTTCAGATTTAACAGGAAATCATTTCATGCTAATAGAAATTGCAGGAGCAACTCCCAAAGATTTAAGAGATTTAATTTCACAGCAAGGAAAATTCGAGGCAAAAATAGGAGGTGAAGTAGTATTCATAGGAGGAGATAAAGATATAACTTCTGTTGCAAGATCTGGCCAGGATTCAGGGATTTATTCTTGTAGCCCTATTCAAGAAGGAGAAGCATGCAATTTTAGATTCACTGTTTATCTCAGCGAAGAAGCAGCACAAAGGCACGCAGACATAACAGAAAATTTAGAGGTAAATTCAACTGCTCAAGGAAATTATCTTTCTGAGAAATTAGATTTGTTTTTAGATGACAAGCTTGTTGATAGTCTTTTAATTAGTGAGGGACTAAGAGGAAGGGTCACAACTCAAATTTCAATTTCAGGATCAGAATCAGGAGCAACAAGAAATGATGCTTATTCAGCTGCAGAAGAACAAATGCACAAGCTTCAAACAATATTGATTACAGGAAGCCTACCTTACAAATTAGAGATAGTAAAACTAGATACAATTTCTCCAACACTTGGAGCCGGATTCACTAAGAATATTTTTCTCGCAGGTCTGGCTGCTCTATTCGCGATATCACTTGTTGTGTTCATAAGGTATAGAAAAATAAAATCTTCCTTGGCATTGCTTTTAACAAGCGTATCAGAAATAATTATTATTTTAGGGATAGCTGCTTTAATCAAATGGGACCTCGATTTACCAAGTATCGCAGGAATCTTAGCTGTAATTGGTACAGGAATTGATAGCCAGATTATCGTCCTTGATGAAGCAAAGCAAACTCATTTCTTAAGCATAAAACAAAGAATGAAACGGGCATTCAAAATAATTTTGGGAGCTTACTTCACAGCATTAGTTGCGCTAATTCCTTTATGGTGGGCTGGTGCCGGTTTGCTAAAAGGTTTTGTATTCACAACAATTCTCGGAATCACAATCGGGGTATTAATAACTAGACCAGCTTTCGTAGACATCGTTAAAAAAATAGAGGGATAAAAAGAAATGCTTCCACAAACACATTTTGTATTAGGAATAGTCTTCGTAGCTGTAATTTTCTTAATCTTCCCTTCTGTAGGAATTATGAATGCAACAATCATCCTTGCTGCTTCAGTTTTAATTGACATAGATCATTATTTCTACTACATCTACAAAACAAAAAAATTAAGCCTAATAAAAGCTTACGAGTGGCACAGGGGGCTTCACAAAAAATGTAAAGCAATCCCAAAAGAGAAAAAATCCGAAGTTCACTTTGGGACATGTGTTTTTCACGGCATAGAAGTTTTGATGCTCCTTTTTGCACTAGGATTTTTTGTATCAAACATCTTCTACTTCATTTTCATAGGATTCACATTCCATCTAATAACTGACCTGGCATTAGAAATAACAGTCTATAATAAATTCAACAAAGTTTCTGTAATATATTGTTTCCTAAAATCCCGAGGAATGACTTTCATAGATGATTTAGAATTTTAGGACATAAATATTTTTAAATCTATTATCCATAAATTTAAAATGAAGATTGGTATAATCGGCGTGGGAATGGTTGGAGGAGCCACGAAGGAAATTTTTGAGCAAGTACATGAAATTTTTCCTTATGATAGGTATAAAGAACCTTATAATTCTGAAGAAAATATAGATAATTTGGCAGAACATTCTGAAGTAGTTTTTATTTGTGTACCAACACCAATGAAGCCAAGTGGGGAGATGGACTATTCCGCCATCCACCATTCATTAGATTTATTGAATAGGAAAATAAGAGAAAAAACAAGAAATCCAGAAGATATAATTGTAGTGATACGTTCAACTGCAGTATCTGGTTCAACAGATAAGTTTGCAAAACAATATTCTTTTCATTTTGCTTTTAATCCAGAATTTTTAAGAGAGAAATACGCAGTAGAGGATATGAAAAACACAAGTCGAGTTGTTATTGGAGCAAATACTCTAGAAGATTATAGAAAAGTAGAGAATGTCTATAAATCTCTTTTTCCAAATGCTAATTATCTACACTTAGACATAAAAACTGCAGAGATGATTAAATATTCAGCAAATGTAATTTTAACAGGACAGATAGCTCTTGCAAATGAAATTTATCAAATATGCAAAACTATTGGGATCGATTATAACATAGTAAAAAAAGCAATTTTATTAGATGAAAGAATAGGGAGGAATATCGATGTTCCTGGTCCAGACGGAAATCTTGGATTTGGGGGAAAATGTTTTCCTAAGGATTTGAATGCTTTAATTTACTTAGCAAGAGAAAATATGTATCGCCCATATTTACTTGAAGAAATCTGGAGATTAAACGAAAGAGTAAGAAAAGATAAGGATTGGTTAAACATCGACGGAGCAACTTCAGAAGATTTTTCTGAATCACAAACTTAAATATTCCCTATACCAATCGATTGTTCTCCTCACTCCATCTTGCAAATTAATTTTTGGAGCATACCCTATATTTTCTATATCTGAATTATCTAACTTAACTTGTTGAGGTTGAGCAACTTCAGCGTCACAAACTTTGATTTTGCTTTGACTTTGGGTTTCTTGGATAATAAAATTAGCCAATTCGTAAATATTGGCCTCTTCTTTTCCACTAATATTATATTCTTTATTCCATTGAGAATGACTAATCGCTAACATGACCCCTTTAACAAAATCATCAATATAAGTAAAATCAAGAGTTTTTGTCTCAGGGTCGCCATAAATTTCCAAGTCCTTGCCTTGCAAAGCATTTGTGATGAATATATGCATTAATCTTTTTGTTTCATCCCAAAACCCCCCATAAACTGTAGATGGCCGTATAATTGTATAATCTATTCCATATGAATGTTGATATGCTTTACATAATTCTTCGCCATACCTCTTAGAAGCTGTATAAGGATTTTTTTCAGGACTTAAAATTCGTGAGGATGAAAAAAAGACAATTTTCGGAATATCCTTTTTCCTACAGAATTCTAAAACCCTAAATGTTCCTTCAACATTATTCTTATAAGATAACTCTGGATTTTCTATCGCCTGATTTATTTTACAATGCGCAGCAGCATGAACCATTAAGTCCACCCTATCATCAAAATTGAGATTATGTATATCTGAAGTGTTCGTGCCTTCTCTAGTATCCACCCCTTGGATTTTGTGCATCTCTTTTTCAAGCTCTTTTTTTAAAAAACTCCCAATGAGCCCTTTATGCCCTGTTAAAATTACATTCATACACTTTCTTAACCCGCGTCCTTTTTAAGTTTTCTTTAACTAAAAAACATATAATTAATCCTTAACATATCCATAAATAACCCCAGCGCCATAAGTCAGATGCATTAGCAAAAATATAAATGGCAAAAAGACAATCCCCCTTAAATCTCTATTTTTCAATGATTCATAAACTGAAAAAATCAATGCAAGCGCAAGATACAAAAGCAAAGGAACAAACAATAAGGAAGCCAGGCTAAAATCCTTGCTAAAAATCCCAAAAAAGTATTTTGCTACTTCTGAATTTATTATTATCCCTCCAAGCATAACTGCAAGATATAACAGAAAAACACTCGGAATCAGAAAAAAAGGTTTCTTCATCGCTTCACTAGGGGACTGCCATGAGGGAACAACCTTTCCGTAATTAAAAATCTGTTTTACAAATGCCTTAATAGTGGGACGTCTTCTATGATAAACAATCAAACCAGGATGATACGCGGCCTTCATGCCTTCTTTTTTTGCATCAATAATAAACTTGGTGTCTTCCCCTGGAAACAATGTTTCATCAAATCTTACTTTATCAAAAACTTCCCTCTTACAAAACATAATTGCAGTAGTAAGGTAAGTATTATCTACATCTAAGTTCAATTCTTTACTTCCATATCTATTAGAAGTACTCCAACCACCAAACTTAGAACAAAGTGCATAACCAGAGATTTTCGCAAATCCTTTTTCATCCCCAGGGGTTAACTGTGGCCCCCCAACAATATCAATCTCTGGATGTTCATTAAAAAACTTATCAGCAAGCCTTAAAATCGCCTCATGAGCAACAGCATCATCATCCAAGAAAACTACAATATCTCCTGTTGCCTCATCAACACCTTTGTTTCTATTTTCAGAAGGATTTGGTCCTGGTTTAACAATAGTTTCATATTCTTCTTTAGGAAAATCTAATTTCTCTAGGCTTTTCAGTATTTCCGCATCCCTATAAGGAGCAACAGGAATAACCAATGAAAATCTCATTACCAAACTTAATCTACGGTTCTTATAAATTTAACTACATTTGTTACACAAAGAATAAAAACCAATTTCTTTTGTCTCCCCCATGGATTTAGAAAAAGAACACAAGGTAATTAAAAATTCTTTTTGGAATATGTTAACTCTTTCTCTGGGAAAGTTTGGGGGGCTAGTCTTTTCAATATTGATTGCAAGATTTCTTTTACCAGAGAAATTTGGAATTTACACTTTAGCAATATCAATAGCATTGTTAATAGTAAGTTTAACAAATCTTGGAATTAATCAAACTCTTTCAAGATATTTGTCAGATGCTCTTGGAAGAAATGAAAAGAAAAAGGCAAATGCATATTATCAATATTTATCCAAATTAAAACTATTATTCGCATTTTTTTCAATGATCTTTTTATTCATCATAGCATACCCTCTGTCAAATTATATTTTTAATAAACCTACCCTCTTTGCACCTTTACTAATTTCTAGTTTTTATATAGTTACATCGTCTTTCCACAATTTTTATGAAACACTCTTTTTTGTCATAGGAAAACTAAAATATGTTACAATAAAGGAGATAATTTTGCAAGCTTCCAAGATTTTGTTAATTTTCCTTGCATTTTACTTCATTGCTCCGAAAGTTTCTCTAGCAATCTTTGTTTTAATCCTTTCTTCTATAATTGGGATTGTTTTTCTATCTTTCTCACTTAAGAAGAAAGTTGGTTATCTTTTTCAAAAAACAAAAGAGAAAATAGATAAAAAGAGAGTAAAAAAATTTCTAAAAAGCACACTCTTTTCTTTTATGTCTTCTACTCTTTTTGGATATGTTGATGTAGTTCTACTGGGGATTTTTGTAACTTCTGTGCACATAGGCTATTATTCTGCAGCTTTTTTAGTCGTGGGAGGTTTCTATGGAATCTTAATGTTTTCTAACCTATTTCTACCAATTTTTACAAAGATGAAACATGAAAACTTGTCAGAATCCTTTGATAAAATTTTCAGGCACCTTTGCATAGTAAGCATACCTTTTGTGTTTGTAATTCTTACCTTCGGAAAATATTTTTTAAAAGCAATATATGGATATGAATATTTACCCGCAGCGCTCCCGATGTTTTTTCTTGCATTTTTGATTTTTGGATTTCCTCTAACCGAGATCTTAAAAGCACTTCTCTTTGCAAGAGAAAAACCAAAATTTGTTGCAAAGATGGCTTTAATTTCTTTAATATTAAATATATTTCTTAATTTGATTATAATCACTTTTTTATTAAGAATCTCTATGAATTGGGCGATAGCAGGAGCAGCAATAGCAACGGTAATGAGCGAGTCTTTTCTATTATTTAGTCTTTCAATGAGTGTTAAGAAAGAATTAAATGTATCTTATAACTGGAAATCAATAATCAAACCAATTTTAGCATCCTTAGTTTTCTTTACAGCAATTTCATTCATAAATTATCAGATAGATAATATGAGTCTTTTGTTAGGTCTTTTGGAAATAATCTTAGCGTTAACTTTATATCTCGGAGTAATGTTTTTAACAAAAGGGATAAACAAACAAGACATACAAGTATTTAAGGAAATTATATCAAATAAATTCAAGACGAAAAAAAATTCATAGTTTTACTTTTCAAATTCAGAAATTTTTCTTGATTCATATTTTGATAAAAATCCTGCTATTTTTTTAAACAAATCAAAATCATCTAAGACTGCCATCGTAATCGGGTGGATTAGTAAAATGCTATCTCTGTTATTCTTTTCATTTTCATCAATTCTCCCTTTAAGAATCTCAAACCACTCTTCAGGGTTTATCCTCCCTTTAGTGCAACTTGCAAATGGATTTTTACTCTCAGGCTTTAGTTCCCCATAAGCAATAGTTACAACATCCACTGGAATGTTCATAGGTAAATGGATAATTCCTCTATCATCGAATGGTTTTACTTCTCCCACAATATCTGAGATATACCCCACCCCCTCTTGAACCAGAATTTCTGAAGTTTTCTTATTACTCCCAAAAGAATGCGTTCTCCAACTTTTCATTGTCAATCCAAGTTTTTCAAAAGCCCTTTTTGTCTTTTTGATATCCATTCTTTGATACCAAACAGGACCGTAGATGCACCCCCAAATCTTCCTAAATATATAACTTTTTATCACCCCCATAGAACCGAAATTATCATAAGTGTGCCCGCCAATTTCCACATCATAACTCAACAGTTCTTTGACCTTTTGTCTGTCTTCTTCTAAACACTTACCATTTAAAAACAAAGTAGAGGAAATATTAAATTCCTTTAAGATTTCAAGATATTTTACAGCATTATCTATGTCTTGTCCTGCTATTTTCTGCTCCCAGTGTCCTCCAGAAGCACAATGCACATCTCCTGTAAGATATATCATAGCTGTTTTTATAGCAAAAACTATTTAAATTTACTGCTTATTAGATTTTTATGACATTAATTTCTCCTCCAAAATTTGGTAAAAAAACAAATCTTCTGATAATAGGTGCGGGAAAAGCAGGAGAATTAATAGGGAAGCATTTAATCACAAACCCTCATTTAAATTATAACATTCTTGCATTTATTGATGATGATTTTTCTAAAATAGGGCAGGCTCTTTTAGATATCCCCATAGTGGGACCTATTAATAAATTAAAAGAGATAATAAATAGGAGAAGGCCAGACGAAATCTTAATTGCTATGCCTTCTGCAACAGGGTCTCTTGTAAAACAGATATTTTATGAATGTGAAGATATTGGAGTTAACATAAAAATTCTTCCTACTTCATATAGAGATTTAAATCTATTAAAAGAGGGTAAAGCGGGATTTGAAAAAGTTCGTCCAATCGAGATTAGTGATTTTTTTATAAGAAAACCCGTTATTACCAACATAAATGAAATAAAAGATTTTTTTGACGATAAAACAATTTTAATTACTGGGTGTGCTGGGTCTATTGGCTCTGAATTATGTGCACAGTTATTAGAACTTAGCCCTAAAGAAATAATTGCTTTGGATAATCAAGAAACAGCTCTCCATGAACTGTCTCTGAAATTTATGAAAAAATATAATGGAAAATTTCTTCCGATTATTGCAGACATAAAAGATAGTAAAAAAATAAATTATGTTCTGGAAAAATATAAACCTTCAATTATTTTTCATACGGCCGCATATAAACATGTTCCCATGATGGAACTACATCCAGATGAAGCAGTGAAAACAAATGTCTTTGGAACAAAAAACCTTGTAGATCTTTCTGAGAAGCATAATGTGGAACATTTCATTTTTATTTCTACAGACAAATCAGTTAATCCGAGGAGCGTTATGGGAGTAACAAAAAAAATTTCAGAGATGATAGTCCATAATAAATCGCGAAAAAGTCCAACAAAATTCGTAACTGTTAGGTTTGGCAATGTTCTCAATAGTAATGGCAGTGCAATTCCTTTATTTGAAAAGCAAATTGATAAAGGAGGGCCTGTCACTCTCACAGATATAGAGATGAAAAGGTTTTTTATGTCGATTCCTGAGGCTGCGCAGCTTGTTATACAATCTGTCTTAATGGGAAAGTCAGGTGAAATCTTTATACTTGATATGGGGAAACAGTATAAAATTCTTGATATTGTTGAAGATATGATAAGACTAAGAGGTTTAAAACCTCATAAAGATATTAAGATAGAAACAATGGGATTAAGACCTGGAGAAAAATTATATGAAGAGCTTACTAATTTCCATGAATTAAAAGAATCCACAAATAACGAAAGAATTTTTTTAATTAAGAACCATGTTTTTTGTGAGAATGAAAAACTAGAGAAAGACTTGCAAGCTTTGAAAGAATTAGCAGAGAAGGTGGATAAACATCCTATTTTATTAAAACTAAGAGAGATTGTGCCTGATTTTTTAAAAGAGGAAAATGTATAGAAAAAAATTCCTCCCTTATAATAAACCCTTAATTGGCGAAGAGGAAATAAAAGAAGTAATTGATACCTTAAAAAGCAATTGGCTTACTATGGGTCCAAAAACAATTCAATTTGAAAAAGATTTGGCTGAATATTTAGGCGCAAAACATGTTATAACTGTTAATTCTTGTACTGCTGGATTACATTTATCTCTATTGGCATTAGGAATCGGCGAGGGTGATGAAGTGATAACTTCCCCCTATACTTTTGCAGCAACAGGAAATGTAATCTGTCACGTTGGCGCAAAACCAATATTTGTAGATGTTCAAGAAGATACTTTTAACATTGATCCTAAAAAAATAGAGCAAGCAATTACTGAAAAAACAAAGGCAATAATAATTGTCCATTTTGCCGGGCAGTCAGTAGATTTAGATGAGATTATAAAAATAGCAGATAAGCATGGTCTAAAAATAATTGAGGACGCTGCTCATGCAATTGGCTCAGAATACAAAGAAAGGAAAATAGGTTCTATGAGGAATCTAACTTGTTATAGTTTTTATGCAACAAAAAATTTAACAACAGGAGAAGGTGGAGCAATTGCGACAAATGATGATGCACTTGCAGATAGATTAAAAGTATTAAGACTTCATGGGATAAGCAAGGATGCCTGGAAAAGATATAATCAAGGAGAGGATTGGTATTATGAGATATTAGAACCTGGTTGGAAGTATAATATGACCGATATTCAAGCTTCCCTAGGGATACATCAACTCCGCAAATTAGAGTCCTTTATTAAAAAACGACAAGAGATTGCTAAAGCTTATGATGAAAAATTGAGCAAAATTAAAAAGATCACACTCCCCCTAAAAAAATCAGATAGGAATCACGTTTATCACCTTTATCCCTTATTGCTGGAAAATTATGACAGGAATCTATTCATAAAGGAAATGGAAAAAAGAAATATAGGAACTAGCGTACATTTTATACCCTTACATTTACATCCTTTTTATCAAGAGTTAGGATATAAAAAAGGAGATTTTCCAATCGCAGAAAATTTATATAGCAGAGAAGTTTCGCTGCCATTATATCCTGGTATGACAGATGAAGATGTAAATGATGTGATTAATGCTATAAATGACTTCCTTAATCCTCAGAGAAATATCAAATTACGATTAGCTAATAAAGATGATTGTATTTTTCTTTATGAATGGAGAAATGATTTTGCATCAAAAAAAGCATCAAGATTTACTAAAAAAATATCTTATGAAGAACATATTGATTGGTTTAGTAAATCTTTAAAAAATCCCGAAATAAAAATATATGTTGCGTTGGAGAATGACAAACGCATTGGGCAAATTAGATTTGACAAACAAGTCAAAGAAGCAGAAGTAAGTATTACAATAGATCCTAAAGAAAGAGGAAAAGGTTATGGTTCTATGATTGTTAAAGAAGGCTCAAAAAAGTATTTTCAAGATGAACCAAACATAAAGGTACTAAGAGCAGAAATAAGACCTGAAAATAGTTCTTCTATACGCGTCTTTGAAAAGTCTGGTTATAAAGAAATATTGGAAAAAGAAACTCCCTATGGAACTTTTTTAGTTTTTAATTTATTAAAATCAGATAATGAAAATGGAGAATTTAAATGAATTCAATGACTGTGGCAATGTTACTAGAAAATGTTTTAATTGCATATAAGATAAATCGGGGGCTAGAAGATGGATTCACATGAGTTATTTGTTGAACAAAAATTTAAGGAAGTCTCGAAATTAATTCCCGAAAATTCTAAAATTTTAGATGTCGGTTGTGGAGATGGAAAAATAAGAAACTTTGTACAGAATTGTGATTATTTTGGAATTGATGGACAAAAGAAATTGGTAGATTCTCTTATTGAGGAAAATGTAAAGGCAAAAACAATTGATTTGAATAAAGAGAAATTTCCTTTTGAAAAAGAGAAATTTGATTATATCCTTATGTTAGATATTTTAGAACATGTTGCCGATCCTAAACAACTTTTAGATCAAGCTAAAAGCAGATTAAACGAAAGAGGAAGAATAATAGTCACCCTCCCAAATGATTACCATATCCTTAACAAAATAAGATTCCTATTTAACAAGCATCTTACTGAGGATGCTTTTGCTCCTTATGGACATCTTCATTATTTTCCTATAAAATCTGGAGCAAATTTTTTAAAAAAAAATGGATTTAAAATTGAAAAGAAGATTATCCTGCCTCCGACGAAACCAAATTGGTTGCCCAAATCAATAAAAAGTTTTCTTGCGCAGATCTTTCCCCAAGCCTTTGCTAGGGATGTTTTATATTTATTAGAACCTCTTCCTTAAATCTCTCCACAACCTTTGCAAGGCAATGGAGCTTTTTTCTCTCTTAACAATTTTCTAAACATTTGATATTCTTTTCCATTCCAAATTTTCCAAAAATCTTGTTTCAGTAGATTTCCCATTAGGGGTTTTCTGTAATCTAGAATTTTACAACAAGTAGTCACATAACCATTCCAAGTTATGTATATGCCTCTCCAAGGCCACACGCATCCCTTACTTTTTTCTTCGTCAAAAATAATAGAAATATTACTTTTTTTCGCAATTTTTCTTGCATCTCTTATTTTATTTTTAATTTCTTCTTTTAAGCTTAGAACATTTTGGTATTTTGCATCATCGCTATATTTTGAAACATAATCTTCCTTATTCTGCAGAGTCTGGAAAATTATTTTGGTTATTCCTATTTTTTCGGCGAGTCTCACAAAACTAGGAATTTCTTCTACATCTTTTCTCATTATTGTAATGGCAAAACTAACAATTGTTTTTTTGTTTTTTTGTTTTAACCTTTTGTTTAAATTTTTTACATTTTCCATGACTTCTTCGAATTTTGCCCCTTTTCTTATGTTTTCATAATTTTCTTTTTTGGGAGATTCAAGTGAAACTGCAATTTCTCCTATTTCAACATGGCATATTTTTTCAATTATCTCTTTTGTTAAGAGTGTTGCATTTGTATTTGTATTTATGAGAATTCCTTTTTGGTTAGCATATTCTATCATCTTGAATAAATCTTTATTCAGGAAGGGTTCTCCCTGCCCAGAAAGATGTATTTTGAATAAACTATCTAGTTTATCAAGAATCTTCTTAAAATCATCCAAATTCATTTCTCCGAGAGGTGTGCCCATTTTATCACGAATGCACATTTCACATTTCAAATTGCACAAAGATGTTGGTTCTATCTGCGCTGTTACTGGTTTATGCTTAAGGAAAATTTTTCTATCGTCTCTTAAAAAGATTACAATATTTTTCAAAATATTTATTTTTTGTTTTAGGGCTGTTTTTAGAAACGGCTCGTTTGTTCTCAAAGCATCATAATATTTCTTTAATCTCATAAATTCATATCCATCCTATATATTTGTCCACACTAATAGTTTTAAATACTTTTTTAGTCCAAAATAGATGATAGAAAGGCTATGTATCTTCACAATAAACTTTGCGTTCAATAGGCAAAGTCTGTTGAATTTTCTTGAGAGAATAATCCCTCCTGAAGTGGAACTTTTCCTATTTGTTCCGAGAGAATGCCAGGGAAAATATTACTCAAAGAGAATCAAGATAATCCAATCGAATGCTAACAAATATTTTTGTGCTCTTGATTTAAGAAAATTTTGCAAGGAAAATAAAATAAATCGGATTTTTAGTATGGGGGCTCTCCCTCAAGAAGGTTTTCTTATGGGATTTGCCTCCATATTCACTAAAACAAAATCATTGTGCCATTTAGTTGTGAATCCTTTTAATGCACATAAAACTGGTTTCAACAAACCCGCAATAAAGGCTTTTTTTGAATTTCTTTTACTCTATCCGATGATTTTGCTTATAGATAAGTATTATATTGCCATAAAAGATATCTGCAAGAAGACAAAAAGTTTTTTCTTTTTTACAAAAGGGAAGGTTGAATTCCTCCCCTATCCAGTAGATTCTGAGTTTTTTAAGCCCAAAAACAAGGCGATGTGCAAAAAAAAATTAGGTCTTCCAGCAAAGCAAAAAATTATACTCTATGTGGGAAGAATAGAATATGAAAAAGGTTCTGATATTATTCTTAAATTAGCAAAGTTAAAGGGAGACATACTCTTTTTATTATGTGGTCAGGTGCTTGATGAGAATATAAGAAAAAATAAAACTGAAAATTTAGTTAGTTTAGGCACAAAGAAAAAAGAAGATTTAGTGGATTACTATAATGCTGCGGATTTGTGTATCTTTCCAAGTAGATCCGAAGCAGGACCCTCTGCTGCACGAGAATCTATGTGTTGTGGAACCCAAGTTTTACTCCCAGATATAATCGGTCCGAGAATGCTTTCTCCTCCAGCACTTAAAACCAAATTATCGGTAAGTGAGTTCAACAAGAAAATAAATGAATTTTTTAACAATTCTAAAAGGGAAAAGGAGGCATTATCCAAAGAATTAAGAAAGTTTGTTATAAAAAACTATTCTGAAAAAGAATGTAAAAGCTTATATGTGGATAAATTGTTGAATAATTAATATGGAATCTGTGACTGCAAAAAGATGGGAGATTGCACAAGGATCTGAAAAAGAATACTGGGAAGAATTCACTAAAGAGAGACTTATCAAAGAAGAAACTGAAAGGCATGAAAGAAAGGCCAAAGTTTTATTAGAAGAATGGAAACCTTTTGTAAACATAACTGAAAACACCCGAATCCTTCAAATAGGATGTGGCCCAGAGGATATTATAACCCACCTAAATATTGGAAAAAGATATGCAATAGACCCTTTAGCAGATTTTTACAAACGAAAATTTAATCTTAATTATGGGGATTTAGAATTTTTAGAAGCAAGAGGAGAGAAGATTCCATTCGAGGATAATTTTTTTGACATTGTTATTCTTGCGAATGTATTGGATCACGTTGAAAATTCTCAAAAGGTTCTTAGTGAAATAAAAAGAGTTTTAAAGAAAGAAGGGTTTTTCCATTTTGAAAACTTGTTTTATCAAAAAAGTTTTATAAAACTTGGAAAAATTTGGAGCATATTCAAAAAAATTTTTACAGGTCAAATGTTCAATATTAACCACCCCTTCATGTTTTCTCTTCCTATTTTAAAAAAAATGGTTTCAGATAATTTCCAGATTCAAGAAGAAACAATTGGAAGAGAGATTGAATATTATGAAAATATGGGAGAATTAAAAAAAATTAAGAAACAAGATAAAAGGATTACTGCAAGAATGCCTCTCTTATTTGGCTTGTATGGGACAATAAATTATATGGTAATTTGTAAGAAATCTATTTAATTTTATTCTTAATCTTTGATCCCCCTACATCGTTTACATACTGGGAAATCAAATATCTTTTTCCTAGCATTATCTCTAAATTTTCTAAACTCTTCTTTGTTAAAAATACTCACTAGTTTTTCTTCTTTTAAATCTCCCCACACCACAGAAGAATGATAATCATTACAACACAGGGCAACCTTTCCCTTAGAATTAATAACAATTGGGTGGTCTGGATAAGAGCATCTTGGTTTCTCCAAGATATTCCCTTCTATTTCTCCCCCCACATTTTCTCTTATATCCTCTGTGAATTTTCTGAACATTATATATTGTCCATTGTTTTTATCATACTCCAGGATAGGCGGCAGGTTTTTGGCAATTTCTTTAGAATATTGTGATATGACAAATCTATTAACACCGTTTTTAATGAATTCCTTATATTTTTCTAAAGTCAATAATATTCCATTGGAATGGACTATTACTTTTGCTTTTGGAAGTTGATCTCTAGCATACTTTACAAACATTGGCAATCTTCCATCTGCTAATGGATCACTGAAAAAACAAAATCCTAAAGCTCCCCTATAATTAACTTCTTTTAACTCATTTATAATTTTATGAAATAATCCCTCTTCCATTAATATTTCATTTTCCTTTAAACCATAATCATATATACTGTTCGGACAATTATCACATCTTAGATTACAATAACTAGAAGTTCCTACACTGATTTCATCAGTAAAATCCCACATACCATATCTCCAAAGATATTTTAGATGATAAAAAGGGTTAAGGATTAATTTATATACTAATTCTCTATTACTCTTGCTTAGAATTATTTTCTCCATTTTGATTTATTTTCCATCTTCATTTTTTTAAAAAGATTAAATCATAAGTATTGTCTTTTAGGATGTAAGGAAATTCATTAAAATCAAAATTCATGGAAGCAGATTCTCTAATATCATAATTATCCCAACCTTCCCTTATATCATCTCCACATTCAAAATTAAGTTTTTTCATATTCTCCTTTATCTTAAATTCTTTAAAAAGTTGTTTATACTTTTTCAAACATATATTTTTCCTAGGATATTCTTATAAACTTGCCTTTTATCCCAATTTCATGAGAATAGTTTACATAAGTATGTTTTACTTGCCAATTTTTGGAGGAGTTGGAAGAAGTATAGCAATTCTTAAAAAGACTTTCTTCTAATTCATAGAATGGCAAAGGTTTTATTGATTCAACCAAAAGAAAATCTTTTAGATAAAGGAAAAAACGAACGTCTCTCAACACCTCTGAATTTAGTTTATTTGGGAACTGCAATTGAAGATAAACATGAAGTAAAAATTTATGATAGAAATGTTTTTGTTGAAGATGAGAATCTACGTGTCTTTTTAGAAAAATATAAACCAGATATTGTTGGAATAAATAGTATAACCTCAGAAATGTTGCATGATTTAATTCACTTGGGGGAATTGATTAAAGAAAAAATGCCTAAAACAATAATTTTGGTGGGAGGAATTCATGCAACAATCGAACCAGATTCCGTTTTAAATGAATCATACGTTGATTATATTATACGGGGGGAGGGAGAAGAAGCACTTTTAGAATTTTGTGATACTTTCGACAAAAATCCAGAAAAACTAAAAAATTTAAAAAACGTTAATAAAAACCCTCTAAGGCCTTTTTTAAACATGGATAATTTAAAGATGCCTAATTATGATTTAATTGATTTAAAACAATATGACGTTTTTTATATTAATTTAAGCAGAGGATGTCCGGGCAATTGTTCTTTTTGCTATAGTCCAAAAATGTGGGGAAAGGACAACAAACCATGCATTAGGGCACATAGTACAGAAAAATCAATAGAATTATTCAAAGAAATGATAGAGAAATATAATATAAGGGTTTTTTCAATTGTGGATGATAATTTCATTCCATTTAAATCAAGAGCAATTGAAATATGTAATTTCTTAAGCCAATACAACTTACACTTTTTTTGTTTTGGGAGAGCAGACTATGTAGATGATAAAATTTTGAAAGCTCTAAAAAAAGCAGGTTGCCATACAATACAAATTGGATTAGAATCTGGAAGTCAAAGAATGTTAGATTTTTTAAATAAGCACGTTACAGTGGAACAAAATATTGAAGCCATTAAATGCTGTAAGAGAAATAAAATAGCTTGTGATGGTAGTATAATGACAGGGATAACTACTGAAACTAAGGAAGAATTAGATGAAACAGTAAATTTTCTCAAAAAAAATAAACCAGGGATAATCAATATGAAGATGTTTATGCCCATGCCTGGAACTCTGCTTTTTGACTACTGTGTTCAAAAAGATTTAATCAAAAAACCAGAAACCCTTAAGGAATGGGCTATATATGCGAAAAGCCAATTTAAATTCCAACATAATACAAGTCATATCTCGGACGATTATCTTATAAAAACAGTGCAGAAAATGCGAAAAATGGGGCTTTATAGAAATAAATTTAAAAGACTTATTTTTTGGTTGAAGGCTGGAGAAATTAAACTCATCTTTAAAACTCTTAAAAGAGTAATTATAACTGAAAAATTAAAATTCACTTCTTACGAAATGGATTCGAATCATCCTAAAAAATTATAATATTTTAGATTCTTATTCCTGGTTTCTTAAGGAAATAAAAAGTTGTATGAAATGACTTAGCATTATCTATGAAATGTTTTGATTTAAAACCAAACATATCTGTCGGAGTAAAAAGTAAGAAATTTTTTAATTTTCCTATTTGCATTGGACTCCTTCCAGAATTGAAAGGACCATCTGGGGAACTTATTATTAGAATCCCTTCTTTTTTTAGTACCTTAAAGCAATTACTCAAACATTCATCAGCTTCTTTTAATGTATCAATTCCATAATTTAAAACTCCAAAATGTAGAATTATGTCAAAAGAATCATATCAAAGTATTGATCTATTTTCACAGCATCACCAATTATGTGATTTTCTGCTCCGAACTCATCAACTAGTGGATTTATATCAATGCTCCATAACTCATTATTTTTTAGTCTTTCTGGATAATCCGAGGTATAATCTGCAACACCAATTAACAAAACCTTTTTGTTTCTTATCTCTGGAAAAATTTTTCTTTCCATTATATATCTTTGAGGGCATATCCATTTTAATGTTAATTCTCTTAGAATCTTTCGTATATCTTTTAAAAGAAATTCATTAAAATCAAAACTTTTAGTGATATTTTTTCTCTCTTGAATATCTACATAATCATGACACTCCCTTATATCTACTCCACAACCAAAATTCAACTTTTTCATATCCCTCTTTATCTTAAGTTCTTTAAAAGATTGTGTATATTTTTTCAAATATATATTTTTCCTTGTATATTTTTATAAACTTGCCTTTTATCCCAATTTCATGAGAATAGCTCACATAAGTATGTTTTACTTGCCAACTTTTGGAGGAGTTGGGAGGGTTATAGTAGAATTGGCAAAAAGACAAGTAGCAGACGGACATGAAGTTCATGTGTTTTGTTGTGATTCTGACAAAAATACAAGATTAAAAGTTAAGGACGAGATAATTGAGGGGGTTCAAGTTCATAGATGTCCTTATTGGTTTAGATTGTCTTTTAATACTTTTATATGGCCCTCTTTATTATGGAGATTTGGAAAATTCAATAAGGTTGGAAAATTTGACATAATTCACACCCATGTTTCAGGGCATGCATATATCCTCTTTACAGGTCTACTCTCTAAGATTTATGGATTTAAGCACATCCATACAACCCACTGCCCTTGGACAGATACTTCTTTTAGACCAAAGATTTTAAGACCATTTTTGTTTTTGAATGATATAATTTTCAATAAGATTTCTTTTTCAATGATTCACAAAGTAATCTCAATCACCCCTTGGGAACTAAATACATTGAATAAATATACGGATGAAAATAAAATTAAAGTTATCCCAAATGGAACAGATAAAATACTTTTTAAAAAAGTAAAGGAAAATCAATTCAAGAAAATAAATAATATAAAAGAAAAATATCTTGTTTTGTTTTTTGGGAGATTAAATCCCACAAAAGGCCCAGAGATGCTAGCTAAAGTTGCAATTGATATAACAAAAAAAAGAAAAGATGTGGCTTTTGTTTGGGTTGGTCCTGATGAAGGGAAAGCAAAAGAAGTAGAAAAGTTGATAAAACCTTACAAAAATATGAAATATCTCGGGCCAATAAAAGGCAAGGAAAAAATAGCAGAAATGTATCAAGCAGCAGACATCTATGCTCTTCCAAGTTATAGAGAAGGGTTGCCATTAACGCTATTTGAGGCCATGGCTTCTGGATTGCCTATTGTTGCCTCCCCGGTTAATGGAATTCCTTATGAAATGAAAGAGCCTGAAAATGGTTTTTTTGCAAATTATGGTGATGTAGAAAAACTTAAGGAAAACATATTAAAACTAGTAAACAATTTAGATTTAAGGAAAAAAATATCTCAAAATAATTTTAAAAAAGCGAAAAACTTTGATTGGGATATTATTTATAAAAAATATATGGATGAATATAAAAATCTTTTAAGGATTAAAAAATGAAATTTTTGTTAATTAATAAACCGTTTCTACTTGAGCCCTTAGGAATAATGTACATAGCTTCTGCTATTAAGGAGGAAAATCATGAGGTGGATTTGATTACAACATCAGAAAATTTAGAAAAGAAGTTTGCCGAATTCAAACCAGATTTTGTAGGGTATAGTATAATGACCGGCGATCAAAATTTTTATGATAATATAAATAAAAAATTAAAAGAAAAATTTAATTTTTTCTCTATTGCAGGGGGGCCCCATCCCACGTTCTTCCCAGAAATGTTAAGCAATTCAAGTTTTGATGCAATTTGTATTGGGGAAGCAGAAGAAGCAATAAAACAATTTTTGGGTAGTCCCAATTCCAAATCAATTCCTAATTTTTGGTTTAAAACAGATGAAGGGATAATAAAAAATCCAGTTCAACCCCTTACAGAAGATTTAGATACACTACCATTTCCAGATAGAGAATTAGTTTTCAAATATGACCATATTAATGAAGGACCAATAAAACATTTTATTGCTTCAAGAGGATGCCCCTATAATTGTTCTTTTTGTTTCAATAAATCTTTCTCAGAACTTTATGAGGGAAAAGGAAGCAGAGTAAGATTTCGTTCAGTAGATAATTTACTAGATGAAATTGAACAAGTAATTTCTTCTTCTCCAACCAAAGTAGTTTGTTTTCAAGACGATACTTTTATTTTAATACCAGAGTGGATAAAAGAATTTTCAATTAAATACAAGGAACGAATAGGTCTTCCGTTTTATTGTCATGTAAGGCCGAATTTAATTCAGGGAGAAATTGTGGATGACTTGAGAAATGCAGGATGTTATGGAGCTAATATCGGAGTAGAATCTGGAAATGATAATGTCAAAAAAGATGTTTTAGATAGAATGGTTTCAAACGAGCAAATTTATGATGCAATAACTTTGTTAAAAAAGAATGGAATTAAAGTTATGGCTCACAATATTTTAGGATTGCCTTTCACAACCCTTGAAAACGATTTTGAAACCTTGGAATTGAACATAAGATGTCAACCAGATTATGCTTGGGCATCAATTTTTCAACCTTACCCCAAAACAAAATTAGGAGAAAGATGTGTAGAAGAAGGAATGTATGCTGGAGATTTTTCAGATACGAACACATTTTTTGATACGTCGCCTTTAAATATTAGTAATAAAAATGAAATAGCAAATTTACAAAAACTCTTTGCAATTGTAGTTAAATATCCCGAGTTGTATTCTTCTGGAATTTTACAAGAACTTATAAAATTACCTTATGAAGAAACAAAAGAGGGATTCACTAAACTCTATAAAGATTTTAGAAAAAAAGCAGATAGGGAATTATATGGGGTAGATCTATAATAAGAAATTAATTCAAATGAAAAATAAAATTCCCAAAATAAGTATACTGATATTAGCATACAAAGAGCCAATGATTTCTAAAGCAATAGAAAGTGCACTGAATCAAAAAACAAATTTGGATTATGAAGTAATTCTTAGTGCACCAGATAAAGAAACATTAGACATAGCTAAAAAATATTCTAAAAAGAATAAAAAATTAAAAATTTTTCAAGATTTAGGAGAAGGTAAAGCCAAGGCTTTGAATTTAATTTTGCCAAAGATTAAATCAGACATTTTGATATTCACCGATGGAGATGTTTGGATATCAAATAATGTGGTTGAAGATATGGCTAAGATGTTTCTCAACAAAGAGATTGGAAGCGTCACAGGCAAAACAATTCCCATAGAAGATAAAAAAGATAAATATGGATACTGGGCAAATTTTTTATTCGATGCAGCACATAAGATAAGAAAAAAAGCTGCCAAAAACGGTTCCCCTATTTTTTGCACAGGGTATCTATATGCAATAAGAAATATCAAACTTAAGGAAATCCCATTAGACACTGCAGATGACGGAATAATCCCCTACTATCTCTTAGAAAAAGGATATAAAATAGGATATGCAGAAAAAGCAGAAGTTTATGTTAAAAATGTGGATAATTTAAAAGAATGGATTTCTCAAAAAACAAGAACAACAAGAGCTCATGAAACTCTAAGCAAGTATGTGGATACAAAGATTATTCCAAGAGCTAAAACATTCAAAGTTGAAGCAAAAGGAATTTTAGATGTTCTCAAATATCCTGAAAATATTAAAGAACTTTTTTGGAGCTTCCAATTGATTGTATTAAGACTTTATATCTGGGCCAAATCATTTGAGGATGTATATTTCAAAAAGAAATACCATGAAGATAATTGGGAAAGGGTAGAAAGTACAAAATCTAATTAAATATTTTTAATAATCTTTTTTATCCTTCAATCTCCCAGATTTTTAACCCTTCAAAATCAAAACTAAAATCAATTGATTTTGCTCCTCTTTCTGCTAGGACTTCTCTTACCTTATGTTCACAGTTTGGATTACAATAGAGAAATAAATGCCCTCCTTCACCAGCCCCCATCAGTCTTGCTCCAATTGCGCCGTTTAATAAAGCTTCTTCAATTAATGCATCAACATATGTGTTGGTTATTAAAGGATTAAATTTTTTCTTTTTATCCCAACCCAAAGCAATCAACTCCCCAAATTTTTTAAAATTTCCTCTTCGGAGGTTGAATTCTACATCTCGTGCAATATTTTTTATTTCATGAAGTCTTTTAACTTTTTGATCATCTTCAAAAAATTTATTTTCAAATTCATGTTTATGGATTTGTCCTGAAGATTTAATCCTCCTTCCAAAGGAAACAACTAAAATATTTTTTTCAAATTCTAAGAAATCATCTTCAGCAATATTTACAGGATTTACTCTTGTATCTCCATTTTTAAATTCGTAAAGATTTATCCCCCCAAAAGCAGCAGCATATTGGTCTTGCCTTCCCCCCTTATTTTTTAATCGTTCTTTTTCAACTTTAAAAGCTATTTCTGCTATTTCATGCCGAGTTAATTTATTTTTTTTCCTTAAATGATTAAAAGCACCAATAATTGAAACACATAATGACGCACTTGCTCCAAGACCAGAATGAGGAGGAACCTCGCTCCGAACATAAAGATCAAAACCATAGGCCGGATTCATTTCAAGTATCACAGCTTTTATGATGTTAAGTTTATCCTCCCCAATAATTTCAATTTTTTCAATATTCTCAAAACTGTTTTCATAAGTCTCAAATCCTTCATGGATGTTAATAATATCTGATTTTATATTTATCTTTTTATCCTCTCTTAGTTTTAAGGAAGAATAAACATATCTATTGATAGTAGCATTAATACAGACTCCCCCAAAGTTTTTATCATAAGGAGAAATGTCTGTTCCTCCTCCCCCAAAAGTTATTCTAACAGGAGCACGGCTTCTTATTATCTTCTGATATCCTGTAATACTGGGCATGATTAAACCATTCATAACATCTTTCTTAAATTCTTTTAAATCTCCTTCATCCGCAACATCTAGCATATATCCCTCATGGAGAAATGCCCGAATATCTTCGATAATTTGCGGAAAAATCTCTATTTCTAAAGAAGTCTTTTTTAAGGCCGGAATCTTTTTTAGGATTTCCTTATTCATTACATACAATCCTCCATTAGCCAAAGCTTTTGGATTAGATGCTAAAAGATTTTCATGTTCAATAGTGCCTCTTTTATAAATTTTTACAGTTTTCTTTTCGTCTAATTCGATAATTTCTTGGGTTTGTGCATGATTTGCATCACAAATAACCATTGTAAAATTGGAATCATGGTTTTTATGAAATTCTAAAACTTTACTAAGATCCACGTTCATAAAAGTATCCCCATTCATCACAATAAAATCATCATCAATTAAATGTTCAGCATTTTTAATTGCTCCAGCAGTACCAAGGGGGGGATTTTCATATGAATAAGTTATATTCACTCCAAATCTTTTACCATTACCAAAATATTCTTCGACAACATGTCCCAAATATGCTACACAAAGAACAATATCAGTAATCCCCTGGTTTTTTAAATTTTCAATATTAAATTCTAAAAAAGGTTTACCATTAATTTCCACCATAGGTTTAGGAACTTTTTCAGTGAGGGGTCTTAATCTCGTTCCAATTCCTCCAACCAAAATTAATGCCTTCATTTTTTAAAAATCTTAATTTTTTTTAATCTTGCAAAAATCAACGCATCAACTGCCATCTTCTTAAATATTTTCTCTCCAGTAATCCAAAGTATCTTTCAAGGTTTTCTCAAAAGGAATTTCTGGTTCCCAACCTGTAGCCTGTTTAAACTTTGAAACATCTGGGATTTGTAATGTTACATCAGAAGAACGTAATAATTTAGGATCCACTCTTACTTCAATTTGTTTATCACTCATTTGTAAAAGTTTATCAAGCATTTCTCTAATTTTCATAGAAGCATTGCCTCCAATATTATATGCCTGTCCTGGTTCGCATTTTTCAATTAATAAATCATAGGCATTGGTAATATCTCTGACATCTAAAAAAGTTCTTACGCTTTCCAAATTTCCAACATTCAAAACAGGTTCCTTCTTTCCCGCTTCTATTTCTGCAATTTGTTTAGCAAAAGCTGAAACAACAAAGACACTTCCTCTTCTCGGACCAGTATGTGTAAACGCTCTGCTAATTATAGTTTTTAAGCCATAACTTTTAAAATATTGAAAGGAAATTAAATCTTCCCCCACCTTACTAACTGCATAAGGACTCTGAGGTCTGAAAGCATTAGTCTCTTTAATTGGAAGTTCATCTTCAGTCACTTGCCCATATACTTCAGAAGAAGAACAAATATGGATTCTCGGATCTATTTTGGCAGCCATTACAGCTTCTAAGAGATTTATAGTACCATTTATGTTAGTTTCAATTGTATCTGTCGGAGCATTGAAACTTGTTGGCACATAAGATTGAGCAGCTAAATGGAATATCCTATCGGGGCTGATATCTTTAATTATTCTAGACATAGATTTACTATCTCGTAAATCTCCATCCACCAAATTAACCTGGTCTTTAATTTCTTGAATATTATCTAAGGGACTTCTCCATCGTTTTAAGCCGTAAATTTCATATCCTCCTTTCTTCAATAGAAACTCAGCTAAATGAGAACCCACAAATCCAGTAATACCAGTTATTAACGCCTTCATTTTTTTAATATCTCCAAGATAATAAAACAAAAAATCAATTAATGCTTAAAAAGATTATGTAACTTAGATATACATGTTAGTCATTTCCTTCAACCATTTTCTTGAAAAGTTTAGTCAAGCAGAAAATAATTCTAAATAAATTCTTTAGAAATCATTGATTGTGGAACAAGTTTCCTTCCTTCAAGAACACATTTCTCTTTTTGTAATTGAATTTCAAGTTTCCTCCCCTTGAATCCTTCAACACCAAGAGCATCCAAACAGACAGTTAAGTGAGTTTCCGGAGCCCAAACATGCGGATGAATTACTTGAACAGGATTCTCTACCTTGATTGTTTCCGGACCTTCGAAAGGAGCATTATATTCTGGCGTGAACACTTGAGGAATTCCCTCAACAATTTTTGTTCGATAAACTTCCACATTTTCAAGAACACTTTCAAAAGGTTTTTTCCCTCTTAAATCATCTAATGAAATCATATAAGATTCTCTGTTAAAATGTATGAATTTCTCCCCTTTCATCATTCCTTCTGCATCTACTGGTAAAATTTCTTCTGAAGAAAGAGGTAATCGTCTTAAAAAAAGTGCGTCAAAAGTTGTAGAAGAATCCCAGATCATACCAAGAAGAGCTTTTGTTTTAAATAAAAGCCTCCCTTTTTCATTATAAACTTCTAATGTATCTGTTCCAGGAAGAGTTTCTACGTCTATATATTCTGGTTTTAAATTTAATCCAAGTTTTTTAGCCGCTTGTTCTGTATATTCTCTTGTATCTTTAGGAACATAAATTCTATGTGGCTTTTCCTTTGTTATTAAAATGCATTCTTCGCCTGTTTCTCTTAATGCCGTATCTCTTATTCCTTGCGCACTTGAAACACCTTCATAAGAATCAGGAAAGCCCCCATAAGCAGAATGATGCATCGGATGAAATCCTGCTCCTGCATCTCTTCTATGACAAATTACTTTATTATCTTTTGTGACATACAAGGAACCCCCTCCAGCAGGTTTGAATGGGTGGTCTTTGTCTGCAATGATTGCTTCGCCTTGAGTAATTAAACTTTCTAATACTCTTGAACCAAATTCAGGATTTGCAGGCAATCTTTGAGTTAACTGTTTTTTTACAGCAGGATAAACGAGTTGAACTACAAGGTTATCTCCAGTTCTATAAGCTCTTGCATCGTTTATTTCAAATTCAAGTATTTCAGACATGCTAAAAAAGATAATTGAATTCTTTTAAAGATTTGTATAATAAACAGACTATGTTGAGAAAATACAGTATCATTCTTATATTAAATTTATAAACGATTTTTAATTCATTTTTTAATGAAAAAAAGAGCAGTTTTTTTGGATAGAGATGGGGTATTAAGCAAGAAACTAATGGCACAGGAGTATGTACTTTTCTTAGATGAATTAAAAAAAAGATTACTACCAAACATACAAGAGCCTCTAAAGAGATTAAGGATTTATGGTTATTTATTAATAATTGTGACAAATCAATCCGCAATTAATAAGGGATTAATAACCCAAGAAGAATATTCCAAGATGGTTGCATATCTGAAAACTTTGGGGATTAGCGACGTTTATACCTGTCCGCACAATCCTTTAAAGGAATTTTGTAGTTGTAGGAAACCCTTCCCAGGAATGTTAAAAAAGGCTGCCGTAGATTATGATATTGATTTGGAAAGTTCTTGGTTAATCGGCGATGAGCTAACAGATATTCAAGCAGGAAATTCTGCAGGTTGCAAAACAATTCATGTTTTAACAGGAGAATATAAAGAACCTGTAAAAGAATCAGATTTTGTAGCTAATAGTTTAATTGAAGCAGCAGACTATATTATAACAGAAGACGCAAACAAATAAAAATAACTTATTCTAATGTTGACCATGGAAGAAATAGAACAAAGGAAATCAAACTTAAAAAAAAGACTTTTTTCTTGGGTTCAAGATAATTATGATAAGGTGTTCATCGGAGTTTTAATTATAGCTTTCATACTGCGTTTTACTATTTTCTTAAAAACAATGAATCAACCTGTATGGCAAGATGCTGCAAATTATTTGGCTACTGCAAAGAATTGGGGGCTCGGCCTAAATTTAAATGACATTTGGTATTATAGAAGAGGATTTTTTTGGCCGCTATTTTCTGCATTCTTTTTTAAGATAAGGCTAGGAGAGATTGCAATAAGGTTTATGGAGGTTTTATTTGCAACAGGAATCGTCGCTATTTCTTATTTTTTAATAAAAGACATGTTTAATAAAAAATTGGCATTATTAACTAGCATTGGAGTAACATTTTCATGGATTATGTTATTTTTTGTCGCAAGACCTATGAATTCAATTCCAGCAAGTTTTTTCCTTCTGTTGTCTCTTTTGTTTTTTTGGAAAGGTTATGAATTAAAACAAGGAAATAAATTTCTCTATTTATTTGCCATCTTTTATGCCATAGCATGTTTAACAAGAATGCAGTATTTGATGTTCGCCCCGATATTTTTAATTTATTTCTTTATCAAAGAGAAGTTCAAATTTTTTAAAAATAAACAATTGTGGATTTGTCTTGGAATCTTTTTTTTAATGTTGTTGCCATTTTTTATTAGTTATGGAAATCATTATGGCAATCCGTTAGTTGATATAGGTCAGTATTATTTTAAAATAGGAGGCACAGCAAGCATAGCAGAAGCAGGAACCCCCGAGCCATTTCTTCCCAAATTAGATGATTATTTTCGTGATCTACCTTACATTTTATCAAAGTCTGTTTTTGTAGTCTTTTTAATTGGAGTATTTTGTTTTTTTATTAATCTTTTTCTAGGTTTTGATAAAATTTTCAAAAATAAAGATATTCAAAAAAAATTCTTTGTTTTTTTATGGATTGTAATCCCTTTTTTAATTTTGAGTTATATGACTTCCCAAAGTTATATAGAACAAAGATACATTATGCCAACACTACCCTTTCTATTTTTAGTAGTATCTGCAGGGGTTTTAAGTATAGTGAACTTCATATTTAAACAATTGAAATTGAATAAGAAATTTTTAATTTTTGTACTTTGTCTTATAATGACCTTACTACTTATTTCGAATATTTTATGGGCAAACGAATTAATAGAATCGAAAAAATCTTCTTATTTAGAAGTAAAACAAGCAGGATTATGGTTAAAAGATAACTCAAACCCAGAAGATATAATTATAAGCAGGTCTCTGCCGCAAATTGCCTATTATTCAGAAAGAAATACTGATGATTTGTGGGGGAATGAATCTTTTTTTGAAGAAGGGCTAAAAGAGTTAGAACCAAGATACTTAGTTTTATCTATCTTTGAACCGCATCCCGAATGGCTATTACAATATCCTCAAAAACATAGTGAAACTTGGGTTCAGGTTAAATCATATTCTTCACAAGATAATCAACCTTTGTTGATTATATATGAAAATCAAAACTGGATACAAAATCAGAACAAAATTTAAAAGTCTCATTATTGATTTAATAAAATGAAAATAATGTTAATTTCTCCGCCAAATATTTTAAGTGGAAACACCCGAGAAGAATCTAACTTTGAGAATAGAATAACCCCATTAGATTTAGCGATTATTGGCGCAGTTTTAGAAAAAAAACATCAAGTGGAAATTTTAGACGCACTAGCTTTGAGATTAAATAAAGAAGAAATATTAAAAAATATTGAGAGATTCAATCCAGATTTAATTTGTTTAACTGCCTTCGATAGGTGCAGATGGGGAGTTGACGTCGCGAATGAATTGAGTAAGTATATTGAGCATAGAAATAAAAAATTGGGATTAATATGGAGTTATAAACCAGAATTTATGATTCCAATGATGGAGAATAATAAAAGCATCGATTTTTCAATTTATGGAGACCCAGAATACACCTTATTAGAGTTAGCAGATAAAAATAATTTTAAAGATATTGAAGGATTGATTTACAGAGAAGGCGAGAAAATAATTAAGAATAATCCCAGAGAATTAATTAAAGACTTAGATATCCTGCCTTTTCCCGCTAGACATTTATTAAACTTGAACACTTACAAAAGACTTCCACATGAACTTATGAAGGAACCAAATTTTGATCTGTTGGCTAGTCGAGGATGCCCTTATAATTGCATTTTTTGCTTGTTGAAGATTGTTGGAGGCAAGAGATGGAGAACAAGGAGTCCAAATAAGGTGATGGAGGAAATAAAAATGTTAAAAGAACAAGGAGCAAAACAAATACATTTTCACGATTTAACCTTTACATTAGATAGGGAATGGACAACAGAATTATGCGATTTGTTGATTAAGGAAAATTTGGGATTGATTTGGACTTGTCAAACCAGAGTAGATAAAGTCGATTCAGATTTATTAAAACTTATGAAGAAAGCCGGGTGCCGTTCAATTTTGTATGGCATTGAATCATTAGACCAAGAAGCTTTAGATAAAATAAAGAAAGGTGTTAAAAGATCTGATATAGAGAAAGCGATTACCCTGACAAAGAAACAAGGAATAGAATCACGATGCAGTTTAATGATTGGACTACCTGGGGAAACTAAAGAATCTGTTTTCAAAACAATTGATTTATTGATTAAACTTAACCCCTCTTTTATTCAAATTCACACCACTATGGCTTTCCCTGGGACAGAGCTTTATGAGAATGTTGAGGAGCATGGAAGTATTTTAGAAAACACAACAATAAAAAAATTTGATTTAAGCGGTCATTCTTTTATTCCAAAAGCATATAAAAACGAAGAGGAGATTTTAGAAATACAAAAAGAAGCTTATAAAAAATTTTATTTTAGACCAAGATATATTTTAGGAAAAATGTTGGATATAAAACAATTATCTCGAAATTTGAGAGGGTTAAAGATTTTTTCCAAAATGTAGAAAAATTTACTTGTTTTTAGGAAGAATTAGGATTGATAATCCTCTTATCTGCAACGTTCTCTTTTTTCAGTTCCTTTGAAATCTTTTCCAAATTATATTTGTTTATTGTAAATCTCCAAACATGGTCAATCGTAAGCTTATACAATTGTTTGTAATATAAGAAGACAAGTAAATCCAAGATGAATCGGAGATTTTTCATTTTCCAACCTTTTAAAAAATATTTTTTTATTTGATACTTTCTTATTTTATTTACAAATCCTTGTAGCTCTTTTCTTGAAATGTATTTTGTTCTTACGACTGGTTTGCAAAACATATCCGAAAAGTTTTCAAAACTATCTTTTTCAATTAAATTTTCTTTCACACACATTTTCCTAATATCTGTTTCTGGGAGAGGAACTAAGATAGGAAATAGGGTATATTCTGCGTCATGCTTTTTTGCCATAGCAAAACTTTCTTCCATTGTTTCAATAGTGTCATAAGGACTTCCCAAAATAAAAGTCAATCTTAACTGCAATCCATTCCTTTTTATTATATCAATCGCATTAGAAAGTTGTTCCTTTGTCAAATTTCTTTTATAAATTTCATTCCTTATGTAATCATTTCCTGCTTCGTATCCCATTCGCACTTCATAACACCCAGCATCTTTCATAGCTTTGATAATTTCTTCGGTAACCAAGTCTGCTCTAACATTAACTTCCCATTTTATTTTCTTATCAAATCCTCTTTTTTTATATTCTTTACAAAATTCAAGAATAAATTTTCTATCGAGGATGAATGTATCATCGTAAAAGAACAAGAATCTAAACCCTTCTTTGTAATAGAGTTTTATGTTCAATTCTATTTCTTCCATAATATTTTCAACACTTCTAAATCTGACATATTTTCCCTTTAATTTTTTCTTTAAAGCATGATTACTACAATAGGTACAATTATAGGGGCATCCTCTGGAAGCCATTATTGGAAGGTGGTTGTCATTAATTAGAAAATATTTTTTTAAATCAAAACTATCCCACTCTGGAAACGCACGACCATCCAAATTTTCTACAAGTTCTTTTTGAGGGTTTTTTATTATTTCTCCGTCTTTCTTATACCAGATTCCTTTTATGTTTTTACAGTCAAGGGAATTATCCATAAGTTTTTCTAAGGTTTCTTCCCCTTCCCCAATACATATCATGTCTACTACTTTATTTTTAATAACTTCTTCTGGAGAGAGGATACAATGAATTCCCCCAAAAATAATCTTAATATCAAAATTATTTTTAATGAATTTTGCAATTGTTAATGCTTGGGAATAATTAAAACTTAAGATAGACATTCCAATCAGAGCAGGCTTATCCTCTTTGATTCTGTTCAATAAACTCTGTTTCCAATCTTTCTTGTGGAATGCCAAATCAACGATATCTGCTTCATGATTTGTCTTTTTATTCAAATATCCCTTTAAAACTCCCAAGGACATCGTAGGGAATATTGCGTACCCTTCTATATTCGGCTCAATCAGCATTATTTTCATTTTAATTCATTGAGAGGCATAATATTAGTCATTTCCTCAAGGTAATTATAATAGATAAGTCATTTATAAAATTATTCGTGGCAGTTTGATAATTCAGGCTTGCCTAATTGAACATGTGGCTTAAATTTCGCAAGCCAACCAATAGTCAAAAAATTTGTTTTTCTAACCAATTTTAATTCAGAAATTAGAATTGGCCATATTTGTTTTAATGGAGTTATATGATCTGGGGCTCTCTCGCGTTTTCCAACAAGTCTTCTTATTTTTCTAGAAATCAAGTTTTCAGTAGGAATAGAAGTTATTAATTCAAAATCCGAATTCATTTTTTTAAAATTTTTTAAAATTTTTCCTATTTCTTCTTTTGGAATATGCTCAAAAACATCTATCACAAAAATTTTATCAGGCTTTAATGTTGTATAGTCCTCAACCTCAGTCTGTTTAGGGTTTAAGTCGTAACCCACGATTTTATATTCCGGAAGAATTTGTTTCAACCAGCAATCCCCACACCCAAAATCTAAAATAAGATCTGTTTTTTTAAGATTAGCAAGCTTAATAATTTCCTTAAATTTCCATCTAAAAAAAAACCTTACTAATGGATGTTTATGTAATACTGTGTGGTATGCACTGCTTTCATATTTCATTTTTTATATAATTCTCCCCAATTTTTATATTTTAGCTTTTCCGTCACAAATTTCAGGAATTTTCATCCCCATTGCTTTTAATATGGTGGGGGTGATATCATAGAGTTTCATGTCTTTAATTTTTTTCTTTTTTAATCCAAAACCATTCATGAGAAAGATGCCATCTAATTCTGGAACTTTTTTTGTATAACCATGCATTGATTTTACTTTTGAAGTATCTCTAAAAAAATCAGGATAAAATTGTTCGTGAGGTTTTGCAAAAGCTGAGATATCTCCCGCAACTTCTCTTTTATATGGAAATTTTAATTCTTTTTCCATATTGGTTTTGTCATAAACTAAATAACCATTTTCTTTTAATTCTTTTTTAAGTTGCTCTTTAGTTTTTTCGTCAGGTTTTTTTAACCACATATGTGCACTAGTCGAAGCAATAAAATAATCCCCCTCATATCTTTTGAATATCTTTTGAATATTTTGTGTTTTTTTCATACTACAACCTCCATGATCTGAAAAAATTATTAACCTTATTTTTTCTTTTTGAGACAAAACAATTTTCTTAATAGAATCATCGAGTTTTTTAATATGCTCTAAAGCTTGTTTACTGTGTAATCCAAATTCATGCTCAATGGCATCTAATTTCCAGACATGGGCAAAAACCAAAGGATAATTTTTTAATAATTTTTTTATTTTTTTTAATTGTTTGAAATCATCTTTTCCAGTAAAAAACCAAGTTCGTTTATGATTTGAAATTGTTGGATAATCCATTGCGACATATTTTTTTTTATTTTTTCTCAGCGAATCAAAAAGAGTTGGAACTGAAAGAGGATTATGATCAACACAAGATTTATCAACAGAAATTTCAAATTTCTTAATGAGGTTTATGGGAATTTTATTTACACTTAAGAATCTTGTTTTGCCTTGTAATAATCGGATAAGATTAATATAAATATCAATTATTTTTCTTTTTAATTCATCTTGTTTTAATTTTTCAAGAATTTTTATTAAAGGCCAAATATGTTTAATTTTGGAAAATGAAGAATTCTCTTTTAAATAATACCATGTCCAAAGGCCATGTTTTATTGGAAGGCATCCAGAAAGCATTGTGTATTCTGTGTGATGCCCTGCTGGAATTATCTCCAAAGGTCCATAAACTTCCTCTTTGGCGAGTTTATACAAAAAAGGGCAGTTTTTTTCATTAAAATCAGAAAAACTAATTGCGTCAAGAAAAAGAATTAATGTTTTCATATAAACCTCCTTAAGTAATATAATTTATAAACATCTAGGTAATTTTCTTTTATGGAATTTTGAGAATCAATTTTTTTGATAGGATAAATCTTTTTTAATTCTCTCTCAATATAATTTTTGTATTTTTCATCATCAATGCTGAATAAAACAAGAGGAGTCAAACTAAGAATTTTTAACCCAGGGTCCTTAAAAGAAAAACCTTTAAAATATAATTTTCCAGTTTCTTCTTTTATTTTCAAAAAATATAAGAAACTTAGGACACTTGCCATAAGTTTGCCCAAAATAAGACGATTAAGCTTGAAATTTAATTTAAATCTCTTAAGAATAAATCCAGCATAATCTTCGAAGTAGTACTTTTCCAATTCTCTTTTAATATCATTGCTTAATCTAATCCAGTTGGCAAATTTTTTCTTTATAACTCTTAAAATTATATATTTGAAAATTTCTGTAACATGTTTTCTTGCAATAAACCATTCTGTTTGATAATTAAATTTTTTAATATCTGGATTAAATTTATATTCGGTCATAAAATCGACTTTTTTTGCAAGTGTTGGAAGAACCTTGAATAAATCAGGGAATTTTTTTTCATAGATTTCTAAAAATCTTTCTTTTCTTTCATTATAAGTTGCTCTAAATTCCCCCGAGTACAACAATAAAGCTTCACAACAAGCAAGATAGACTTTGCATATGTAATAATTCGCAATACCAATTTCATCATGAGATGGTTTTTTCTCTAAATATTCCGGTTTCATAGATAAGAACATATTCATCATCCTATTGGATAACAAACGAAGACCCTCAGAAAAAGGCAAATCCGAAGGTTTCATATCTGGAATTAATTTTCTAACATCTTCTCCCCAAAGTAGAGTTGTAGAATTTTTCATTTCAAAATACCTTACAAGTGGAGAAAGATATTTTAATTTTCGAGAGGTTATGCATCTTAAATCCACATTAAAGAAAGTATTAAAATCAAATTTCCTGTTACAATTCTCAGGATACTCCAATCCTCCCTTACCAATCAATTTTGAACATTTTTTACCTAGCATTTCAAGAAAGTGGTCGGATAATTGTTTTTTTGTTATCAAATAAAAATCAAAATCATTTATCAACTTTGGTTTTTCATTTATCAGCTCTACTGCTCCTTCCCCTCTTCCAAATCCTCCTGAAAGAATTATTGCTTTTAATCCCCGAACAGATTTTCTTATTTCTTCAACAATTAGGTCCAAGTATTCTTGTACCAATTCATCCGCTTCAGGAAATCTAGTATATTTGTGTTTCATTTTATTTTTGAAAACGCATGTTTTAAAAATTTGGTATGCAATAACCCAAATATATCGAGTCTTTTAACATTATCCGCAATTAAATTTATGGGCTGTATGCAAGAAAACCAACAGATAGGATGTTTATTATTTTTTATATCCTCTCTCAATTTAGTTGCTTCTTTTGAATACCAAATTTCTTTAAAAGATTTTTCTTTTAAATTTCCTAATTTTCTAAAACCTACAGGGCAAGGGACAACATCTCCATTAGACCTTATATCACCAGTGATAAAAAATGCAGAGCATCTGTATTTATATAATTCCGTTGGGTTCTCAATAAAAGTTTTGAAATTATCTAAATATTGACCGGGCACAGCCACAAAATCTTCAAAATCTTTTTTAATTTTGTCAACTTGTTTTTGCATTTCAGCAACATCTTCTTTTTTCAATAAAAGAGATTCTTCTGATTCAAAATATTTTTTGATATGATGAATTGGTTGGAGAATAATTTTATCAAATCCTTTTTCTTTGCAAAGTTTTACAATATCATAAAGTTGTTTTACATTTTTTCTGTTTGCAACAGTTGTAACTTGGATATCTACTTTTTTCCCATTTTCCTTTCTAATTTTCTTTATTAAATCAACACATTCGAAAATTTTGTCAAAAGAACCATGGACACCTCTTATAAAATCATGGTCTTTTTTGTTAGAGCTATCCAAGGAAAAAATAAAAGTTCCAAGCCCATTTCTTATTAATGTTTCTGCATTTTTTTTATTTAATAATATTCCGTTAGTGTTTATAGAAGTAAAAATTTTAAGGCTATTTGCATATTTTACCAAATCACAAATATCTTTTTTCATTAAAGGCTCATTCCCAGAGAATGATATTGACTTAACACCCTCCTCTTTTAATTCTCTTATTACTCTCATAGCTTCTTGAGTGCTTAAGTCGCTTTCTGAATTTTTTAATTTCCATCGTGTACAATGTTTACACCTTGAATTACATAACTCTGTTATATCCCAATGGACCCTTATGGGGCCTATAATTGGTTTGATTTTTCCAAAAGAAAACAGTAAAAGGTTTAGCATATGTTTAATTAAATTACTCATTTTTTTATTAAAAAATCTTTTAGATGCCCGAAAACAGCTTTAACACCCCTTAGATTAAATTTAAAATCTTCCCAACTCTTTATAGATTTTAATCTTGCAAAGATATATTTTGGGCTTAAAAAAATAGTGTAAATTTTCCCGCAAATAGCAGCAACTTCTTTTGGATCAGAATTTTTTGTTTTTAAGACCGGTTCTCTTTGATCATATCTTTCATAATCTTTTGAGTCAAACAAAAACCAATCATTCTTCTTTGCATCTTTCCATAAGGGGGTTCCTGGATAAGGAATAAGAACAGTTGATTGCAACAAACTGGCCTTCCCAGATTGCATAAGCCTTTTCGCCAATCTAAAAGTCTTCATTACATCTTCTTTCGTCTCCCAAGGATAACCGACAATCATCGTCAAGTGAACAATAAGTCCAGCACGCTGCGCCATCTCACAACCTTCAATAATGTCATGAACCTTTATCCCTTTTTCTAATCTATCAAGTGTTTCTTGATTCGCACTTTCAAGCCCAAACTTCAACAATCGAAATCCAGCTCTTTTCATTAGAATATAATCCTCCTGGCCTAAAGCACCAAATCGCATATTACATGAATATCTTATTTTTTTATTATATCCTCTGCTTATCAATCCCTCACAAAGTTCCTTCAACCATTCCCCAGTCATCAAAGTTCCAGAATCATCAAAAATCTCCCTCGCTCCATACTTCTCAATCAGCATTCCAATCTCATCCAAAACATTCTCAACACTCCGAACCCTAAACTTAGGAAACATTCTCGGCCATGAACAAAACTTACACTTCCCCCACCAACAATCTCTTCCAGATATAATATAAAAATACGGCTTCCGCGAAATATTATACTCCTTCTGATACAATTCCCATTTTGTCAACTCGCGGTCAATAAAAGGAAGCTCATCCAAATCATGCCTCAATTCAAACTTCTCAGAACCTAAAATCTTTTCACCTTTTCTATAATAAATTCCTTTAGGAATCTTTTTTATTTTTTCGTCTAAAAAACCAACCAAATCCCTGAGAGCAAAATCATAATCCCCCCCACAAATAGCAAAATCAACTTTTGAGTTTTTCATACTTTCTACTGGAAAAGAAGTTACATGATCTCCCATAATCGCAATTTTCATTTCAGGAAACTCTTCTTTCAATTTATTAATCGTTTCCCAATGTTGTTTAACCACTGGAGTTTTTGTTTCAAATGCAAATAAATCTGGTTTTTCTTTTTCAATCTTTTTCAAAAAGTCTTTCCATGAAATCTTTTCAGCAATACAATCAATCCACCCTACATCATATTTTTCCTTTAACAATGTTGCAGCAGTTGCAGGAACAATTGGGTAAATGAAACAAGGATTACTAAACCATTGAAACTGCCTATTTTGTCCAAGTGTCGCAATTCCCTTTTCAGATTCTGTAGGAGGATAACCAATAAGGATTTTCATATTCCCTAGTAAATTAAATAGGTTTTAAAGATTTTGGAGCTTTAGTACTCTATTTCAAAAAGAGGTATGAATACTTCTCAATAACAATAATCTTTATAAGAGCAAAGATAATTCTATGAAAATGATCCAAGCAGACCTTCATAATCATCTTGGAAGGAACGGAGAATTCTCTAGTTTTAATAATGTGATTGATCTTGCCCATGAAAGACTTGGAGATGGGGGAATATTTGGAATTGTGAATACAGGAGAAGGAAGAAGCAAAGAAAGATGTGAAATATTTTTTAATTCTCCTGGATATGATAGGGATTCTATTCTTGACCGGAGATTTATTTTTGTTCCTGAAAAAAACATTTATGTTGCAAGAATGCAGGAAGTATTTACAGAACAGGGACATTTAGTGGTAGGAGATTTACCCATAGGAGTTTATATTCAAGATGGAAATTCTTTAGAATATTCTGCAGAACAAACCAAAGATAGAGGAGGAACAACAATTTCACCACATCCTTTTTCCCCAATGAGAGGAACAGGACAATATCTTAATGATCATCCAGAAGTGTTGAAATTTATCGATGGGTTTGAAACATATAATGGTTCTGCTGCACTTTTTCATGGGGCAAATAGAAAAGCAAAAAGATTTTATGATACTGTTGTAAAGGGATATTATGATACTGGACAATGTTCTTTCACAGATGGACATGATGAAGAGGTTATTGCACGATGCTCAACTGCCCTTCCTAAAACTTCCCTCGAATTCTTAGCAGAATCTATAAGGGCTAATAAAGAAGAAACAGGTTTAATCAAAAAACCAATCATAAAGGATGCAGCAATTCATGCAATAAGAATGGTAACAGGAATTTAATACTCAATGAATTTTTAACTTCTCAGGCAATCTCTTATATAATCTGACAAAATCCTTGAAAGGAGAGTAAATAATTCTTAACCTAATGCAAGACGCAAGCATTCTTAATGGGGTTTTCTTCAGATTCACTTTTGACCCTTGTTGATCCTCCCACATAGTTGGGATTGATTTTATCTTTGCATGACTCTCTCTTTTTAGGCAATATAACAAAGCAACATCAAAGCCCCAATTACTCGTTACCAATTTTTTATAATTTTCCTCAATAATTCCTCTTCTAAATAACTTCGCTCCACATTGTGTATCTCTATAAGGAAATAAAAACAAGGTTCTAACAATCAGATTATATGCTCTACTAATAAATCTCCTAAATAAATTCTGCTTCGGCATTATTTTGCTATCTTTGTGCCACCTGTCTGCAATTACACCATCTACATTTTTAATATTTTTAATTAAACCATAAAATGCATTGGGAGGCGTAGCCATATCAGCGTCAACAAATCCAATAAGTTCAACCTCTCTTTTTAAAGCATCTTCAAATCCTTTTGTTATTGCAAAACCCTTACCCCCTTGTTCAAAATTCAAATACCTAATTTCAGGATATCTTTCTGAAAATTCTTTGACAACTTTTAATGTATTATCTTTGCAGGCATTTAAAACAACAATAATCTCAATAATTTCTTTTTTCTTTCTAAAGAATTTACAATACTCTTCAAGTATACTTCCAATCCTTTCTCCCTCATTATAAGCAGGAATGATAATTGATACTTTTCGCATGAGTTATCTTTTTTATCAAAACTTAAAAGTATTGTTATGATGGAATCACCTCTTTTTGAAACTTAAAAAACTCCCAATAATAGCAGGAATTATCCCCGCAAGAAATAAGGTTATTATTGACATTGAAAATATTTTTGCAGCACTGATTCCCAATAACCCAAACAACTTAATCATAGTTGCTTCCCTTATCCCAAGCCCACTTATTGTAATAGGAATCTGTCCAATAAGGGTTGCAATCGGGAGGATCGCTAAAAAATAAACGAAAGGAATATTTATTCCCAAAGAAATCCCCACAAAGAAGGTGACAGTATATATAACAACCCAGTTTATCACATGAAATAAAAGGAATAAAATAAAATATCTTTTCTTAGGCATATCTTTGTAGAATAAATGGAACTCGTGTTTTACTTTGTCTCTCCTTTTTTTTGGAATTAATTTATAAAATATCTTTAATATTGATCTGCTCCTATCCTCTTTTCTAAAGATTATTAAGAGAGATATAAGCAAAGCTAATCCTCCAAGAGCATAATAAAGATAATTTCTAGATATTAAATTTCTAAATACAAATGAAAATACTATTGCAAGAAAAACTAAAGAAAACAAATCCATAATTTTATCTAAAACATAATTGCTAACACCCTTACCAAGATGCTGATTATTATATTTTTTTAAATAACCCGCACGCATAATATGTCCTACTTTTGAAGGCGTTATAAATCCATAAAAGAAACAAATTAAATTTATTCTAAAAGCCTCCCAAAACGGAATTTTTATCTTTTGTTTATGGGCGATTACAAACCACTTTAATGTTCCAGTAATGAGTGTAGCAAAAACAAAAAACATAGCGACTAATAGGAAAAATAAATTTGCTTGAGTTACTTCTTCAAAAATTTGAGAAATTCCAACCTTTATCAAAATATAAATAAATAAACCAATTCCTATGATTGGAAGATATTTTTTAATTTTCATTGAAACAACATACTCCTAAATAAAACAAATCCCAAAATTATTATTAAAATCTGAAACAAATTAATAAGATAGACAACGTCCCTTTCATGAACATTCTGTTTTGGCCTTATTTTTTTGAGGATATATACTGCTAAATGTTCAAGCCCATAAATTTTGTTATAGGGCATCTCCAATCCTCCCTCATCGTTTAACTTAGCAAAACTCTCTTTTTTCAATTTGCCCCTTAATTTTAATCCAGTCTCAAGAATGTATGGAATAAAGAAAAAAATAGCAATTTTTTCAATACCTCCCAGGATGGCAAGACATGCAATCAAGGCTCCAACAGAATAAGTCATAGTATCGCCAGGGAAAATTTGAGCAGGATGTTTATTAAAGATATAAAAAGCCGCTAAACAGGCTACCATAACTAATCCGACCATACTCAACCAGGTCTTTCCTATAAAAAAGTTTACAACTGAAAGGCTAAACAAAATTATGATTCCCTGACTTGCTTCCAGTCCATTGTACCCTGCAAGAAAATTAAATGTCGTAGAGGCTCCTATAATCCCAAGAGGAATTAAAACCAAAGGATAAAATAATCCCAAATTCATTCCCATCCTGCTTGACTCCCCGGCATTTATGACAATCAAAGGCAAGGCAGCAAAAAGCAAAAGCAGAATTCTAACTTTTCTATTCAATCCTATTTTCCATCCAAGAATATCGTCGGTAAAACCAATAAAGGATGTTATAAGTATCACACTCACCAATCCAAGTATCTCAACAATTTTATCATCTGGATTAGTGTTAAAGTAAAACGTTTTTATTGCAATATAAATTAGCACACCAAGAATAAAACCCAGAACAACACAAATGCCTCCAGCCTCCACAACTTTTTTCTTATCGGTTTTGTGCATATCTCCTCCAAGAAGTCCGACCTTCTTTGCACGAGTCATCCACAAAGGAATAGAAAAAAACGTTAAGCAAAAACCAAAAAGAATCGGAAGAGCTAAAATAATTTCCATCTTTATTAATACTCCCCAGGTTTTATTAAACTTAGTTCTGCTGGATATTCTGTACTTAAAAATTCTTCATTTAACTCCATCCCCTCTGGGTATTCAATTTCCCATATCTTTATCGGACCTTGAAGTCCTCGGAAATATACAATCTCTCCAATGTCCACATACTGACTTCTCAAATCTTCAATTAGGGGGTGGCTTTCAATATGGGCAATCTTGAAATAGTCAGACTCCTCTTCAAATAGATATAGCTTTGCTAATTGAGAATGGATAGTTCTCTCGCTAAGATATAATAATGCTCCAGCATCATTTATGTTAAGTCCTCCATTAGCTTGTCCCAATTTTGGAAATAAAAATACCCCTGCGTCTAACCCCGTTTCAAAGTCATACAAGGTATTATCCAGATATACAAATCTTAAGGGGATGGCATATTGATTATTATTGTACATAAATATTCCCTCTGAACTTATTACATCTCCATTGGGCTTTCTCCTCAAAAGTATTCCTCCAAGAGCAGCATTTTTTCTAGGCAAGATTATTTCTTTTCCATTTTCTTCCCAAATAATATCATCATCTATAATAGAACCTCCTGAGTAGAAATAAATTATTTCATCTTTTGTTTCTTGTGTTTGTGATTCATCTAGCAAAAAAGTTGTAATCCAGGAAAATTGGTCATAATCTTTATCAGAACCAATACTTGAAAATGCTGTATATTTTCCTATATCAGTTGAATCAATTAAAAGATGTGTTCCATTATGAGCATATAGAAATTCTAAGGCTTTCATCTCATCATCCCCTGTGAGCACATGTCTCCCCATAAAATGGTTCCAATATCCAACAGCATTCCCCCCATCTAAAATAGTGGCCCTTTCGCCTATAGACTGAAGCCAATAGCCATAATCCCACCAGTGAGCAAATACAGCATCAATAGAAGTATTCTCTCTTACCCAAGACATGGCTTTTTGCCATTGCCATTGATATGTGCTAGGAACATAACTTCCTGCAACTCCCTTGTCACTTTGATAGTATGTCCACACAGTAAATATAGATGTGACTAAGATTAGTAACACGAGAATTCCAATAAAAAACTTTTTCGTGTCCTCTCCTTTTCTCGGATATTTATTACAACTCATAACTATTAAGAACCCAATAGCAATCGGACTCACAGCACCGAGAACCATTATTAGTCTTATAGCCCCTCTTGCACCTATAGTTGCCATGGTCACAATAACGAAGTACAGAATATGAGAAAATTCAAATTCTTTAAAATCAGAGAATCCCCCTTCTTTATGCCTTTTGTAATAAAAATATCCAAAGATCCCGAGGAACATAATAATCCCTCCAAAATAAACGATAAAACTAAGGGGAGTATCTCCATTAAGTACGCTTCCTGAAGAATATTTGCTGAATACTAATCCCAATAAGAAAAGAATATAACCAAATGTCAAAATCCCCTGCTCCTTTTTTGTTAAAGACCTAACCATGTAATTAAAGAGAAAAATAGAACCAATAAAAAACAACCAAAAGAACAATGGAATACCCTTCAAGACAGGGCCAAAGTTATTTTTCCAATCATTTATAAAATAAGGTTGTTTATTTTCTGCAACAGTGACCCCAAACCTACTTTGTGCTAAGGGGTGAATTGTTTGGTCAATAACTTGAGATATTTGTCCAGGAATAAATGAAATTCCAAATACTACACTTAATAAAATAATTAAAAGGATTCCTGCAAGGACCAAAGAAATAATTGGTCTTGGAGCTTTTGTTCTTATTTTCTCACTTATCTTAAAGATCTTTTTCTTGAACAATAAAAAATCAAATAGTAAAATGAAAAAAACCAAAAATACTAACCCTGTTGAAATCGATTTAAACAAACTTGCTAAAGTGTATCTTGTTGAAAACGAGACTAAGATGATTACAAAACTAATAACCCAGGCTCCAAATGAATATATTTGCTTTGTATTAATCTTCCCAAGAATAAAAGAGAATAAAACAGCTCCAGAGATTGCCATAAGAACATAAGTTACTCCTCCCCAGAGTAATCCGAGCAACCCTGTTGATATTCCTGCCAAGGTTCCGAATATCACCCCTCTTTTTAATTTTTTAGAAGTAAACGCTTCTAAGAAAAGATAAAACGCCATAAACATAAAAAAGAACGCTGCTGATTCTTTCTCTGGGATTCCTGCAATAGTTCG
>SDBV01000822.1_pt1 | contig 45013 bp, 75 predicted proteins | sample 2277081 | NCBI WGS metagenome assembly SDBV01 (sample SAMN10402039, study PRJNA504765) | marine sediment metagenome | isolation source: marine sediment core GS10_PC15, 223 cmbsf | place: Arctic Ocean: Southern Knipovich Ridge | collected 2010
AGAGCAATGGCCTCCTTCTGGAATATGGTGTTGTCATGCCCCGCGGCGTTTGTCCCCTCAACGTTGGTGGACTTGTATATGGGGACGCCCAAGAAGGATGTGACATATCCACGCTCATGTGCGCTGGTGGCCGGGCCAGAGCCGTGCAACATGGAGTAGTCGTTGTGGACGTACTCTTTCATCTGCAACAGCCCAACGGCCTCCGCAGGGGAAACGTGAATCACGCGCCCCTCTTCGTCCACGTCAGCATCATCCAGGTACTGGATGGACCTGAGAATGTTGGTGAAGGTCAGGTTCGAGGCGAGCGTCCCAACAAAGTTGCTGAAGTCGTCGGGATGGCCAGCCAGGGTATCATCGACCTGCTTCGATAGAGCGGCCCCCTGTTTGGGGGCATAGACCGCAGCCTGGTCTGCAATGGCCTGAACGTCCACAATCTCCTCGACTGCCAGCGCACTGTAACCCCATGTCGCCACCGTTATCTGCGTGACGGTATCCGTCAGGGTCTCGTACTGCGTTGCGGCATTCGATGACTTGGTTTTGGTCTGGGCCGTCATGCTCGACACGTTGGGGACATTGAGGATGTCACCCATTCTCAGCAAGGGCTTATAGGACAAGTCCACTGTCCTCGCATAGTTGAATGCGGCCTCACGAGAGACGATCATCTTCGGAGACCAGACTTCTGGGATCATCTGGTCAGCGGTTGTTGAATCAATAAACTCGGTTGCACCAGTAGAACTGGCCATTAGTTAGCTCCTTTACGTGCCCCTTTTGGCACTCTCATTCTTCTCCCACTCAATCAAAGCCTTAACGTGGCTTCCATCCGCCCTGAACTCGGGCTTCTCCGCCGATCTGTTCGCCCCCGGCGTTCCACTCTGCCCGCCAGTCCCCAGAGTGTTGTCCTCAAGGTTGCCCTGGCGACGGCCTTCGTCGGCCTTCTTCGTCACGGCGGCCAGCGCAGCGTTGCTGACTTTCTCTGCCTCTGCAACAATGAAAGAGTTGCCATCCATGACAATCTCCACGTAGTCCTCAAGAGCATTGCCCTCGCTCCATCGCTTCAGAAACTCCTGCACCTTTGGGTGATCTTCATCAAACCCTGCCTTTTCCAAGGCCAAGCTGAGTTTTTCTCCCATCGTGTTAGAGACTTTGGCCATGGCGGTCTTGGCATCATCGGCACGCTGGTCGTCATCGAGGGCACCGATCTTCTGCGACCTTGTGGTTTCGTCGGTAACGGCGTTGTCCCACTTCTGCCTCTCGATATCACGTCGCAAGGCACGGACTTCCAAGTTATTCTCGTCCATCCTGGCCATCACGTCTGGCCCACTCATACGGACCTGGCGTTGGCCCACCTCTGTCTTGCGTTGCTGCTCCGAGAGAGCCAAGGCGTCCGTCAGTCTCGTTATCTCCGCATCCTTCGCATCGGCCTGCCCAGCACCCTCAGATTCGACTACGAGAGTCGTATCTGTGGTCTGCGTAGCGTCAGCGTTTTCTTGCGTCATGGGACTCCTTTCAAACAACAAAAAAGGCCAGGGAAAATCCCCTGGCCTTCAATGACCGTTTGGATACCTTATGTGTTACTTAGTTATATCACTTCGCAGCCTGACCGTCAATAGGGGCCAAGCAGCCCTTGTGCGCATCAAGGATACGTCGGCGCTCTGCCTTGGGAGGGAGAACCCCGGCGTTGCCTGACTTCAGCAGCATCATGCATTCCCGGTAGATTGTCTGGTTACCATCTTTACAGATTATCTTCCTCCTACAGGTTGTGGTTCTCTCATCTGCTCGAATATATCCTTCAGACTGGAGGGACGCCGTTGCTCAGGCGTCGGCTCCGGTGTTGACGCTTCCGGTTGCTGTTCGTCAGGCTGCTCCAGTAGGTCAATGAGTAGGTCAACAGCATTACGCTCCAAGAGACGCTTGGCCTGGAATGCCTTTTTCTGCCTGTCCTTGCGCTCCTCGATACCCCGAATATCATCCGGCTTCAGGTTGTGTTCTTGTATTAGTGTGACGACCACATTCACCGCCTCGCGAGTACGCAAGCTGGTAACCTGTCCTGCCAAGAACAGAGCCGCATCCGTATCGGGATTGCTCTTTCTGAACTGGAGCCTTGTAGGATCGCCTTCCTCTATCTCGAAGCGGTCGGTCGGTATATCGTTGTACTGGTCTACTGCATCTTGCAATTGATTGAGCAGCACGGCAGGGACACCAGGGATGTTGTAGACCGAGATGCCCTCGAAGGCGACAAGGCCAAGGACGGTAGCAACACCTGGGCTTGTGCCCTCGAATACCTCTTTCACATCCTGGGAAAACAACGGGAACCACATCTTGGCATACTCGTTGACGGTGAGGTCTTCACCCACGAATGTCTTGCCCTTCTTGATGGCTATGAGTTGCCCCAATGCGGGATGGGCCTTGGACTCAATGAACCGTGCAAGGGTTTCAACCAGGTCCGCTGGCACTTCCTGACGGGTCGTGGTGGTCTTACGCTCCCCTGTGATTATACGAGCCATCAGCACGGCAAACTGCTGCTGCCCGCCCCAAGGGTCTACGCGTACAGTCCCTACTTGCATCTTGGCGAAGTCAGAGGAGCGCGGGTTCCACTCCACCGCCGCTACACCCGCGGCAGAAGCAAGCCCCAGCATGCCTAGAATGCCCGCCCAGTAGCCATAGACATCCCTGGCCAGCATGGTGGCAAGATGCCGTCCCTCTTCTGTGCCAAGATTTGGGGCCTGGCGTAGTATGCGGAATGGGGCCTGCGCCCTTGCCCAGTTGAGTTTTGCTGAGAAAAAGAGGCCATTAAGTAACGGCGCTATGGCCTCAGCCTTACCTAGACTTGCCCGTCCCGATAGTATGTTGATATTCGCTGCCAACTCTTTGAAGGCCGCGGGGGAGGCTTTCATGCGGGTCAACTCCGCGGCGTGCGAAGCATATACATCCATTCGGAGCTTGTTGAGGTACGATGAGTACAACCGCTCGGAAATCTCCACACCTTTGCCGATTGTCTGTTTGATAACAGGGATACGCTGTACAAGACCCGCGCCAAAGAAGACCTCTTCACGACCCGCAATGCCACGAGCCGCACTCGGCAAGGTCAAATCAAGACCATTGGCTCGCCCCTGATTGAACCACGGATTGGCACGAACCTCCTGATTCAGCGCATCGAAGCCTGTCTTCTTGATTACTTTCCAGTGAGCAATCCACGCCTTGGCCACGGGGCTGCCCTCCGGTATCAGCATGCCCCCTTGCCTCAGTACCGCACTGTCATCAAAAGATGCCAGAAGAGCACGTGGCAAGTTCCATATTTCCAGCGCCAGTTCAAGAGCCTTTTGTCCCCTGGTGCGGAAATCAAGGATTGCCTTAGTAAAGTCATCACCGAAGACCTCTTCCATCCACTTCAGTTCAGAGGGAGTGGGCAGCTTACCCTCCGTGGCCAGCCGCGAGAGAGCAACGTCTACATTCGCCGCCGTCTGCCGCAATTCATGTCCCAAGCTGTCATAGATTGAATTCCTCAGTACGCTCACCTCATCAACTGTAAGGCGCTCGCTCAGTTCCAGTTCTGGTGTTGGGAACTCTCCTCTTTGTGCTGCCCGTATCCTCGCAATGGGCGCTTCCCCCGCTCCCTGAGCCCGTTGGAAACCAGACTCCACCATAGCGGCACGACGTGAGCGTTCTGCTTTCCTCAGTGTCTCTAGTTCTTTCTGGCTACGACGGACCGATGTTTTGAGGATGCCCACCAGCTTATCGCGTGTTGCGTCGAAGTCAGGCAGGGGTTGGTGAGTGCCATCAGGAGTGATCTTCGGAGGCTGTCGTGGCGGCTGCCCCCCACTCACACCCGCTTTGCCCCGTGCCCGCTGTGGCGTCTGCAAGCCAGTAGGGGGCCGCGCCGTCTCCGCTGCGGAGAGAACAGTCGGAGCAGCACGGCCCCCAGCGGCCTCTTCGGTAAAGACAGCGATCTCGGAACGACGCCCAGCATCATAGAACACACCATCATGGCCCAGACGTGTACCCTGACGAGCTATATAAGTGTCGGCCTGTCTATACCATCCTGGGGGTGGAAGCCCTTCTTGGTCAGCTATGGCTAGGATTCTGGCTGCTTCTGCGTCCCCCCCCTTCGCCCATTGTTCAAGCAACTCTCCTTGAAGCCCCTTAACCCGTAAGGGGCTTTGTAGAGTAACGGTCTCCTCGACTATCTTAAACGCTGGAGCCTTTGCGCCCACGGGGGTTTCAGGCGATGCCATCTCACGGACTAATGCAAATGACTTACTTGGACGTAACCCTGGCGTCCCCGTCTCAGCACGGAACCCCTTCATTGTCAGCGGCCCTGACTCCGCTGCGGAGGGAACAGTCGGAGTAACACGGCCCCCGGTCTCAGGTAATGCTTGCTGCCCCTTCGCAACAGCCTGTCGGCTTGCCTGGGCAGCTTCTAACGGCTCTCGTGGAGTAAGCGGCACGCGGCCTCCCGCACCTTGGAACTCAGCCAACAGTTCTCCCTGAGCGGGTCGTTCTCCAATACCCATGCCAGCCTGAACAGCGCCTCGCTGTGTCTCAGGGGCCAAGGTGCGCTGTTGCTCAAAGACCTCGCTGATTTTGGGTATGGGGTCTTGTAGAAATTCGTCGTAGAGTTCCCACCTATGCCGTAACTCGGCAATGTCCATACCAGGGAACGGACGGCTACGCTGCATGGCTTGCTTGCCACGCTTAGACACGCGAAGGGCGTGTTTCAGGTCATCCCTTGCCCCCATCTCGGCTTCGAGCATCGCTTGCTGGGATCGCACCTCGGCAACCATCGTGTCAAGGTCATCACCCGCTTCTTCCACGGCTCGCTTAATGCTCGCCTGAACATCTTTGGTGACTTCTTCTGTCCTTTTCCTCGAAAGCCGTACAAAACCTGCTTCCTCGGTAAGGAAACGACGCACAGCGGGAGTCACGCGTTCTATGCCCTTCTGTGCAGCCTGCACTACCTGGGGGCCCACACGGAGGCGTCCTGTCCTCACGGCGGCTTCTGACAGCTTCTCTATCGTCGCAAGGGTCTTCACGCCCTTCTGCACAGCCCCTATGGGCGGCACAAGGGACACAGGGAGTTCTGAGATGAGTTGCTGCAAGATGGGCTTGGACTCCTGTATCTCTATGAGTCGTCCCGCAAACTCCCGTGGCGTGATGCTACCCGTGAGCAACTGCTGCCCAAGGTCTAGGACAGCCGCACCCTCTTGGCGTGCGCCCAATGCTTGGCCCGCAAGACCCGGGACGGCTACTTCAATTAGTGGCCCCGTCGCTGCACCAGCCGCTTGGAAGGGGCGCTCTGCCAACTCTGCTGCTCGCGGCCCGCGTTCGACAACCGCCTCCGCAGCAGGTCCAGGCAACGCCCCACCAATGAGTGATGCAGCCACGCCGCCTAGTCTCCGCAACCCGCCTTGCTCCAACTTCCGTGTTTGCGCCTGCTCGGGCGTTATCGTCGTGCCAGGGACGGGTCTCCCCGTGGGTTGGGCAATGGCCTGCGGTATCGGGGCTGCGGGTCTGCGTATGCGCTCTCCCGTGCCGCGCTCCCCAAGGTCACGGAACCCGTCGTCCTCCACGGCCCGTAGCCTATTGAGAGCGCGCTCCAGCCTCTTCTCAGCCTTGGTCTTATCTGGCACCAAGAGGCGCTTGTCAGTGGTCAACGGAACTGTATCCTTCGTCTGCCCTGCTGCTTGAACCGCTCCTGCTGTGCTTTATTGACTTCCAAGGTGCCAATATGCTCCAGTGCGCCACGCTGGGTGCCCCCAATGGGCGGCACTTTGAAAAACGACGTCCCAGGATGTGCCTCCAGGGATGGGCGGTCGAACTGATTACGTCCCTGAGTCTGCGACTGTGAACCGGCAAACATATTGCTGCTCTTCTTCGCCTGCGGGGGCCTAAAGCCACCCAGGGCAGCCAGTTCCTTGATCTCTCTGCCCGCCACCGCCGGAGTTCCCACTCCGCGTTCAGCAGCCCCCGCCTGCCGAGCTTGCAGGCTTAGTAGACGCTTTTCCTGTTCCTCGGTCCTTCCTGGCCTGGATGGGTCGCTAGGCCCTGACAACTGACCCCCAGGCAGACGGGTCTGAGGCCCTTGTGTCTGTGGGTCATGCGGGGACGGGTCCAGTTGGTTGCCCAGTGCATTGGCGGCAACACCGCCCAGGGCGTCGAACCGCTTGGGGTCGGCAGCATATTCCACAGAGCCGCCGGCAATCTCCAGAGCAAAGGCAGCACGCTGCTGCGCAAAGGACATACCGTTCCATTGCTCCAGGGTTAGATCGCCAGGCAGCCGCGGTGCGCCACCAGCCGCGGACACTCCACCGTCTTTCGTCTGTGGCCCTACGGACTGCAACACACCCTCAAACTGTTGAGGTGATAGCTGACGTCCCGACTCAGACAGCAGGGCGTCCATCATCTCTCGGAGGTGCTGAGGATTAGCCATCACGGGCGCAGCCAACAGGAAAGCATCAATCGCAGTGATGCGCCCCTCGTCCAACTGAAGACGCATCCGTTTCAGGCCGTTCAGTTCCTGTATGCGGTCTATGGGAGGCTTCTGACCGTTCCGTATTGCCTCCAGGAACAGGTCATCAATGTCGCGGTCTATCTGTTCAACGAAGGTCAGTCTATCGCCTTCAGGCTCACGCTCGAAGACCCACCTGCCATCTGCCAGTTGTCTGGGACGGAACCCAGGGGGGGTAACCGCTTCCGCTTCCTTCAAAGTGTTGAAGATTTCTCCTTCAACTGCTGGCGCAGCGGGGGCTTTGCCAAAACTCTTGCTGTGTAATCCCGTCTTCGGATCGTACTGGAAACGAATACCGCCGCGATCCTGGAACTCGGGTACACCCTCTGGACGCGGTATGTTTATCTCAGCATCCGGAATGCCACTGATTTTGAAATCTCGTACTATTTGGGCCTGCTTGAAGTCGGCCCGTTTCACAGTGCCCTCAACGCCGAACTCTTCACCTTCCTCCTTGAAGGGGAACTCACCCCATGCAGGGTCCCAGAACGCCGCGGGGTAAACGCCGTTGCCTGGCGGCTCGTTCCACCACTCAGGTGCCTCACTTACTTTCGTGCGGATAAACCCCTCTATCCCGTCAAAGCGTATCTCAAAAGTCTCATTGGTGAACGGGTTGGTGACCAAGAACGTGTCTTCGCTCACCTCTACACGATAGAGCATTTCCTCTAGCATCTGTACGGCTTCTGCGACGGTCAACTCTGGTGCTGTTTGAGTAGGCATGGTTACAACTTCCGCATGAAATCGTCGCTATCCCGCTTCCATTCAGCCTGTGCAAAGGTGGCATCGTTCTCAACCTTGGTGCGCCACGCCTGCTGCCGCTCCTTGGGTGAAGTCGCCAGCTTCATGCCCTCTGGTAGCGGCTTGGACTTGGCCGCGTCCTTGAATGACTTGTGAAGCCTCGAACCCATGTTCTCGCTGAGTTGAGCGAACATGTTACGTTTGGGCATTGCCTTGACCTAACCCAAGGGGGTCTTGCTTCTTCTGCGCAATGACCGCATCGAGAGCTTCTTGTCTCATGTCGGCCAGGGCGTGCAGTTCTTTCTCCCGCATGGCGTTTATTACCAACTGCTCAACCACCATAGGGTCACGGAGCATCAGACTTTCAATGGCATCGACTCGCTCCCCCTCAACATCCTCCCACCCCAATGCCGCGTACAAGCGGGTGTCACCACCCACCCCATCCTGTCGCAGGCCCCGTAGCATCTCGATCTCGGCGTTGCGGGCTATCGGGTCTACGTGCTTGAAGCTGGCCTGTATGTGGTACTTCTCGCCAATGTCGTCGTCATCCAGTGCCTCTTCTCCCATCTCAATACGCCCGTATCCCTTCTCGGGATACTCCTTACCGAGTTGGACTTTGAGTTTCAGAAAGTTGGACCCGCCAATGGTATGCAAACGAGCCGTCATGTCAATGTTAGTCCTAAAGGTCTTGCTGGAATTGTCATTCTGAATAATCATGCCCGTGGCCGTGTCCACCCCCGCCTGCTTCAGTCCCGCCAGGATGGAAGAGAAACTGGTGCGCTCCATCATGTCCAGCAACGTCTGGCGGTACTGAAGCGCCATAGCGGGCAAATCCGGCGTCTCCTCCAGCCAGTGGGCGTCCGCGTCGCCGAACATCATATCATCCCCAACCTGAGAGTTATATTCTTCCGGCGTCAAACTAGTGCCGGACCTAGCCCATCCACGCCTATGCAAGATTAGGTGCTCCGTCACCAGGGCCTGGTTAATCATCCTCAGCAGCGGCAATTCCCTCCACAACAGGGACTGCTGTATCCACCACTTGACGTCCCATTTCTCGCCCGCGGGCATGACGGCGTTACCGCCGAATATCTGACTCCAGGGCTGAATGCCCCACATGTTCGGCTCGGTGTAAAGGACTTCACCGCCCTTACGCCGCAACGACACCCAGCCCGCAGACCACCACTTCTCAACCTCAATGGGTTCGTATGCATCCTTGCCCGTTAGGTCAAAGACCTTACCGCTGGAGTTGCGCCTGTACCGCTCACTGCGGGATAGCAAGCGTTTCACATCATTGCCAAGGGTCTCATCATAGAGTTCGTGAGCCAGCATGGTGAATCGCTGGATTGCAACGCCCGGAACGGTTTCCCTGGGGTCCATAAGGACCTCACCGGGCTGCGGCACATCCAGTTTGAGCGGGTTCCATATCAGGTGCTGGAACTCCCAGTCATGCTCCCTCTCCTGAAAGTCCTCCAACGTCTCGCCCTTGTTCTGATGTGGCCGTACCAGGGCCTTCAGGTCAAAGCCCGTGAACAACACAGTATGGTTGTGCGTGACAATCTCTTTGCCGTTCTGGACAGTGGGAAAGTTCACCGCCTTGACCATTGAGTCGTAGTAGACGGCCTGGAGGCCCTTCTCCAATCGCCCTGCCGCCTCTTCATGGTCAGGTCCCCTACCATTCGGAATGCGGTGGAACGTGGGCTGTAGCGTCATGTGGGCTGCAACGGCCTGCTCTACAAGCGCAGGTGCGTGGGGAGAATGCACGCTGGGTCTATCACGCCGGGTCAGAGGTGTATTATTCCGCTTGTAGAATTCCGCCCAGATATCCTCGGTCTGGTAGACTACCCCGTCGATCTCCTTCTTGATCTCCAGGGCGGGGTTCCACACCTTGCCGTAGTGCAGACTCAGATCGGTGAAATCCTCGTCCGTGGGCCGCTTGGAGGGGTCTATGGGCATCGTTGGCTCCTAGAACCTGGCAATATCCCGTCTCACGGGACGCCGGTGAATGGAGGCCACCCTCTCCGGCGTGAAGTCGCTCAGAATGTATGCCATAGCATCACACATGTGGAAAGCACTCTTGTTATGGATATCGTCTGTTATCCTACCATCTGCATCTATTTTCCACAAGTACGTGGTCAACTCCTGCCTAAGCCGCCTCAGTGACTCAAACACGAACAACTGGTTCTTCTCCATCACGGCACGCACCCGGTCAATCCGAGCATTGACGTTCAGTATCTTCGGCTCGTTGATGGGCCAACCCTGAGCCGTGTACCCCTGACGTATTTCGTCCTCTTGATGGCTCCCGCCTACTCTTTTCAGCACAGTCACGCCCTTGGCAAGCAGCGTGAAAGCCTGGATGTGCTCATAGGTGCTGAGTCCACGTCCCGGGAAGTATTCGTGGTAGGCATAGAAGTACCCGGTCGCTGGGTCCTGGGCAAAGAACAGCGCCGCGGGATTGGCCCCCCCGAAGTCGTGGCCCACATACCGGGGCCATGTCTCAGAAACGGCAAAGTCCGGGATAATTTGCGTGGTCGTGTCAAAGGCGCGGTAGATCATCTGGGCCGGGTTCAGGTCGTCGTCCTCTGCCAGCACCTCCCGGCGATAGGAGTCCACCGCCATCCCCGCCACACCAAGGGCCAGGCCTTCTCTGTCCAAGTTGGGGTTGTCATGGGATGTCCAGTGGAACGTCTGCCACAGCCCCGAGCTGTCGTCCTTATGCTCTTTGAACATCTTGGAGGCATAGGCTGGGTCACGGGCCTTGGAGATGCCGGGCTCCAGCAATGATGGTGGAGTGAAGATGAATACGGCCTGTCCGTTCTTGTCGAACAGCATGGGCTGGACCACGTCCTCCCACACGCTTTCATTCATAAGTTGGAACTCGTCAAGGATGATGATGGCACCGAATGTCCCACGGGCCGTGTCCGCGTTCCACAGCGTCTTGCCCACAATCGCTATCTCGCTGTTGGGCAGACCGATGGTATGCTCCGTCTTATTCTCAATGTAAAAGCCGTCCTGCACCAACTGCCATAGGGCATTCTTGACCTCACGCCAGAAGGTGTCTAGCTGCTGCACCGTGGGTACACCGTACACCACGCGCTTATTCGCCAGCAGGCCGTTGACCGCTATCATGGCAGCGGCAGTGGTCTTGGCCCCACGTCGGCCCGCCTTGGCCATCTTACGCAGCGCCTTGGACTCAATGAACTCCAGCGCAGAAGGGTGGTCGCCCCACTCACGCAGCTTGACCCGTGCCGCGGTCGCGTCCAACTTCGCCTTCTCCTGCCGGAAGACCTGCTCTAGGGCCTCGATGCCATCTAGCCCCAGGGCCTCTATGTTAGCAGGGAGCGACATTGTTACCTCCTACCAGTGCGCCCCCTCGTCGTCTGATAAGACGGCGCCACTGCGTTTACCGACAAGGCCGGGGTTAAAGTCCAAGGCCCTAACATTCACCCACTGGTGAGCATCTTCATCCCAGCGATGGCTTCCTGAGGGCGTGAGGTACTGAGGTGCATTGTCCCACGTATCAGTCGCGGTGCTCGTGGGTGGAGTATCATTCGTGGCGGTGGAGCTTTCGCCATACAGCCGAACAGATTCAAGCCACTGTATTTCCTCTAGGCCCAGGCCTCTAGCCTTCAGGGTGAGATAGATGTCCGCATTCTTCTTCAAATGCTCGTGCTCTGGCACATCCTCCACGGAGCCTGACGTTGTAATCGTTTCCTCAGCCATTGCCATGTCCTCCCTTTCTTTACCTCGTCGCTATGTATCGTGCTGGCCCAGGGCCACGTCCGGTGCAGGCATTTTGCACCCTAGCCGTAGTGACAACGCTCCTGGCGCACCCACCCCCCACCAGCACGTATTGGGCTAGCAGGCGTACTTCGTTAACCGCCCGCTATGGGACACCAGCCCGGCGGTGGCAGACAGCAGGCCGTCAAGCCTGCCATTTAACCCTGGTCTGCGAGCAGGGACCCCCAGGTCGCTGAGAGTGCCAAGGCCACGCTAGGTGTTGACCCCAGGGTGAAGTTTCACGACGTTCCCAGGTCGGCTCTGCGGGGCGCACCCTCATTGTACCACGGCATGCGCTTCCTTACCCTCCAGGGCCTTGCGAGTAGCCGAAGCAAGGGAGTCGGTGAAGCTCAGTGCCAGGGCGCTCCAGTACTCCCCCACCTGCACATCCCCATTGGGGCGAATCTTGATCCCAAGGTTCTCCACAGACGCCACCCTCACCAGCGCTTCCTCCCGCCCGGCGTCCATGAGGACGTAGTCACTGCCGCGGCAGTTCTCACATTCGTCATGGTGGCGTACAGAGTAAAGGCAGGTCTTACAACACCCCTCAACAGGGTATCCCTTTCCGCAAGGACACGCCTTCCACATCCACGGGAAGCGGTAACCGGTGCCTTGGCAGGGACATTTTGCCTCATGGGACTGGGAACGCCAACACGAGTCGCACCCCATAGCGGCCCCAGCACTTGTTATCTCAGTCCATGCCTCACGATTAACGGCGTCCAAACATGCACACCTCACTCCTGCAATCCACTCGAAGTCCGTCTTGGTGTCAGTTGTCATGGGATCGCTCCTGGAAGGTCAGCGTAGACGTTGTGGGATCGTAAAGCGTGATGGTGCCAACGACCACGCCGTTGATCAACAGGGAGTGACCCACATAATCATGGGGCGGGGTCGGCTTTTTCCAAAACACGGCCCCCACAATTGTAACAACCCAGAACATCACCACCAGGAGCCCCACGACGGCTAAGACTGCAATTAAGATATCCATCAATCCCCCTTGACCACTACTGGCTGGTCTATGAACGTAGGTCGCGTATGCGAGGCCCGGATGCGACCAAGCACGGCCCGCTCCATCTCTGCTGGTGAGCTATCATCCGGCACGTCAATGAGCCCCCCCCAGTCGGCCCACCCCGTCTCAGGATAGAATACCTTCGCAGTTGCTTGTATCCTCATCATTTCCCTTTAATGCCAGCGCGGGTTGCTCATACTCCCCCCTCCGGTTGCTCGATGTTGAGATCAATAAGGGGAATTTCAATTTCATCCGCAGCCCAACATAATGCACCGGCGAATGACTCCTCTCCCCTTGCATCTGCTTCCGCTTCGGCGCGACGTAAGTGACGCACGATCCCCCACGCTAGGTGCTGGATGGCCTTCGCGTGCTGTGCGTCCCTCACTAAGCTGAAAAGCCTAGCGTGATCCTCGCCCAAGAGCGTCATGCCCTCAGCCATCGTCAGCTTCCCCGCTTCAATGGCCCGTGCTATCGTGTCAGTCATGGTATTAGAAATCCTCCGTGTATTTTACAGCCCCACATTGGCAGCAATGATATGTCGCTCGCCGGATGACCCCGCCCTCCTTGCATCCCGCAATGGGTAGGGTTGCATTGCCATCGTAATGCCAGTGGGCAGTCCAGACCCCATGAAAGAGTTTATGGAAGTTCATGACTCCAGCACCTGCTCTAGAGTTGATCGTGAGTCTTTAAAGTTGTCGTAAATGTACTCCCTCGCTATCTCACACAACGCCACGAACACCGCGTCCTTGTCCTGCTCTAGCTGCCCCAACTGCGCATAGGGCACCAGGTCAGGGTGTATCTTATCCTCGCGGCTGTAGGTGTCACCATATATCCACCCCATAGCATAGTAAGCTTGCATCCAGGAGCCGTGCAGCTCCTCAGGCGAGGTGGAACGATTAGGACCACACTGACGGGCAATCACACCAAGGAACTGAGTGCGAAACGCCTCTTCTCGCTCAGCCCAGGGCACAGGGACTATAGGGGCTTGAGCAGCAATCGCCGCCAGCCTAGCCCCGTTGTAGACGAACTCCGCCCTTCGAGCCATCAGGTCAGACATTAGAACCTCACCACTCGCCTACTGCGCTTGAAGGTCCAGAACATGACCCGGGTGGTGAACGTGTTCCACTCCCCGTGCTCGTCACTGGTGATTAGTGGGTCACTCACGACTATCGTCCCCCACCACCCCAGCCGTAACAGGCTCAGTGCCGTGTTGCCGGTGATGTACGACAGGTTCTGCTGCATTCCCCGTTGCTTCCCCTGGGGGTTCTTCAACAGCTTCTCCAGGCTGTACATCTCCAGTTGGACCCTGTACCGAGCCCTGCTTGGGGCCATTCCCTCAGCCGTTCGGTACAGCTCCATCCATTCCTTCATCGCTGCATACAGTGGGTTCTCTCTCATTGGTGTCCTCCTTCTACGAATTACCTGCTACTCTACGACGGGAAAAGCTGCTTTCTCGTCTAGTCATTTATTACCTCGCACCCCTCCCAATCTAACGGAACACCAGGGAACGCGTGATTGGCAAAAGACCGAGCCCAAGTGTGAAAATCGTCAGAGTAAGAGGGATGGTCAAACTCGAACTGTGCCGCACACTCGTGGCCCTGGCTATCTTCAGCGACTGCTCTATGGCCACAGCATCCCGTGTCACACCCATGCCCAGCATGGACTACGTAGACCTTCACAAGATCGCCGTGCAACTCCCTGCTAGGCCCCTGCCCAGGATGAAGTATTGGTCTATCGCAACGCCAACATATCGTTTCCATCACTCTCCCTCTAATGCTTCCGGCTCACCAACCACCGTGCCCTCTACGATGCGTGCCTTGATCGCCCGGAGCGCCTGTAGCGCCTCCAGGAAGTCCTCAGAGGTCCAGCCCTCGAACATCGGTGGCCTGGGTGTGACGTCCTCTATCTTCTTGACGAAGTTCCCCTCGTAGTCGCCTACTAGCTTGTTAGCTGCCAGTTGCTCGTAGCGTGAGGACTCAGCATCTTCCATGATTGCAGATGCGTGTTCCTTGCGCCTGGTAAGCGTAGCAATCTTGGGGGAAACTGCTTTGTTGCGTAGCTCAGCGACCCTTGCTACAACGTTGCTATCCTTTGCCAGACGGGAAGAATTCTCTCTATGCGTCTTCCGGGTGCTCGTATCGTTGGGGAAAGCAGCGATGTGAGCATCGGTTTGTTCCATGCCCAGGGAGAGGTTGACGGCGAAAGCCTCACGGCCCTGAGTAAGAACCAAATCGTTTGCAGTTACCTTCGCCATAGCCCCCATACTGATTTCCTTTACGGGTTCTCTTCGATAGCCTCGTAGATTAACTGCCATCCGCGGGGACACAGATAACCATTCCGACACAAAGCACACGGACATTTAGGCACAGCCTTACCATTGATGCGAAGGGTCTTGCGGTCGTGAGTCTCACCCTGTGACATTATTCACAATCCATAGGTCGGATACAGTCCTGTTCGCCATGAGGGGCAAGTGTTCCGGCTTTGCTGTCATCATTCTATGATCCCCAGTGGTGTCCCAAATCTCAAAAAACTCTGTTTCGCCATCAAGGATAGGAGTGTAATACTTATATCTTAGCTAATTACGATAGAAAAGCAATCCCACAGGGATAGAGAGGCAAGAGGTTTGTCTTTAGTAACCTGGGATAGATTAAGACCACCCTTCCCCTCCCCTTCTTATATATAGGGGCTCAGAATCGAGATAGGTAACGCCGAGGTAACGGGTAAGGTAACGGTGGTAACGGTCCGCCCGTAGCGCTTGGTGTGTTACCTTTGTGTTACCTTCCATAGCTAAGCTGTCTCTTTTTAGCACTGGCCCAGGATTTGCACCTGAGATGTAGGGACATTCCCGTTATGAACGGTGAGTTCTTAGAAACACCAACCCACAGATATCTAGATTGGTTATCGCACCCTACAAGAACCTGAACTAGCGTCTACCTATTCCGCCACACAGTGCTTGCTGTTATTCCTCCCGTCTGTCCTTGAGGGCGTCCACCTCTGCCTTGGATACAAACGTCCGGTCCCCTATCTTGAACCGGGTGAGCAACCCCCGGTCCAACCAGGCATACACCGTTGGCCTTGAAATGCCCAGACGATCAGCCGCGGCAGTCAGGTGCAAATACTCTTCCATAGGGAAAGGATAGCACTTTCCTTACACCACGTCAACATCCACCCAATATTGCCCACTTTAGGGGTTGACAGAGTGTAAAGGGCGTGGTAAGGTAGCTGTGAGATTAAGTATGGAGGGTTGGTATGACAAAGGTAACAATCGGTACAGTATCGGCGGGCACATTGCGGACTGAGGATTTGCTCAAGGCGTTTGTATCTGAACTTATACGGCTAGACCCTGAGAGTGCGTCTATGTCGGATATGGGTGAAGCCTTGGCATTCTTGGACGGCAACATAGCCGACGAAGCACCTAGCGAGCTTGTGGATGCCCTACAAGACATACTCAACGAACTCTGCCCGCCATTCGTATACTTCGGTTCTCACCCTGGCGACGGTGCGGACTTTGGCTTCTGGCCGGATATGGATAGGCTGGAGGACTTCTGCCGTTACACAACACTAGACCTCAACACTCCTGGAGAATATCAAGTTGATGACGGATGCGATGTCATAGTCCAGGTCTCCGACCACGGCAACATCCTGGTCATGGACATGGATAGGCAGGAACTCTGGTCAACGGTGTAACCGCAACGAGCTGTGGTCGGTAGTCTAATCGCCCTGATGAGCCCTGAATGGGTAGTCTGGCGAAACGTTTCGTGGTACACTACGTCCATGACTAACTATAATGCAGAATGGAGAAAACGTAACCCTGTAAAGGTGGCAGCACATACAATCCTAGCCCACGCTGTACGTTCGGGCAAGATTCAACCGCAGCCATGTTTGCGCTGCGGGATGCCCAAAGCACACGGACACCATACAGACTACAGCAAGCCCTTGGACGTTACTTGGTTGTGTTCTAAGTGTCACAAGAGAGAACATCGAAAGCCTAACCCAAAGCGGGAAATGGCCCAAGCACTTCAGAGGGGCAGGAAGCACAGACTCGCCGGTAACAGGGTAAAGGCTAGATTCTTACGCACGAAGGGCCTCTCCTATGCCCAGATTGCGATAGAACTAGGAACCTCCAAAGGGACAGCCTTCAAGTGGGTGAACAGACCAGCATATAAATGAATGGGTGAAACGCCGGGAAGTGGGAGCACCCGGCGTAGGCGATAAACGAATAGGGAGGTAGGACAATGACAACGATACAAGAGTTCGCAGACCTGGTTGAGAACGACCAACGAGCACGCTACGAGAAGTTTTTCAGTGACTGCGAGGGCAAGGCCGCGCTAGTGGAGCATTCCTCAAGGGTCGAGGTCAAGCCCGGCCCAAAATATACCAAGGTTGATGTGGGCAGGTCTGGCAAGTACATGGTCGTCAATGAGACGGGCGAAATATTCGGCATCAAGGCCTATGGCGTCATCCACCGAGGCCACCAGTACGGTACGTTGGAGACTATCCACAACTGGTACTGGGGTGAGTACACGGCCACCAAGAGGCCACAGCATAGCTCCTTCAACCCTTAGGGGGATTAAACGGCAAGGGCTGCAACTAGGTAATCCCCACCAATTGAGTACAGGAGGTGACACATGCGCACTAGCTAAACGGCCCGGTAAGCCGAAAGAGTGCTGCAAAGCTACAAAATAGCCCCTAGCCCCGTACGTGGGCATTAGTGGAGGTCTAGTGCCTACCACCGGGATTATGAGCAAGAAGGAGAACACGCATGGGTGACGAATGGCATGGTTGGCGCAAGCCGGGTAGTGATACCGCTCTCCATATTGGATACATGCCGGGGAAAAAGAGGCCGTCCCTGTATGCTGCCCAAAGCAATGAGTTTGTGGCCCGCATGTGGCCTTTGGCGAGCTTCGCCAATGAAGAGGCTGCAAGGTTTGCTCTGGATATGATTGATAGGTTGACGAACAGAGATGCTTGAAACATTCGTCGCCACGCTGCCAGCATCGGAAACGCCCTCGGGCCAACTGTTCCTGATCTGGATTATCATCGCAGAGTATCGGTTACTACGGTGGACATGGAGGAAACGCACATGAGATTCGCGTACAGAGGCAAAGAATATGAGTTCCGAGGGGAGTATCGGCTACCAAGGCAAGGGCAAGACTACCTCCATCCAAGCGGTAGTGTCATGGAGGCAGCGGCGGATCATGGTCGAGGTGACGATATCGCCCGTGCCATCGTCCATCCCGTGCCCAAGGAGTGGACGTTCGGCGGCGTGGTGTACGAGGAAGGGGAGGCACGGGCGATACAGCATGACGAATATTGGCTATCGGGGACTATGTTAGGCTATTGGCCTCACCACGAGCCTACAGCAGGTGTCTTTCCCGTCCTCCGCCCTGTACGCATCGTTCGGGAGGAACCCAATGACTGACACCAAGCCCGGGAGCTACGAGGAGTTCCACGCAAAGGTGCTGAACCAGATCATGCGGTTCTATGAACACATTATGGAACCCACTCACCAAGACATCCCTGTCGTCCATCAGCTGCTGGCCCAGGACATCGCCGGCAACCTGTGGCAGGGCTGCATTCAGGAGAAAGAGGCCCTGATACGGGAACTGGTGGAGGCGCTGGAAGGATGGGTTAGCCCCATCCCTGACACACCAGTTCTTTTGGCTGAGTTTGAGAAGGACTTAAAGCGGGCCGAAGCAACCCTACGCCACGCCAAGGCCGCTGGCTATGGAGAGGGGGCGTGATGACTGACAAGTACGTCGTTGAACGTAACCGCCAGCGGTTCCTGCGCGAGCAACGCCTCAAGGAAAACCATGACGACCTACTTTTGGCGCTGAACCAACTCGTGGATGCAATGCACAGGTATGAGATGGACGTAGAAGGCAATGCCCCGCCCGAACACCTAAAGATTATGCGGAACGCCCATGAGGTCCTAGACAGGGCAGAGAAGAGGCCATGACCTACACAGAGCCTGCACCCGGCGTCTACAAGTTCCCCACCTCCAGGTGGCGTAGCGTCGCCCTGTACTCGTACAGCAAAGGCTGGTGGGAATGCGAGGCAGACGGGTACTGGCACCCCACTAAGATGACGGTGAAGCCCTGTAGCCACATACAGACAGTACAGAAGGGGGAGAAGTAATGAAAGAGTTCGCGGCGGTTATAATTGTCGGTCTCTTCTATATTTCACTGCTATTCCATCTGTGGGCTCTCGCCACCGATGACGAGTGGCGAATCCGCCAAAGTCCTGTAACGGGCGTCTGTTACGAGATACGTGACCAATACGGACTTATGGCCACGGGGATAGCAATGGCCGCCATCGACGACAAGTACTGCGAGGAGTAATCATGCTCTGGCTAACGCTTGAAGAATATCAAGCACTGGCCGAAACGCTGGTGCTCTGCGTCTACGATACGCCACTGAGGACGCGCCGCAAAGGGGACCGGCTGCTACGCACCGGGACCCAGGTTATCGAGAACTGGCCCGCATGGGTCGAGGAAAGGAGACAGTGAGATGGCAACCATAATGAAAGAGGTGGTGGTGTGTGACACGTGCTTAACACACCATCACCTCACCAGGCCATGCTTCAAGTGCGGACGCGATGTGTGTCGCACCCATTGGAAGGAATACAGAGAAGCCGATACGTTGCGATGCCGGACGACTGATCACTGCGAAATCACCTTATGCGATAACTGCTACAGTCGGGAGACCCCTGATGCCTAGCCACTTCCAATGTCGCTGCGGCTGGGGCACGTACAGGGTGCTGGAGCTGAGGGAGCACCTGGCCATCCATGACATACAAGTAGACAGACGAGCGGAAAGGAAAGAGAAAGATGACACAGCAAGGGGCAGTGTGCCCAACCCACAACACGAAATGGTTTAAGACGGAGAAGATGAGGGGCTTTGCCCATCGCATCGTGGATACGAACGACTGGTGCAACCAGGATGAAAGAGTGGAGCAACAAGCCTCAGCACGGGCACCTCAGTCGCAGCCAGCCAATCCCCGCCCTGCTGCCCGCCCAGGGGTGGACCCAACACGGCAGAGCATAGAGAGGCAGACGGCACTGAAGGCAGCCGTTGAGTACGCGGGTCAGAAACAGCAGGGTAGCGAGCACGACATTATTGATGTTGTGACCATCGCCGAGGAGTTCTATCGGTTCCTGAGCAACCCCCCTGTTGCGGGTCCGGTTGACCAAGAGGACGCAGACATGCCCTTCTAGTGCCTTGTCGTCAAAGCAACAGCCATCTGAGGGGCATAACGAAGGGAGAGCCGTGAAACTATTTGACCTGACATCAGCATATCAGAACCTGTTGGACCTCGCCGCAGATGGTGAGGACTTTGAAGCAGCCCTGGATGAACTGCGTGGATCCATCGAAGAGAAGGCCGAGGGCTACGCATTCGTCATCAAGACGCTGGAGGCAGAAGCAGAGGCCATCGGGGAAGAGGCCAAGAAGCTGCTTGCCAAGGCGCAGCACCGGACCAACGCAGCCAAGCGACTGAAAGACCACCTGCAAGCTGCCCTAGTGGCCGCGGGCATCGACAAGGTGAAGGGGAAGCTATACACCGTGGCGTTGCAGAACAGCCCACCGAGTGTGGAGGTGGAAGACATGGAGTTAGTGCCCGTCCGCCACCTTGTTTACGCCTTGGCGGGGTTAAAGCATGACCAGGTTCCCCCTGAACTGATGGAAGCGTCCGTGGTGTCTGTGAATAAAAAGGCTATCATGGATGCATACAGGAGTGACGGCGTTGCTCCAGGCCCCGGCCTCACCATCAAGCAATCCAAGCATCTACGGATACGCTAGACCACAACGAAGGGAGATGACCATGCCAAGAGAGATTGAGATCGGCAAGCAGTACCGGCTGAACATCCAGCCGAACCCTGAATATCGGTGCGCAAATTGCGGCCACGAGATTGGAACCAACAATGACGGGACAGTCAAAGATAAACTCCAGGGTATCATTGTTACACCATCAGAGCACTTAGTCGGACAGATGGGCCACCAGAGCTGTTGTGACTCGTGGCAGATGATTCCAGAGGGCTGTTACGGCCTAGCGGAGTTTAGTAATGCGCTCTGCCCCTACACGTGGTTGGAGAGGCTTGAACCCCTGGAGGAACCAATGCCATGACCACCCTCATCGAGGTCTCCCTGAGTATCACGCTCCGTGAGCTCAAGGGCATGCCGCCGCCGCCCGAACCCACGGCTGAAGCCCACGCCGCGTCGCTGTGCCCCGGTCGCAGGGCACGTAAGAACGACCGGGGAGAGCGTGTCCACACCTGGAAAGTAAGCTCCGATAGCGAACAGATTCACGTCTGTCTGCACTGTAAGGTGCGGAGAGTGCATAGCACCCGGGTCGCCACTTCTTTCACGCAGGCGAATGTGCCCAAGAAGATGCACTTGGCGAAGGGGCACCTGAAGCCCGGGTCCGTAGAACTCAGGGCGATGCTAACCGCCATGAAGGTCGGTGAGTCTGCCCAGGCCGACCACTCCTGGCTCGTCTGCCAGAGATACAGGGGCAGTGGAGGCACCAAGTGTGGCCTACAGAACACCATCAAGGACCTGAAGAAGCACAAAGAGCCGTACCACAGGTGGGCATGGGAGTACGTCCACACGGAGCCGCACAAGGCCGTGGCGACGCGGGTGAAGTGATCCGGGGTATACTGTAGGAAGGAGGTGCAAGATGCACACGAAACGTTGCGGTTGTTGCTCCATGTCTGTGACTTTGATAATGTAGCTGGCCCTGGACCTCACCGGTAAGTCTAAGGCCCCCGTAGCAATACGTGAGCGTGTTTTGTGCTATACTGTATGTATCCACCCCGGCAAGCATGTGCCTGCCGGCCCCCTCTGGGTTACTGACCCAGGGGGATGGGAACCCAGCCCTGGCATGGTCGCTTTCGGCTTAGGTCTAGGGTCGCTACCGAAAAGGCTGGGAATGATGCGGTCGGTCGGTGACGCCATCTGGGTATGGGTAGAATCTGTGCCCAGTGGTGAACGGTTCGACTCCGTGCGTCCGTAACCCCCCCTATTGCTTCGGCGGTAGGGCGCAGAGGCCCCGGATTCTCCCTTGTCCGGGGTCTCTTGCTGTTTGCCACGAAACTGATGTGGTAGAGGGCTTGACTTTTGCTCGTTGTTGTTTTAGTATTGGCGTGGTGCTGGTGGCAGGAATGAGACACGCATCGGTTGGGGCCTGCTTAAACGTTGGGTAGGGCCAGCACCGGAGCCCAGGGTCGGTGAGAAGTCGTACTCAGCGTAAAATGGATCGCCACACCTCACCGACCCTGGCGGCAAGCATATCAGTGGAAGGAGTCTATGATACAAATCATTCGCTACCTACATCAGTGCCTACGCTGCAAGCGAGCATGGGAATCCAAGATGCCGGAGCCTGTGGCTTGTCGGTACTGCAAGTCCTATCTGTGGAATGAGCAGCCGAGGTCCAAGGAGGCATAATGATAGCGCACGCAGAGGTCGTGACAGCCCTAAACGCATGGGGCTTTAGGGATCAACCGATAGCCGATCTGCTCGGCGTGTCCAGGGAACGGGTGCGGCAGATTCGGGTGAAGTTAGGCATTGCTAAGATACCGCGGGTCACACAATGTCGCTCCTGCGGCATAGACATCCCCTCCAAGACGATGCGATGTGAGGAACACAAACAAAAGCCACCCCGCATTATCGAGGCTCCACTCAAACGGGCACTGAGCACTGACACCAAGGCTGTCAAGCAACGCACCTATCAGGAGCGACGCATCGCCCGAGGTCTGTGTCCAGTCGTTGCTTGCCCCAACCCTCCCCGTGCTCCTGGAACCCGGCTCTGCGAGGAACACAGGAAGGCAATGCTCAAAGCAAACCTAGTCCGGAACGCTGGGCGCAAAGCCCAGGGCCTCTGTGTCCGGTGCGGTAAACCAGTAGAGGGGACACACGTTTTATGCACGGAGCACCACGACGCTCAACTATGGTCCTCCAGGCAGCATGATGCACGGCGTCTAAATGTGGCCAGGGAGGCGTAGGTGACCCTTCTCCAGGCAGCCCTCGAATATGCGGCGATGGGATGGAGTGTATTCCCTGTTCGTGAGGGTGGTAAACTGCCCGCTACAGAGCACGGGTTCCTGGATGCCACACGGGAGGCTAGAACGATCCAGCACTGGTGGGGTGAGAACCCCATGTACAACATTGGTATAGCCACGGGGGAAGTATCAGGGATCACTGTCATAGACGTGGATGGGCCAAAGGGCATTGAGTCCAGTAAGACCATCGTGGTCCCTGAGACACGGGTGATCAAGACTCCCCACGGCTACCACTTGTACTACCAGTACAACCCAGCGTTCCACACAGGTGCGGGATTCCTTCCTGGCCTGGACGTACGCAACGGCACCAAGGGAGCGTCAAATGGGGGCTACGTGGTGGCCCCACCGTCCATCGTTGACGGCCAGGAGTACACCGTCCTGAGAGACAGGGACATGGTGGCCCTGGAGCTAGTACCTGAAGTGTTTATGAAAGAGCACCGCAACGGGGCCACACCCGACGTGCAGCCCACATGGGTCGGCACCCTGCTCCGCACCGGCTCCACCCAGGGCGCTCGCAACAATGACGCCACCCGGCTTGCAGGATACCTCCATCACAAAGGCCACGCCGAGGATATCATCATCTCTTTGATGACCCCCTTCGCTGAGAAATCCCAGCCGCCGTTCTCAGAGCGTGACCTCGAAAAGGTCGTCAAAAGCGTGGGGAAGTATACAGCAGGCACGGAAGGTAACACAAAGGTAACGGGTAACGCCGAGGTAACGGGTAAGGTAACGCCCTTGGCGGAGCAGGTGGATGAGTGGTTGAAGGATTCCCACGGTTGGTTTATGGCCCCAGATATCCATAAGGACTTGGGCCTGATAGCCACCGCGGACAAGAATGCCGTGAAGATGAAACTCTCCCGCTTGGCGAAGGCAGGACACGTAGAGCGGCATCCAACAAGGAATGGGCACTACCGGCATGTGAAGATTTACGTTGAGGGGTTGAAGTTCAAGAGCACGGTGCGCGGCATGGTACTTGATCTCAGTTGGCCTATGCAGATTGAGGACTACGTGCATCTCTACCCCGGCAATGTTGCTGTCCTGGCTGGCAATTCCAATGCGGGCAAGACTGCCTTCTGCTTGAGTTTCATAGAGTTGAACCACGAAAAGGATATGCCCATCTACTACTTCTGCTCTGAGATGGAAGAAGCGGAGCTTGGAGACCGCCTCTCGGAATTCGGTATCCCATTGGACGCGTGGAACTTTGAAGCCTTCGATAGGCAGGTGGACTTTGACCAGGTTGTTGTGCCAGATGCCATCAACATCATCGACTACTTGGACCTGGATGGCGACTGGTACATGATCAAGGCACACTTTGAGAAGATACGACGGAACCTCGGCAAGGGCTTCGCACTGGTGGCCATGCAGAAGAAGGGCAACCTCGAACTAGGCTACGGACAAGACCGCAGCCTGGCCACGCCGAAACTGTACCTGAGTATGTCCGCTGGGAAGCTGACGATTGTTAAGGGCAAGGTGCCCGCCAAACGGGGCGTGAGCGCCAACGGACTACAGCGAACGTTTATCATACAGGACGGGGCGTACTTCATGCCCGCCCAGGACGACTATGGATGGGAGTATCCGAAATGACAGACCCGGCCCTTGAAGGCGCACCCGTGGCTAAGACAACACTCTGCAAGGTGGGGACGCACACCTTCATCTACGCTGGCAGCAACGAACGCATCATGGCGTTCGGCTTCCCCGCGGACCCGTACATTTGGTGTGACTGCGGGTCGTACAGGTGGATCGAGTGGAGGGTCAGGCGGCTATCAGTAAGGAGAGACATACCCCTGGACAACGCCGCCTGCGCCCCGTAGCTGACTCAGGCGTGAAACAGATGGACAAAGGAGGGGTCAACCAATGAGAATCTATGTCGCAGGGCCGTGGGGCGATTGCAGTGGGGCATCACCGGAAACTATTGAGGCCAATATCAATATTGCTGACCTTGTTGGGCAAAGACTGGTCAAAGACGGTCACGAGGTGTACATCCCACATACCATGTGCCGAACGTGGTCGGGCAAGTTCACTATTGCAGAAATGATACGGCTCGATGATAGTTTCCTTGAGCATTGGGCCGAAGCCATTTTCCGTATCCCGGGTGACAGCCGTGGCGCAGACTCAGAAGTGACCCACGCTAAGGAGTTGGGCCTGGAGGTGATGCCATGACGGAACTGTACAGGCTGATATTCTTCGGGTCGGCCTGGGTCGGCGCTGTGGTCTTGTATAGGTGGCTGCGATGGAGGCTTAGATGACCACCATCGTGTTCCCGTTCCTACCCGCCAAGGAGACCTCGCCAAATGCTAGAGGCCACTGGCGGAAGCGGTATGCGGCCGTTCACAAGCTCCGAGAGGACACTTTTATGGTCGCCATGAGCCAGCAGGCTCCCGCCTTCACCGAAAAGGTGCTTATAAGCATCACCTACGTGGTGGCCACCAAGCGGCATCGGGACGGAGATAACTGGCTCGCTATGGCCAAGGGGATGATAGATGGCCTGGTGGACGCTAAGGTGCTTGTGGACGACAGCAGCGAGTACGTCTCCTTTGCACCGGTTGCGTTTGTCGTGGACAAGGCAAAGGCGCCGCAGACGATTATCGAGATCGCAGTCCTGAAGGGGGAGCTATGAAGGGAGGCAACCGTGAGTGACGTGCTGAGTCGGGAAGGGTATGAATCGTGGGTTGGTAAGCAGTGGCAGGGCAATATGGGGCTCAATCCAACAGCAGTAGCCGCACTAAAGGCCCACGATGCTGCTCTGCGTGAGGAGTTGGAGGCAGCTAAGACCATGTTTAAGGAAGTATGGAAGGCTCTTGGGGAAAGCGACAAGGATCTAGAGCAATCCCAGGCCAGGATAACGGCGCTGGAGAGGGCGTTGGGAGACATCAAAGATGACACGAGCCAGTGGGCATGTGGTAAGGCATGGGCTGAATGTCGGCACGAAGAATGTCTTACTTGGTCTATAGCAATAGAAGCCCTCGCCGGAGTTCAGGAGGTTAGCGATGCCGAACCCACAGGCTGACCTGGACGCCCTGGTAGCGGCGCTGAACGGGATACGGGTGCGGGAGTGTCCATTGTGTTGGGGACGAAAGCAAGTAACTGCCGATAACGTACATGGTTATAAACAGTGCCCATCCTGCCAAGGCCTTGGCACGATTCCAAACGAGCCAGCACAGACGGTCTGGGAAGAGTTGACCAGGGAGTGTCCTGTCTGTAGGGGTCTGGGCGACGGGCCGGAAGACGTAGGCTGCAATAAGACAGGCCGCATATCCCAGGATATCAGGGCATGGCCCACGAGCGCGGTGAGGGGTATGCTGATGGGGGCCATGCTTGCATACGATAGCCGCTATAGCTACATCACCATGTGGACGCAAGCTCCCGAAGCCCTGCTCGCTGCGTTCACCCAGACCCTGGACCCGCAAGGAGGGGAGTAATGGACGCCAAGGGAATCATGACATTGCTCATTAAGCAGCTCAAGGAGTTGCCAGACTACCGTGGTGGCGGAGGAGGTGGCAAGCGAAACCATGTTCGGTTTGGAGCGAGATTCGCAGACGGATCAAAGTATGTTATCACCGTGGAGAAACAAGATGACCACGCCTGATCTGACGAACCTACAGCTTGTAGCATGGTGTCCAGAGTGCAAGATATGGTGCCCGGCAGATGAGATTGGCCGCACCTGTCCAATGGATGGGCATGATACCTACAGTGGCTTTCGGAAGTTGATTAAGCGGCGAGGCTATGTCTGCCCAGGGGACATGGTGCTCTTGACCAAGGGAGCTTATCTAGAACACATGGAGGAATGCAGTGGTATTGAATGTGGCGTCTGACCTACAGCAAGCCCAACAGACGGTGGCGGAGCAGTTCTACGTGGAGGAGGAGTGCGCAGGATGCAACGGCAAGGGGACCTGCCGTGAAACCTGTGTGTACCACGCACATCTTCTTTCACAGTCGTGGGAGCAACATGCCACCGCAGCTTTTATGTGGTTACACACCCCCTGCAACGGCACTGGCAGGGTGCGTAGGTGGCCGATGCGGATGGAGTGCGGCGATATTGTATCCATCTACGAACTTTGCCACACGACCGAGCCTCATCTTTGTCCTGGCAATTTGCATTGGTATGGGAAACATTCCCCAGAGTGCTGCTGCCACGGCCTCGGTTGGCTCCCCTGCGAGGATGCGATGGTGCTGTGGCGGGAGTCTAACTTACAGGGAATGAAGCGGTGGTTCCAAGAGGGTAAACACGGTTGGAAATTTGACTGGCCCGCATACACCATTAACCGTAGAACGTACTCAGGTGCAGTGTTCATTGAAACCGACGACCCCGAACTCGCCCTGTGGCAAGCCGCTGCACAGTACGTGGAGAGGAGTGCATAGCTATGTGCTTCTGTGGGCAGAAGATCGAAGGACACCAGCAGTGCCCAGGGTGCACGATCCTCTATGGCGTGGGGCATCTCGCTATCCCCCAGGGGAACGGGAGGTGCCAGTATTGTGCCAGGGATACAGGGAAGATGGAAAACAGGAGCCCGCTGGTAACGCCGTAACATGCCCCAGGTGGCCGCCCAGGACGCTACCAGGCGATTCTAGGGGCCTCACCTGTGGTTACCTATGGAAGGAGTGCGAACATGCGGTTTGAATCAGCGTTGACACTGACACTGGCACTGGTATTGCTATTGATTGGGATGCACGCCCAGGGCAATGCGGCCATAGGTTGGTATCTGGCGAGCGGTGCCTGGGGCGTCACAGCCGCGGCGAGATGGTTCAAGGACGACTAACACATGGTCTTAGAGGGAGGGAAGTGATGGAAATTCCAGAACTGATCAAACTGTTGCCAACGCTCGTGACGGTACATTGTCCGATATGTTCTGAGGACATGCGGGTACGTGGAGGCGGGGGCAGAAATGGTGAGGTCGTTGGCGTGGGCTTCCAATGCAAGAACGATCATGTGGTAGGCATGGTTTTTGCGAAGGCGTTTATCACAATGCCGAGCGAACATAGTGACTAACCCACGAGTTGTCGTACAGCCTCAATGAGCAGCAGTATCGTGCCAAAGATGCCAGTGGCCTGCGCGTTGGCCTTGTTCACCAATCCGCCAGGGCCGCGTCCATGTCTGCCGTGGTGGTTGGACTCGTGGAGCACCTGCCACTCACGGATGGCCTTCAGAGCGTCGGCGTGACCCTCAAGGGTGGCCTCTATGTGTCCAAGGCTGCGCTGCACGTCGGCTTCCATCATTCCATGCCATCTATGAACGCCTGAGGGATATCCGGCTCCTCAATCAACGTGATGGCATCACTGCCGTCCACCAGGAACAACTCCCCGTCAGGGGTGACGAACGGCACCATGCCCTCCTCAATGCCCATGACCATATCGTCTTCTACGTGCAGCCGGCGGATGTGGAAGTCGTATATGGCATCTTCGATACGCTTGCCCGCACGCCCATCGTCCATACGGATGATGTGGCCCACTGGTAGCTTGGCAATGGTGGAGTGGATCTCTTCAGAGGTCATTTCTTCTTCCTCTCTGCGGGGGACAACCGCACAACATTCTTGACCGCCGACATGGGAATCGTGATGGCATCCGTTACGTTGCCCGTGTCCTCAGACCGCGACTGGATAATAATGATACGCTTTCTATCCTTCACAAGTTGATAACCTGCCGTGTGGCAGGTTGACGTTTGCGAGTCTTTGTACGCATCGACGGTGCGCCAGCCACCACTGGCACATGAGTCATCCCACTCCACTTCCACGATGGGATAGGGATTCTTGCTCATGGCTACCTCCTTGGCTTATGGGGCTTCCCATGCTTCTTCTCGTGCATTATACACCCTCCGCAATAGTGATGACCACCGTACCCGTCCTGTAGCCGGGGCGGTTCTTGCTAGAGAGCGCTGCCTCCAGAGACCACACCGGCGGGGTGTCGTCGGGCACATGGACTCGGACCTGCGCCATGTCCCCAAACTTGAACGTTACCAGCGTAGTGCTCGTTGCGACAGACTCCAGGGCCTTGACGACAGTTTCGTGCGGGTCTTCGTCAGCCACTAGGTCAGGCTTGGTCTCACCAGTTGCCGTAGCGTTTATGTCGATGGGAATCTGCCACTCACGCTTGCCTATGAGCACATGGCGGGCCTGCAATTCAAACTCGTCCATCTTGGGCGTCTGAGTCGTGTCGCCCCCATCGCGGTTGAAGGTCAGCCGCCATCCCAGCTTCTTCGCCGCCGCTCCCTCACTGGATGTCCCATACACCAGTATCTTTGTGCCGCTGAGGAAGTCGCCGCGGTCAGTGGTGGTATCGGCAGCCCCGTCTACGCCATCCCTCAGTTCAATGTATTCCCCACTGGTGGTGGCACTCAGATCGTCAGCATCCACCAGCGCCTGAAGCACCGTGGCCGTTGTATTGGGGTCGCCAAAGTCGTCTACGGGCCCTCGTATCACCCCCGACGCTTCGTACTGCACGGTGGAGGACTGTCGGGGATGCACGAAGGGTTCCTCGATGTGGTAGTTGATGCTCGCCGCTGTGCCCTCGACGGCGAAATGCAGTCTGGGTGTGGTATCGTCCTCAGTCGAGTAGGCCATCGCTACGATATCCAAGTTCCCAGTGGAGTCCTTCCACATGTGGTGCCAGGGATTAAAGGCAGCACCGGTCACTGGATCAGTGAGAATGGTCTGGGTATCTATCATAAAGATGGAGGCATCCTTATTGGCTGCATGCCCCCCATAGGCCACCAGCATCCACTTGCCCACAGGGAGCATATAGTTCACATGTCCCTGGCGAGCAGAGACCAGGCCGTCGCCGCCAGGCCCTGATGTGAAGGTTGTGAGATGGCCCGTAGAGGTTATAGATAGCGCCAAGACCTCCCCTGTACCAAGCCCAACGTAGAGTGTACCATTGCTTGCTACTCTCGCCCACCGACCGTTGGCTGGATCGCCATCCAGTTCCAGGATTAACTCGAATGTGTTGTTGCTAGTATCTATGGAATAGATGCCCTCGGCAGCTATCATAACAGGCGCACGCGTCCCAGAGAGATCAAACCAGTCCACGAAGGCTTTTGGGCCATCGCCCGATGGGATTGCCACATCGGTTGCCCAGTTCGAGCCGCTGTCCGTGGACGACTGGACTTGCACGATACTACTGACGGCCCCCAGCGATGCGAAAAGGAGAAGGTTGCCAAAGGAAAGCAGCCTGCCCCCGTCAATGTCAAAGGTGTTATTGGTGGAGATATTCGCAGCCGTTCCTATCACCAAGTGATCAAAACCTGTTCCCGACGCCGTGCTCCAGCTAGCAGCATCCGCGGATGAAGATATCTCAACCATTGTTTCGGTTGGCGATGCTCCACCCGTGGCGTTAATGCCATTGTGCAAGACGAATAGAGACCCTTTATGGACAGTAGCGTCCCAAACACGTTGACCCGTAGCAGTGGTGTCTCCGTCTTGGATTGTGCCCCCGCCCGTCCAGTCATCCGATGTTGCCCCGAACTTACGCGCAAAGATTCCCGTGGTCTCACCATTGTCGTAATCTTCTTCAAAAAAGCCCCATAGATCACCTTTGAAGACGACAGCCTTTTTGAAATGCTCGGCGGGATCGGCATGGGTCTGCGTCTCCGCTAACCTTGGCAGGGTTACCGGTCCCAATGCAGTCCCCAAGGTGCTATCCAGCATGCCCCCAAGCCCACGCCCGCTGGTACGGTTAACCCTCGCCCACCCTATGCCAAGCGGGAATGCAGAGAAGACATACCGTCCCACGCTGGAGTCATCCGACCGCACCTGTATGCCCTGCGTCCTGAACGGGGAGGACAGACGCCGCACGTAGGTCTGCACGATGCGGTCGCCAGCCACGACGTAATACTTTCCCGCCAACTCAAATACGCTAGCCACGACGCCTCCCAAGGGAAGGCCAGTCAGCCTTGTTCTTCTGGTGGGCCATGTCACGGAGCCGCCCATGCTCTCCCGTGATGGGGATTGGTCTCATGGCGTCCCTATCTTCCTGGCTGAGTTTCTTCTTGAAGGCCCTGTCTCCCTCAGCAACAATCTTCTGCACGGCATCGTCTAACTCTGTTTCTCGAACAGGTTTTTGAAGCGTCACATATCCTCCACCGTGGGTGAGAGTGATATTGTCCTCAGTCCTGACAACAAGCGAGAACGTGATGCTGTTCTGCTCCTCGATGATTTCCTCGATATGGCGTCTGTATCTTGCGTTTACCATGTTACCTGTCCAAGTACAAGACTCTCGAATTCTCAGGGGAAATGCGCCAGCCGATTTGCTTGTTCCCGCCCATCAGCGCAGAACCCACACTAGACCTGAGGTCCGCCGCCGTCCTCTCCCACGTAGCGGACCGCTGAAGGTACTCGGCACTCTTCTGAGGCTCGGTGTCTGCCAGCACACGGAACATGTGCATTGCGGCCTCGGCAACCACCAGCTCGGCCTCTATCTCGTCAATCTCGGTTGTGCCGGAATCAGTGGTGGGTACAGACAGACGGCCCACGCCCTCCAGGCGCAGCACACGGCCCGGCACGGCGTTGCCTACCCGGATGGGGAGATACAGCCCTTCTGGTCGGTCTTCGTCCACCTGCTGGAAGACTCTGTGTACGCCACCTGGGTAGAACTTGGTCGGGACAGTGTACTCGGTTATTGCGTCCACCCAGGCCACCACATGGTCAAAATAGCCCAGGTTGCCGTCAGTTACCTCGCAAGAGACCATAGCCTCCGAGTAATCGGCTGGTATGGTAGCGTCAATCCCCTGGATGTCATGCCCCTCGTAGTCAGCACTCCCCCTATGAAACGGACTGCTGGTGAAAGTGGTGCCATTAAAGCTCACCCGTATACGCACAGCATCTGCAGCACCGGCCCACACCCACGCCCTAACGTGCAAGACTTTCCCAACGCTGTCTATGATATCCTTGATCTTCCACTCTAGGTCTTGTTCTATGCCCTCCGTTGCCCCGGACGCAGCAATCCTAGCCGCGTATGTCCCATGAACCACCGGGTTGCTTCCAGTGGTCGCTTGAGTCAAGGTGGGTGTCCCAATCTGCACCCAGTCATCGAAATCAGGGGAGTTGAAATCCTCAAAGCTGAAGTTGTCTATCAGGTTATCCACAACCAGCGTCTCATCGGTCAGCCTTTGGAACAGCCCACGGGGATAGCGCCCTCCAATCCGTTTGGGCCACACAGTCCGCAGCGCCTCTTCGATGGCGAAGTGCATGATGTCCGGGTCAAACGGCAGGACGTTGAACGTGTTACCACTGGACAGGACACCGGATAGCGCTGTCACAAGCGTCGCCGTGCTGGTGGACACCGACAATATGCGCCGGGACTCATCAACCCTGTCGCCCGAGGTGATGTACACCCATCGGTCTATCAAGCGGTTTGTGTCCCATCGCTGAAGGCCCGTGTCCACAACGGTGTTATTGGCCGTGCCCGTATTGGTTCCAGAGAAGTAGAACCCCGTGGCGGTGGCCAGAAGGACAGTCAGTCGTGCTTTAGTAGTAGTTGCCATGTTGTTTCCTACGTTACGTTATGAATACCACTTGGGTAAACGCGGTAACAGTGGGCGCAGCCGCTGCGATACCCGCGTAGTGCCACATCACGAAGCCCCGTTGATTGGCATCATCCAAGTCGCCCGCGTCAGGTTCGGACGGCCCGAACCATTTCCCGGGATGATGGGCACTGGTCATCAATGTGGAGGCACGCCTAGTCTCGGAATCTATGGCCATTAGCCGTACACCAGCGCCATCGAATGCGCTCCGTTGTGTTTAACACAGGATTGTTTCTCTGCGTGCTTCCCGTAGGCATCACGACACTTACCTCCCCAACACCAGCAGCAGTGTTTTACCATTACGTGCTCCACTCCCCCCTGGTAAAGGTTGTGCCGTTGTCACTCACCGTAGACGTAGCTAGATCACCATCGTCAGCATCGTTTCGGAGAGTTGAAGTGGTTGCCGTCTGAAGCATCTTGTTGCGAGACAAGCCTGCCCACCACTGCATGAAGAGCCTCATGCTCCCCGTGATGGCAGGTGCACCCGTGGTCTCAGCCATAGCCTCGTCCCACATCTCTAGCACTATCTCTGGTATAGATACGACAGCCTGGATGTGCCAAGTCGTGGTGGTGTCTAGTGCTGTGGTGAGGGCAGGGGACATCGTAACCACCCTGCCCGAAGTGTATGCGGTGATTTCCCTAGCTTGTCCAGCACCCGTCCCATGTGTGAAGATGATAAGCTCGCCAACATAGTAGTCCCCCGTGGCTACTGCCGCGGCATCCAGGGTAATGGTGGTCGTATTGGTGTATACGGCGACAAACCCTCCCGCAAGGTCGGAATCGCTGACGCCCACGTGTACGTCAGCAGCATCAATCGCGTACAGGCTGGCCGTGTCTGGGTTGGTGACGAAGTCGCTGTCCAACGTCGCCACCCTACCTGATGTGTAGCCCACGATGATGCGGGTCTGTCCTGCCCCTGTGCCCTCAATGATTTGGAGGCGATCCCCGGCATAGTAATCCCCTGTATCTACCGCCCCGCTATCCAGAGTAAAGGTGTGCCCATCGGTAACAGTCGCTATGGTCCCGCTTGCATGGACGAAGGTTTCCTCAATCTGGCGGAGGCGCTTACCTGCACTGGTGGAAATGTTGTGAGAGGAGCCAGTCAGTATTTCATCCCAGACAGCATCGGCGGTAGTCCCTGCCGACAAGATAACAAACGTCACGTCATCGGCGGGGGTTCCGCTGAGAGCAGCGTTCCAAGACACCACCCCAGTAGCACCAACGTACCCTGTGATGAGGCGGGATTGACCAGCCTCGGCACCCGACGTAAAGAGAATGGTCATCACGTCGTAGTGGTCGTTGGTAGCCTCTGAGAGGTTGGTTTGCACCTGCGTGGAACTGTTCGAGCCCGAAGTCTCCACCACCCCACTAGCGATTATGAGATGGCCAAGTTCGCCAAATGTCCCTGCAGTGACGTGTCCAGACTTGGCCTCATTCCAGACAGCATCAGCGATTACTGACCCGTCCGTGCCATACAGGAAGTCATATTGGCTGGCAGAGATAACCTCGAACTCTTCACGCCTGGGAAGTAGGTCACTGACATCCTCGAACACCAGACTGAGGTCGCCTAGGATTATCGTGTCGGTGACACTGAGCAACTTATAGTAAGTGCCGCCATCAGCAAACACCATGTCGTTCGTCGAGGGGGTGCGCTCAATGTGGGACAGCTCGTAGGTAACGGTATCAAGCTCACCGTCCCAGGTGCCGTCAGCAGTAAACTCTATCAAGGCACCGGAGCCAGCTATGATGATCTCCGTAAAGGTCGCGTTGGTGGAGCGAGAGGTTCCGCTGGTGCCACCTATCTTGCAGACGATGGCCCCCGTTGTTCTGTTGGTGATGGTGAACACTACCTCATAGGCGTGGCCCTCTACCAGCGCCGTGGCCGGTGTCTGAGACAGGTCCGATGCAGCGGCAGAGGACTGGTCGGCAAGGTTATTATTGCCATTGTCTATCTGCCAGTTCGTGCCCTTCGTCCAACCGGTGTCCGTATCAAAGGTGCCGTTTGCAGCCAAGTCCGCAGGCAGGGCAGCCCCGATGTTCTTAAACAGGGACTCGGTGAGGTTGGTCACGGTGATAGCCTCTTCCAGCGTGAAACCATCGGTCACGTCCACGAAGGGACCGACCATGACAACCCTGGCTGTACTCTGCCTCAGATGTCTAACCATTTAATGCCCTACCTGATTTGCGTAGTGGTACTGGATGTGGGGGATGACCGTCGCCACCGCCAAGTCCGCTGCTAGGAAGTCATCCAGGAAGCTAGAGTTGGTAGTCGCCCCCCAGGCCACCATCCCTGCATTGAACAACGTGTCTGTATCGGAGTCCGTAACAGGGGAGAAAGGCTCTGTGCCACCATCGTAGGTGGCGGTTATGGTGGTGCCATCCGCCTTGACCCTATAGGTGGAGGGCAGGGTCACAGACGGGTTGGCAGACCCCAACTGTGAGAAGGGAATCTTCGCTAACTCATTGGTCTCACTCGTCCTATAGCCGTGGCGGTACATCTCTGTCTCGTCCTTCATGCGACAGGCTGCGCCACTCATTGCCGTTGTGGGATGCGTAGAAATCTCTACTTCTCCGTAGTGGTCGTCACTGGATAGATTCGTCCCTGTGTACCTCGCATAATGGGTCGAGGCGGCCTGGCTACGGGCCTCATTCGAGGTAATCGCCATTGTGCCCTGTTCGTCTGTCCAGTTGGCACCCAGCCCACCATCTCCACGGTTGAAGTCGTCAGACTGAGACGTATCATGTGGTTCAGGCTCCTCTTTGGGCAGGTCATCAGGGACAAATGCTTCCCACTCCTTGGTGCGGTACTTCTCCATGCGGGTGGTGAGCCACCGGCGATGGAATAGTTCATCAGGGATAAACTTCCCGTCAGGGTCACGTTTACCCAACAGGCCATCCAGGGCCATCTGGCGCACCTTGCGATAAGACTCCCGTTCCTTCTGAAGCACAAGGGGGTCAAGTATCATGTCAAAGCGGTGCCGCTGTACCCCAAAGCCAGGTAGCCACAACTCCACGTCGCCTCGTGAGGTCGGCATGATGGGGCCAACACGGGACCCGTCCAAGGCCGCGTGCTGGGTCATCAGTTCCATAACGATGTCACGCAGGGTGGTAGAAACCAGGGTGCCTCTAGGCAGCTCTAGGCTGCTTTCTAAGTCACCTCGTAAGACGGTACGGAGGCTATCATCAGGGGCCTCGCCAAGGTACACACCTATGGTGGAGTCCGGCACATCGTAGGCAAAGAGGCCATACCCATCCTGGTTTGGCCCTGGAGTATGCGAACGCCCTCTACCACGCAGGTCCAGGACGCCCACGTAGCCACCCTTGGGCGGGTACCAGCCCATACCCTCCAGGCCATCAGTGCCTATGGAGCGCCATTCCCACTGGCCTTTGTAGACGTGGGCCATGTTATGTATGCCTCCCACGCAAGCTGAGTGTGACTCTTGTCAGCGTCGTTATGCTGTCAACGTTGAATCCCACGATATCCCCTGCCGAGAACGTAGTTGTCCATCCCGTCAGGCCCGTGTCTTCAGACTTGGTAGCGGTGGATATCGTAGGGACTGCGCTCGCGGTGATGCTATCCGCATCCGTCGGTGGGTAGTTGGCGTATGTGTCTTTCCAGATGTCCACTACAATACTCCCGCTCTGGTCGGCCAGCAGTCTCACGGATTCAATAGTGCCCGCAAAGGGCAGTTCCAAATAGCCCTTCACTCCTGTAGTGATAGCCGACCCGCCCCCATCAATGACGAAGTTGATGGCCCAGTCATACTCAAAGCCCAGCTCACGGTAGGTTCCCGCCGATGTTGCAACGTATGCTTTGACCGCTCCGGATGTGGGGTCAGCGTAGAACGTACCCGTAACCGCATCTGCGCCAGACGGCGTCGTAGCGTTAATCGCAGACGATTGCTCGAATGCCTCAGAGCCATGTTTGTTACCAGCCACATGCTACTCCTTCAGACGTACTCCCGTGGGCGTTATCTCCAAATCAGCACCGCAATCGCAGACCCGAACGAACCGCCCAGATGGTCGCTCGTATTCCTTGGAACACTCAGGGCAGGTAAAGGCTACGCTTTCTCCCCGTAGCTTCCGAATGGCTGCACGCAACTCGCGTATCTCCCTGCCGTAGTCCTTACCCGCTGCGCCGCGTGGGCCGGAGGGGCCTTGAGGCCCCTGGGAGCCCACCACACCTGGAGCACCCACATTGCCCCGCGTGCCATCCGAACCATCTTGTCCCAATGCTCCCTGGTCGCCCTTGTTGCCGTCTGAACCTCGGACCCCTTGTATCCCCTTGTCGCCCTGAGGACCGGATGCACCTGCTGCGCCCGGTAGTCCTGGTGCACCACGCTGGCCCTCTTGTCCTTGCATACCCGTTTCACCCACATCGCCCTTTGGCCCAGGTACACCGTCCTTGCCCCGTCCCGTGGCACCCTGTGCCCCCTTGGGGCCTTGAGCACCGTCTGTGCCGTCCTTGCCGTCGTCGGCCTTTGGGCCACTGAGTCCCTGTGGGCCGTCTTTGCCAGTCTTGCCAGGCTCCCCCTGCACTCCAGGGCCTCCGGTGGCACCACGGTCTCCCTGCGGCCCTGTGGGGCCATCTGCGCCGCGCTCCCCAATGTCTCCCGTGAGGCCAATATTCCCCGTCTCTCCCTGTGTGCCCTGGCCGCCCTGTGAACCACGGTCTCCTGCCCCTCCCGTATCACCCCTCGGCCCAGGATCGCCTCGGTTGCCCGTGTCACCTCTTGAACCAGGATCGCCTGTTTTACCGGTTTCTCCCGTGGCACCGCGGTCTCCTGTCAGGCCCTGGGCTCCTTGTGGGCCAGTGTGACCCAACGGCCCGGGTTCTCCCGCAGGCCCAGGAGGGCCACCGTGCTCTCCAGGAGGGCCTGGAGGCCCCGCAGGGCCTTCCAAGCCCCCAGCCAGCGGGACGAGCTTCGCCAATGCGTCTTTCCAGGAGGGAGGACAGACGATATGGACGCGCTTGTCGCCTTCGTAAGCGTTGGGGTGGGAATCTTCAATCGGTCGGTTGCATCGGTAGCAGTCCATAAACTCCCTCCCTACGCTTTCATGTTCGATGCGTCGCTGGCGCAAATGTACCACGTAGCCGAACGAGGCGAGGTCCCGGGCCAATGTTGCCTCGTCATGGGCTAGACGCCTACGCCCATTCGCTCTACGGCCCAAAGGTTAGCTGCTTGCTCTGCGGTGAGTAGCACCTGTCCGAAGGCGGGGCCAAACGGGCCACCAAGTATAGGAGAGGCAAGGAAGTTTGCTGCCGTACCCGCAGTTGTGTCCGCTCCAATGGCAACCACATACGTTCCTGCCACCATGCCTGAGTAGTCAGCATCATTAGAGGCGCTGGAGGCTAAAACAGCCCCGTTCAGATAGAGTGTGCAGTCATTCCCCGCCGCAGTGAGGGCAGAGCTGCCTGAATTGTAGGTCATTATCAACTGAAGCCACTGACCAGTAGCTAGGGCTGCATCGGACTCTCGGTAAGTGGTTTTGTTATCCACGTCGTCAAAGAAACTCATGCGGAGTTTTTCATCTGCCTGGATACTTAAGCTGTATTCAGCTTGCCCCCCAAACCCGTCGTACTTGCAGAAGAGAGTCTGTATGGCTGCCGTCAGAGCAACCTTTACCCAGATTTTGAGCGAAAAGACCTCTGACCCGCTCTCGACCCTAGACCACTTTGCATCGTCAGGGGTGTCCATTTCATCTGCTGTGCCATCCGGTGACAACACGGGGGCTAGGTGCTGCCAGTTGGAAGACAGAGTGAGATCGAATGCAGTAGGCGTCCAAGCACTCAGGGCCGAAGAAAATGTCCACGTTGGGGATAGGCCAGAGGCGTTCCACTTCCTGCCCGTTCCCGTTGCGGCGTTGACCTTCCCAAAGTTGGGCTGATCTCCAAAGTTACAGAGCGCCAGGGTATTGCCGAACTGGGTGAAGAGGTTGTTATAGTACGGAGTCCAGAGATTCTGGATTTCGTTTAGCTGGTAGTTGCGGCCCAAAATAGTCGGCACTACACGCTCCCAATGTTCTCGTCAATCAAGCTATCGACAGCCGCCTCAGCCGCCTTGCGAGCATCGGTTTCTGTCATCAACGCTGTCTCCGCGGTCTCTCGTGCAGCTATCTCAGCAGAGGCATCCAGCCGTCCATAGAGATACGCTCTCAGTTTGGGCCTCAGCCACTGGCGGAAGACCTCGTTCTTCAGTGCAGTAAGGGCCTTACCTCTGTGCTGTTCCCCGAGTCCTTGTCTCGCTGCGTTTAGTACGTCCTCGCTAAATGACAAGTTCCTTCTCCTAGTGTGGTATAATTAAATTGGAGGTTAATCATTATGGACAAGCAGTGTACTACCCTTGGTTGCCCCAACCGACTTTTGGCACGAGGATTGTGTGGTACCCACTATCGCAGATTGTGGCTGAAGGGTGAGCACCGCAGTTTGCCTTTTGTTAATAGAAGAGTACCCATACTGAACTACGATGAAAGGTTGCGGCGAGCGACTGTCCGCTTCTGGGTAAGGGTTGATAAGAATGGGCCTCTGTGGAATGGAACCCCATGTTGGATGTGGCAAGGAAGTTGCACAAGGGGATACGGACAAGTTGCGTGGCCGATTGAGGGTCAGAAACGCCCCTCGATGAAGAAGGCCCATCGTATTGCTTATGAATTGGTAGTACAGCCAATTCCAGATGGCCTTCAACTTGACCATCTCTGTCGCAACCCTCCTTGCTGTAATCCCAAACACGTTGAACCTGTGACTGGTGCAATAAATATCGCTAGGGGCGACACCGGACTCGTACGAGGGGCACAACAGCGGTTGAAAACGCATTGCCCGCAAGGGCATCCGTACGATGCCGAAAATACCCAATGGTATCTCGGCAAATGGCGCCGATGTAAAGCCTGTACTTATGCTCGTAATCATGGCCTTTTATAAACTCAACTGAAAATACGCATTGACCAGCGCCTTGATGGCCCAATTATCCTCGGCAGATAACTCCTTGGCACAGACCGCAGCCAGCGCTATCTTGCCATTGAAGAACCCTGCCTTCGTCGTGTAATGTGCCCCAATATGCACCAGAGCGGCGGTGTTTTCCATCGCTATGTACGATCCTGCGTCCTCAACGGTAACCGCCCTCCGCACGCCATCAGTGTAGATATTGAGCCCCGCCGAACTTCTGCTACCATCACTGGTGCAACTTAATAGAACCCAATCAGTCCCAATAATAGTGGCGTACCTTATGCGTATTGTTGCGGTTGCAGATTCGTCCGTCAGAACCAACTGAGGATGTCCGCTGCCATTGAAATCCACTCGCCATTCCTCTATGGACGTGGAATTTTCTTTGGCAAACACAAATGCGCTCTCATTAACATCTGGCTTGCACAGCACGACAACACCAAAGGGGCGATCCCTAGCACCATCGCCGAAGCTGTGGATATCAGAATCGGGCGTGTCCCCCTCGCCGTCCGTGCCATTGAAGTCCTGGGCTACACCTGAACCCAGCGCAGAAAGGCGAGACGCCACAGTTGCATCCCACGTTATGACATCCGCGTTGCGAGAAGACTCCGTGGCCGTCGTGGTGTCGGTGAGTTTGGGCAACCAGAGGAGGCGGGTGTCACCCATGATAACCATTAGGTCGGCGATGAACTTGTCGCGTAGCTGGTCAGCCGCTGCGGTGCCAGGGTAGGGCACGCGACTCCAGGGGGATTTAACTACGGGCCTTTGTCGGTTCATTACCGCACTTCCTGGTCGAAGTATTCAACGTCGAGGGTGGCTGTAGCGGAAACCGCGATGGCCCCGAAGTTAAGGAGTTCGTCACGGGAGTTGAGCAGGATGATATCCGTGGCGTCGGCCTGGAAACCCCGTGTGGCCGTCGGATTGGCGGTCCCCCGTGTGAAGACCACGCTTGCCGTGCGGACGTATATCTCCGCAGCCTTGGCGTTATCGGGAACGATGAGTGCAACCGTCGTAGCAGACGTGATTGACAGCCCGTACTGGTTCCCGCTAGTCAGCGGGGAACGGATATCATGGACTATGATCTCTACGGGCAGGGGATGACCAGACTCTACCTCTTTATAAGAAGTATCCTCTGGATTACGAAACATTATCAATGGCATGAAACACCCCTTTCTAGGATGAGCCGCTCCTCGGGCGGGGAAGAACTCCCCGCCCCTATCTATTTAGTTTAGGTCAGTGCGTTACTCCCCAACTCCCACCACACCAATCGGAAGAACAATGTTGGGGCAGTGCCCGTCACCCACGCGTATACAATCAACGAGGCAGGCCCAACAAGGATAGGCATCACGGTGTCACGAGCGGAAATGTGGAACGAATCGTCCGAGTGCTTTGGGTCGTCCACATTCTGCGTGAAAATGCCTGAGAACAATGCCCTGTCATCCGATGGGGCCGTGATAGTCGGTAGCGTGGTGATGGTACAGGTGGTACCGTTGGGATCATCTGTCCTCATATTTACCAAGGACACAGCTGTCCCCGCCGCACTGAGCAGGCTGGCATTCTCGTACGCAACGTAAATATCAAAGGCGTTGCCAGCCGCAGTCCCGTCCTGGGTCAGGCGCAATTCCAATGGCATTACCGTTGTCCCGCTTGGTATATCCAAGTTAAGGAAAGGGTTAGTACCGCCGGCGGTGAAGGCGGTGGCACTCAACGTGCCTGTCTCAATCGCAGCATTGGATGCCTGGAAAACCCTTCCGTCAGCCACCAACTGCTGATAGGGATCAGGGAATATCAACTCACCACGGGGGTTGGCTCGTGCCCCAATGGGATTCCCCTCAGTTTGTACGGGGTAGGTATCCTGCCCTACCACTCCTCTTATGTCTGTCATTGCATATCTCCTTTATATCCTGTTACTCTGCGTAGAATTCGTCATAGGTGAACTCGGCCCAGGCTGCGATGATGTAGCCAAGGTCGGTGCCTGCTGATCCAACCTGCACCATGAAGGCGCTGGGGTTGGACTTGGAACCGATGATCCCGACAAGTCCCTTGCCGTGTAGGGGGGAGTACACCACTTGGTCGAATGTAGCGGCCTCGGCAATGGCCGAAATGTCGGCCTGTACATACACCCGGTGCAACTCAGCAATGTTGGTGGGGGCCGTGCCGGAGCTACCCGTCGCCGTAATATAAGACGTGCAGGCAGAGGCATTGTTGATATACCGTGTGTTTAGGTTCAGCGGTGTGAACTTGGTATGGTTAGTGATGCCAGGGTCGTTGTCACTCGTGGTGACGATACACTGGAACACCTCTGCGGACTTGGTTTCCACGGCTACCTGCACCCGCAAAGGGACGATAACCGTCCCAGCGGGGACCCTCACTGCCAAGTCATACGTCTGCATCACAAGGTCGGTCTCAAAGGCCACGTCGGTAGAAAGTTCTCCGTGTCTCGACTCGAAGACTCTCCCTTCTGCCACCCAAAGCAATTCGTTTTCGGGATTCAGGTCTATTGCCATTGTGTTCTCCTATCTATATTTATGCGTAGAACTCGTCGTATGTGAACTCAGCCCAGGATGCGACGGCGTATCCGTCCGCAGATGTGCCGTTCCCCACCATGACCATGAAGTGTGACCAGTCTGCAATCTGACCTACCACACAAGGGAGTCCCCGTCCTTGAAGCGGAGCATATATCACCTGAGTAAAGGTGGGACTGGCAGTGGCATCAGTCATGGCATCTATGCGCGGGGGGACGAATACCCTATGCACGTCAACGGGGCTGGCGGGCGCTGTGCCCGTAGCGCCAGAGGTCGTGATGTAGGCAAAGACCTTTGATTTCCGTGTCGCAAACTCGGAGTTCACGTTTATGGCGTCAAATTCGGTGATGTTCCCTGTGCCAGCGTCGTTTGAACCTGTACTTATGAGTACCTGGAATATCGCTGCCCCCGTATTCTCCGCCTGTACCGTCACGCGGAGCGGGACTATCACGACGCCGGCGGGAACCCGCACGTAGACTGTTGGCTGTTGCCTAACAAGGTCGGTGTGGAACGCAGCCACGGTGGTAAGTGCCCCATGATGGGCATGGTACACACGTCCTTCGGCAACCCAGTCCAATTCATTTTTAGGATTCAAGTCTATCGTCATATATACCTCTTATGCGTAAAACTCATCGTATGTAAACTCTGCCCACGATGACAGAATGTACCCCGTGCTGTTCGTGTTGTTGCCGACATGCACCATGAAGGCGGTGGTGGAATCCTGACTACCTATGACAGTCAGTTGCCCCAGTCCGCGGAAGGGGTCATACAACACCTGTTCAAAAGGCGCTGCTTCATTCGCGGCGTCAATGTCGTTCTCCACGTACGCTCTGTAGAGGTCGGTGGTATTGGCGGGCGCAGTGCCAGTGTTGCCCGTGGCCGTTATGTAAGCCCTGCACATCGACCCTTTGGTTGCAAATCGAGTGTTCTGGTTCACGGGTGCGAAGGCGGTTACATTGCTCGTGCCAGGATCATTCGTGGCGGAGCTTATGAGTACCTGAAACAGACCCGCTGCGTTGGTGGCTTCTGTTACCACCTGAGTCCTAAGGGGGACTATGACGGTGCCCTTGGGTACACGCACCATCAGGTCGGGAGTCTGTCGAACAAGGTCTGTCTCAAAGGCCGCAGGTGTGGTCAGAACCCCATGCCTAGCGTGGTAGACCCTGCCTTCCTTGACCCACTGCAGTTCTTCTTTCCAGCTTTTCTCAATAGTCATATATGTCCCCTTATATTCCGTAGAACTCGTCGTACTCCCATTCGGCCCACGACGTTAGGATGTAGCCGGTAGAAGAGGTGCCGTTACCCACGTAGACTAGGAAGTCATTTGTGGTCTTGTTATCACCAATCACCGTTGGCAACCCGCGTCCTCGCAAGGGGTCGTAGACTACCTGTTCAAACGTGGCATTCTCATTTATGGCGTCGATGTCCGCAGGCACGTATACCCTGTGCAAGTCCACAATGTTCAACAGTGTGGCGGATACGCCTGTGCTCGTCGCCAGGTAATAGACCGTTACCTTGGACCCTCGTGTTGAGAACTTCGTGTTCTGGGCTACGGGGGTAAAGGGCGAATGGTTGCTCACTGTTCCCGGGTCGGTTGTGCTAGTGCTGATGACGCACTGGAAGATCGCTGCGCCAGTGACCTCAGTGACCACTTGGACACGCAGGGGAACAATGACGATACCCGAAGGCACCTTAATGAACATATCAGGTGTCTTCAGCACTATGTCTGTTTCAAACGCCTGGGGGGTGGAGAGTTCTCCATGCCGGGCATGGTACACCCGTCCCTCTTTGACCCACTGGAGTTCATTTCTTGGATTCAGATCAATCATTATCCCGCCGTCCTTCTCTGCCATGCACCAAGGAAGTCAACGCTCATGGTGGTGGTGGCCCCACCAGACCTCTCCTCAACATAGACCCAAGGGGTCAGAAGAATGTTGCCATTGGGTCCCTGGTTTCCACCAACACCGCCGCCTATCTCCTTGAAGGTGAGGTTCCCGTCGGCATCCCACCTGTAGAACACGACGGCGCACTCGCTGTTGGTGTCATCGGTTTCAATGAGTTCGACGCCGAACCACTCGTAAGTGCCAGCCACAGGCGTGATACCCGCCTCCAGGGTAGTCATCGGAGCAGTGTCAGTGTTATTGTTCGCTAAACCCTCAAAGCCAACATCGTCGTCGGTATCAAAGACCCAGATGGCGCAGTCGGCTGCGTTGAAGCCTGGCGTGGATTTGGTTGCAATGGCTCCTGGGTCGGTAAGGGCGTCGGTGAAGCCGAACTCCATCTTCATGTTGGTCACAATGTCACTCGTGACCCGCACAATCATGAAGCAACCCTGATCGCCCTTGGCCTGTAGACCCACGGCCAGCTCTGAACTGGCAGTGCTGCCCGCGGCATCCCCGGTCACGAAGTCGGCCACGCCGTTCACAACGCCCGCCGTAATAACGGGATCGGCGGCGGCGTTCCCACCTCCGTTGCTCAGAGTGTAGTCTCCCGTATCTAGAGTACGACCCGTGAAGTCATCCTTCACAAGCTGCACTACGTCCAGGGAATCCATGATCTCCAGCGCCTGATAGACCGAACTGCCCTTGTCCAGGTCTTTCAAGAGGCTCTTGCGGAACAGAGACTCGACGAAGATTCTCTCTACAACTGCCATATCTATTTCTCCAGTTCTGCCATGTGAATGCCCCATACCTTCATGGCCTCTGATAATGTCAACCTGTGATCAGGGCTTTGTTTCACCCCAGCCTTCGGGAACTCAATGCGCACCGGCTTGGGTGTCCTTCCCGTATACCGGAACACGCTGGTCATGCGCCACTCTTCCATCTCTGGCATCGGCACGTTGTCCGGAGTCGAGGCAGGGAAGGGGCCGCTATATCGAATGTCTCCGTAGAGCGACCAGCCATCCCTTTCCTCCATCACAACCCACTTGCCCACTGCCGCCTGCGCATACCCGTCCTTGATACGTGGTGACGCATCGTAGGGGATACGGAACAGAGCGTTCTTGCGCCGGAAGGGAATCCGGCCACGGGCATCCATGCGTCGCTGGACTGCCCCTGTATCGACCAAGAAATCCGGGCCAACGGACGGGGCAGACAGGTTCAGCAGATCGCCTATGTTAGCTGGCGCGTTTTTCGAGTATGAGTTCATTCTCTAGGAATCCCTCTTTGCCCACTCCCATGACGTGGACTTTATACTTGCGAGGCCCACGGCGGTTTTGAGTAGGACCTATCAGGGTAAGTATCTTGCCATAGAACGGAGCACCATCGTCCATGTCCAGGGTTTTACGCCAGGCCGCCAGCTTACGCTGCAACTCGGCGTTCTCTGAACGGTTGTCCAGCTTCACAATGTCCTGGGGTGCAAACTTCTCCTCGAAGGGATCGCCAAAGTCCACTACGCCGAACCCGTCCCGCGATTCCCCGCTGCGCATCCCCGTCATGTCGGTCTTCATGCTGCTGTTCACCGCCCTCTGGATGTCCCTCTCCGGGCCAAAGGACTGGGGGATACCACTGGGCTTATCGGTATCAGCCCGCAACTGCGTTACCTCAGTCGTCAGAGTCTCGACCATCTTGGTGAGCCTTGCAATGGCTCCCTGCTCTTCACTTTGCTCACCCATCGTCATAGTCGGGGTCTCCTTTGCCGCGTACCGGTTGCGGGCTGCTTGTTTACGTTCCTTTGTCCAGGGCTTGCCCATTATTGGTCTACGCGCCCTTCACCCACACACCGTGGTCGTTGCGCATCATCGCAGACCCGTATATCTGGGAGAAAGCGATCTTCCTCACAAAGAAGTCGGGGTCCTTCAGGGTCCAGGAAGAGGGTTCCTTCTGAAGAATCAGAGCAATGGCCTCCTTCTGGAATATGGTGTTGTCATGCCCCGCGGCGTTTGTCCCCTCAACGTTGGTGGACTTGTATATGGGGACGCCCAAGAAGGATGTGACATATCCACGCTCATGTGCG
>SDBV01000823.1_pt1 | contig 44968 bp, 84 predicted proteins | sample 2277081 | NCBI WGS metagenome assembly SDBV01 (sample SAMN10402039, study PRJNA504765) | marine sediment metagenome | isolation source: marine sediment core GS10_PC15, 223 cmbsf | place: Arctic Ocean: Southern Knipovich Ridge | collected 2010
GCTCAACGCGATTGACAGGGCGGTACTCAAGGAGTATGGCGGTGACGACGACGCCTGGAGCCGCTGGAACCTCATAGAACTGGAGGAGTGATATGACTAGAAACCTGTACGCCAACCTCGACGACTGGGAGCGAAGGTTCTCCTACGACGTGGACTTGGCGGCAGCCGACCGGACGGAGCTAGAGAAGATTCTGGACTCTGCCTCGCGGGACGTGGACATTCACTGTCGCACTCATTTCTTCGCTCAGACCCGCACCGTCATTCTCGATGGCAGCGGGTCGAAGGAGCTTAGGGTGCCCGACCTACTCACGGTCACGAGCATCAAGCTAGACCAGAACCGAGACCGCGTGTATGAGGACACCCTCGTGGCCACCGACTACCGACTGCTACGGCCCAACCACGAGTTCCCCTACGACACGCTCCCAAAGCGCCTCATTCGGCTGGACACTCAAATTGGGCAGTTCTCCGTGTTCCTGGCCCAGGAGGAACTCGTGGAGATAGTCGGAGAGTGGGGCTTCGTGAACAACATCGAAGACACCGGCGACACGGTGCAGGATGCCACGGAACAGAGCGATACCCAACTCACGCTCAGCGTGACCGCTGGCACCAACTTCTCCGTAGGGCAGACGCTCAAGCTAGGAGATGAGCAGGAGTACGTGTCCGGCATCTCCGCGAACATACTCGCCGTGGCGCGAGGAGTGAACGGGACTGCCGCCGTAGTCCACGCGAACGCCAGCGTCATCAACAGGTATACGTACCTTCCCGAAGTGCGAGACGCGACTCTTATCGAGGCCGTCCGACAGTGGAAGCGCAAGGAACTGGCGTTCGTCGCCCGTGAGGGGTCGCTCCAGGAGGGCTTCGACGTAGACGCTGCGAGGCTCCTCCAGGACTTCGTGAGGTATGACCAGTAATGCCCATACAAGTCCTGCTGCTGATACTCGTCGCCGAGCTAGCGGCACTGGGATTCTTGACGTGGGTAGCTCTCGCGGAGCCGTTCTCGTGACCCAGTTCTTCTCGAACACGGGCAAGGGGGCGGGAATGAGGGTTCGCATCAACTGGAGGCGCGGCCCCCGACAGTTGCGTATCGCGCTAGACAGGGCGAGAGACGAGTTCCTCACGACTGTGGAGAGCGAGGCCCGAAGCGCGGCACCCTCCGGAGTCAAGAACACTATCAAGCGCACCGCTGCCCAGGTTCGGGTAGACCACCCCGCTGCGGCCTACATAGAGTTTGGGCAGGAAGAAGGGTCGATGCCGCCACTAGGCCCGATAGCAGCATGGGCCGTCTCGGTGGGAAAGTCGGCTCGTGAGGCCTTCCCCATAGCGAGGGCCATCAGAGACCGAGGACGACCCGCGAGACCGTTCTTCGTGCCAGCTATCGAGAAGGCGCTAAATGAAGTCGAGCGGGAGTTCGTGCAAATCTGGGAAGGAGGGCGAAAGTGACCTCGCTTAGAAAGTCTACCGAGGAACGCGTTACACGCCCTTGACGAAGAGAGGAGGCACTAATTGTCCGAACAAGAACTAGACAAGGTGCTGGACGCCGTGGGCACCCGACTCAGGGGAATTACGGGCATACACGACGTTGACGTGTTCCAACCCCAGTCGGTCGGCGCGGGGGCACTACCTCGCATCGTGCTCCGGTACCTCGACTCACCGTGGCTCATTTCGACGGGGGGAAGACACAAAATCCAGCACACGATTCAGGTGGAGGTCATAGTAGCCCCACTGTCCGACGTGAGACGTGCTCGACGTAAGGCGTCACAGTTCGTGCGAGACGTGAAAGCGGCCCTGTTCACTGACGGTACGGGCCTAGACCTCATTCCGTCTCCGAATCAGACTACAGTAGGGCCAGAAGGAAGTCAGGCGATTAGAAACGTGAAGTACAGCGACAACATCTACATCGCCTCCATCATTATCTTCCGTGCTAACGAGCTAACGGGAGAGACCCTGTAAACCGGAAAGGAGAAACGGGCAATGCGACTGATATTCCAGGAAAAGCCAGGGTTCTCGGCCCCTGGAAGCGGCTGGCCCGCCGCGAACCACACCGAGTCCGACCCCGTAGTGGCGGAGGCGAAACTCGAATCAGGATGGTACCATGAGAAGGGCAACAAGAAGAAGTCAACGGAGACGGCGACCAAGCGAGTGTCGGACAGGCACCCGCAGCCGGAATCCGGTGACGAGTCCCAGAGACGAGGAGGCAACTAAATGGGAGCAGTAGCGCCCGAACGTCTGATTCAGTTGGGCGTGGAGACGGTCAGAGGCACCGAGGTCGCCGCGACCGCGAGACTGATTCCACGCCCAGGAGAAGTCACTTGGCGAGATAACACCGAGAAGCCACCACTGGAAGCGGACTGGGGGACGCTCGACAGAAGGCACTCCGCGCACCCGTCCCAAGTCGCCAGGCAGTTGACCGAGATGGAGATGACGGCAGACTGTTCCTTTGAGCAGATTCTCTACCCCCTGCTTGCGGGAGTCCAGGGAGGCGTCACTCCCGTGGCCCAGGCCGCCGGAGTTGACGGGCACCTGTGGACATTCACCCCGTTCCCGACCGCTGACCCCGTTCCCGACGCCTTCACTCTAGAGTACGTCGAGCGCGAAGGCATTACCAACAGGATGCAAGTCACGGCCACCTACGGGCTGGTCAAGCGCATCCGTATCACTTCGTCCCCAGGAGCCGAGTACGCCACGCTGGAGACTGAGTGGTTTGCCCGCAACGGAGTCTCGCAGGCACCAACAGCCGACCCAGGACTCCCGACGAAGAACGTCACGCCTGGCCCGAAGTGGAGGATTGCGACCGCAGCGAACTTCGCGGCCCTAGAGTCTGCTCCCTCGCTACTCCAGGCGCAAGTCATGGGGTTCGAGTGGGAGCTAGTGACGGGCATCCTTCCGAAGTTCCGGTTGGACGACGACTCGCCCGACTTTGCGGCGTACCAGTTCGGCGCTCGCGAGTGCAGCCTCAAGTTGACCCTTGACTTGACCGCTGAGGCAGAGACGGAGCGCACGGCGCGACTCCAGGCAGCGGGAATCCAGTACCTCCGTGCCGATGTAGTTGGGCCAGTTATCGGGTCGGACAACCACAAGATTAAGATCGATGGGGCCTACGAACTGACCAATCCCATCGAGGCAGGGAACGACGACGAAGACCAGAGCCAGGTGGAGCTAGAGTACACAGCCATACACGACTCCACTAAGGGCGCTGCGTTCGAGATAGTCGTTCACAACAACCTCGCTACTCTGCCGTAAGGTGCGGTGGTGAGTCCGGAGCGTGGGGGTGGCGCTGCGAGTCCGTTGAACCGGCAGCAGCGTCGCCTCGCACGGAAAGACGAAGTAAACCGTCAGAGGGACAGAAGGAGAAGGGGCATGCCTCTTTACGAGACCGAGACAGTGCGACTAGAATCCAAGGACTCGGATGGCAACGACGAGTGGGTGAAGGTTCGGGAAATCGGAGTGGAGCAACTCCGAGAGGCTGACGCCGCCGGAACCGTTCACGTCACCGACCAGATGCGGATGCTGCCGGAGAAGCTGGTAGAGGACGAAATCGCGAAGCAGAAGGCGGAAGGGACAAAGGAGCGGGAGCAGCGCTTCGAGGCGTATGACCCCGCGACCCTTCTCAAGTACGGGGTGATGGCATGGTCATTCAAAGAGGGGGACGCGCCCATCCCCTGCGACGCGGAGCACATCACCGATATGGGAAACAAACTCGGCGACAAGTGCGCGAGGGCCATCTACGCCCTCACGGTGCGTGATTCGGGGGAAGGAAGCAGCTCCTCTACGAAGTCGAGAGGGGCCGTATCCCAGCCACCCTCCTCAGAGCGCACGACTTCCGCAGTAGCGGGGGAAGGCTCTCGCTGATGGACTACTCGGTCGCCCCTGCTCGATTCGTGGACGACCTACGTGTACTCCTTGAAGGGGAGCGACGGCAGGAGAACCTCGAAACGAAGAAGGCGGCGGACAAAGCGAAGCGAGGAAGGAGGCGATAACGTATGGCGTTTGGAGCCGACGCTAAAGTAGTCATCGAAGCTATCCTGCGAGACAAGGCATCTGGGGCACTTCGCGGACTGCAAGGGAAGATGTCGGGCTTCGGGAGCAAGATGCTTACCGTAGGGAGCCGTATCCGGTCAGCGGGGCAATCCATGACGATTGGACTCACGGCCCCAATTATCGGAGCGGGCATCGCTATCTTCAAAGCGTCAATAGGGTTCGGGGACGCGATGGCTCAAATCGTGGCCCTTTCCAACGTGTCGCAGGAGCAGATGGCGGAGTGGAGGGAGGAGGTTCTCAGGCTTGGCCCAGCGGTGGCTAAGTCCCCGCAAGAGCTTGCAGACGCCCTGTTCTTCCTAGCGTCCGCTGGTTTGGACGCAGGCACCGAGATTGATGTGCTGGAGATTGCGGCACGAGGTTCGGCGGTCGGGTTGGGGGAAACGAAGACGGTCGCTCTAGCCCTGACTTCCATTATGAACGCCTACGGTCAGGAGAACGTGAACGCGGCGGACGCCACGGGAGTCCTGATTGCTGCGGTCAGGGAGGGCCGTACAGAGACAGACGAACTTGCGGGAGTGATGGGGCGCGTCCTTCCTCTAGCCTCAGAGCTAGGAATCGGGTACGAGGAGGTAGCGGGAGCGCTCGCAGCCCTCTCCCTGATTAACGAGGACGCGAGCGAGAACGCCACCGCGTTCCTGGGTATCATGCGAGCCGTGGTCAAACCGTCCAAGGCAGCGAAAGACATGCTCAGCGAGGTTGGACTCTCGATGGCGGATGTCCGTCAGCAGATGGACGAGAAGGGCCTAATCACCACGCTCCAGAGCCTCCGCAACGAGTTCGGGTTCAATATCGAGGAGCTGGGCGTCCTGTTCCCCCGCGTCAGGGGATTGACTGGACTTCTCAACCTGACAGGAAAGAACGCCGCGAAGGTGGACGAAGTGTTCAAGAGAGTGGCGGAAGGAAGCGCGAAAGACCTAGAGTTCGCGTTCGAGGCTGTACAGACCCCAGGGTTCCAAATGCGTCAGGCTATGGCGGAAATCCAGGTAAGCCTTATCCGGCTCGGAGACGTGATTGTGCCCATCGTAGCGAAGTGGCTGCCGAAGCTGGTGCAAGGTCTCCAGTCGGCGACGCAATGGTTCACGGGATTGCCACCTGGAGTCCAGAAGGGGATACTCGTGTTCATCGCGCTACTGGCGGCAGTAGGCCCATTGCTCATTGTGATTGGGTCATTGATTGCGGCGGTCGGGGCCTTTGCTCTTGCGTTCGGGACTACGATAGGCATGATTCTGCTGGTAGCGTCAGGAATAGGACTCGTCATCCTAGCGGTCATCGCCCTATCTATAGGCATCTTCTTCCTGGTGCGTAACTGGGACAAGGTGATGGCGTTCCTACAGTCGGTAGGCGGTCGCATGGTCAAGTTCTTCACGGAGACGGTGCCAGGGGCTCTCGCCCAGTTCAGAGACAAAGCCGTGTCCATCCTCAAGAAGGCGGGAACCGAGCTACTGGACGCGATAGTGGGCAAGCTAGAGGACATCCGAGACAAGCTGCGAGAGTTCGGGGAAGGCATTAAGGACGATCTGCGCGAGAGGTTCGACGCGCTAATCGAGCCTGCCATCAACTTCGGGACAAACCTGGCGGAGACGTTCCGGTTCTACTTCGAGCTACTCAAGCCCATTATCCAGTTCGGGTTCAACTTCATTCGGGGCCAGTTCGGGAACCAGTTCGCAATTCTCATGGAGATTATCGGGTTTGCCGTCAGAGCGTGGCAGACGTTGTTCGTGAGCGGGTTCAAGCTGGTCTTCGCGGTGATTCAGTTCTACTGGGCCATCTTCGTGCTAGTGTTCCGCGTCGCGACCGAGACGATACTCACCGCCCTCCAAACGTGGTGGGGAATCACGTCCGCGCTCTGGACGGGCTTCTTCCGAATAGTCGTCGCGATTATCCGGTTCCACTGGCAGCTAATTAAGAGCATCTTCATCATCGCCGTCACGGTGCTCCTCAACGGACTGGCAGTCTTCTTCGCAGTGCTCCGAGGCGACTGGAGCGAAGCGTGGAGGCTCATCAAAGAGACGTTCTTCGTCGTCTGGGAGGAGATAAAGAACATACTCCGAACGGCACTGGGACAGGCGCTCGTCATGGTGTTTACGGTCTGGGACACTGTGAAGGAAGTAACTACTACGGCGTGGGAGGGCATACGAGACACGATACTCGACGCCCTGCTCGCAGTCAAGGAGGAGGGAGGCGCGATTCTCAACGGGTTTATTAACGTCATCGAGACAGCCCTGAACGCGGTGATTGGGGGCATTAACACCTTCACCGACGGGGTGAACTCAGCGGGCAACATCCTGGAGCAGATTCCGTTCGCGCCCAACATACCAGACATCCCCAAGATTCCCACGGTCTCACTACCGAGGCTTGACGTGGGGGGCAGGATTCTGGAAAGCGGTCTCGCGGTCGTCCACAGGGGCGAGCACGTGGTACCGAAGGGAGGGTCGCTTGCTGGTGGGGGCGTCAACCTGACCATCCACTTCAATGCTCCCGTAACCGAGGAAGCCGCTGACGCAAACGCCGAAGCGGTTAGAGACGCGGTGCGCCAACACGTCCTCAGACTGGGGAGTGCGTAATGGGGCTACCGCTTCTCACGCTAGAGGCCGACCTAGACAACGACGGGCTGTTCTCGACCAACTGGACGCCGTGGCTCATCAAAGTGATAGACGTGGGCCTGTCGCGACAGACTGCTCTTGACGACTTCTCGCCCAGGAGAATGAAGATCGTTCTGGACAACGACACGTCGCGGTTCAGCCCCAAGAACACGTTGGGGCCATATTCGGGAAAGCTACTCCAGGGCACCCGCATCCGGCTCAAGGCGAAGGTCACTATGCCCCTCGCGAAGAACCTTCTGCCCAACCCGTCGCTAGAGACCAACGAGACGGGATGGGCGGTAATCTTCGTTGGGGGAGGTATCAAGTCGAGAACCTCTATTGCCGCTAAGTACGGGGGCCTCGGCTACCAGATTTCCCAGACCGTTACAGGGGGCTGGAGCGCAGAAGCGGGGACGGGGACGGCCCCGACACAAGCACTGGACTACACTGCGTCTATCTGGGCTAGGGCGTTGAACCCGATTGCCGTTGGGGACAATGTGCGTATCGAGCTACACGAGACGGGGGGAGCGTCGGGCGACGCGTCTACCGACGGGGCCTTCACTTCACTGTCTCGCATCTGGCAACGACTAGAGGTAACGCACAACATAGCAGAGTCCGACCGTACAGACCTTGTACTCAAGTTCAGGCGCGAGGACAGCGACTTTCAGGCGGGAGAGACGGTGGGACTGGATGGGGCGCAAATCGAGCAAGTGTCCAGCGCTGGGCTGTACGTAGACGGAGACCAACCTGGAGCAGTATGGGGCGGGGTCGCGCACGCAAGCACGTCTAGCCGAGTGGTTGACCCAGAGTTCACGAAGTTCGTGGGCGACCTCCAGGACTTCGAGCCCCAGAGGACTCCCGACCGACACGGACGCGCGGTGTTCACTGCGACCGGATTCATGGACACGGCCCTTCGCACGAACATTTCGGCGGGGCCGTTCATGCGAGAGACAGCGGAGATTGTCGCGATCCGCGTGATGGACATAATCGAGGCCCAAGTAGCGAAGAGGCTACTGGGCCTTGAGGGCGAGTTGTTCACTGACCCCGCTGACCGGAACGGAGGCGACACCTGGACAACTATCTCAGGCACAATCACTCAGGAGACCGACCAGGGAGAAGCGGGGGCCAACCCAATAGTGTTCGGCTCGCTCGAAGGCGATAACGCGACCGAGTTCACGACAGACGGGGTAGGTAACCAGGCAGAGGGCTACATCGACCTGTTTCCGGAACTCACGGTCAACAAAAAGTACAGGTTCTCTTGTTGGATAAAGGCGAACAGCGCGGGAGAGGTTGGGGAGACCGTGCGTATGTTCGTCAACACTCCTGCCGGCAACTTAGGGAACGTAGACATCGTTCTCAGTCAGGTATGGCAGCGAGCTAGTGTTCAAGGACTCGTGGAGACGGGGGCGACGTTTGCGAGGTTCAACATCTTCACGCCTATCTTGTTCCCTAACTCGACCGACAAGTTCCTTGTGGACGGGTTTCACGCCTCCCCGTCCCTTGACTCAGCGGGAGTGGTCGGTGCCCCCACGTTCCTTGGGACGAAATGGGGGGACACGATAGAGTACATCGACAGGTACCGACAGAGCGCGGGCGGGATGCTTCGGGAACTCGCGGCCTCGGTCGGCGGCTGGGTACACGAAGCCGGAGATGGAGGGCTCGTGTTCGAGGACTACTCTCAGCGAGACCCTGCCGTCGTCTCGGTCGCCAAGTTGCGTCTATCTGGAGACCACGAGCTAGGCGGTATCCCGTTCAAAATCAAGAAGTACATACAGCCCACAACGTCACAAGCGGGTACGGTACGGGTGGCGAGCTACGGCGAACTTGTGTCGATACCGTCGATGGTCACGGCAAACTTCGCGAAGGTGGTGTTCAATCTCGAAGGTGGCCCGTTTGCACTGACTGCGAACGAGCAGCGAACCTTCTTCGCCAAACACGTTACGGGGTCTGAGCAGGCGGGAGCGCTGATAGTCCGCAGGGCGTTCGCGTTCTCGCTTCCCACGGGCGGTTGGGCCGTAGGGGACGACGGAATCCAGACTCCCTACGCGATAGTCTATGGTAGAGGCTCTGATCTCATAATCAAAGACCCAGGCTCAGCCGCGTCGGTACATCGCTTCCTGCTGGTTGGCGAGTCACTACAGGCACGTTCCACGGAGCGCTCGTTCGTAGACGAAGGGGCCGGAGACCCGCTCATGGAATTAGACATGCCTGCTCAGGGACTCAAGACGCAGCAGATGACCGACCTCGCGACGTGGGCGCACACCAGATACAACGCACATCCGGCCTTGCTCACGGTCGAGATTGCGGGCCTGACTCCAGAGCTGCAACTAGAGATATTCGGGCGAGACGTGGGAGTCCCTGTCTGGGTGCAGCATGGGGCCGCTACCGGCGACCCGCAAGGAGGTTTCGGTATTAACGCACTGTTCTACTGCGAGGGCACGAAGTTCACCTACGAGAAGGGCCAGACTCCTAAGCTGACAATGATGCTGGAGGAGGGGTAGCATGGCACTAAGACGCGACGCCTTCGAGGCATTGAAACCCCGTTCCGTGGACGACGAACTGAAACGGAGCGACGCGGCCTCGCTGAGCGGAGTCCCGTTACTCCGGTTCGGGGTGTTCTGCGCGGCGAAGATTTCTCGTACAGGCGTTCAGACGATACCGGAAGTGACTGACACGAAAATCCTGTTTAACGTGGTGGAGTACGACAACTACGCCGTCGAGACCAACAGCCAGGAGTTGATGGCAGTAATCGGCGGGTCAGCGGGAATCACAGTGCAGAGGGCGGGTATCTACATGGTTTGCGCGAGGGCGCTCTGGGACGGCGACGGGACAGCAGACGGAGTGGTACGGCAGTTGTCTATCCGCAAGAACACCGCGTTCATCGCCCGCGACCAGACGTGGATTGGGGCCGGTAATGTGCTCAACGTCCCGACGAACCGAATCGCTGAGCCCTTTGCGCTTGTACGCGGCGACCTCATAGAGGCGTATGTCTTCCATGACCGAGACCCGAACGCTTCGTTGGGCCTAGTCTCGGAAGGCGAGAGTTCGTTCCTGTCGGTTCATTGGGTCGCGCTAGGGTAAGGAGGAAACATGGCAACAGAAGACGCAGGAGTAGGGCTACACGAGACGGTAGTCCTGGACAAGTTCGAGGGCGACGACCAGGAGCAACCCGCACTGGCGACAATAGTGACGGTAGACGGGGTGATTCAGTCTCTCTGTACCCACGCGTGGGTAGACCTACCAGACGCTCCGCCCTTTGAGAGCGATAAGGTATGTCCGAAGTGCGGGAAGGAGTGGTCAGATGGCGCTAACTAACGTGGGACGGAATGACTTTGCCGCCGACATCATCGGAGGCGCGATTACCGAGTTCGACAACGCGAACGCCCACATTGGAGTGGGAGACGGCACGGGAGTGTTCGCTAAGGCCCAGACCGACCTCCAGGGCGCAAGCAAGTTCCGACAGCCGATGGTGGCAACGTACCCGCAAATTGCGACTAACGTGTTGACGTTCCGCGCAGTGTACGCCACGGGAGACGCTAACTTTGCCTGGGAGGAATGGGGGGTCTTCAACGCAGTCGCCGGAGGCACGATGCTCAACCGCAAGGTCGAGTCGCTGGGCACAAAGGCTTCCTCGCAATCGTGGCAGTTCACGGTGACGCTGACAGTGGACAACCCGTAATGCCTCCCGTCGTAGTAGACACCCCACGAAAGGCCAAGCTCGCTCTCAGGTACGTGAGCGCGGCCCTCGTCGCTATGGGAGCGCCTCCCGCATCGTTCGACGCGGAAGAGTTTCTTACTGAGGCCCATTTCTGCGTGATAGACGAAGAGAACGAGGCAGTCATATCGCTGTCACGCGACGACATACCACTGGGCGAAGAAACGTGGTTCACCCACACCATAGGGGGGCCGACATCGGCGTGGAGAGGGCTAATGAGAACAGTTCGCGCCCACTTTGATTCCATCGGAAAGGGAAGCGTGCCCCTACTGTATCCTGAGCGCGAGGGAGCGCAGAGAGTGGCGATAACTCGCGAGACTGAGATTCTCGCTACGACCGTCATCGAGATTAACGGGAAGCGGTTCCGGCTGCATCGGGCTAAGAGCAAAGAGATTCGGCTACGGAGGCGTCAAACGTGACCTGGGTGTACCACGAAGCCTATAGCGGCGAGAGTCAGGACACTCCGGCGGAGATAGTTGACCGCTCGTTTCCGCTGCGTAATGTCGAGGTTCAAAGCAGTCGGGGTCGCACAGGGTCGTGGGGAATCGTCCTCAAGCACAATGGCGGACAAGGGTGGTTGTTTGGAACGCAAGGCACCGCCGAGAATAAGGGAGGCAGTCAGCGAGAAGCGCCTCCCTCCAACACTAAGGTGCTCGCGCTACAGGGAGGTTTCGGGCTTAACGGGTCGCCTAGCGCCGCAAGCATGTTGTGTACGCTGAGTCAGGGCGCTCTCAACTTAACCAGCCCAGGACTTCGCGTCAACGCCGACCGCTCGCTACAGTTCGTGGTGAACGGTGGCAGCACGAGCGGAGCCGCGTCTACGACCCTACTGCCAGCGACCGGACTCATGGACGTGGTGGCGTTCTGGGTCAAGCATCGCGGCGTCTGGTGGTGTACGCTACACATGAACGGGGTCGAAGAAATTCCGCCATTCGAGTTAGGAGGTTTCGCGTTCGGGGTTTCTGGAGGCGGAGGGTCGAACACTCCGCAAATAAGCAACGTGGGGCACATTAACAACGTGAGCGACCTCGAAGTGTTTGGCGACGACGCCTGCTTCGCCCACTCCCTCGACCTCAATGACGCGCCCTGGGATACGCAGTACCCGTTCGTGCGAATGAAGGGCGGAATCAGCGACATGCCCCCAGCGGCAGACGGAGCGCGAGTCGAGTGGAACAAGGGAGCGGGAGGATGGGCCGAGATTGACGAGACAGGGGGCAATGACGGGGCCACGACATTCAACCAGGAGACCGAGGAGAACTTACGCCACCTGCACCAATGGACAGCCTCGAACCCGATTCCCGTGGGCGCTACCGTGCATGGAGTCCAGTTTCGCATGGTGTCCACGGAAACTGGGGATGGCAAGAATCCTGGGAACTTCTACATCGAGTACGGGGCGTCACCCGCGACAGGCCCAGACTTTAGCACTAGCGCCAACTACCGAGGGAGCGGGTGGGTAGGGGTACCTCAACCTGGAGGCGACTTTCAGGACTGGGCGCAGGGGGACTTCGATCCTGGCGATTGGGACTTCGGGTTCAAGGCGGCTTCTGCCGACGCAGGGCACCGTGTCACCTTGATGGGTGGCCCCGTGGTGCTCTACACGGAGTCGGGAGACCTGATACCACTGCACTCGACGCCGCCACGGTCTCTGGTACCGAGGTACCCGATGCACAGCATACGCCCACAGCTAGTACGATAGGAGGTACGATGGGCAGAGTATACACAGCAAGTTTCGGAGGCATCGCCGTAACTGCGATTCAGGACATCTTCGAGGTAGTAGCTCCTGCCGATGCCATTGTAAATATCTTGGAGCTGTACCTGGGGCAAACGTCCGACGTGGGGGACGCAGCGGAGGAGATACTTCGCCTCCAGTTCACGATGGGCCATACAACGTCTGGGTCAGGAGGGGCGGCTATCACCGCGAGGCCGCACGAACTGGGAGACGCGGCGTTTGGCGGCGCAGTGGAACGAAACAACACGACACAGGCACTTGGAGGGTCTCCTATCGTGAGGGTAGAGCGAGACTTCAATGTTCGTGTGGGGCTAGGATACATCCCCATTCCGAAGGCGGTACAGGTGCTCTCGCCGAGCATGAGGTTCGTCCTTGAACTTCCCTCAGCCCCAGGAGACTCCCTCACCATGAACGGGTCAATCACGATAGAGGAGGTTGGGGGCTAATGAAGTTCGTACTCGACTGGACGCACAAGGTCGTACACGTTAAGCCCCTTCTCGTGGGGTGTGACGCCGACTTCCTAGACGAGGAGATACTCGCGGAACTTCGCCGCGACCTCCCTCGGCTAATGGCGGAGATATACGACAAACCTACGGAGGCAACAGAGGAAGAGGCAGCGTCACTCCTAGCCGAGGAAGGATTCGGGGTATGCAAGGGGTGCGCTCAAGGTTGGGCAGACTCGCAAGAGGAGAAACGAGAGATAGGCCGTATCAAGAAACGGATACGTGCTAGGGGCGCATTGCGAGCATGACCGACAACGTGTTCCGAGACCCGCCACGCGTCAATCGCGTCGCGCTGCGAGAACGTCGACGGGTAGAGGCGCTTGGAACACTCTCAGCCGGAGTAGTGGCGATACCTAAGTCTGCCTCGGATACAGTGGGACTTGCCATCACCGAGACGACGTTGGTGCAAGCAGGAGTGGCGGCGTCCGACCTCGTAAATCTCGCTGTCTCTGAGAATGTCGCTAGTCTGAAAATCTCGCTTAGTAGTACGGAGATACTGGGTCTAGGAATAAGCGAGCAGAATCAGCTCACAGTGAGTCTCAGCGCGTCTGATGCGGTGTCCCTCGCTGCGGTTGACGGGGTGAGCGCATTACAAGCGAATCTCGCGGCCTCGGATGCAGTCAACCTGGGAATCGTGGAAGGAACGCCACTACTAGCGGTCGCTCTCTCAGCCTCAGATGCCGTGACGCTCGACCTAATAGGTGCCTCCGACCTGGTGAAAATCGACATCATCACACAGGCTGACCTTCCTGACTTACTAGACGAGATAGCTGACTGCATCAAGCCCGTAGCGGGCATCAGAGACGTAGATGCGTTCGCGCCGGTTAATCTCGGAGCGTTGCCGCGAGTAGTTCTCAGGTACTCCGACACGCCCTGGTCGCTCACCCCGAACAGGAACGAAGTGCGCCACGAGGTTTCAGCGGAGATAGTCTTCGCCCCAATCGAGGAATGGAAGCGAGCGCGACGAGGAGCCGCCCAGCTCGTGAACGACGTAAAGGCCACGCTCCAACCAGGGCCGACATCCTGCATCACGTCCGGCACGGTCTCGCTCGGAGTCACCGCGCTGCGGGAGCGACGGTACCACGACAACCTGTACGCGGCAGTCACCATCAACATACGCATAGTGGAGGTAACAAGCGTCACCTTTGCCTAATCACACAGAGGCACTAAAGCGACAGATGGAACGCATCGCCGAACTCACCGACTCTGCCTACGATGATTTGAGCGAGGCGCAGAAGAAGGGGGACGGGATACACGCGGCAGAAAGCAAATACTCCGCGTGGGCCGCACTCCTGCTCCGGTACCACGACGCGGTAGAGCGAGTGGTGGAGGGGGAAGGGGTCACTCCCATGAGACCAATGGCATGAGACGCGCATCAACCTACGTCCGCTACGCTAAGTGCCCTCTGCTCACGACTCACGGGCGTGTCCTAGCTTACGTGGACGACCAGGACGCCGTAACAACGCAGGGAGTGGCCGAGCACCTATGGCTCCAAGAGACCACAGTGCGAAGGGCGCTCTCCGAACTGAAAGCCGAGGGGCTAGTAACGAGCTACCGCATGGGGAAGGGGTCATGGTGGCGACTCAGCGTCTCTCGTGAACGAATGTTAGAGAGGATACTAACGGATGAAGCAGTGTCAGGCAACTGAGGACGCGGGGGCGCTCCAGTGCGCTCTCTACGACGGGCACGAACGGGGGTCGAGCGGGGGTGACGGTCATTCGTGGGCATCAAAGGTGGAGACCTGGGAGGGGGCGCTAGAGAGAGTGACTGCCCTGTGCGACGAGATAGCGACCCAACGGCATCGGAAGTACGGGCCTGAGAATGTCAAAGCCACAGGCGAGATTGGTCTGTGGGTGCGTATCATGGACAAGATGGCCCGAATCTCTCGCGCGATGACGACAGGCGAGTACGAGTTTCCCGACGAGAAGTTCGAGGATGCCATGATGGACGTGGTGAACTACGGACGCTTCTGGCTCATGTATCGAGCAGACCAGTGGGAGCTACCCGCGCTCTGCCTGGACGAGCGACCCCCCGACGCCTCACTAGAAAGCGAGTCGGACATGGCGGAGCAAGACACCTGTCCAACATGCAGAGGCGCGTCCGTCCACTCGCTAGGCTCGGTAATGGGAGAGACGTGTCGTGACTCCTGGCACGTAGGAAACCTGTAGCCATACTCTCTATTCCTATAAGAGAGTAGAGTGGGCGGTAACGGCCCACACGAGAAGGAGGAGGTAAATGACGGAACAAGTGAACGAGCCGAGCCAGTGCCCGAACCCAGTGTGCCGCTCGGAGAACTTCGACACCTACGACACGGACGAAATGAGCGACCTCGTAATCAAGAAACGCAACTGCGACGACTGCGGATGGCAGTGGCAGGACGAGTTCAGTCTGGAGTTCAAAGTGAGAACGGACGTGCGTAGTGGCTAGAGCAGGGCAGACGTTTCACTTCCTGGGCTTCGTCTGGAACATTGACCCCGCGCTTGAGATGGTGAAGCGGAGAGCGCCCAACGTCAATCTGTACGTCCCTCACTGGGTCGCGCTACTGGGCATGATAGAGACGAACAAGGCGTGGGCGACCAACGTAGACCTGAGCAGTCCCGTGATTCTCGTGCCGCTACCGGACGGGATTGGAGACCTTATCATCGACGGGTGGCACCGAGTCCTGAAAGCGCACGTCGAGGAGAAGGACTACCTACGGGCGCATCTGCTCTCGTACCAAGAGGCAAGAGAAGTCTGCATCGAGGGCGACTACCGGAGACGTCGCCCGAAGACGAACGTGCTAGAGCTAAGGGGGCCGAGGAAATGACAGACGACACGGGGGGCGTGGTGACGCGACACTGCGGCTCTGTGCCCCCTCACGACGAGCATCACTACGACATCGCGACAGGAGTAGCCTACTGTAGAGGTCGTCAGGTCATGGGAGACCTGTTACCGGAGCAGATGACCGACTGCCTGGACTGCGCGGTACTCGCGCCGGAGAAGTGCGCGGCCCACGGGGTACACGAGGGACACAAACTCCGGTTGCAGGCATACGCAGAGAAGGACGGAACGCACTCCCACCGCTACTTCTGTCGCACCTGCCACGTCTGGGCGTGGGTGACACCATGAGACCGGAAATGGTAGACCTTATCACGCTTGAGCTTCGTCGCCAGCGCGAGAAGTGGGGCACAGAATTTCCCGACCGCACCGACGATAGGTGGCTAACCATCCTAATCGAGGAGGTAGGAGAGGCGGGTCACGCCATCCTCTCAGGGGACGAGAAGAATCTGCGCGAGGAGATAGTGCAGATTGCCGCAGTATGCGTCTCGTGGCTGGGATACCGAGTTCCGATGTGCGACCAGTCGGGAGAGGGGCCGGTAGAATGAGACTACCGAGACCAGCGCCCCTCGCGACGCTAGACTACCCTAGCGTGATGTGCCTTAACCGGAACGGTCACGAGTATCACGACTACCGCGCTCGCCCGATGTTTCATGGAGTGGCCTCCTCTCTACCCGATGGATGGTATCACTGCTGCGGGAGGGCAGTCGGGGGTCGCAAGTCGAAAAGGAGTCACCCATGCCGAACATCGTTACGGTAGACAGCTACAAGCCCCAACGCAAGGACAGGGTGAAGTACGCCGCCGTGGGCCAGCAGCCCCGCGACGAGGAAGGAAGACAGAACCTCCCGTTCGTGGGGCCAACAGGAGACCTCGCGCGTGACTATCTCCGAGGCGGGGGGCTCAATCCGGATATGATGTTCCTGGGGCACGTCTACCCGCACGTCCTCAAGCGAGACGAGAAGCCCACATCAACAGAGGTCAAGCACGGCATCGAGCGAGTGAAGGCAGAGTTAGTCGAGTTCCCGAACCTCAAGGCGGTGGTTCTGTTCGGCAGCTTCGCCGCGAAGATGGCGTTCAAGCTACTGGGAGGGATAACTAGGGTACACGGCTCCGTGGGCAAACTGGAACTACCTGATGGCCGTCGCATTGATTGCCTTGCAGTCGTGCATCCTGGATACGTCCAAACGCAACGGACTCCGAGGCAGAAACAGCAGTGGGACGCGGACGTGCGAACCGTCATGGCCCGTATCCGGTATCTCGACCACGAGCTAGAGTTGCCCGACATCGTGTGGACGGTGGGGGCGCGCACAGACATCGGCTCCGGAATGATAGGACTCGACACCGAGACCGCCTCCCAGACGGGGAAGCGTCCGGACGGGCGCTACGACCCGCATCTCATTACCGGACTCTCGGACGGGCGTATCCTACCGGAGATTCCGTTCATCGACACGGACGCGGAGCCGATTGCCTGGAACCTTCCCTTCGACTCAGGAGTGACCGGCACCTGGGACGCTAACTGGCACGATGGGAAGATGATGGCCCACCTTACAGGTGAGGCAGATACTAGCATGAAGGGATGCGCTACACGCCACCTCGGACGCCCCATGATGGAGTACGACGAGGAATTGCGAGTCAAGGCGGCGGGGAAGATAGCTCAGGGCATTGGAGTGGAGGACGACGACGTGTTCCGGTTCTCTGCCTACTGCGTCCAGGACGCGATAGCCCACAAAGAGACCTTCGAGGCCCTGTGGAGGAAGGCAGACGAGGGGGTGCGCGGACTCTACACACGGGTAGAGCACCCGATGTTGCGCCTCTATTGCAAGTGGACGGCGACAGGAGTGTTCCGGCTGGATAAAGAGGCGGCCATCAAGAAGCGCGACGTAGTAGACGCCCGTATCCGAGAAATGCGACAGGAGCTACTGGCAGCGACCGGAGTAGACTCGGTGAACAAGCACGCCCAACTCGCGGCTGCTATCGGAGTCCCGTCAACAGAGGCGAAGTACATCAAAGGGATATGGGGCAAACTCCGGAAGAAGCAGAAGGACACCCTCGTGCTCGTGAAGACGCTACGGAGCGCAGAGAGGCAAGTGTCCACGTACCTCGACGCGTGGCTCGCGTGGGACGACCCGCTACTCTCGACTATCTGGAGGCCCACGGCAGCGTGGACGGGGAGGCCAGGGAGCGCAGACTTCAACCTACAGAACGTTCCTGGCCCCTGCGGAAACTGCAAGCTGTGCATCGCGGAGCGCGAGGAGCTATGCGCCCTGAACCTGAAACCGCTCCTCCTTGCTCCAGAGGGCAAGGTGCTCTTGGAGGGGGACAACTCCCAGGCCGAACTACGGGTCGCAGCACACAACTCTCAAGACCCTGCCATGCTCCAAGCGTTTCGCGAGGGCCTCGTCATTGATGGGGAGCGCACCTACGACCTTCACCTATGGGCGCAGAAGACCCTAGGTATCCCCTCTCGCCGTGACGCGAAGATAGCGGTGCTCGCCACATTCTACGGGTCGGGTTCCGCGCCGGAGGAGATAATGACCCAACTACGCGCCACGTTCGGCGGGTACACTCGTTGGGCGAACAAGGTCAAGCACTTCTCGATTGTACCTGGGCTGTTCGGTCGGAAGATGTACGTGCCCCCGCACCCCAACGCGTCATACCGTGAGCGAGAAGCCGTCAACTGCCCATCGCAGGGGGGCGCTGTAGACGTGCTCAAGATACAGTGCAACGCGGTAGAGAGGGCGGGATTCGACACCCGTCACGCAATCCATGACTCGTGCCTGGTAGCGGTAGACGAGAAGGAGGCGACGCGCGACACGATGGAGAATTTCCGTGAAGTCATGGAGGGCGCGGTCAAGCTCTCTGTGCCTATGAGAGTAGGAGTAGGGATATGGCCGAAGCACTAACGAACATTGCCTGGGGGGCGGTCATTGTCGTGGGGGCAAGCACTGTCATAGTGGTGTGGTACGCCTTCGTCGCATGGGTGATGCGGAGAACGCGATGATGGAGCCACTTCTCTTGTGTCTGGACTGGTGGTTCGAGTGGGTGGCGGGGTGGTGGAACCTCGTTGCGGGCAACGTGGAAGCAGGATTCCGGAATTAGACTTCCGGTATTTCGCCCCCGTGTCACTTCGCACAACCTCTCGGTATCCGGTACAATGAAGGGTCAAGAAGGGTTCACGCTACACGGGTAGCGCGTCCCAAGCGAGGAGAGAAAGAAGGGGTACCGCCATGCGGAGGCAGTTCCGAGAAGGAGCGGGCTGTCTTCTACGGTTCAGACGCCGAACTTATGTCGAGGCCCGAAGACGGCATCAAAGAGGGAAGGACGGGCAACATGGACGACCCACAGGTAATCTGGATAGGGCTCAAAGATGGTCAGAAGGTACGCTTCGAGGGCCTCACCTACGAAGACCTCGGACTGCCTCTTGACCGAGCGGACTGGACGAAGCGGGAATTGGACACGGCGACGAAGAAGTCCATTGAGGCGGCGCGACAGTTCGTGGTGACACTGCACGAGAAGGGCAGCACAGTGTTCCTGCACGCTCTTCGGATGTTCCTGGAGTTTCAGGGACAGCGGTGCTCGCCGTGCCGCGTAGGAACGATGATCCTGGCGATTCAGATGTTGGAGTTGGAGGTGCCTAGCCCGGAGCAGCTAGACGAACTCAGCAACGACCCCAACGCGGGGCAGGACGACCGTCTCCCAGACGCTGAGACTTCCCCCGCCGGAGACAATGCGGTGCACCAGTGTCCGCCTGACCACGACCATTCAGCGGAAGACCAGGAGGCGGCTCAACGAGAAGTGGAGAACCCCCAGACAACGAAAGCGTAGTCGAGGGGCTAACGCTCCTCAGAAAAGAGGGACTAACCAGATGGCAGCAAAGACAGACAACCCGAAACTCCCACTCGCGAAGGAGTGCTTAGGGGCACTGGAGAAGTGCACCACAAAGAGCCACGTCGCCGCGTGGACGAAGAAGTACATGGCAACCCTGGGGTACAAAGCCGTCGGGCGCATCCTGATTGGGGAGTCACCCGCGCAGGCGATAGCGTCGAAGGGCGAGCGCCGCGAACTAGCGACGAAGTAATGGGCCGACAGGATGGTCAGTTCTGGGCGCTGTTCGCAGTAGTCGCCGTCGTGATACTTGCGGTGTGGGTTGCGATTGCCGTCGCGGTCTTCATCGCCATATTCCGGCTCACGTAGCCAGAAGGAGGCAACAGGAATGAGCAGACGAAGCGAATGGAGAGGGAAGCGGACACGCTCCTGCGCCATTTGCGGGAACACGACCCAGTTGGGGTGCGGGGCGAGTCTTGGAGACGCCATTTGCTGGACTCCCTTGTGCCGTGAGTGCGAGTGCCCTAACCTAGAGGAGCATATCTCGTACAGCGCACGTCGAGACGTGAGCGAGGAGGAGACAGGATGATACCGGCGAAGCGGATCGGCCAAGCTGCGGGGTCGAGGCAGGGTAGCATGAGCGGCCAATGCCACGAGCTAGGCACCGGCTACCATGAAGGGGCCACATGCATCACGCGCGGCATCCGACCGCCATTCAGATGCCCGCCCTGCCAAGCGCCTAAGAACTTGCTGGCAATCGTGAAAGCGTGGCGCGTGAAGCGGGGGAAGAAGTCGCGTGGCTAAGCTAGGAATCGTGAAGCGCCGCTGGACGAAGACGTGGAATAGCCCGCGCAACGGGGACACATACGAGACGCAGTACGCCCTCTCCCATACTACGCGGCGAGAAGGAAACCTCCGGCTGGTGAGGCGGTTCAAGAACGTCAGCAGCGGGAACTCATGGGGCTGGAACCTGGTCGAGAACAACGTCGCGGCGAAAGAGGGTACCATCGCGCGTCGATTGCAAGCCGACGGATTCGAGGAGATACAGGCATGACCACCACCCACAAGCATCCCATCGGGGGCGGGGTCACGCAGCCATTCTCGATGCTAGGGGACGGCTCCGGTCGCTGTACGTGGCGGGATTGTCCCACGACTTCGGAGCGGAGGAAGACGAAACTACTGCCCGCAGTGCGAGTTTCGTTGACCGCACAGCAAGCAGCCGCGCTAATCGAGGCGGGAAACAATATGGTAGACCTCTGCGATATGTCTGCCACCCAGCGAAGTTCGACCAAGAGCGGGGCGGAGAAACTACGCGCGGAGCTAGCGCGACAGGGAACGGAGGTAACGTGGCCGTGGTAACTTCACTCTACCGCCAGGACTTCAACGAGATAGCGACCGCACTACGGGAGGCACGGATGCGGTTGCAGGGGTCTCCTACGATGTCCGCTGCGTGGGCACTCTACGGGGTGGAGGTTGACCTGGTTGCCTACCTCAAAACGACTAACGTGGACTTCAACGAGAGGACGTTTCGCGACGCCGCGAGACCCCACGACTGGTTCAAGGACGCTCTCAAGCTGTACGGGGCCGGACACGACCCGTTACCGTCTCCATCACCGACGGAGGGCAAGTAATGAGCTACAAGGTAGAGGTTCGGGCGGACGGGGAGAGCGGATGGAACTCCAATCTCCTACGGTTCGCCACCGAGGAACGAGCGAGGAAGTACGGGGAGAACCTCGCGTGGCGATGGACGCTAGTTCAGGACTGGCGCATCGTAGAAACAGACGACCCATTGTCTGAGGGGGAAACTACGACCCAGGGACGGGGGCAGGGGAGCAACTGAGGAGAAATGAACATGACAGGCCGAGAGGCTCGTCGACGACTGAGGAGGTCGGGGTTCCGGCTGACCAGTAAAGGGCGCAGAGGAGGCGGCTCTAATCACGATATGTGGCGCGACGACTCAGGTCGGTGGGTGTCGTTGCCGCAGAACCAGAACAAGACGCTTTACGGCTCGATGGGCGCAAAGGTCGAGAAGCTGCTCAAGGGCCAGACCACTTCACACGGGTATTCCGGATGATGCAACTTCTAGCCACCAGACGCATCGTCCGAAGTACAAGGGGCGGGGGACTCCAGCGCGTACCCTCTTTCGCGCTCCCTCGCCCCGACCAGAACGGAGGAAACATTGAAAGACTCACGAACGAAGGAGGAGGCGCTTCATGCGTTTCTCTCCATCGAGGAACAGATGTATCGCTGCCAGGATGGGTGTACCTCGTGCGCCGAGCACTCACCCGCCCTGGAGAGAGCGCATCAGCAAGCGTTACGTGCCGTGGGTAGTCCCAACGTAGATGTTGGCCCGACGCTACACTCAGAACGCCTTACCAGCCCCGAACTCGCTGATGCGCTAGAAGCGTGGGCAAACATCCGCGACCAGATAGCCCGGCATCGAACGAACCGCAACTGGGCATTTCAGCCAGAACACTCGGAGATGCTACGCGTAGCGGCGAGGAGGTTACGGGTGCTGGCAATCGGATGCGTCCATCCAACAGGGAGCCTCGGGCGGTCGATCATCCAGGTTCACGACACGACGCACACCCGCGACTTGTGCCTTCAATGCGGAGCGGTAGTAGCGGTCACGGCGCAGCAGACCCCCCCGCTGTCTTCCGGAGCAATGGAGGCGGCCACCCGGAGGCAGACGCAATTGCCAATGACCCCAACGCTTACGGAGGGGGGGTCTCGCGCGGACTCGCCTCTACTGCGGGAAGAGGCCGATACTCCATGCGCTAACCATGCCGTCCACAGAGAGCACGACTACAAGACCAACCGACACTGCCCCGGATGGGCACCCAGACGAGGGATTCGCCCAGAGGACGACCAGGGAGGGGACACTCGCGCGCAGCGAATGGAGACAATCCTAGGGTACGACGATGCGAACAGCGGGGGGCCGATGCCCAAGATTGCGGGCGAGGAGAACCAGTCCGTAACCCCGCTGGTGCTCAGAGAGGGAGGAACGGCAGGATGGTTGGAGGCCCACGCAGGCATCGCGAACGCCGAGATGCACACTCACCCATCGAAGACACAGGACGGGCCGGCCTACGACTGCGGCGAAGTGACCCATAGCCACTGGGTACAGCGCGACCGAGCGGAGTGGTAATGGGCGACGAGGAGACTGTCTCATGCGAAGTCTGCGACGCCGAGGGGGCGAAGTCCTACAGGGGACTCGGAGGGCGGGACGAGGTACTGTGCCAGCACTGCTGGTTCAAGCGTCAGTGCATATGGATGACGAGCGAGCGGATGGAGGAGACCCCGCTGTCTCAGGCCGAGAACCGCATCGCGTTCATCGTGGGCACCGTCATCTTCTACACACTCTGCGTGTCGGCGCTCGTCGCCCTCGTAGTGTGGCTCTGGATGTGGGTGTTCCGGTGAAACCGAAGACGTGCCGCAAGTGCAGGAAGCCAGTGCGGAAGACACTAGGAAACGCGGGGTACTGTAAGAAGTGCTTCGGCCAAGCAAGAGAGGAGAGCCACCGGCACATAATCCGGAGTTCTCCCGACTACAAGCGCGAAAAGGAGGCGTTGAAATGACGATAGAAGTGTGCATAGCGGTACTGTGGATGATAGTGGGGCTGTACCAACGACACCCCGACCTCGTGTTCCTGAGCGACATCGCGGAGTGGGCGCGCACCTGCACGAACCTGTTGTAAAAGGAGGCGACCATGAACCTGGCCAGCCTAATTATGCCGCTACAGATTACCGCTGTAGACGGAGCAGGGTTCCCGATACAGTTGTTAGCCCTCCTAGCGACTGCCGCGATGAACCTCACGCTGTGGCTCACGCTCGTAGCGGGCATCACCTGGATAGTGAGGAACGTGGGATGAAGCCCCGACGACTGAAAACCATCGCCGAGATACAGAGGCTCAATCAGGAGGTCTCGGTCGACGCGAGGGGCGTCCGAATGGCTAGACGTTGCCACATTTGCGGAAAGAGACTATCGCATAATAGGTGCGCGTCGTGCGACCGACTGGACAGAAACACTTAACGGGTATCCCCTTCCGACTCACGATTCGGTTCGTACCCGACAAGGGCTACCGGAAGGAAGGGGCTGGTCACGCGGCCCCTCCCGACTGACCTGGAGGCATAATGAAACCGGCAGCAAACTCGATAACGTGGGAAGAGTGCGGCAAGCAAACGCTGCACCCGCCCCACACTACACAGCTACCCACCGGACGCGAAGAGATGCACCCTGAGCAAGTGGCGCGCATGTCGCGAGTCAGGTTGCTCTACTACACAATCTGTGCGGGCAGCGGGAGGGCATAGTGGCCGTAACGACTCCGCAGTACCGGAAACGAATCCAGAGAGAGCGGGAGGCAAAGAAGCGCGCCCGCCGCGAGGTTAGACGAGAGTTCGTAGGAAGGAGGGGCGATGACGTTCTACTCAGACCACGAGCACGAGGCCCCTAACCAGACTGCGCCCTGCGAGTACGAGATACCGCTCTCTGGGGGCGGTACCCGTGTCTGCGGCGCGGACTGGAGCAGCGTGCTTCACCCGCCCGACCAGTACCGACACTGGTGCTCGGCCCTCGAAGCTGGCGGTGACTGCGTACACGAGGAGATAGCGGCAACGCGAGCCGAGGGGGGCGCGATGGACGTAGCCGAACTAGAGGAGTTCGAGGCCCTAGTGGAGGGGAGGCATGAACCGTGAGCGTCGAGATAGTCACTCGCCGAACGGAGAAAGGCGCTACCTACTGGTACATCGAGGAGAAGGGGAAGCGCATCGCCCAATGCAAGCGACGCCGTGACGCAGTGCGGGTGGCACGGGCGCTGGACACTCTCATTAGTCACGAGGAGGTCGCTGCCGCAGAGAAAGCCGAGGAACGCCTGCGCGAAGCGCGAGCCGACGCGCAGCAACAGGCAGTCGACGCGGGGAACGCGGTGCGAGAGTCGGGGCTAGTGATAGCGCAGAAGGAGGACAGGCCAAAGTGAAGTCACGAACGAGACACGACCGTTGGCCCACCGCCGCACTCGCTGACGGTCTTCGCTCGCTGGCGATAGAGGCGACTCACCACCTGATGCGCCCCGAACACGTAGACCTGATGCGAGCGGCAGCAGACCGGATGGAGCATCTGAGAGACACAGGGCGTGAACTGCCAACATGGGGGCATTGCGGGTGTACCGAGGAGCGCCCGTGCGGACTACACACTCCTATCGTGATAACGGCCCCGACTCGGAGGGAGCAGGGGTATCTCAACTACGATGGGTAAACAGCCCAACATCAGTTGCGGTGGGGTGAGGGGGCGCAGAGTCGTGGGAGGGCGAGACCCGCCTGGGCTATATGATGCTCGTCCCCCGCCTCCTCGCCCGTAAATTCCCCCGCCTGGGCACTCACCGAGGGGGTACCCTAGCCTCGCGATCCGTTGCCACCCCGCCCTCCCCGCCTCTAGCGCCAGCAAAACTTGACGCCAGCGCCACGGGGCGAGAGTCGGGGCAATTCTTGAGCGTAGCGAGGGAATTGCTAGTGTTACACGTTCGATTGTCTAGGGGTTGTCGTGGGAGCGTGAAACATCATATGAGACGCGAGCAGGGCGCGTAAGGGTTACGCTAGCGCAGCGTGTCTATGTGTATGCAGTCCAGGGTGTCCACTCCGGTAAACCCGATCACTTCGTCTTCGTAGCACCTGAGGCCACGTGGTACCCTCGTTCCCCCGACAGTTGACGGTCGCTGCGGCACGCATGGGTCGAGGTCTCGCGCTAGCTCACGTGCAAGCGCTCGCGTCCCCTCCGGCTGCGGGTCTCCCCTACTGGTCGCTAGCTCCTCTAGCTGGTGCTGTACATACTGTGCGCTTGCGCGACACGTGACATTGGGGGAGTTACCAACGTAGCCCCCTGCTCTGGGAGTGTGTCCCCCAAAGAGCATAGAGCCGAGTATGGCTATCGTTCCGAGCAGAGCTAGAATCCATCCGAGCATTGTTGGGTCTCCTTTGTGTCGCCCGCTAGGGGCGCTTACTTGACGTTGACTCTCAGGGGAATGTCGCCCGCGACCGGCGCACCGAATGGCGCGCTTAGCGAGGCGCTGAAGGCGTCGCGGGTTATCATCCGCAGCGCTGTCCTAACGTCGATTGTACCGTCATCCTCAGCGAGCCGACGCGCATGGGTCATAAGGGCATCATTCGGCGTTAGGTCTACAGAGAATTTGTAATGGAATGTCACCATCGGTTGATCCTCCTTAGAGGTTCATGTGCTTGTTCGTGTGTCCCTGGGTAGGGTGTCTCGGTTAACCCCTCAGATTCGGCTCTGCTCGCGTCTCGTCCTACCCTGGGTACGGGGTCTCTCGCGCTAGATTCTTAGTCTGATGTGTTAGGGTCAGCGGCGAGCGCTTGCTTGTACGCTCGCAACAGGTTCCGGAGGTCTTCGGGGGTGAGATAGACTAGCACCTTACCTCCGGTGCCGTCTAGTAGCATCTGGTACCCTTCCAGGGTTACGGTGATACGCGCTACATGAAGTACACGGATGGTCTTCATAGTGCCGCGCTACTTCTTCGCGGTCTTCCTCGCGGCGCTGCGCCCCGTCTTCTTCTTCGCGGTCTTCGCGCGTGCGGTCTTCTTCTTCGCCTTCCCTGCTTCGCGCATCGCTGCCCGCTGTAAGGCGTTCGGCTTTGCAGGAGTCGCAGTCGCTCGGACTCCCTTGATTACGTCTTTGACGCTCTCTCGGACAACGACGTGGGCAGGGACGCCATACTTTGCAGCGAGCTTTACGATTTTCGTGTGAAGCGTCGGGGAGGTTTCCACGTCGATACGGGGCGGGTATGGCTTCTCCCCCTTAGGAGCGTCGATTGTCTGGGCAAGGGTCTTCGGGGGCGACTTCACGAACGCGGATACCGTCTCCTGACAGAACAGCACGACACTCTTACCCGCTTTGCTCGCTGCGGTCTGTACGCGGGCGTGGAAGTCCACGGGACAGCGCATCCGAATGTATCCCCCGCTTTCCGTGCGGCGCTGAGTCGCGCTCTGGGTCTTCTTCGCTACGCGTGCGGGGCTCGGCTTCTTCGTCGCGGTCTTCTTCGTTCCCTTGCGCGCCTTCGCTTTGGTACTGGTAGTCTTCCTCTTACTGGGTGACATAGGTTCTCCCTTGACTAGCGAGAGGCCCCGTACCCAGGGTAGGTTCGGGGAAGGTGTACGCGTTTCAGCGTCCTACGCGGTCAGTCTTCCCTCAATACTGCTGGGACGCGCTACCCAGCCCCCGCGCTTTCGCCTGCGGGTCTCACGTTTCAAGGTTCGCGGGTCTCGTGACCGTCCATCTAGTGACCCTTGTGTCCATTATCGGGTAAGAGTCCAGTCCAGTCAAGGGGCCGAACGGGGCGTTTCGACATTCGCTCATAAAGTGGTTTTAAGTGTGTAAGCCCCTCGCGAAAGGCAGAATCAGGATTCCGGTATCCCGACTCCGGAAGTTCGCTTCCTGTGCCTCGCTGTCCCCGAAGTTCGATTCCGGTTTCCTGATTCCGGAAGTTCGATTCCGGTTTCCTGATTCCGGAAGTTCGATTCCGGTATCGCCTTTCCTGCGCCTCGATACCGGAATCGAACTTCCGGAATCGGGATTCCCGAACTGGAAGTCGCCAGTGTGCCAACTTGGCAATAACTCGCCACAATTTTGCCCCGAATTTTCATTTTCGTCGCCCTTTGTTCTGTCTCTGAATTTTCTCTCACCAACTCATAGCTTCGGGCCACGATTCCCGCCCAACTTCCAAGACCCCGACATCAATGGGTGACAACCGCCCCGTCTCCAGTCCCCAGGCAACGATTCCGAACCAGGGCACGTCTACCGTCCCGTGCTCCTCGTAGTAGTCGTGCATCACCTGGGCCTGGAGTCGAGTGACTATGCCCAGGTCTTTCCCAGCGTGGCAATCACAGCAGAGATAAGCGTACCCGTAGATATGGGTGGCTGGGCCGCCGCACTGGACGCACTCGTGTCCGACTACCTCGCTCCACAGAGTTACTGGCATCATACCCCTCCTTATTCTCCTCACTCGTGTATCCAGGGTACCAGAAGCCCCGACCCCTGCACAAGCTGATGTTGGAGGCGAGTTTTCGAGACCCAAGGTGCCGCCCTCCTGCTCTCTCCATGTCGCCCCCTTCTGGAGAAAAATCTTAGCCCCCTAGGGCAAAAGTGCCGCCCCCTAGGCAAGAAACACCGCCGCGAGGGGAGCGGGAACCCCAACCATCATATAGTAGCCCCTAGTCTCCGGAAACTGTCCTCCAATCTCGCCCATCTCTAGCCCCCAGTGGCTCTGTAAGGGGGAGGTCTCGCTCCCCTACTCTCTTATAGGAATAGAGAGTCCATGCCGCCGGAGCAGCAGAAATTGCTGCTTGACAATAGAAACCTGATTCCGGTATTATAAGACTAGAGTTAGGATTCCAGAGTTGGGGTTCTCAAGAAGGGAAGGAAGGGCTATGACAGAGGAAGAGGCAGTACCGAGCTACGAAGACGCTGGCGGAATCGAACCATCGACTGGGGGCGACGGGTGGCACGCTGAGCTACCCCGTGTGGACTTCAAGGGTCTCCTGGGCCAGAACCTCGTGTTCATAGAGATTGACGTGAGGGCCTCGGACTTCAAGGGAGCGGACGGCCAGGACAAGCAGTACGCACTCGCCCGCTGCACGTGTCCTGATGGGGAACTCAAGGGCACGCTGGAGGACGAGAGCGTGACCTTGGACGCCGGAGACGAGTTCACGTGCTCCACTGGGCGAGTCCGGATTGTGGAGCAGCTTCGTAAGGCGGCGCTCCCCGTCAAGGGGACTCCCACCAAGGGGAGCCAGTCCAAGAAGGGCTTCGACATCTGGGAACTGGTGCCCTGGTCGTAGTCCATGCCGCGTCGAGGCGCTCCCCAATCGCATAAGCGGGGCGGGAAGGTCAGTCACCGGACGTTCTACACCGTCCAGACTACGACTCTTCGGTACCTAGCTCGGATGGCGTACAACGAGTCGCTGTCCCCGCCAGGCTTTACGTTGAAGCGGTACAAGTTTACGTGTGTGTGCTACTCTCGCCCATGTCGCACGGTGGAGAACGGGGGCACAGGTACGTTTGTCGTGACCGAAGTCCTGGGAGCGTGTGAGGCGCTAACGTGGATAGTCGCCCACAACCGGCACAAGACCCGCATCGAGGGAGTGAACACATTAGCATGAAACCAGTGGGAGCCGGAAGGCGTACCAAGCGACGAGAGAGCGGGGTCTCGGATGTTTCGGGCGCAGGGTGTTCATAACAGTCCGGCTATGGGAGTCGTCGTGGCAGCGTCTTCCACTAATACGAGTCGGGAAGCCCGTGTTGCAAAGGGCCGAGTGGTAGTCGGTCATCGGTGCGGGAGAGACGTAGGCCGAGTGGATGGGGCGCTACGTTACCTTCTACTGAGGGAGGGGTCAGTCACCAGGTGCCCCCTCCCCGATTACGAGGGGCCGTTACATGGAGCCGTCGTTAGTGTCGCGGAGGAGCGAGGGGATGAGGCCCGTCCCCGTCTGAGTTCCGAAGCGCCCTGGAAAAGGTGAACTGAGTAGCACGCCTGGCTGCCAGCTAGGTAGAGGGGATGCAACTTCCCCACGACGCTCCACCAGCCTGAATAGGAGGCGCACGAATGTTAGAGTATCAGTGGCCGTCACACTGTGACAGTCTTCGAGCCTGGGCCTGGCACCAGTGGTACAACATACATCGCGGTCATGCCACTCGTGTTCTGGGGGTGATTGTATGGCTTTGAAATTCGAGAAGGCGCTCGTGATGGAGAGGCTGAGAAACTCCCTCGACTTCGCGTTGGAGGTTGAGACGCGAGAGATGCGGGCGTTCGACCACGACCTAGAGACGTTCCATCGGAAGCTGGAGTCGTGGCAGCAAACTGCGAAGAAGTGGGCGGACAAACGAATCAAGCAGGGGGCGTCTCTGAACGTGTACGGCGCTCCCGACCCCCCTGGAAAGCCCGGCACTCCTAAGGCCAAAGAGTCAAAGCGCATCAAGCGATACATCGGCATCGTCGAGTGTATCGCGGGCGAGCAAGTGGTGCTCTCGAAGGACATCCTTGAGGGCATCGGTGGGTACCTCTCGTGAACTGGACACGCGCCTCTGAGTTCGGGAAGAAGACGCGACTCCCGCTGGGCAATTTCCTCGACCGACTGAGGGAGGCGTGGTGCGCTGAAACGTCATACGCGCCGAAAGAGTGGACGGGCGAGAACCCTGCGTGGGGACAGTGCGCCGCCACTGCGCTCGCTATCATGGGAGAGTTCGGAGGCGAGATACGCAGTTCCAGGGCGATTCCCTTGGGGACAGGAGACCCGATTCCGCACTACTACAACGTGCTGGGCAACGGGGCCGTGCTCGACTTAACGTGGCAGCAGTTCCCGAAGGGGTATCTGCCGTCCCAGTCTCGGAAGCGCACTCCAGCGGGTAAGGACGTTCGAGGGCGAGCCGCGCTACTCCTGACGAGGATTGGGGCGAGGGTGGCATGACGTACCGTTCCAGTTTGGTCGCCCTCCTGGTGCTGACCCTACTCGCAGCGGGGCTACGGTACTGTGGGTAAGTGCGATATGGGGCCGCTCCGGATGTACACGCTACAGGAGTGTGGCGAGTTCCTGCTGGAGTACCATTACATGACCTATCTCCCCAAGAAGTCCGCCCTCAAGTTCTACGGGTACGAGGCCGACGGGGAGATTGCGTGCATCATTGCCCTGAACAACCGACCGACCAACCAGTACGTGAGCAAGCGCCACTTCGGGGAGGACTGGAAGGGGCTCAATATCGGAGAACTGAGTCGGATGGCGTGTCGACACGAGTGTCCGAAACTCACTGAGTCGATGTTTCTCTCTCGCGTGTTGAAGGAGCTGCGGAGGGCGGGATACGACGCGCTGCTCTCGTATGCGGATATGGCGCAAGAGCACGAGGGGACTATCTACCAAGCGACGAACTGGCTGTACACGGGACTAGCGGCCCCGAACCCGAAGTTCTTCATCGACCAGGACGGGACGGGCGAGTACATCGAGGTGAACTGGAGGCAGTGTCGTCACAAGTACGGCGCGTCTCACGCGGCAGGACTCAAGCGTGTTCTGGGAGACCGAGTGAGGGTCGAGCCTGGACGCGGGAAGCATCGCTACGTGTACTGCCTGACGAGGGCGGCGAAGCGGATGCTCAATCAGGAGGTAGTAGTGCCGTGGAAGTGATGCGAGTAGACCCTAAGCAAACGAGGCTCGGTCGGGTACTGTGCGCCCTGAACCTACACGAAGACCACCAGGGCCGCGAGCACGAACAGATAGGGCACATCTGCAAGCAGGCGTGTCTCCGGTGCGGTCGCTGTCCCACGAAGCTACGAGCGGGAAGGGCGTGGTGGAATGTGCTGTAGGTTGGTTGTCCACGGGCGCGAACACATCCTGCGAGAGGCGCGGGCGCGAGTCTTTCCCCTGGGTACCTTAAAGGGGGAACGCGGCGAGACAACACGTGTCTTTCGCGTAGGAGTCGATTGCGGTATCCCAGGAGTCCTGGTGGAGTTCACCGATGGCTCAACGTTCTTCTCGTTGTCAGGGGCGGGACACATGGTCACTCCGGAGTCCTGGGTGCACGCGGTGGAGGCGTCAGTCTCGCTGTATAACGCGGCTAGGGCACTCGGTAGCCCAGTGGAGCTAATTCATGTGGGAGTTCCGTGCGACACAAAAACGATTGGGAGCGGCGGGGAGGCTGACCTCTCTAAGTTGTGCTGGTTGGGGGCACCAGCGTCTAAGAGGAAGGCGGAGCACTTGATGCGCCGAAGCCCGTATGTGAGGAGCCAAGATAAAAAGATGGGCGTTACAGATGACAGCGGATAGGGTCGTCGAGCTACGGCAGGCCGCCCTCGCGTATCACGATAAGGGCATGTTCGTGCTTCCGGTGAGCGAAGGAACGAAAAGGCCTATGGTCAAGTGGGGCCAGGGGTCGAAGCGACTGGGAAAGGAGGCGCTCTCGAAGTTCTGGAGGGACGGGGACGAGAGTCCCCCAGACATCGGAGTCAAGCTGGGGGCCGACACCCTGGTACTCGACCTCGATCCGAAGAACGAGCCACAAGTGGAGGGGGCGTTCAAGGACTTACTGTCAGACACACTCTGCGACACAACGCCGAGTGGCGGACTCCATGCGTGGTACCAGATAGACACGAAGCGTCGCCCCCAGGTCTTTCGTGGGATGGATGTACTGACGGCGGGACGCATGACCCTGGTACCGCCATCAACGGGGTACGAGCGAGTCGGGAAGCCCAAAGTGAAGCGACTACCGAAGCCCGACGTGCTCATCAAGCGAGTCTGCATCCAGGCGGGTATCAAGGAAGAGAGTGCCTCGGTCTCACTAGCGAAGGACGCGCTGGGGAGTCTAGAGCCTATCCCGATACACCGGAGAAACCAGACGCTAGTGGCGATAGCTGGGGTACTGCGGTCGGCGGGCTTCCGAGGGAACCGGCTGGAGGGCGCTATCGAGGGACTAGCGCGAACGTGTGTGGAGACGAAGGCCAACGACCCGCTCACGATGGAAGAGATTACGGCCATGTGCGAGTCGATTGACTGGCGGAACCCTAAGCCCTTTGAGACCCACCAGTTCACGAAGTACCAGTTCAATACCTCAGAGCAGCCTCCCCCGCTCAAGTGGCTGATTCACGACCTACTCCCCGCCGAGGGCGTCACGTCCCTCTTTGGGATGGGGAAGCAGGGCAAGTCGTACATGGGGATGGAGATGTACCACTGCTTAGTCACGGGGCAGCCATTCCTCGAACTGACCATTATGAAGAAGGCAGGAGGCCGACCCGTTCGCGTCCTGTACGTGGATTGGGAGCGTAGAGGCGATTCTCTGAAACGTAGGATGCACGCCCTAGCCGCTGACGGTCAGCAGTTCGACGTGGACGTAATCGAGCCGCAGGGCGCTCTGGTGCACATGACCGAGACGCTACGGGCGGAAATAGCGCTAGGCGGGTACGACCTGATGGTACTGGACTCACTGACCATCTCGTTGATGCAGGGCGACGTGAACGACTCCTCGACCGTGGTTCCGGCAATGTTTGCCCTGAACGCGGTGGGATGCCCGGTGCTGGCGCTAGACCACACGAGGAAGCCCCAACAAGGCGACACCTACGAGTCCCTATCCGCCTTCGGGTCGGTGTTCAAGGGGAACGTTTGCTCGATGAACTGGCAGATGGAGAAGACTGGCGGGGACGCGGTGGGGATGAACGTTCGGATGCGGCACGTCACCAACAACTTCGACACAAAGCCGCCGGACATCTTCGCCCGTATCGCGTTCGAGAAGTCCATCGTGGGTCTGGAGAAAGCGACAATCGAGCGCGTTGAAGACGACTCCGACGAGAACCAAATTGCCAAGTGGCTCGGTGAGACCGCTGCTGTGGGTGGCGAGACCGTGGACGAAATCGCGCAGCGAACGGGGCTCACTCAGATGCAAGTGGCCCGTAACTTGCAGAAGCTACACAGCGATGGTAGGGCTACCGTGGAGGATGACCACTGGACACTAGCAACGGTAACGCAGGCGTTCGACGAGGATGAGGATGGAACGTAGTGCCGGGCATGAAGTCGCGTCTGTTCCTCGACGGGCAGGGCGTCACGTACATCGTAGCGCATACCGAGCATCTGATACGGGTAGGCGGGTCAGAGGTCTATGTGTGCCGTCTCGGTCATCGGCGTCCGGAGGAGCCTACGGGAGAGTGTCAGCAGGAACTCATGGAGTTCGGGACGGGGCGACCCTTCCGGACGTGTTGGCACACCCTAAGGAGGCTACGGGCTTGAGTTGCATGAACGTCCAGGTCAAATGCCAGGACTGTGACATTCTCTACACGGTGATGCCCACGTGGCACACGAAGCGGGGGACGACGATGGAGCCGAAGTACAACGACTCCGTGAGGATATGTAAGGGCTGTAGAAGTCGCAAGCTGATGGTCTCCAAGCAGCACGGTCCCCCTCCTACGAGGAGACCAGCATGAGAAAAGGCCCACTCGCTCAGGAACTCAGGCGCCTTTGGTGGCGGATAACGGAGACCATCTTAGGGTGGCTCGCATGACAATCCAACAGGTTGTCCTAGAGAACTGGCAGCGAGACGCCGACACCTACAGGAACGACCTAGTAGCGTTCGGGCAGGGTCAGTGGATTGTGAAGGACACGGGGGCGCTAATCGTGTTCCAGCCTCACCAGATGGACATTCTCACGACTATGTTCACACGAGGGGGAGCGCTTCCGTCGTGGGCCGTGTACGACAGGCTCACTCCAGAGGGACAACAAGCTATGGACAAGTGTCCCTCTGGGCAGTTTCCCTGGAAGACGATGATTTGGTCGGAGCCGAAGAAGTCGGGCAAGTCCGAGATTGGAGGTCTCGTGGGCCTGTGGGCTACGATGTCTGAGCCTGGGGTGAATGAGGGCTTCTTCATCGCGAACGACCAGGAGCAGTCGCAGGGGCGAGGGTACGCTAGGATTGGCGACCATTTGAACCCGTCCTCCCCGTCGTACAATCCCGCCATAGCCTCGTTCATCCGGACTCGCGTTCGGGGAAGTCGCGCCCCGACTCGGATAGACTTCAAGGCAGGAGACTTCATTCGAGCCATTCCTACGGACTTTGCGGGAGAGTCAGGGGCCAACCCGACCATCTCTGTGTGGGACGAGCTATGGGCGTACACGAGGGAGAACCTTATGCGGCTATGGGAGGAGTTCACCACTCCCCCGACACGGCCTAACCCCGCGCGGTTCGTGACCACCTACGCGGGCTTCCGTGACGAGTCCGAGCTACTGTGGACTCTGTACCAGCGCACAGTGAGGCATGGTGTCCGGATACACAAGGACTTGGAGTTATACGCGTCGAAGGCCGGAGATATGGTTGCCTTCTGGTCACACACTCCGAGGATGCCGTGGCAGACAGACGAGTATTACCGGCTGGAAAAGGCGCAGCTTCGACCCCCTGCGTACAGGAGACTCCACGAGAACAAGTGGACGAGAAGCGAGGCAGCGTTCATCGACCCTGAGAAATGGGATGCCTTACCGAGGTATCAGTCGCCGACCCCTCGTCAGATTGAGGCGATTCCGGTCTACGTCGGCGGAGACGCCTCTCATAAGCGAGACTCTACGGCGGGAGTCGCGGTCGGGTGGCACCGAGACGCGTACCCGTTCGTGGTGCGCTACAGGATTTGGCGACCAGAACCAGACAGGCCCGTGATTCCGGAGGACACGTTGGGGCCGTGGATTGAAGACATCAACGAGCAGTTCCTTGTGAAGCGGATTGGCTGCGACCCGAACCACATGGAGACGCTCCTGTATCGCCTCCAGCAGAAGGGCCTGCCGGTCGAGGAATACACGCAGTCCGTGGACAAGCTGACCAGCGCCGCTGACGCGCTCTACACGTTCACGAAGCAGGGCATCCTCGTTCTGCCGCCGAAGACTCCCGACCTGGACGCTCACGTCTACGCAGCGATGGCGAAGGAGACGCCGAGAGGGTGGCGAATTATGAAAGACCTTGCGCGGAAGCACATTGACGGAGCCGTGGCCCTAGCGATGGCACTTGCTCTAGCGAGACAGTACGGCCCCCAGGACGTTGACTCGAACGTCACGTTCTTCTTCCTAGGGGCTGACGACGATGGAGGCTGGAAATGACTTGGTACTTGTGCCTATGCGTCTGTGGGTGTCCAGGAACCGTGCCTGACCCAAAGAAGTTCGTCTGCTCCTTCTGCGCGACCCTGTGGCGCGGAAACGACCGAGGTCACTGCCCTCCCGTAGTGGCACAGGCGCTAGAGATTCGCGGTCACGGCGTGCCCTCGTGACTGCGTACACGAAACAGGGCTTCCCAGTGTTCGAGACGCTGTGTGACAGCCACTCCTCATGTGGATGCGAGCAGGGAGGAACGTGTTGCTTGGAGTGCCCGCTCGTAGAGTGTGTCTTGGTATCTCCGCCCCCCAACCCTCTCGTGGTGAGGGCGAGGAAACTACGCGAGAAGATTATTGCGCTGGATAGGGGGGGCCTGACACGCGGGGAGGTCGCTGCAAAGGTGGGATGCTCTGTGAGGTCGGTGACGAGGGCCAGGTCTCATGCCTGACGAGCACGACGAGGTAGAGGAGCAGAAGGAGTGGAGCGAGGCAATGCGAGTAGCGCTCTCTAACGGGATGGATGCCCACACGAAGCGAATCGTGACGTTGGTCGATTTGCGTTTCCGGTCTCTAGGGCGGAGAGAGCGAGAGCGTCACGTGGATATGACCAAGAAACTAGAGACACTGGAGGCGATGCTGACCCCGATAGCACAGGCCCACGCTACTGCTACGAAACTCGGTGGGTGGGCTCTCAAGGTTGGGGGAGTGACGGGCGCAGCTAGCGGTGGTGCGCTCGCGGTAGCGAAAGGAATGGGTTGGGTATGACTGGATGCACCAGGCGTGAGTGCCTGGAGAACCACGACCGCTACGAAGCGAATCTGCTGACTAGCGCCTCCGTCGCGTACAACCGCTCAGGAGAGGTCAGATTGGGAGTGATCGTCGGGCGCTACAGCCGAGGCGAACGGCATGATGGGTGGTTGGTCAGCCACGCCCTTAACGTGAGCGAACGTCTCTCTCGCGTCCAGCACGCCTACTCCCTAATGGTGATAGTAGGAGGCGAAGAATGAAGATAATCGAAGATAAGGCCGACCGTGATGCCCTCTTTGCTCGGCTGAGTGGGTCGCAGTACACGGTGCGGGCGAAGGGGTACACCCAGACTCCGGAGGTTGGGTGGGCGCGAAAGCACCAACTGTGGCCATGCGTCCGGAAGGGCTCCGGAGAGGTGTGGCTCAGTAAGCGGGGAGAGAAGGTCAAGGCACAGGCGTCCGACCGTCGTCGCTCGCTCCTGTTCTTGCGAGGTCACTCTCACGAGGCGCTGCTGACCGAGGGACAGAGCCTAGTGTTCGTGTACGAGAGGGTGGGCAACGAGGTTGACGAGTGGACAGGGAACCCAGATGCGCCCTTCACAGAGGTCAAGAGTACGGCCATCTCGTCGGCGCGTATGTGGCCCATCGTCAAGGAGGGGAAAGCGGACATCATCAACCCCCTAGCCTCGACGTACTTCACGGGCTGGTTCCAGCAGACGTGCCAGAACTGTGTCGCGACGGGAACGAAGACCGCGAGGCTACGTATCTTCTTTATGAACGGGGAGTACGGTGAGCGGCGTAAGAAGTGCCCGGAGTGCGAGGCCCCTCTGGGGGCGCTACAGGACGCTTACAAGCAGTGTGAGCGTTGCGGGTACAAGGCGTACTCCACCGACTTCCGCTCCTACATCCTCAAGTTCAGCGCCTTGGAGTTGGCACACTTCAAGCGGGAGGTCTTCAAGTACAGGCGAGACCAGTTCTACAACTCACAGGACGCCGAGACGCTACCAGAGTTCCTGATGCGAGCGCCAGCATCGCGTTGTTTCTTGTGTCGAGGGTGCTCGGTTGGGAAGCAAGTAGGCTGCGACGAGTTCCAGGAGGTCAAGCGGTGAGCCCTCCTATGGCCCGCAATGAGACGAAAGACGTGACCACCGAGTTGCTGGCGGTTCTGGCCCCCGCGATGCTGGAGTCCGAGGCGCTGTGGGGCGTGATGCGGGAAGTCTCCCCCGACGAGATTGATGTGGCCTTCCGGTGGGTCGGGCAGTCGCTCAGTGACATCATACACGGGGAGGGGCCGCACCATGTATGACTGGGCGAAGCATCTCATGGTGGACTTCGATGGCAAGCGCCCCGCCCTAGTGTATCTTGACGACGGGGCTAGGAGGTTCACGAACTGGGAAGACGTGAGGAAAACGTATGCCTAACACCGGCGACTGGAAAGCGTTCGAGCGACGGGTTGCCGCGTATCTCAACACCCGTCGCACCCCTCTCTCTGGGGCGATGTCAGGTCACAACACGCACTCGGACACGCTGCATCCCGACCTCTACGTGGAGTGTAAGTGGCAAGGCACAAAGAGCGCGGTGCTGACCCTCTGGGACGACACCGTAGCGAAGGCGAAGCGCGAAGGAAAGATTCCGTTGTTGGCGATGCACCGGAGAGGGTCGCGTGTCGAGTTCGGGGCGCTTCCCCTACCGCTCGCCGCCGACCTCCTCAAGCTGTTCATGGCCCTAGCTCCGGAGAAGACATCAGCCACTACCTCGATGCGGTGCTGCAAGTGCAACGACCCAATGTCTCATGCCCCTCACCCGATGCGAGGCCAGGGGAAGGACAGGATGCGAGTAGTCAGATGTGGAGGGCACGCTTTTGACCGCACGTAAGCGAAAGTGCGTCCATAGCTACCGGATAGAAACGCCACACGGTCTGCGGTCTCGCGGAGTCTGCAAGCGGTGTGGGCACGTCAAGACGTATCCCTCGTCGTGGTTGGACGCTCTCCTGAATCGAGGGCGCTTCATACCGAAAACAGCCATGAACGTCGGGACGCACGGAGGAGGCACGATATGATGCGAGCGGTAGACTTCTCGGAGTACCAGAGGCTACCGAGTCAGCGGTGGTTCGATGGGTTGCGCCCAGAGCACGGCGTCGAGGGCGTGATTATCCAAGCGTGGGGAGGAGGCCCCATCTCAGGACGCCGGAACGAATACTTGGGGCAAGTCACCGAGAGGACGCGGAGAGCGGGACTTCGTATGGCGACGTACATCTGGCCCGCCGAGGACGTGGTAGAGGCGCTCGGATGGATTGGGAGCAAGAATCCCGACTGGGTGGCCCTCGACTACGAAGCTGGGTCTCGCCCCCTACCTGGGCAGGTGAGACGCGTACAGGACGCGGGACATCATCCGGTGATGTACACGTTCCCGTCATACTGGAGGCACGACCTGGGCAACCCGTCGGGGTACCAGGGTGTTGACCTGTGGCTGTCACGGGGGTACTACTCGAACACGCATCCCAAGCGTCAGACAGTCTGGTGGCCCGACAATGACGAGTACGACCCGTTCGGTAGCTTCGCGGGGCGCATCGACAGTTGGAGCTTCGCGATAGGATGGCAGTTCCAGGGGACGACCGCGCTCACGTCCGGAGGAGATACGGTGGGCGTAGACCTGAACGTATTCCAGCGGTGGCCGCGACCCGCTGCGACCGAGCCAGAGAAACCGGAACCAGGAGACGGGCAAGAGGAGGAGGATAGTATGAGACTGATAACGACACCTGGCTCTCGCTCGGTGTGGTACGTCGGGGGCGGGGTACGAAAGCATGTCGCCAACAGACAGACTCTCGCCATGCTTCGGTACATGATGAAGGCGGCGGGCCAGGACACCGAAGCGACGGAGATGGACTTGGAGTTGCTCCGGCGCATCACCACGGAGTTAGGCAGCATTAACCTCGTGGGCTGGAATGGGTAGCGTAACCTGGAGCCGCGAGCTAGACGCCCTAGTGAAGGACGGATACCGGCATGGGCGTCCTGATGTGGCGATAGCGGAGGAGGTCTCTCTGCATCTAGGGTCGCGCTGCTCACGGACTTCCGTTAACGCGAGGGCCAAGGTGCTGAACCTTCGAGGACGAAAACGCCCCTCACCGTTCGACGAACTATCTCCCAGGTATGAGCGTAAGAAGGTCTCGGTAAAGCGTGGCGACCGCCTAGTGGTGTTCGGGGACTGCCAAGTTCCGTTTCACGACTACGCGACGCTCCGGGCAATCGAGAGGTTCATGCTGGACTTCGAGCCTACGACCATCGTGAATAATGGCGACTTCCTGGACTTCTACCACCTGAGCGACTTCGACAAGAACCCTGAACGCGTGAAGGGCAGCGGTCTCCAGGATGAACTCGACATCGGGCGCACCCTCCTGACACGGTGGGGAGACCAGCACCCGAAGGCGCGTAAGCTGCTGATTCAGGGGAACCACGAGGACAGGCTTCGTCGCTTCATCTGGAGGCACCCTGGAGTCGCCGGACTACGCGACCTGGACTTGGCGCGTCTCATGCGCGTCGAGGACACGTGGGAAGTGCTGCCCTACAAGTCGCTGGTGGAGTACGCCTCCCTCCTGATAGAGCACGGGGACTTGGTTCGCCAACACGCTGCGTACACGGCGAAGGCCATGTTCGAGAAGCGTGGATCGTCGGGTATCGTGGGGCACACGCATCGCTTCGGGGTCTACACCCGTCGCGACGCTTCGGAGGAGTACATCTACGTGGAGAATGGCTGTACGTGCCGACTCGACCCTGAGTACGCGCCATTCCCCAACTGGCAGCAGTCCTTCACCTACGTGATAGCCTACGACCCCCACCACCTGTGCGTGGTTCCTGTGCCAATAACGGCTCAAGGGTTCCGAGCCGAGGGCCGTTGGTACGGGAGGAAGGAGTGACCCATGCAAGAAGCTAGCGAAGCGCGCCTCCGTGAACTTTGGACAGATGTTGAGCGACGATGGGACTCCCTTCCGGCGAAGCTCGACGTACCGTGGGCCGAGGCGCGCTTCAAGCTGGAGACGTTCCGAATCACTTTGCGGCAAGTGAACGAGAGCGTTTCCATACTGCTAGGAGGCCCGCCATGATAAACCCGTTCTCGGCTGCGTGGAGGGGCATGGGAGGATTCATGTCTCAAAACGCCCACACTGTATCGCAGCATATGGGCATGTCACTTGGCTATAGGACTCTCGCCCAACGGAACCTCAAGAAGTTCTGGGAGTTCTACCGGAGCAACGAGATGGTCTTTGCCGCGACGACCGAGACTACGAGCGCCTCCGCTGTGATACCACAGGTGGCCGAAGTGTTCAGTGAAGGGCGCTGGAAGGTTGAGCCGGAAGACAGCGACATCCAGACGCGCCTTGACAACCCGAATGAGGACGATGATCCCGTGAAGTTCAGGGAGCGCGTAGACACGGAACTAGTTGTGACTGGTAACGGCATCGTCGTTGAGTGGCCGCGTCGGTTAGAGGGTCACACCGCCCAGCCCCCGCTGGTGAATGAGCCCCTAGGTGAGTTCCGGCTGATTCCCTCGATGAACGTGTGGCTGATGCGCGATAAGAAGACGGGGCGCGTCGACAGGTACGTGTACGACCCTGAGAGACAGCACGGGGGGCCGAACCCTACGCTCCTCAACAACCCGCCAGCGTCGGCGTTCACGTTCCCCAAGTCTCGCGTCATACACCGGATATACAGCCCCGACCCTGGTCAGATGGAGTGGGGTATGGGGCCAGTAGCCGCCGCCCTGGATTCGATTCAGGCGGACATGAACATCACTGCGTACATTCGGGAGTTCTTCGCACAAGGGGCGGTGCCTCCCCACATCTTCCTGACCGAGACCACCATGACGCCAGAGCAGGAACGTCAATTACAGCGGAGATGGGCGTCTAACGTGGGGGGAATCGAGAACGCGTGGAGACTCGCGGTAATGGCAGGAGCGAAGGGGGAAATCAAGCGTCTGGGACTCGCGGCAGGGTCGCGCGAAGTGGGTCTGGACGACCTCCGGAAAGCGACCGAGGCGCGTATCCTCGTAGCGATGAATGTGCCTCCTATCGTGATTGGAGCGCCGATTGGCCTAGAGAACGCCACGTACTCCAACTACGACCAAGCGCGACAGGCGATGCACGAGGAGAACACCGACCCACTGGTAGCGAAGCGCGACGCCGCGTGGAGCCACTGGTTGCGGAAGCGCCTAGGCCGACGCGACATACGAATACGGGCAGACCTGTCCGATGTACTGGCAGTGCAGATGCGTCAGAACCAGCGCTCCGAGCAGGCGACTCGTGAGCTACAATCGGGTCTCACCATGAGAGGAGAGGCCAGAGCGCTCGCGGGGTACGCTCCCTCGGAAGGCGACGATACGTTCTTCGTCCCGCTGAACCTGGAGACGATGCCAGGCTCCCTTGTCACAGAGGCGAGAGTTCGGCGTCTGTCTCTGTCGCTGAGCGACCACGCGGCGAGTGCCGCAGTGATACGGGAACAGGGACTTGAATCCGCCCAAAGCCTAGGAATCGGGCACGTCCCCGAAGGGGTCATCATGTACATAATGTCTGGGATGACGCCACGAAGAGACGACGAGTCCAAGCGGCAGTATGCCCACCGTATACTGCTCAAGACCCACATGACCGTCTCGATGTACCGGAACAACTTGGCACTAGCTGATGGTAAGACGGTGCCAGTATGATGCCCGAACCATCAAATGAATGTACAGGTAGGGGGCTACTCAGAGAGGGTAGGGAGTCGTGTACCCTACTCTCTTATAGGAATAGAGAGTGCGCCTCCCAGAAAGGAGAATCGAATGAGACCACTGTTTGAACGATACGGGATATCCGAAGCCCGTCCACTAGCTGATGGAGGAATCGCAGGGATAGCGCTGCCCTTCAACGTCAGTGACCAGAGACCAGGGGCCGCGTTCATGGACGACGGAACTCTCAGGTTCTTCGCCTACAAGGTGTACGACCCTGGGATGTTCGACACCCAACTTGCCCAGACCGACTACGGAGGGCGTGTCCAGTTCCAGTGGACGCACGGAGGTCGCTCTCCGGAGAACATGACCGGAGAAGCCCTAGCACAGATTCCGATTGGGAGGGTCACGCAGTTGCAGGCGACCCCCACCCTGCTGATGTTCCAGGCAGTATTCAACAGCACGAGCCTCGCGCAGGAGATACAAAAGGCGGTCTCCTCCAACGACCTACGCGAAGTCAGCGCAGGCGTCTGGATTGACGAGTTCGAGTTTGATGTGGACAGCGAGGGCAACGACTTTGTTCGCATCACCGAGGGCCGCGTCCGCGACATCAGCGTGGTCGATCTTGCCCAGTTCACCGAGACGCGAATCCTTGAGCACTTGTCACACCAGGAGCATCACGCCCTTCCTTCTGGGGTGGAAGTCGCTCCTGGCGTGTCTCCGACAGAGGCGCTGCGAGGCGTACTCCAGACCTACTCTCAGGGGGCCGACCTCCCCGTAACTCCATTCGGTACTCCCGCCCAAAGCTCCCAGACCCGCGCCATTGTCCAGCCACCTCGTCGAACGACCACCACTACGGGGCGCGACGACGCGAAGGACATTACGGTGTTACGGGCTGACTGGGGAGCGCTCTGGGCCGCGTACAACGACCTGGCAACTGAGAATCGCCTACTCCACGGTCAGGTCGAGACAGAGGCGCTTAGGAAAGGAGGCTCCTAGTGAGCCTAATCGCACAGTACACGGAGGCAATGGACTCCGCTGTAACCGCCGCGAACACTCTAGGCGGGCAGATTAGCGAGTTGCTTCGCGATGGCAAGACGCTTGACGACGAGAAGGTGGTCGAGCTAAACGGTCAGCGGACACGGGCGTTCACTGACGCAGACCGACACCGCGAACTTCTCCACACGGAGATTCGCCAGGAGCAGGCCGCCGCCGAGACCGCGAAGACCCTCGAAGGGTACAAGGCTGTCGGGTTCGTGCCTCCGAAGGGAGTGGCCGAGGTCGAGCAGAACCGCATCGAGAAAATCGTGACGCCCTCGCTTCGTTCCGTCGCGATTGAGAACCCGTGGCTCGTAGGGGACAGCTACCGCGAGGCGCTAAACTCCTACGTGAAGACGAGCATCCGGCAGAACACGGACTCGCTGAGCCTGGAACGGTTCATGGAGGCACAGGGCCTCGAATACAGTCCGAACGTCATGGAGACCATCACGGACGACCTGGGCGGGTACACTGTGCCCCCCGACCTCCAAGACCAAATCATCCGCAACTTGGCGACGTTCTCCGTCTTCCGGCAGCTTGCCGCCGTCACCCCGACCTCCTCGAACCTCGTCGAGTGGGTCACGGTGCAGCGTGCCTCCGGCAACGACAAGAGCATCTTCACTGGCACATTCGTCGGTAGCATGGTCTCCGAGACCCCTGCCGCGGCTGCTGGTGAGCAAGACCTCAAGTTCCAGACCGTCCAGGCGCCCATCCGCAAGTCGCGGGTCATCGGCTGGATTGGTGAGGACTTGGTGGCCGACTCGATGTTCGACGTGCTGGCCCTGGTCGCTGATGAAGGGGCCATCAACCTCGCAGTCCTGGAGGACAAGCAGTTCCTTCTTGGCAATGGTGCCAACGGCGAGGTCATGGGCATCCTGAACAACGACGACATCGGCATCACGGACATCGACGGGGGCGCGGACACAATCAAGAACACCACGACCGACCGTGGCTCTGAGGAAGACATCCTGACCTCCATCGACAACATCCCCGCCCAGTACCGCGTCGGCCCTGGTGTCGCCGTCATCGGCCACTCCAAGACCCGTACCAAGATTCGTGGTCTGGTCACTCCGGCAGGAAACTTCGTGTGGCGCGAAGAACTGTCAGTCGAGATTCTCGCGAACGGTAGGGCGGGCTCGATTGAAGGAATCCCCTTCTACATGAGCGACCACATGGCACAGGACGGCACAGCGCAGAACAAGGTGCTGATCTGGGGGAACTTCCGTCACTGCCGCATTCTCGACCGCCAGCGCCTCACGGTGCGGGTGTCGTTCGAGCAGAAGTTCGACGTGGAGCAAGTCGGGCTGCGAGTCAACTCGCGGTTCGGCTTTCTCGTGACGAATCCGGAGCCGTTCCAAGTCTCAGACGTGTAGAGCGACCAGGAGGCACGTGCCTCTTAGTCCGACTCCTTGGAGAGTAACGAAATCAGAGACAGGCTTGAAAGGAGCCACCACAGTGAAAGAAGACCGAATCACCGCCGCCATCCTCCTGACCTTCCTGATGGAGATGGCATCACACCCGTTGCGGGTACTGACCAACCCGCTCGCCGAAGCGCGTCTCGCCTGGTCGCACGCGAAAGTCGCGGCCTTCTCGATTGCTCACCCTGTAGCGGGGGGTTCCGAGATCCTCCCCTACCCGTTGGGCAACAACATCTACGAGGAGCAGTACATTGACCCAGCCTCACGCACAGGTACTCTGAACGGCGGGGACATCGACTTGCAGGTCGCCCCGTACAAGGAGTTCGATGTCTTCCGGTTCATCCTCAACCTGGGCGCTACTACCGGCGTCGTAGACTTGAAGATACAGGACTCGGCTGACGGTTCCTCATGGGCTGACCTGAAAGACGCAGACGCGGTGGTAATCGCCATCACGCAACTCACGGCGACCGATGACAACAAGATGGCCGTGATTGAAGTGACGACCCGTGGCTACGTTGTGAGGCAGCACATCCGCACCGTCCTGGTCATGGCCGCCGCCTCTACTCTGACTGGAATCACGATGCAGGCATACGGTCATGCCGGAGACACTCCGGTGCCCGTGTCCGCTGACCGAATCGAGTTGAAGACGGGCGTCGTCGCAACCTAGTAGTCCCTCGGCCCTAGGGCCGTGAGACCAAGGGGCGGGGGACGGGTTCGCACTGTCCCGCCTCCCGCCCCCAAAGAACAGGAGGCACTATGATAGAAAGGTTCGTAGGCGCGGTGAAGGGTTTGACCCGCCCGGTTCTGCTACTCGGCACTGCCGCCGCTGCGTTCTACTTCTTCGCTACCGGAAACGCCGAGGGAGGGTCTGCGGCAGGCACCCTGTTCGGCGTCCAGACCGCCTGGTGGTTCAACGAGCGGAAAGAGACTCACGAGCGGGAGGCGCTCCAGGTCACTCCCGACCCCCTCGACCTACTGAGGGCGATGCCACCCGACTTGCTGCGGGAGATGCTGATGGAGCGCGAACGTCCGGAGACACCCGAATGAAGGCGATTGTCGATTTAATCGCGACGAACGACCCGCCGAGGCGCGTAACGGTTTCGGTTCCAAAGCGGAAGTCGGCTACCGCACAGCTCAACGCGATTGACAGGGCGGTACTCAAGGAGTATGGCGGTGACGACGACGCCTGGAGCCGCTGGAACCTCATAGAACTGGAGGAGTGATATGACTAGAAACCTGTACGCCAACCTCGACG
>SDBV01000824.1_pt1 | contig 44965 bp, 44 predicted proteins | sample 2277081 | NCBI WGS metagenome assembly SDBV01 (sample SAMN10402039, study PRJNA504765) | marine sediment metagenome | isolation source: marine sediment core GS10_PC15, 223 cmbsf | place: Arctic Ocean: Southern Knipovich Ridge | collected 2010
GCTCTCTTCTCAGCTATCTTTAAGATCTTGTTGACTCTATACATCGAATGTTTCGTATGTTTCTCTGTCCATTACGTTTGTTGTTTCTTCTGTTATGGATAAGTCCTGAGCGAATTTTTTCTCTATTATTGGTGCATCAAGATTATCATGTCCTGGAATGTCTATTACTCTTTTTTGCCCGTCAACTATGCCTGATGCTGTTAATCTGACTTTAGCATGGCCATGCTTGCCGGGCCTTGACGTTTGAGTGTCTGATACAATGCATGCTGCTCCATCTATGACAACATAGCTTCCTTTTTTTAATCCCCCTACACTAACTGGTTTTGTTGACATTTTATTGTTTAACTGCTAGTTTGATATCCCCTTCTTTGACTGTTTTTCTTCCTGCGTGAGTTGCCAATCTCCATGCACGTTCTGCTATTTTTTCTGCTCTTTCTTCTACTACAGACTTTAAAGCAGTTTTTGCTTTGTCAGAGACTCTAATATCTCCTCCCCCGACCTTTTTTATGATTTTTTCCATAGCAGCTAAAGGTAATAGCTTATCTGACATAAATACCACCTATTTTTGCTTATTTTTTGATTTAAAGCTTGTATTTTCTGTAGTTTTGGAATTAAAGGGAATATATAAACTTTGTGCTTTGCACAAATGGGTTAGAAAAACGAAGTTTTTCAAAGAGATTTTGGTTTGAGAAATCATTTCTTAATCTTCTTTAATATATTGCAAACCTTATTTACAGTATCATCAACTGTTTTTTTGCCTATGTCATCTTCGTCAAATGGGTCTGTACATGCTCCACCGAAATGGTTGTTGTCCCCTACTACTATCATGCCATGGATGTGCATGAAGTTTTGTATTGCCTGGATTGTGAATTCCTGGCCGCCATTTCTGCTTCTTCCGATGGCTATTGCTGCTCCTATTTTGTTTTTTAATTGAAAGTTGTTTCTTCTTAATGGAAGGGTTCTGTCAAATAATGCTTTAGTTTGTGATGAGATTGAGCCAAAATAAACCGGGCTTGATATTATTATTGCGTCTGCTTCTGCTAGTTTAGGTCTGATTTTTTCCATAACGTCCTTAATTGAGCATTTTCCTTTTTGTTTTTTGCACAGGTTGCATGCAATACACCCGCTAAGGTCTTGCTTTGCTAATGTTATTTTTTCTGTTTTGAAACCAAGCTTTTTTGCCCTTTTTAGTGCATAATCAATTGCTTTTTCATTGCTTCCTCCTTTGACAGGAGAACCACTAATTCCCAGAATTTTCATTTTAATAACTTCTTTGTGAGCTTTGTTTTGTATTTTTTCATAGCTTTTAATGCTTCTTTATAGGTTAATAATTTATTCTTTGCTCCATGATATTGTATAACAGATTCTGCATTTGTGTTTGCAAGCTTTAAGGCAAATTCTATATCATTCTTTTTGATCATTCCTGAAAGGAAGGTGCAGGCGAATGCGTCTCCTGCTCCTGTTGTTTCCAGTATTTTTATGTTGTTAGGAGCTAAGGTGTAAAGATATTTTCCATCATAAGCCTTTGTGCCATTTTTGCCGTCTGTGATAATTACTGTCTTTGCTAGTTTTTGCAGGGTTTTTAACATGTCTTCAATCTTTTCCTTTTTTGTCATTGAAGCTGCTTCTTCTTTATTCAGAACAAAAATCTCTGTTCTTTTTAGGATTTCTTTTGAGTAATCTATTCCTTTTTCTGCAAGATAAGAGCTTGCATTGAATGCTATCTTTATTCCTTTTTTTTCTGCGAATTTTGCTAGTTTTACTAATGTGTTGAATGCTTCGCCCATCATTGTGGAGAAATAGAACCATTTTGTTTTTAGTTTTCTCAGATTAATTTCATTAAACCTTAAATCATTGTTAGAGCCTTTAAATGCGAGTATTGTCCTGTCGTGCTCAAGGCTATCTAATATTATTGAGTAACCTGTTCTTCCGTTTTTAGTGCAAATAATCAATGAGTCATTTACTTTGTCTCTTTTGAGGTGTCTTTTAATCTTTTCTGAGTTTGAGCCACAACCTGTTTTAGAGATGCATGCTACCTTATGGCCCAGTCTTGATAGTGCAACTGCAGTATTGGTTGCTCCTCCTCCTGTTGTGAATTCAAGCTGTTCAATCAGGAGTTTAGAGCCAGTAGGGTATGCCAGTAAATCTGTTTCCCCTTTGCTGTCTATTATCTTTATCAGTTCAGGATTCTTTGTTCTGGCAAAAACATCTACTGTTGATGAGCCTATCGTAATTATATCATACATAGTCTAGAACTTGAATTATCTACTATTTATATCTTACTGTTAATTAGTGGCGGACATTTATAATTGGACATATATTGGCCGCTACTAAATTGAAAAAGACATACAAATTGTTCTAGAACTTATGTCTTTTTCTAAATTTGAAATAAAAAGAAAAAAAATAAATTATTTATACAACCTGGCCTAATCCCCAGATGTCTTTTAATGCGACAACTATTGTTGCTGGCACTACAAATGCTAATACCTGGGTAAATATGCCACTTAGGTATTGTCCGATGTACTGAACCCCGCTTAATGTACCACTAGCTCCTCCCATGCTTGTAGCTATTATTAAAACTGTTGCTACTAATAGGAATTCCCTGGTTTCTGTACCTGTTACATTTATGAAGCCTACTATCAACCCCAGAACAACCAGCAAGGATGCTAGTATTGGTGTTGCTGCTCCTAAAGAAACAATGCCAAGAACTATTGCTATAATCACTCCTATTATGAAAGAGTAATTACCTACTCTTTTATCCATTGTATCTCACCTCTTTTTTTGGCGTTAAAGCCATATAGTGTTCTTGGGGATATTGAGTATATAAACCTTATGGTCGACAAGGCATAAAAACTAAAACCTTTTATAGGGTCTGGGATTTCTGATAGGTAATGGAAAACAAAGAATTGATAGAAGAGATTAATAAATTAAAGAAAGAGAAGAATGCAGTTATTTTGGTGCATAATTACCAAAGGCAAGAGATTTATGAGATAGCTGACTTTCTTGGAGATTCTTTAGGGTTAGCAAAGAATGCTGTTGAGACAGATGCTGGCATTATAGTTTTTTGCGGTGTTGATTTTATGGCAGAGTCTGCTAAGATTTTGAATCCTGACAAAATGGTTCTGCATCCTGAGAAATTAGCTGAATGCCCGATGGCTAATATGGTTACTGTTGAGCAGGTTTTAGAGATGAAGAAAAAATACCCTAAAGCAGCTGTTGTTAGCTATGTAAATACCACAGCAGATGTTAAAGCTGTTTCGGATATTTGCTGTACTTCAGCTAATGCTATTAAGGTTGTTAATTCACTTAAAGAAGATGAGGTTATATTCACTCCTGACAAGAATCTAGGGGCATATACCCAGACAAAGACAGATAAGAAAATAATACTATTAGAGGGTTATTGTTATGTTCATGATAAGATAACTGTTGAGGATGTTAAAAGAGCTAAGGAGAATCACCCAAGTGCTAAGATTATGGTACATCCTGAGTGCAGGATGGATGTTATTGATGAAGCAGATGCTGTTTGTTCTACTGGCCAGATGATAACTTATGCTAAAGAAAGTTCTTCTAAGGAGTTTATTGCTGTTACTGAATGCGGCATGGCTAATATGTTAAAAAGGCTGATGCCTGATAAAGAGTTTTATCCTTTAGGTGGAACTTGTATTCAGATGAAGAAGATAACTTTGGAGAAGGTTTATGATTGTTTGTTGAATGAGACTGGGAAGGTTGAGCTTGATTCTAAGATTGTTGAAAGTGCTAAGAAGGCTTTGCAGAGGATGTTAGATGTTAGTTAGTTCTACCAAAGATTTTTAAATAGTCTTTATTTACTCTCTATGTTTATGAACAGAAAACAGGTATTAAATAAAGCATTTCAAAGAGGGCACTTGCTTACTGTAAAGAATAAATACTATAAAGCCTGGATTAAGAAGTTTATAGTTGATGAAACAAAGGGAGATATTGGTACAGGAGATATTACATCTGAATCTGTTCTTAGGAATGGAAAGGTTAAGGCTGTTGTTTACTCAAGGTCTGATGGGGTAGTTGCAGGTATTGAAGAAGTATCTTTATTGTTGAAGGGTTCTATTAAGGTTAAGGCTTTGGTAAAAGACGGCTCTAAGATAAAGAAAGGAAGCAGAATACTTCTGTTAGAAGGTGATGAGAAGAATATCCTTAAATTAGAAAGGTCTATTCTTGATTTACTTTCCAGGATGTCTGGGATTGCAACTTTAACTAACGAACTTGTTAAGAAAACAGGCAGTGTAGGAATTGCTCCTACAAGAAAGACGCAATGGAGATATTTGGATAAGAAAGCTGTTTATGTTGGTGGTGGGTTAACGCATAGATTAGCGTTGTGGGAGTCTATACTGATTAAGGATAATCATTTAGCTGCATTGAAGCGGGAAGGTGTTAAGGATGTTGTTGGAACTGCTTTGGAAAGGGCATGGGCGAATAGGAAGAAGGGAAATTTTGTTGAGATTGAGGTTTTTAATGAGCAGCAGGCCATAAAAGCAGCTGAGAAATTTAAGGAATTGAAGAAAGGAGAGTACCCTTGTTTAATCATGCTGGATAATATAAAACCCAATAAGATTAAGAAGATAATCAGGTTATTGAAGAAAAAGAAATTATATAATCATATCTTAATAGAGGCTTCTGGTGGAATAACTCCGGATACAATAAAGGCATATGCAAAGTCAGGAGTAGATGTTGTTTCTTTAGGGTATTTGACAAAGGCATCCCATGCTTTAGACATTAAACTTAGGATATTATAGTAAAAGTTTTAAACACTTACTAGTTTCTAGCTATTAAAATGAAAATAGGCATAATTGGTTGTGGGGCAATTGGAAGTGTTTTATGTAGCTTTGTTGATAAAGAACTAGAAGATTCAGAAGTAGTTGCTATTTGTGATATTGATAAAGAGAAAGCTGCTAAGGTTGCTGAAACTCTAAGCACTAAGCCTAAAGTTATGAATATTGATGAATTGGTTGATAAATCTGATTTGATTGTTGAGGCTGTTAGTCCAGCTATTGTTGGTTCATTAATGGAGAAATGTATTGAGAATAAGAAACATTTGATGGTTATGAGTGTTGGAGGGATAATACAAAATATGGAGCTGGTTGATAAGTTAACTGCCAGGTTGTTTATTCCTTCTGGTGCTGTTTGCGGGATTGATGGTGTGAAGGCTGCAAATATTGAAGAGATAACTTCTGCTACTATAACTTCTACAAAAAGCCCTAAGAGTTTAGAAGGCGCACCTTATCTTTCTGAGAATAATATTGATTTAAATTCTATTAAAGAGAAGAAAACTATCTTTGAAGGAAATGCTTTAGAGGCAATAAAAGGATTTCCTAAAAATGTTAATGTTTCTGCTGTACTTAGTTTAGCTGGGATTGGTGCTGAGAAAACTAAAGTAAAAGTAGTTGTTGATCCTTCTATAAAGAGAAATAAGCACGAAATTGAGGTTATTGGTAGTTTTGGCAGGCTTACTACTGTTACTGAGAATGTTAAAAGTCCTTTGAATCCTAAGACTTCACATATGGCTGTGCTGAGTGCGTGTGCTACTTTACGTAGGTTAGTTGGGCATGTGAAGATTGGGAATTGAGAAAACTAAACAGTTAATGGTGGAGTACAAACCTTCTTAAAAATTTCAGCTGTTCCTTTATTGTATAATTTTTGAGTTCCAAATTTAATATGATATTCAATATTGTTTCTTTCACAGAATTCAATGACTTGATTTGCACATCTCTCATAAAATAAACCATTATCTTTAAATTGGGAACTAACTACGTTGTAATTTAATTTTCCAAAAATAATTCTATCAACGAATTTAATACTATTCAATAATTTTTGTAAATTTTGATTTTTATCTATATTGGGGGTAGGATATGGTTCTATACTTACCCACGTTTTCAATACTTGATCATGTAAAAATTTTAATGATTTAATTCTCGCTAGATAGTGTGCACTATATGGTTCATATTCTTTTTTGAATTTATTATTGAGAGATACAAGGGTTATGCCATATTCATTTGCTATTGAATACTTTTCTTTATTAGTCAATGTTTTTGGATAAATTCCTTTTGTTAAAACATTACATTTAATGTTATTTTTGTTTAATTTTTCAATTATCTTTAAAGTCATGTCACCTACTTCAGGATATTTATACATAAAAGCATCAGTCATAAAACAGAGATGGACAAATTTAATTTGGTCTTTGTATTTAGGTATTTCTTTATCTAATAGTTCTAATGCATTTACAACCAATTTTGGCTTAAGCCAATCAGAATCTTTTTTTACTTTGCCAAATCTTTTAGCCATTTGCTTAGCATAGCAAGGAAAATTGCAACCATGAGCGCAACCTTCAACATGGTTTAGGCAGAAATCTGCGTATTCGACTCCACTTTTGTAAAGAAGGCTTTTTCTCTTTATTTTTTTCAAAATTCCACCTCTTTATTTAAATTCTATAATTGTGCCTTCTGGATAGCCTCCAGCTTTTCTTCCTGGCTCTCTAGTGACTTCAATTTCCCCTTCTTTTTCCATTGGCCTTAGTATTGAAGTTTTGTAATGTGTTTCCTTAAATATAGTGCTAGTAAGTACGAAATATTCTAATTCTTCTACTTTAATCTTTTTTCCTTTATATTCTTTTTGTATTTTTTTCTTCAATAGAGCATAATTGGGTTCATGACCTAATAACATAGTTTGAGTTGGATCATAAGTCGCATCTGAAAATTCAAACGACCCACTTGGGTCAGCTTTCCACATAGCATCTTTCATTTTCTTCAGACCATTAATATTATTAGTTGCAAAGAATAAGAAGTAATCTGTTTTGTTAAATTTATTTTTCATTTTGAATGAAATAACAAATTTTGCAATTTTTTGTAGTTGTTCTTTATAAAGTCCATGCAGGGCTTTAAGCCTTTCCGTTGGGTTTTTGTTACCTTTTACTTTTTTCCATTTATCTATACCAAATAACCCCTGCATAATCTTTTCATTTATTGGTAGTTCGATAAATCTGTTAATATCTTCAAACATAAAGTTAATTAAAACCTCACACTTCCCATTGTTCATAATGCCTTTTATTAAATCAAAAGGAAAACCCTTAAATCCAAAGGGGTCAATGAAAACGAAAGTTGGAGCTAATTTTTTTTGTCTTTTATCAAGGTCTTGTAAGATGCCTTGAATAACTTCTTCAAACTTTCCACAAATACATTCATATTCCACATTAGAAGGTAACTTAAATTCAGATAACTTTTTTTCTAGATGATCACACCTCTTTTTATCTTTTTCAATAAAAGTGAAAGATACATCTGATTTAATCTTAATTTTATGTTCTATCAGTGTTCTTATTGCTATAATTGGTGACCCTTCTTTACCCCCCTTATACTCTCCTGGTCCAGCAAAACCATCAATAATATTAATATCATGAAATTTCGATAAGATAGGAATCCATGCATCTAAGTATCTTTTAAAGATAGCATGTTTTACTTCTGTATGGGGCTCCATTTCCCAGATTGTTGTATTAATCTTACCCATCTTTTTGTACCTCTAACTAATACCTTAATAAAGAGCCGTTTATTTAAATATCTTACGCACACTTGGCAAGTGGCAAGTGAACCCTTAAAACGGCTGTAATGGCTAAATTTTAATTGTAGAAGCCTTCTCGCACTTGCCAAAAAGTTGGCAAGTGACCTTCTATTTACAAAGATTTTTAAATGTCGTCTAATTCTATGAAATAATTATGTATGAATTGATAATAACTGAAAAACCTGCAGCTGCCAATAAAATAGCAACTGCTTTAGCTGATGGCAAGGCAATTAAAGAGAATTCAGGTGGAGTTCCTTATTATAAAATCACAAGGGGAAAGAAAGATATTGTTGTTACCTGTGCTGTTGGTCATCTTTATGGGTTGGATAGAAAAAAAGGGGAGAAGAAATGGGCGTTTCCTGTTTTTGATATTGAATGGAGGCCATCTCATGAAACGAGAAAGACAGCTGCTTTTACTAGGAAATATTTAACTACAATTAAGAAATTAGCAAAAGATGCTACTGAATTTACTGTTGCAACAGATTATGATGTTGAAGGAGAAGTGATAGGATTAAATGTTGTTAAGTATGCATGCAAGAAAAAAGATGCTGCAAGGATGAAGTTTTCTACTTTGACCAAGTCTGATTTAATTGAAGCTTATGAGAATAAATCAAAGACATTAGACTGGGGGCAGGCTAATGCTGGTGAGGCAAGACATTTCTTAGATTGGTATAATGGTATAAATTATTCAAGAGCTTTAACTTCAGCCTATAAAACAACAGGTGGGTTTAAGATTTTAAGTATTGGAAGAGTACAGGGGCCTGCCTTAAAGGTTATTGTTGATAGAGAAAAGGAAATTAAGGCTTTTAAGCCTGTGCCGTATTGGCAGATTGAATTAAATGGAAAGGTGAATAAAGGAGATATAATTGCGTGGCATATAAAAGATAAATTCTGGGAGAAAAAAGAAGCACAGAAGGTAATGAAGAATGTTAAAGGTAAGAAAGAAGGAAAGGTTAGTAAGGTTGAAAACAAACAATTTAAACAACAACCACCAAATCCTTTTGATTTAACTGCTTTACAGATTGAGGCTTATCGTGTTTTTAGGATTCAGCCAAAAGAAACACTTTCAATTGCACAAGAACTCTATACAGTAGGTTCAATTTCTTATCCTAGAACAAGTTCAAATCAGTTATCTCCTAAGATTGGTTATTCTAAGATTTTATCTTTACTTGCAAAACAAGCTTCATATAAGGATTTATGCTCTAAGTTACTAAAACAGAAGAAGTTAGAACCTAATAACGGGAATAAAACAGATGCTGCTCATCCTGCTATTTATCCCACTGGTTTAGTCCCAAATGTTGAAGAGAGGGCTATGAAGATTTATGATTTAATTACGAGGAGATTTATGGCTACATTTGGAGAAGCTGCTACAAGAGAGACTATGAAAATTAGTATTGATGTTAATAATGAAATGTTTGTAGCAAAAGGGACAAGAACTGTGGAAAAGGGATGGTTTGTTTACTATGGGGGTTATGTAAGACTTGAAGAAGAAGAGTTGCCGCATGTTAAAGAGGGCGATAAGGTAAATGTTAAGAAGATTACAATGCATGACAAAGAGACCTTACCTCCAAAGAGATATACTCCTGCTTCTATTATCAAGGAATTAGAAAAGAATGGCCTTGGAACAAAAGCAACCAGGGCTAATATCATAGATACATTATTTCAAAGGCATTATGTTCATGGGCAGAAATCAATAGAAGCTACAGAACTTGGTATTAATACAATTAAAACTTTAGAGAAATATGTTCCAAAGATAATTGATGAAAAGTTAACGAGACATTTTGAAAATGAAATGGAAGAGATAAGGCAAGGTAAAAAGAAGAAGGAAGATGTTTTGAAAGAGGCAGAGAAGGATATAATAGATGTTATTAAGGATTTCAAAAAGCATGAAAAAGAAGTTGGAGAAAGTTTAAAGAAAGCACATTGGGAAGCGAAGGATGCTATGGCAACATTAGGTTCGTGCCCTAAATGTAAAGATGGCGTATTGATGATGAGAAAAGGCAAGTTTGGAAGCTTCGCAGCATGCAACAAATATCCTGAATGCAAAACAACATTTTCATTGCCAAATAATGCTATAATCAAGCCTTCAAAGAATGTCTGCAAGACATGCGGAATGCCAATGGTTGTTGCTATCAAGAAAAAAAGGCCAATGGAGTTCTGTTTGAACAGAGATTGTGAATCCAAGCATGTTGAAGGCGAGGCTGGAAAGTTAGCTAAGGATATTGCTAAAGGGAAGGTCGAAAGGAAATGTCCTAAGTGTGAGGAAGGCAATATTGTATTGAGAAAATCTATTTATGGAAGTTTTCTTGCTTGTGATAGGTACCCTAAGTGTAAATATACTGAGAAGTTAGAGAATAAAGATAATAAAGAAACTGAAGAAAATAAGGAAAATAAGGAAAACAATAAAAACCCTTAACTATTCCCTCCTTCTATGAAAAGACTAATTTTAGCTTTATTAATTATACTTCTGTTAGTTCCTACAGTGTTGGCAAAAGAAGGCCATCTAAAGCTGTTGGCAGTAAAGGAAACTAAAGATGGTTATGAAGGGACGATTGCTGATTTATATTTAGAGATTAAGTCCGGCACTGGAAGGGTTTTTCTGGATACGTTTCCTTTGACAAAAGTGGATACACAGATTTCTACAAGGTTTGCAAAGGATATTGCATGTGATTACCTGGATAAGGATTGTTTGAGGTATGATTTTATCTATACGATAAGGGCGAATTCTCCAATAATAGCCGGGCCTTCTGCAGGGGGGGCTATTACTTTATTGACTATATCTTTGCTTGAAGGTTTTGAGCTGGATGAGACTATAAGCATTACAGGGACAATAAATTCAGGCGGTATAATAGGGCCTGTTGGAGGGATAAAAGAGAAGATAGATGCTGCTGAGAGAGATGGTCTGAATAAGGTTTTAATCCCAGAAGGGGAGAGATTTATTGATGAGGACAAGAAGATAATAGAAACAATAACGATTGAGACAGTCAATGAAACTTTCACTAATGCTTCGATTAAAAATAAAACTATTGATTTAGTTGAGTATGGAAAAGAAAGAGGGTTAGAGATAGTTGAGGTTTCTGATATAAATGATGTGCTTTATGAATTTACAGGAAAGGAGTTTGAAAAGGAAGACTATATCCTAATTGTTGATGAAGCTTATGAAAAAACAATGTCTTCTTTGGCTTCTAAACTGTGTAATAGGAGTGATAGGCTGCTAGAGAGTGTTGATAAGATTGATTATAGTGAATTTAATGAAACTATGGAAACTGTACTGAATCTTACTGCTAAATCTGAGATAGCTATTGATAATAACAGGGTTTATTCTGCAGCGTCTTATTGTTTTGGAGCTAATGTTAAATTGACTTATCTTTTGCTAACTCTTAAAAATGTTACTGATGATGAAATTGAAGAAACTATGGCGACTATTGACAGAAATGTTGCCAGGTTAGAGGGAAGTATTGATAAAAAAGAGAAGAAAACAGTTACGGATTTAGAGGCGTATGCTGTTGTGAAAGAAAGACTGATAGAATCGAAAGAGTATGAGGTATTGAATATAACAGAAATGGATTTATATAGGTTAGCGTATTCTTTTGAAAGAGTTTATTCTGCGTTTTCCTGGGCTAATTTTTTTGACCACAGGGGCAAGGAGTATAATTTTAATAAAGAGTCGCTTGAATCTTCATGCCAGGATAAGATAGCAGAAGCAGAGGAAAGATATCATTATGTTTTATTGTTTTATCCTGTTTTGGATTTATCAGGGACAAGAAAAGAGATTGATTATGCTTATGATGATTTAAAAAATGAGGATTATGAGCTTTGCTTGTTTAAGGCAACAAAGGCAAAGGCAGAATCTGATGTTATCCTGAGTGTTAGCGGGATAGGGAGTGATAAGGTAAGTAATTTATTAGATAAAAAGTTAGAGGTTGCTAGGAAAAATATTGCAAAACAGATAAGTAAAGGAAATTTTCCTGTACTTGCTTATTCTTATTATGAATACGCTAATGAGCTTAGTGAGAGTGATACATATTCTGCTTTACTATATTCTGAGTATGCCCTTGAGTTAAGCAATCTTGATATGTATTTTAAAGTTAGGAAACCATTTACTGTTAGATTTGAGATAAAGCCGCTTATATATTTGGTTTTAGGCATATCAATTGGCTATTTACTTTCCAGGCTTCCTAAGTTCGGTAAAAGGAAGAAGAGAAGAAAGAAGAAACGATGAATATAAACCCGAGCAGAGCTTTTGAAAAGCCCTGCTGGGAAAAAAGAGGTGATAGATTACTATCACTATAAAATAGATATAACTAATATTTAAACTTTTCTTTTTAATAGTATCCTAGAGTAGTGACAAAAAATGGCTTTAAATAAATTGGTGTTTTTGATTGTTTTGGTCTTATTAGTGGGGTGTGAGACTCAACTTGGTGGGGAAGTAGTTAAGAATGAGGTACCAACAGAGGTTGGCAAGGAGATAGAGGTTTATTTCTGTCCTATTGATGATTGTGAAAATGTTTTGATTGATGTTATTGATTCTGCCAGTGAATCTGTTCATTGTGCACTCTTTGATATTGATTTAAAGGAACTGATTAAGGTAATAGGTGCTAAGAGTCATGATGTTGAGGTTAAGTTAGTTGTTGATAATGAGTATTATGGTGAAATTACAGGTCCTGGTGTTAGGAAAGATACATCTTCTCAATTTTCCCATAATAAGTTTTGTGTGATTGATGATGAGCTTATTACAAGTGGTTCTATGAATCCTACTTTTAATGGTGCTAACAGAAATAATAACAATTTATTAGTTATTAATTCTGCGTATTTGGCTTCTAATTATGAAGATGAGTTTAGGGAATTGTGGAATGGTTCTTTTGGTAAAGGTGCTGAGGTTGAGTATCCTGTTATTTATTTTAATAATCATGAGATAGAGAATTATTTTTGTCCAGAAGATAATTGTGCTTCACAGATAATTTCAGAGATAAATGGTGCTGAGAAGAGTATTTATTTTATGACTTTTAGCTTTACAAATGAAGAGATTGCTGATGCTATTTTGTTTAATGATAAAGCTGATATTAAGGGGTTGTTTGAGAAAAGAGGTTCTGGTAGCCAGTATTCACAGTATAATCGGCTTTTGGACTTTGGATTAGATGTTAGGTTAGATACTAATGGTTTTACTATGCACCATAAGGTTTTTATAATTGACAATAGAACAGTAATTACAGGTTCGATGAACCCGACTGGTGCAGGTAATAGGAAGAATGATGAGAATGTTTTAATCATTCATGACAAGTCTGTTGCTGAGAAGTATGTTGAGGAGTTTTTTAGGTTGTATTAAAATGGAATATTCATTTACAGCATGGGGGCACGAGAATCTTACTGGCAAGCATAAAAGAACCTTGGAGTTTACTAAAGATAACGAGTTAAGCTTGCAGGGAGATTGTATATTAGGGGTTAGTGCTAATTTTAGTATTTATGATTTAAGGGAGTTGATAAAAGAGGGCGGTAAATTAAAGATGGTTATTACAGCAGGAGATGTTTCTGATGAGGTTGTTTTTGATTCGAATGAAGGGTTTAATGATGAGAAAGAGATTGTTGTTAGAATTGGAGAGTTTAATTCTGAAAGGACCTTGGGTTTAAGGGCTGATAAGGCTTGTAGTGATTTGAAAAAGGAATTAATAGATAAATTGAAGAATCCTGACCAGAGGATTGATATTCTAATCACTAACATTTAATCTTCTTGTTTTAGGAACAAAATTTAGAATTGTATTTTCTTTTACTCTTCCTGAGCCTAAGTAATCTTTATTGTGTTTTAAGATAGTGAATCCTTTTGCTTCTGTAACTTGCTCTATATCTTTGCCTTTTAGCCATTCCCTTGCTTGTTTTTTATCCAGTTCAATAATGTTCTTATTTGATTTTGGGCCTATTAACTGAGATCCTTCTATGCTTAGCCTTACTTCATTGTTTCTGAACTCTGCAATATAAAGGCCAGCAGAATTTAGCCTTATCTTTTCTAAGTCTATGTTTGCCAGCTCTTTGTTTACAATGAAGATTTTGTTTTTGTTGTTTGTTAGAAATGTGTAATCCAGCTTGTCTTCAAATCCAAATTGTTTTTTTAATAGTTCTAAGAATTTCTTTTTATCTTTTCTCTCTAGAACTCTCAAATTCTGCATCTTAAATTCCCCATACTGGGTTAGTTTTTCTTTTAATCTTTACAATCTCTTTTAGTATCTGTTTATCTTCTTCTGATAGTAATTTTTTAAATTCTTTCAGTTTTCTGAAATCTTTTTCTGGTATTGAGGAGTAAAGAATATCTCCTTCGTTAATCTGCCTTCCTACTGTTACTCCTTCCATCGATACTGCAACCTGCTTGTTTTTCTCTGCTCTTTCTATATTTTCCTGCTCTAATTGCATGCTTTTAACTTCTGTTATCTCCTTGCCGTCTTCTTTCATTAAAGGGGTTCCTACTTTTATTGTGCCTGCTAAAACGTCAGCACCAATAACAGCAGGATTGTTCTGCCTGAAAACATAGCCTTTCATGAGCTGGAATTTGCAGGGAGTAACTAATTCTTCAAGTTCTTTTGCTTCTAATCTTTTCTTTTCGTCAATTTGCCATTTTTCAAAGTTATCAATTAATTTATAGATTATATCATTTGAAATAATCTTTACCTTTTCTGGTTCTGCATCTGAGGATACATTAAAGCCGAGAATTACTGATTTTAATGGGTCTTTTTCATAGTTAGCTTCTGCATCTGAGATATCCTTTTTTGTTATGTTGCCGATGGATGCTTTTTTTATTTCTATGTTTTTTTCCCGTAATAGTTTGTTTAGGGCTTCTAGTGAGCCTAATGTGTCGGCTTTTATTACAATGCCTTCTTTGTCTGTTTGTATTAGGACTTCTTCTACTTCTGCTTTTATTTCCTGCTTTGTTTTTTCAATATCATTTTTTTGGCATGATCTGATTGGCATGCCTGATAATACTTCATCAATACCAGTTGCGGAGATTTTAACACCGGTTGATGCGTGCGCTTCTTTTACTGGCTGGAACTTGCTTTTTTTGTCTCTCATCTCTTTTAATGGCAATGGCTCAAATAATCCTTTTACTTTTGTAACGATTGGCTCTGTTAATGTTCCTATTACGATAGTGTCATTTCTTTTTATGCTTCCGTCATAGAGAATTACATCTATTGATTTTCCCAAGCCTTCTTCTTCTTTAACCTCTAGTATAGTTCCTTTTGCCTCTCCTTTTACATCACATTTTAGGGAGTTTTCTAAGAATTTCTGGGCTAAGCCAGTTAATACCATTAACAGCTCAGGTATTCCTTCTCCTGTTTTTGCAGAAGTTGGAATTATACCTATTCTTTTTGTAAAATCATCTACCCTGTCAAAACGTTCACTATCGAAACCAAGCTCTGCTAATTTTCCAACTAGTTCATATAATCTTTTGTCTAATAGTTGCTGGATGTTTTGCGGTTGTTGTTTAATGTTTGCTAGAAGTGGCTTGTTGGATGATTGCCATCCGGATATCAGATCAATTTTGTTAGCTGCTATTATGAATGGTGTTTTGTATTGCTTTAGGATTTCTATTGATTCTGTTGTTTGGGGCTTAATGCCTTCGTTGATGTCTATTACTAAAATAGCAATATCTGCTAAGTTTCCTCCTCTTTTTCTTAGGCTTGTAAAGGATGCATGGCCTGGTGTGTCTATAAACAATAGCCCAGGTATAGTAAATTTCATCTTTAAGGATTGTAAGAGAGTACCGCACATATTCTTTATTGTGTCTAGAGGAATGATTGAAGCTCCTATTGCCTGGGTGATGCCGCCTGCTTCTCCTTTTGTGATAGTGCTACCTCTAATCTTATCTAAGATACTTGTCTTTCCATGGTCCACGTGCGCTAAAACAACGCATAAAGGGCTTCGTATTGCCATTTTCGTCACTAAGTCTGTAGGAATTAAATATCCTTTTTAAACATTATGATTAACTAAATAAATGTTTATATATAAGGTTGACGTATCATGTTATAGTTGCTAGGGGATAGGGGTGAATTAAAGGGAGTTTAGGAAAGGTTTTTATTCTCTTAACTTTTTCTTTCTGTTATGTACAAAATAGTTAAAGAAGGCAAAGCTACTGTTAAAGTACCAGTTGTTAAGACAATTAGCAAAGAAATGGATGTTTTTTATAATCCTGTGATGAAGTTTAACAGAGATATAACAATTCTTCTTTTGCAGCAATTTCCTAGAATGAGTCTTTGTGATCCTTTGGCTGGTTCTGGAGTAAGAAGTGTAAGGTTTGCTAAAGAGCTAAAATATAAATCAATCACAGCTAATGATTTTAGCTCAAAAGCAGTTAATCTGATTAAGAAAAATATGAAGCTTAATAAGGTTAGGTTTGATGTTTGTAATATGGATGCTAATTTGTTTTTGTTGAATTCTACTGGTTTTGATTATATTGATATTGATCCTTTTGGTACGCCGAATCCTTATTTGGATTCTGCTGTTCGTCGAATTTCTCGCGAGGGAATATTGGCTGTTACTGCAACTGATACTGCTGCTCTATGTGGTACTTACCCTAAGGCTTGTATTCGTAAGTATTGGGCTGTTCCTTTGAGGAATGAATTAATGCATGAGATTGGTATTCGGATATTGATAAGAAAGGTTCAGTTAATAGGTGCGCAGTATAGCAAAGCTTTGATTCCTGTATTTTCTTATTCTAAAGAGCATTATATGAGGGTATTTTTTAGGTGCTCTAAGGGTAAAGAAGATGTTGATAAAATTTTAAAGCTGCACGGTCATTTTGAGAATGCAGGGCCTATTTGGAAAGGAGATTTGTGGGATAAGAAATTAGTTAGAAAGATGGTAAAGAATAATGAGGTTGAGGAGAATTCTAAGATACTTAATGTAATTAGGGATGAGTCTGGAGTTGGTGGAATTGGCTTTTATGATCTGCATAAGATAGCTAAGAGACATAAGGTTGATATACCCAGGAAGGAAGAGTTGATTAAGAAATTAAATAAGAAAGGGTATAAAGCAAGTGAGACTCATTTTAGCGGTTTTAGTGTTAGGTCTGATATTGAGTTTGAGAAATTGTTAAAGATTATCCGATAGCCCTTCTAACATCTGTAATTTCAGCAGAATTAACGCCTTCCAGTTCAGCTATCTTCTCAGCAACTGGATCTGGACTTCCTTTTGATTCGTCCATTATGAATATTATGTTTACTGCTTTTAGGCCAAAAGCAACAGGTTCAATGCTTGTTTTAGTTTCTCCTTCACCTGCAAAGTCAGCTATTAGCTTTTTTGCTTCTTCTTCTACTTTAGCTAAATCTGATTCTGGAGATTCAGGCATTATTTTAACTGTTATGATTACGTTAGCCATTTTAGAATTTAGTTAGGTCCTTCAAAGCCGCATTCGTGGCATTTGTATTTTGTAGCAATCTTTCTGCAATGCCTGCATCTGATTATGGTTGTTTTGCCGCAATTAGGACATTGGAATTTTGTAGAGCCTGCTATATTACTGATTATTGCCTTGCATGAACTGCATTTTAATTGTTCTTCTGCCATAAGGTTTAGAATTCAGAAACAGTTTATAAACGTTACTGTTTTTTGATATTTAAAGGACAGTGCTCGAATTCACACTTGTCTTTTAATAGTTTACATCTGTAATCAAATTCCTTCTTTTTAGAGATTGTTTTCTTGTTTGGGCAGCTGTCCCATATATGTGCTTTCCACTCTACAATATTGTTAAATATCTTCTTTGATTTTTTGATTGGTACTTTGCTTATCCTGAGTTCTTTTTTGTCCAGATTTATATCTTCTATATCTGCCTGCAGGTCTTTTAGAACAAGTTTTTTAATTGTTTTAAGCTCCTTCATTACACTTTCTAAGGTTGCTTTCTTTGTCATATGCTCTTTTTTAATTATTTGGTATTTAAATCTTTCTTATCGTATTGTTCTTTTTATCAACTTCAAATGTTTTGTTTAGGAATTGCTCACAGACATAGATATTAGTCAATGTATGATTAGTTATTTCTGATGTTTTTATTTCATTGCCTGTTAAAGCTAAGAAAGGTATTAAGTTATCTGCTAAGTGTTCATCAACTGGTGCTTTTGAGTTTATTTCTTTTAATAGCTTTTCTGCTGCTTCTTGCCCTACATCTTCTGCTCTTACATCTTCTGCTCTTTTTCCTCTTTCTCCTAAAACATCTGCTCCTAGTCTTATCGGGTTGTTGAAATCTATTTCATTTGGATCTTTTGAGAATATTGCCCATAGTGTAATGCCTGAGCCTGTTGATAAAGTATCTTGATATTGTGTTTGTATCTGTATGGGGCAGTTTAGTTTGTTTAGGAATAGTTTTGCAGCTTTGGCCTGCCTTTCGGCTACATTTACTTTTTGCAGGTCTAAAGAAGCATGTGATATTCCTTTTATTTGTATTAGATTACATTGTTCTGTTAGGTTAATTTGTGGCGCTTCTTCTAGATTTTCTAAACTGAATTTAGGCTTTATTTTTATCTCTACTTTTCCTTGGCCTTTTGGATAGTAGCCTCTTCTAAGTAAACTAGCTTCAATATCTGCGTATTTTCTTAGTTGAGGGATTATTACATTATTGAAGTAATCAAACTGTGGGGACCAGGAGACGTCTGTGCCGCCTGTTATTTTTAATCTTATTTTTTTTTGTGCAAAAATTGATGGGATTAATAATGATTGTAATAGTAATGTAATAGAGCCAGCAGTTCCTATGTCTATGCTTATTGTTTGTGGTTTTATCTTTCCTGGATAGAATTTTAGATTTGTGGAAAGTAGTTCTGTCCCTTCTGTTTGTGCATTGCAGAGTTGCTCTAAAGCTTTTATACAGGATAAATGTTGATTCTTTAAGCCTGGTTTACTTCTGCCTTTTCTTATATTATCTACTTCAAATACTTTTTGGGTTATTGTAGAAAGTGCAAGAGCTGTACGAACTATTTGGCCGCCTCCTTCTAAATGTGAACCATCTAATTTTACCATAACTGAAAAGGAGAATTAGTGCATATAAAAAACTTGTTAAAAAACAAAAAGAAAAAAAAAGAGTGAAAATAAAAATCATTCCACTCGCAAAGATAGCCATATCTTTGGCCAATTACGTTGTAATTGACTAGGTAACATTACCTTAAAAGCCATATTTAAAGTTTACGCTCAATTGTATGTACTGATGAGAAGTTAAAAATGAGCAGATTACTTAAAGACTGTTTGGATCTTTTTGGTGTAGCTTATTGGTCCTTTTTTCTTTAGTTTGTTGAATACGTTAAAGAAGGGCATTAATCTTTTGTTTATATCTGCATAAAGTTTCTTTCCTCTTTCTGTAAGATCTAGTTCCTTGTTTTTGTATTCTATTAGTTTCTTTTTTTCCAGAATTTCTAGATTTTTGTATAGCGCTCTTTCCTGTTTTTCTGCAAACTTTGCTGTTTTTACTACTTCAATAAATGTTTTTTTAGAAATAGATACCTGTAATGATTTGTTTTTTATTTTCTTGTTTGCTTCTTCAAACCATTTGCCTAATGTGAAGAGCATGAAGTTCTGAACTCTTGTTGTTTTCATATGTAGAATAGGGTTATTGAGAAATATAAAAAGGTTTTCTTTAAGAATTGGTCTTTGCCAAAGTATGTTTTTTTGCAAAATCCACTATAAATGGCCCTTTATCTATTGGTACAGGGCTACTGTAATTGCAATGATTGGTTATATATGCTTCTCTATACATAAGTAATATCTGGTGATCCCTTATACTATGCCTTTCGGTTCTTTTAATTGGATTATCTAGTATTGTTTTAGCAAGATTCTTAACATGAGGAGATTTGTAGTCTAATGCATTTCTTAATGCTTTTATCTTAATATCTTTATCTTCTTTAGAGTATGTTCGTGCTAAGTAAATACATTCAAGCAAGATTTCTTGGTATGCAGCAGACCAATGATTATTCCAGCTTTCACTTGCGCTTTCGTCAAATAACTCATCGCCTATCCTTATACCTAATGGTTTTCCAACACCGTCAACGCCACCCACTTCTAGTTGTCTAGCTAACATTTGGATTGCGTCTTTTCCTCCATTTACAGACATTGCACAAGCCCATGCCCATCGATCATCATACCAATGCTCAAGAGCACCTGAATCTGGACCTAGGGGTCTCACTTCTGTAAACTTTATGTGAGTATCTATCATATCCAATTGAAGTTCGCTTTCAGAAAATCCGCTTCTTAAATTTGTATTTAAATGAAGGAAAGCCCTTCTAGTTCTTTCTTTTGGATCCAGGCTAATGTACTTAAGTAAATCTTCTATATCTTTACTTAATAAATAAGGCGTCATCAATTCTATTTCCTGTGTCTCATCTAAATCTTTTTTTGAATCGAAATACTTTTTCAAGTTTGCTTGTCCAATCTCCTCTAATTTTTCAATACTCAGATCTGGTTTGTTTAATGAATCTGCAGCTTCTTTTAGTATTTTTGCTACTAATGCACCTATATCTCCCTTAAGATCAGGTTCAAGCATATCTTTGTTCATTTGTTTTTCACTTCAACCTTCTAATCATCTTCAAAGCAGACTCAACTGACCTTTTTGCATAACCATCGATTCTTTTAACGCCGTCTGCTCTTGTCATCTTTGGGCCTGATACGCCTAAGCTTATTGGTTTTCCTGAGCTTACGCTTAAATCAATTATCTTTCTTGCTGCATTTTGCGCTACAATCTGGTCGTGGTCTGTGTCCCCTTCTATAACTGTTCCTAAACATACTATGCCATCTATGTCTTTTCTCTTTACTAATTTGCTTGCTGCTAGAGGCATATCAAATGCTCCTGGCACTCTTATTGTTTTTGCTACTTTTGCTCCAAGAAACACTGCGTGTTCCTGTGCTATCTTACTCATCAAGTGAGTTATGTCTGCGTTGTAGTCTGAAACTACAAAACCTAGTTTTTCATTTGTCATTTTTTTGACCTCCGTTTGAACAAAATTTATACATAAATATGTAAGTTATAGCCTGCTGTTGGACTGCTAGCTGAAGAATTTCTGTTTTTTCTGCTACTTCTTTCGATCTAACCATTTTGGTTGGTTGTTCAGTTGATGATTCCAGTATAGCAACAAGATTTTCGTTTTCATCGAAATAATCCATAATGCCCTTATGAACTTCTCTGGCCTTTCGGTTTAGATAGTAAGTAACATCTCTTACCCTTTGAGATTTTTCAATGCCTAATGTTTCCAAAAGCAAAGCTTTTTTTTCATGATATAAGTTAGTAAATGGTTCACCATATACATCTATTAGGTCTAGTAGAGCATAATCTTTCACACCCATCTTAATCTGTTAATCCCCCAACACTAACTTTACCCTGCCTTATGCCTTTTCCTGCGTGTTTAGTTAGGGTTTGTTTTCCTTTAAGTAATGCAATAGCATTCATTGTATGATCATAGGTTCTGTTTTTTGTGATTTCTTTCAGTTCTTTTTCGTTCTTGCCTTCGTCTAAATGGATGAAGACCTCTATGATGTGTTTGTTTGTTAATAGCTGAGTTTGAATCAAGCCTTGTGAAGATTCATGGGCGCATGTTTTGTCTATTGTTTTGTCTCCTGGCATACCCAGGGCCATGCAGATATCACAGTTATCTTGTTCTAAGAGTTTTTTACAGGCAACTGGTAGGTCTTTTACTCCAGGTACTGTATAGCGTTCGAGTTTGATTCCAGGTTCCATAGAGTCGTCTAATGCTTTTTTGACTATCTTAAACATGTCTACTCTTGCGAACATTGTATCTGCTATTCCTATTTTTTTTGACATTTTTCTAAATAATGAAATTAATTTTCAATCAACACCCCCTCTTTTAGCTTAGCTTTAATTTAGTCTTATCAGTTAATCTTAATTCTTCCCTTAGGTTAACAGGAGCAATAATCTCGATGATATCCTCTGGATGTCTTGCTCTTTCGGGCTTTACGATTGCTGCTTCGATGCCGTTTATTTTTATCTTGTATGCTGTTATTGAGCCGAAGCTTCTTGTTTTTGTTGCAAAACCATTAATCATGATTTCTTGTTTGTTGGCTAAAAATTGTGCCAGTTCTTCTTTGTTTATTTTTAAGTTTAAGGTTCCCGGAAATGCGTTAAATCCTAGTTTTGATTTGAATTCCTGCTGATACTGCTTTTGTGAAACATAGTATGAGCCTTCTCCAATGCCTTTTTCTACTGTGCCTGAGGTGGTTGTTTTTTGAGCTTTAAAGAGTTGGCTTAGTGCCCTATAGTTACTCTGCAGAAACTCTCTGCCTTTGTTGTCTAAGCTTACTGTTAGGCCATTAGGGTTTGCCAAACGCTTTACAAGGCCCTTCTTTTCCATTTCCCTGAGCTTTCTTGATATTGTTTGTTGTGAAATACTAAGTTCCCTGGAAATTTGCAATGTAGAGCTTTGTAGGCTGCCAAACAAGCCCTCTTTTTTGGCTATATACAGCAATAGTTCTGAATATTCGTGCATATGGGGTAAAAATGAGTAGTTACTTATAAACCTTATGTTACTTAAATATGGGTAATATGTTAAAAGAAGGTTTTTAAGTAATCCATCATTAACAGAATAATTAGATGGGGGAAAAGCAATTATTAATTGTAGGTGTAGATCCTGGAACTACCTTAGGGTATGCTGCAATTGATTTTGAAGGCAATATTATAAAGCTTCATTCAGAGAAAAATCTTGACCTGAATTTATTGATTTCTGAGCTGATTAAATTTGGCAGGCCCTTGATTGTGGCTGGCGATAAGGAATATAATCCTGATTTTATAGCCAGGTTAGCGGTTAAACTTGGAGCTAGAGTTATATGCCCTGATTATGATTTGAAGGTTAGTGAAAAGAGAGAAATTGCAAAAGAGTTTGAAACAGGAAATCAGCATGAGATAGATGCTTTGGCGTCTGCTCTTTTTGCTCTTAAGAAAATCGGTTCTTTACTGAAAAAGATAAATATATATGTTGAGCATTACAAAAAAGAGGATATAAGGCAGCAGCTGATAGAGTTTGTGGTTGGAAAAGGACTGAATATCTGGGATTCTGTTGAAATCATAGAAGAGCCTAAAAAGGAAGAGGTTAAGATAATCAAAGAGGTTGTTGAGGAAAGAAAATTAAGGGAGAAAGATTTTTTGGTGCTGTATAAAAAATTTAAGGATGCAAAAAAAGATGTTTCTTTGTTAAGGGGGCAGAATGATAAGTTAAATGACCAGATGAAAACTATGAAAAAGGATTATGAATATATGTTTAAGCAGATTAGTAAATCTCAATTGGATAAGAAGATGCAGTCTTTGCTGGATTTTAAGGAGCAAAGAATGAAGTTCTTTGACAGGCAGTTAAAGATGAAGCAGGATGAGGTAAATTTGATGCAGAACGAAATCACAACTTTGCTTTATTTTCTTTCTAATATGAATTCTAATGTTTTGTTAAAAAAGCTGGATAATTTAGGCATAAGGGAATTTGAAAAAAGAAAGAACATACTTAATATCCGGGAAGGAGATGTTTTGCTGGTCAAGGATTCTGATATTGTAAGTGAAAGAGCAATAGATGCTATAAAAGGCAAGGTTGAGATTGTATTTTATAGAAAGCCAATAAGCAGAAAGGTGGAGAGTAAGCTGCCTTTTATTTTTATTGATGCTAATAAAGTTAATATTGAAGAAAACGAATATTTTGGCGTTATAGATAAGGGAGAGTTTGATAAAGTGAAGAATAAAAAAACTCTACTCCATAAGATAGTTGATGATTACAGAACAGAAAGGTTAGTTTAAGTTTCTTCATCTGGAGATAGTCTAAATAAAACAGTCACCCTATAAAGCTGTTTACTTGTCAATCTGCTTTTTGAGAATAGTTTTCTGGATGTCTTTAATTCTCCTTTAAAGGATTTCTTTAGTTTTTTTCCTAAAGATAATAAGAACCTGTTTGAAGATATGTAAAGGTCTATTCCTGTTTTTAGGCGTTCTGCCTTAGCAATCCATACTTTCTCATTATTCTTAAATTGATTATTAATGAAATTTAATACTTCTTCGTTAGGATTTCTTAGCTGCAGTTTTCCTTCATAATAATTGCGGTCCATAATATACGATAAAACCGATAACTTTTTAATACTTTTCTTATCTTTCCTCTTAAAGATGGATAAAAAGAAATTTAAAAAGCTATTAAAGAAGACGTGGTGGTTTATCTGGGAAGACGATAGTGTATGGAGCTGGATAGTCAATATTGTATTGGCGTTTGTTCTGATAAAGTTTATAGTTTATCCTGGTTTAGGATTGTTGTTAAGCACAAGTTATCCTATAGTTGCTGTTGTGAGTAGTTCTATGGAGCATGATGGAAGTTTTGATAATTGGTGGAGTGGGCAGGAGAAATGGTATCTGGCTAATGAGATATCAAAAGATGAATTTGCAGATTTTAATTTTAAGAATGGATTTAATAAAGGGGATATTATGATTCTTTATGGTAAGAAACCTTCAAATATTGAAGTAGGAGAGGTGATTGTTTTTAGAAGCAGAAGGCCAGACCCTATAATTCATAGGGTGGTTAAGAAATGGGAACTTGAAGGGGAGTATTATTTCCAGACAAAAGGAGATCATAATGTTGATTCTATAAAGTCTGCAAGTTTAGATGAGACAAATATTAATGGAGAGCAGTATCTGGGTAAGGCTGTTATTAGGGTTCCTTTGCTGGGATATATAAAAATATGGTTTGTTGAATTGCTAAAATTAGTGGTGGTGAAATAAGATGTTTTGTCCTAAATGCGGTTCAATATTGATTCCAAAGAAGGAAGGAAGTAAGACTATATCGGCATGTTCATGTGGTTATAGGTCTGCAGATGAGGGTGCTGGGAAATTGAAAGAGACTGTTAAAAATAAAAGCAGCAAGGTTGAGGTTGTTGATATTGAAGATGATATGAGGGCATTGCCTAAAATGAAGGTTGAATGCCCCAAATGCCATAATGATGAAGCTGGTTTCTGGGAAGTGCAGACAAGAGCATCAGATGAGCCTGCAACTAAGTTCATGAAATGCACTAAATGCAAGCGCATATGGAGAGATTATAATTGATATGTCAGGAATATACCATCAGCCTATTTGATTGATGGACAAAGTCCAATTTCCTTTGTGAATAAGGTATATTCCTGAGCATGCTCAAGAACCACCTATAAATCCTGTCATCATCCTATAACGATTAAAATGAGCGGTAATTGGTGGTTCTTGACAAAAGAAAGTTCATTTAAGATTATAGTTAAAGCTAATTCTTCTAAAAATGAGATTTTAGGTTATGATAAAGCAAGGAAAGCTTACAGAGTTAATATAAAGGCAAAGGCTGAAGCGAATCAAGCCAATATAGAGATTATCAAGTTCTTTTCGAGATTGCTTAAGAAGAAAGTTAGGATGGTTAAGGGATTAAGGAGTAGGGAGAAGGTAATAAGAGTAGAATAGAAAGCAAAGTTTTATAAATAAGTATTACCAAAATCAGTAATAAAGGGGTGAGTGGAAGATTACTACAAAGAAACATAGTTCTAAGCATAGAGGTCTATTTTCTAATAAATTGATTACTCCTTTGAAAGACTTACCCCCTCCACCACCCCCTTCTTTGATTGATAACTTAAAGAATGGGAAGCAGAAATGGAAAAAACATAAGAGGGTAAAGGAAAAGACAGAAGAGCTTGGTTTCCTAAAAAAGCTTGAAAAATTGAATCAGAAGGCTTTGAAAAAGGCAGAGAAGAAAAAACTGAAATTAGCAGAGACAGAGAGGAAAATAAAAGAGAAACACGAATACGAATTAATGGAGAAAAGGCTGAAAGAGACAAGGAAAAGAAGGAATATTAGGGAGTTAAAGAAAAAACAGGAAGAAAAAGAACAGGAAAAGGAAAGAAGAAGAAATGAGAAGGAAGTAAAAAGAAAAGCTAGAAAAAAGCAAAGAAAACAAGAAGAAACAAAGAGAAGAGCCCAAGAAGAAACTAAAAGAAAAGCAGAGGAGAAGAGGAAGGCTCAAGGGGAAGCTAAAAGAAAGGAAGTAGAGCAGAAAAAACAAAAGGAGAAAGAGAGAAAAGGAGAAGAGCATTTAGTAAAGGAAAAAGAAAAGAAAAAGAAAGAAAAAGAATTGTTAAGAAAAAAAGAAGATGCCGGGAAATTAAAAGAAAAGAAAAGACTTGAAATAGAAAGTAAGAGAAAAGAAGCAGAGAAAATAAAGGATGAAGAGAATAAGAAGAAACGTGAAGCAAGAGATAAAAAATGGAAGGAGAGAAAAAATAAAATAAATGAATTTAAATCAAAATTTAAAGGATTCAAAGATAAAATAATAAAAGAGGGTAAAAAGAAGAAAAAGGAAGAACGTAAAGAAAAGATTTCTTTTAAATCAATCTTACCTCCACCACCTCCTTTAGTTAAGGGACCATCAGGAAAGAAGAAACCTGGGGCAAAAGAAAAAGAGTGGATAAGTGGACTAACGGAAAAAATAAAAAAGAAGATAGAATCGCAGAGGAGGAAATTAGAAGAATCTGGAAGAGAAAGAGACCTTAGAAAGGAACGCGAGAATAAAAAGAAGCTTAAGGAAAAGGTTGAAGAAGGAAAGCTTAAGAAGAAGGCAGAAAAAGAAAAGCCTTTTTTAAAACCAATCTTACCTCCCCCTCCACCACCGTCTTCTCTGGTTGAGAAATTATTGAAGGAGAAGAAAAAATTAGCAGTTGAAAAAGAAAAACCTAAACTTGGGTTAATGGATGAAATTTTAAAACAATCAGAGAATAGAAAGGAAAAAAGGCTTAAGGCAAAGGAGAAAGCAAGGTGTGAAAAAGAGAAAAGAAAAAAAGAACGAGCCTTAAAGTTTAAAAGATTAGAAGAGACAAGAAGAAAAGAAAGGGTTAAAAAATTAGAAGAGTTAAAGAAAAAACTAGAAGAAAGAGAGAAAGAAGATACGCGGAAAGCAGAAGAGAAAGCCCAAAGAAAGGATGAAAAGGAGAGGATGAAACAGGAGGGAGTAGAAAGAAAGGCAGAAGAGGAAACAAGAAGAGAAGAAGAAAGGAAATTTGCTGAAAAGGAAAGGTTAAAACAAGAAGAAGCTAGAAGAAAAGAGGAAGAGAAAGCCCAAAGAAAAGCTGAGGCAGAGAGAATAAAACAAGAAGAAGCAGAAATGAAGGCTGAAGCAGAAAGAGTAAAACAGGAAGAAGCTAGAAGAAAACAGGAAGAAGCAAAGAGAAAAGCTGAAGAAGAAGCCAAAAGAAAGGAAGCACAGCAGAAAAAAGCTGAAAAGGAGAGGATGAAGCAGGGGGAAGCCGAAGAGAAAGCAAGAAAAGAAGAAGAGAAGAAAATGGCAGAGGTGGAGAAAAAGGAGATTCAAAAGGCAATTGAAGGCGTTAAGAAAAAGAAAATAGATTTTACAAAGATGTTCAAAAAGAAAGAAAAGATTTCTGAAGTGAAGGTTGAGGTTCCTATTAAAGAGAAGGTGATTATTAAGGAAGAGCCTAAACCAAAAAAGAAATTTAATGAATTAGAATTTGTTAAACAAAGGCTTTATGATGCTAGGGATGCTTTAAGTGAACTTGATTTTGTAAGGGCAAGACATGTATATGTTGAGATAATGGCTTCTTATAATGAGTTAAAAGACAAGGATAAGGCTAAGGTTTATGAAGATATCAAGGAGCTCTATGAAGATAGAAAACATGCAGAGGCTATGTTTGCAAAGAGATAGTTTGTAATATTTTAGCTGTTTCTTTTTGTAGTTTTTCTAAAGAGCCATTGTTTATAATTGTAAAGTCAGCCATCTTAAGGCATTTATTGATTTGCTGACCTTTTGTTTTTCCTCTGTTTTCCAGATTATCTAATTTTTTGAATTCTGTGAATGTTTTTGGGTCTCCAGCTCTATTTCTTTTTTTTAGTCTTTGGAATCTTAGTTTTGGTGATGCGTTAATACCTATAATGTAAACTTCTCTTTTTTTTCTTAGCTCTATTATTTCATCAGGGTTTCTTATCCCATCGACAATTGCTTTGTCTGTTTTAATCTTTTTTAATATATTTTTTGAAAGAATTCCCAGGTTTTTAGTTTCTTTTTTTATGTCTGTGCCTAGTTTTTGCAGATTAGCTCTTGTTGGTTCTATGTTTCTTTGTTTTGCTATTTCTTTTAGGATGTCAGAATAAACATAATGCTCAAAGCCTTTGTTTTTTAGGTGTTTGACTACTTCGCCTTTTCCTGAAGCCATTGTTCCTGTTAGACCGATTATCATGGAAAAAGAAAAGTATTATATATTATTTAAAGATATTCCTTTTTTGGGGGAAATGCAAGCAGACTCACTCGCTACGCTTGTTCGTAGCTTTATTTTTTATAGTTCAATTAGGAAATGAGGTAGATAAAAATTAAAACATACTTGAATATTGTTAAAAGGATTTTAGATAAAGGTATAGTGAAGAGCAGCAGGACTGGGGTAGATGCACTAACAATAGCTGGTGCGATGTTTGAGCATGATATGTCAGAAGGTTTTCCTTTATTGACGACAAAATCAGTACCTTTAAGGTTGGTTGCTTCTGAACTGGAGTTTTTTATTAAGGGTGTATCAGATAAAAAATGGCTTCAGGAAAGAGACAATCATATTTGGGATGAATGGTGCAGTCCTTTGATTGTTCCTTATGCCCATGATAGTGAGACTAAGAAGAAAATGCTTGAAGAAAGGGATTTAGGCCCAATTTATGGATGGCAATGGCGTCATTTTGGTGCTTTTTATAAGGATTATAAAACAGATTATACTGGTCAGGGTGTTGATCAATTGAAAAGGATTGTAGATTTACTTAAGGCAAGTCCAAATGACAGGCAGATGTTAGTACTGGCATGGAATCCAGTTGATATTTCCAAGGTTATTCCTCCTTTCTGCCATTATGGCTTTCAAGTTACAGTATTAGATGGTAAATTAAATCTTATGTGGAATCAAAGAAGTGTTGATGTTGCTTTAGGGTTGCCGTTTAATATAGCTTCTTATGGTTTATTGTTACATTTATTGGCAAAAGAAACTAATTTAAAGGAAGGGAAATTAGTTGGTTTTTTGGGAGATACACATATTTACACAAATCATGTTGATGGATTAAAGGAGCAGTTGAATAGAGGGCCATTTCCATTATGTAAAATAAAGACGGATCCGTTTACATCAATCTTTGACTGGAAATATACAGATTCAGAAGTTATAGGATATGAACATCACCCACGAATAAAATTTGAGATAGCAGTATGATAAAAATCAAAGATTTTTATAATATTAAAAATCACAGAGGTAATTTTTAATATGACGCAGATAATTGTAATTGTAGCTGTAGCACAAAATGGTGCAATAGGAAAAGATAATGATATTCCATGGTATATTAAAGAGGATTTTTTGCATTTCAAGGAAAAAACTAATGGATGGCCTTGTATAATGGGGGATAAGACCTATGATTCTTTGCCAGATAATGCTCGGCCATTGCCGGGAAGAGAAAATATTGTATGTACGCTTATTAAGGACTATAAAGCAGAAGGTGCTACAATATTTCATGATTTTAATGAAGCAATTGAATATGTTAAGGGTAAAAAGGTAGAGAAGGCGTTTATTATTGGCGGGGCAACAATCTATAAGCTTGGTATGGAGGTTGCGGATATTTTTGAATTGACAAGAATATATCATGATTATGATGCAGATACTTTTTATCCTGAGATTGATTTTAGTAAATGGGAAGAAGTAGCTAGGGAGGATTGTGAAGGTATGGATGTAAAAAATAATATTAAGGTTAAGTTTTCGTTTATAACTTATAGGAGGAAATAATGAAAAGTTTGTTTATAGTATTTGATGGCTTGGATGGCTCTGGGAAAGGAGAGATGATTAAGAGGCTAAAGGAGCATTTAAGTGAGAAGAAATTAAAGATATTGGTTACCAAAGAGCCAACTGATGGATATTATGGCAAAGAGATACGTGAGATTCTAAAGAAGGAGAAAGACCCTAAAAGGGGTGCAGAGAGGTGTTTAGCTTTGTTTGTTGCAGATAGAAAAGAGCACTTGATTAATGAGGTTGAGCCTTTTTTGGAGCAGGATAATGCTATTGTAATATGTGACAGATATTATTATTCCAGTATTGCATTCCAGCACACACAGGGCATGGAAATGGAGCAGGTTATCTTTCCTAATATGGCTTTTAAGACTCCAGATATTGCATTTATACTGGATTTGCCTGCTGACGCTGCTGTTAAGAGAATTGATAAGAGGGGGGAAGATAAGGAGAAATTTGAGCAACTATCTTTTATGAAAAAACTAAGAGAGAATTTTTTAAAATTAAAAGAAGTAATTGATGATAATATTAAGATAATAGATGCTTCTAAAAGTAAGGATAAAGTTTTTGAACAGATAAAAGAAGAGATTGATAAGCTTATTTAGCTGTATACTGGAATTGTGAAGTATAATATGATTCTTTAGCTTTCTCTGAGGTATCTGCATTGTTGTTTTGCGGTTTTTCTGTTTTAGGTTCCCTCTTTCCAAACATTTTTTCCCATCTGAAGATTACTGCTAGGATTATTAATGTTATTGCTATTATCAGTGTTGGTCCTGTGAAGCTTCTTTTAACAACTGTTTTTTCTATTACTGGGATTTTGTGACAATTAAAATCAGAGCCGCAATAGCTTTCATCATCACAATCTTTGTTAGAATTACATTCTCTGCTGTTGAACACTACTAAACTCCAAATTAAGCATATTAGTATGATTATAATTATGACTGCTATTAATCCAGCATAACCTTTCTTATTCAAGTAAACCACCTTATTCTATAGAATAAGTTTAAGGTATATAAATCTTTCTTTCTTAACTACTATAAAATAAGAACTATTTATTGTCTTTGGCTTCTTCTTTGGGCTTTTCTTCTGTTTTTTTAGTAAAGAATTTATCCAGATTTGTGTTCTTTCTTATTGTGTTGTAGCTGATTTTTGGTTTTTCGTATGGCATGCTTAAAAATTCCTCCGTAATTTTTGGCACCCGAAAATCTTCGATTTTCTAGGGTTTTTAGTGGTGTCCTGTAGAGCCGAAGCCGCCTTCGCCTCTTGTTGTATCATCTAATTCTTCAACTTCTTCGAATTCTGCCTCTTCTACTTTGTTGAAAATCATTTGAGCTATTTTTTTTCCCTTTTCGATGTTGTGAGCTTCGTTACCATGATTTATGACTATTACGCCAACTTCTCCCCTGTAGCCAGCATCAATTGTTCCAGGGGTATTGCATACGCTTATGCCGTGATTTAAGGCTAGGCCAGATTTTGGCCTTACCTGAGCTTCGTAGCCTTCTGGGACAGCTATCTTGATTCCTGTAGAGACTAAGCAACGTTCTCCTGGCTTTAGAACATAATCTTCTGTTGAGTATAAGTCAACTCCTGCATCTCCTGCATGAGCATATTTTGGTACTATTGCATTGTCCTTGATTTTTTTAATTTTAACTTTAATCATTTTAGACGTGAGAAAGTTTTATGATAGTTTTTGGGATTTACTCATATTTAAATAATGTTAATGTAAAAAATATAAGATTAAAAATATAGTTTAGAGAGCGTTATACTTATGGAGTTACGATGCTTTGAAATCCATAATTGATTTTAGGTTTTTATTTAATACTTTACCAGTAGATGAGTCTATTTTTAGGTTTAGAGTTTTGAAACTTTTTGTGACGTAGGTTATGTTATAGACCTGGCCTAGTTTATCTAATGTTTGTAGTATTGTGATTATCTTGGATGGTGTTTCATTTTTGTATTCTGTTACCTGAATCTTTTCTGCTGTCTGCAGTGCTTCTGTTATGTCTATTTTTATCTTTTCTTTGTCTAATTTTTTTATCTTGACGCCTGGCTTTTTGAAGATATTATCAGTTTCAGCTATGACTATCTTATCAGGTGTCATAATGAATGATGTTATTGTGTCATCTTTATTGTAATAGCCGATTTGCCAGTCGTCTCTATTTGCATCATCAAGCATCTTAAAGACATGTGCTAAGAAAGATTCTTTGTGCTTGCTTTTCCACTCTTTGAAGTCTTTGTGTTCTTCTAATCTCTTTAATACGTCTTTTATTTCCATATTTTTTTAGAAAGAGTTAATATTTATATACTTTTGGGAATTTAATTCCCAAATGCACGAAAAAATCGCTTTTACGATTTTTTGTGTCCTAAAAATCCAAGGATTTTTACGACATTAAAAAACAAAGTTTTTTAATAGGTTTGGGTTTTTCTCTTTGCTATGAAACTTAATCATATTACTATAGTTGTAAAGGATGTTGAGAAGAGTAAGCAGTTCTATAAAGAGATTTTGGGCTTTAAGCCTGGTTTTGAGAAAGAGATATCTGGAGAGCAATACTCAAAGGTTACTGGATATAATGGGTTAAGATTGAAGTTTGCTGTTCTTAAGATCCCTGATTCTGATGTTATTATAGAGCTTGCACAATTCATTAATCCTGCTATAGAGATAAATAATGATTTTAGACATATTGCTTTTGAGGTTGAGGATGTTGATGAAATGTATAAGAAGTTAAAGGAGCTTGATGTTGAGATTGTTTCTGAGCCTGTTTTGATATCTGGGCAGAGCAAAGGTTTAGATGGCAAGAAATTCTTTTATTTTAAGGATTTAGATGGTAATTTGATAGAGATTTTTAGTGGCAAAAAAGATTTGTATTCTTCAAAATGATTTCTAAAAAGAAAAAAGAGGAGTTGTATAAGCAGGGTTATAGGTTAGTTGGAAATCATTCTGCTGTTAAAGTTTGTATGTGGGCAAAAAAGGCAATAAGGGGGGGTGGTTATTGCTATAAGCAGAAGTTCTATGATACAATTACGCATAGATGTGTTCAGATGACTCCTGCTTTGGATACATGCACTCATAGATGTGTGTGGTGCTGGAGAGATATAGAATTTACAAAGCCAAAGTTTTCAGGTAAGGTAGATGATGTTAAGCTTATTGTTGATGAGTGTATTAAGGCTAATGTCCTATATCTGCAGGGTTTTGGCGGCAATAAGAAAATAACGTTGGATAAGTTTAAAGAAATTGATAAGCCAGAGCAGTTTGCTATTTCTTTGACAGGAGAACCGACGCTATATCCTAAACTTCCTTCCCTTATTTTAGAGCTTAGGAAAAGGAAGATAAATCAGTTTTTGGTTACAAACGGAACTAATCCTGATATGTTGAAGAAATTATTAGATAAAAAGGCACAGCCTACTCAGTTGTATATTACGTTGCCTGCACCTGATAATGGGGTATATGTTAAGGTTTGCAGGCCACTTATTAAAAATGGGTGGGGAAAGATATTGAAATCATTAGCTTTGATTAAGAAATTTAATAGGAATGTTGTTAGGTTGACTTTGGTAAAGGATGTTAATATGATAAAGCCTGAGAAATATGGGGCTTTGATTAAGAAGTATAAGCCAAAATATGTAGAGTGTAAGGCTTATATGTGGGTGGGGCATTCTAAAAAAAGATTAAAACAGAGAAATATGCCTTTGCATTCTGAAATAAAAGAGTTTGCAAAAAAAATTGCAAAAAATTCTGGTTATAAGATAAAGGATGAGAAAAAGGAATCAAGGGTTGTTTTGTTGATTAGACAATAACTTCTACAGAATTTGTTCTTTGTAAGTTAGTACTTTTTCCAAAACATTTATAAATGATAGGCCTAATTATAGGTTTTATTATAGGCCTATTTATATGGTAAAGGCATTTTTAAGTAGAAACGGACAGATGAAGGTTACTATTCCTAAAGCCATAGCTGAAGCTATGCAACTTAAGCACAAAGAAAAGCTGGTTTTTGTTTTCAATGGAAAACATTGGGAAATAAGAAAGAAGAATGAGAAATAAGAAAGAGATAGATAAGAAAAGTGAGAAACAATTAATGGGATATATTGATAAAAATCTGTCTAAGGGTTATTCTCTTAAATCTATTAGGGAGGTATTGGTTAAATATGGCTATAATAAACAACTTACAAATTATCTGATAAAAACTTATAAAAGCAGAAATAAAAAAATAGGAAGTGAAAAAATAAAATTACAATTATCTGATTATAAATCTGATGTGGTTTTCCTGTTTATAGTATTATTAATTGGTTCAGGATTCTTGTTGGGATATGATGTGGGCCAGGAGTATGGCAGGGCTATAGGAATTATTGAACCTGAAACAATAATCCAGGAATTTGATTATATCGATGAGGTTTCTTTAGAGCTTAGTTCGAATTATGAATATATGTGGGTAGTTGGTAATCCTGGTAATTTGAAATCTATTAGTTTAAAAGGAGTAGTTAGTAAAAAAGGTTCTGCCAGGGTTTATTTAGAGCATGAAGATGAATTGTACTTGATATTTGATAATTCAAGATTGAGTGAAGATGTTGAATATGAAGCAATAGTAATGGGTACACAAAGTAAAGCTAGGAGAGCAATAGATGATATATTTGAGTTTAATGTTGTCAGTGAATTTGGAGATATAGATTATAATAAAGTTTGTACTAAATTTAATGTTAATGATGTAAACTTGTGTTATGGTAATAATGAATGCTGTGCTTTTATTGAGTTAGAAAGTTCAGGTAATTGGGATGATAGTTTTTATCTAAGCTATGGAAGGTATGGTTCTGGGCTTCTGAATGTTGTTAAAGCTCAGCTTATTTACTATGATGTCGATCTAAGCACCCCTTATTCTGATATTGTTTATTCTGATGTTTATTCGTTAGATGCTGAGTTTTATGAAGAGATTAGTTTTAGTGATGTTTGTGTAGATACCTGCTTATTGCCTTTGTTTGATGAAACTTCATATAAGTTGGTGTTTGAGGTTGAGGATGCTAATTTGAGTATTTCAGGTATTAGGTATATTATTGAGGAAGAAATTATTGTTAAAGGAACTGCCCCTGTTTTGGTTAAGGAAATTGAAGAGATTATTGTTTATAAGAACGAATATGTTGAGGTATATCTTTCTTTATACTTCTATGATGAGGATAGTGAGGTGTTGAGTTATTCTGTTAGTGATGTTGATGATATTGATGTTGAGATTGTGGGTTCTACTGCCCGGATAATTCCTGAGCAGGATTTTACAGGCAAGAAGTTTTTGTATTTTACAGCTTCTGATGAATATTATGATGTTAGTTCAAATGTGTTTGTAATTGATGTTGTTGAAAAGCCAAAGCAACCTTGGGAGGTGGAGGTTAGTGAAGAGTTAATTGGACCTGTAGTTTTTGGTAGGAATTTGAAATGGATTAAGAAGGTTGTTGCTTCTGATAGGGTCATTAATCTAGGGGTTGATATTACATCTGATGCTTTTGATGTTGTTGTGAGTGCCGATAAGATTAATATTGATGATAATGGTGTAATGAAGAGTCTTGTTGCTTATAATGCTGAGAAGAGGATTTCGCAAATAGATAAGAGTATAGGGGAGTTGAATATTAGAAAGGAAGAGCTTGTAATTGAGAGTCCCACAGCTATGCAGGAGATTTCTGCTATTAATTCTGAGATATTAGAGCTGGAGAACGAAAGAAACGAGTTAGAGGAGTATGTTGTTGAAGGGGGGGGTGGAGAGATTATTACAGTTATAATTGAGGATATTATTGAAAAGGTTGAGATAGAGTATTGGACAGAGCGGGCGGATTTACCAAAATATGCTCCTGGAGAAATCATTATTAAATATAAAGAAGAGCCTAAAATAAAGAAGAACGATGTTGCTGCTGTTGCTTCAGGAAAACCCCAAATAGAAACTAAGTTTTCTTCTGTTAATAATTTAAATAAGAAATTTAAGGTTGAGAAAAGTGAAAAGTTATTTGATAAGAAAGGAAAAAGATTTGAAAATATTCATAAAATAAAAATAAAAGATAAAAAGGTTGAAGACGCTGTTGAGGAATATTCTTTAGATGAAAATGTTGAATATGCAGAGCCTAATTATATTGCTTATACTGCTTTTGTTCCAAACGATGATTTGTATAGTGGGCAATGGGCTCATCAAATTACACAGGCAGAATTAGGATGGGATATTGAAAGAGGTAATGATAGCATAGTTATTGCGATTATTGATACTGGTGTTGATTATGCTCATGAGGATTTAGCAGCTAATATACATCCTGTTATGTATGATTTTACAGATACAAGCAGCAGTTCATGCCATCCTAGTGAGGATTGTACTGTGCCGGATAATGACCCTTCGGATTACCATGGGCATGGAACACATGTTGCAGGGATTGCTGCTGCTGTTTCTAATAATAGTGTAGGGATTGCTGGTGTTTGTCAGAATTGCAAGATAATGGTGGTAAGGGCGGGGTGGGCAACAACAATTGGTGAAGCATCTCTTGAATATGATGATGTTGCAAATGCAATTATTTATGCTGCTGATAATGGTGCAGATGTAATAAGTATGAGTTTTGGTGGTCCTGCATCAATAACTTTACAAAATGCAACTGATTATGCCTATAATAATAAAAGTGTTACATTAATTGCTGCTGCAGGTAATGATGATACAGATGTTGAGAGTTATCCTGCTGCTTATGGTAATGTTATTGCAGTTGCTGCTACTGCTCAGGATGATTCGAGAGCATATTATTCTAATTATGGTTCTTGGGTTGATGTTGCTGCCCCTGGTGGAGATACTACCAAGGATTCTATGATATTGAGTACTGTTCCGTCTGGTTATTCCACAAAGCAAGGTACTTCGATGGCTGCACCATATGTTGCTGGATTAGCAGGTTTGATTCTATCAAAAAATTCCAGTTGGGTGCCTGAAGAGGTAAAACAGGTATTGAAACAGGGAGTTGATGAATTAAATACTGATGAATATATTGGAACTGGAAGAGTAAATTTAAGCAAGGCATTGCAGATTGATTCTCCTCCTACTTTGATTGGGTGTGCAGATCAAGGAGGGTATAATTGTTCATTAGATGAATATTGTCCTGGAACTAATTTAACTGCCAATGATACAACAAGCTGTTGTGATGTTGTTTGTGAGGCTCTAAGCTGTCCAGACCAAGGAGGCGATACTTGTGCATCGGATGAATATTGTCCTGGAAGTGAATTAACTGCAAATAATACAGCAAGATGTTGTGATGCTGGTTGTCAGAGTCCAAGCTGGCCATTATGTACAAATTGTGGGGATGGTTTGTTTAATTTATGTGATGAAACAGAATGTGAATTAATACCAGATATAGATAGTTGTTATTATGAAGGGTCTTCTGTATGCACAGAATGTGCTTCAATTAGCTGTACTGATTATGATGATGCAGGAGATTGTAATAGAGATATGTGCGGTATTGGGACATGTGTTTGGGCAGGAATTAGTTGTGTTAGTTTTGAAGGTGATGTAGGTAGTGGAGGAGATAGGGGAGTGATATTTTCAATTAATACTCTAAAAAGTTCATATGATCTTGGGGAGCAGATTAATATAACAGATTAAAATGGAAAGTGACATGAAGAATAAAAAAACAGAGAAAAAAGAAATGATAATTAGTATCATCTTAATCTTAGCTATGCTTGTATTGCCAAATGTATCTGCTATTCCTGCTGATGGAGAGATATTCACTTTCAGACAACCAGATGGATCTGATGTTTCGGTAAGGATATGGGGAGATGAGTATTACCAGGAAATGGAATCTCTTGATGGTTATACTATGGTTTATGATACTGACACTAACTATATATATTATGCAAAATTATCCAGTGATGGAAAAGAGTTAGTGTCAACTGGAGTTAAAGCTAAGGATAGTCCTCCTGCAGTTGAAAAACATATACGAATTAAAAAGGAAGCAAAAATAGAAATAATAACAACTGCAAGAGCAGAAGCAGAGGCTGAAAGGATACAGATGTTAGCAGCAATGCCTGAGCCAGAGGAGCTTCTTGGTGTTATGGATGTTGGTGTACCTGAACAAAAACGAGCTTTGACTCTACTTGTTGATTTTCCTGATGTTAATGGAACTATTCTCCCTTTTGATATAGATTCTCTCTTAAACGAGGTAGGTTATGGCACCTATGGTTCAGTACGTGATTATTTTTGGGATGTTTCAGATGGGAATGTGAATTATACAAGCTTTGTAGCTACAAGTTATACTAATTCTGTAGTGTCGGGATATTACAGGGCTCCTCAACTAAAAAGTTATTATACTGCTCTTGGTAAGGAAGATGAACTTGTTTTGGAAATTTTAAATCATCTAGATGCTAATGGTTTTGATTTTAGCATATTAGATATAGATGGTGATACTACTACTGATGGTGTTATTTTATTATATGCTGGTGCTCGTGGTCCAGGCAATAGCGGATTGTGGCCACATTCGGGGAGTATTTCTCCATTTAATGCAGATGGTGTTAGTATTAGTAAATTTATTATTGTTGAGATTGGAGCTAGTCCAAAGATTAATGTTATTTCCCATGAAAGCGGACATATGGTCTTCGGCTGGCCTGATACTTATGATGCTAATGGAGGCTCCAAAGGAGTAGGAAGATATGATTTAATGGCTTATGGTGCTATTGGCGGTAATCCTGTTGAACCAGCTGCGCGTTGGAAATATGATGAAGGATGGACTGATACAACAGAGTTAAATAATAAGACAATGCCTTTTCAAGGTTCTGTTACAGCAGGAGTTAATACAATCTATAAATATACAAATCCAAGTAATCCAAACGAATATTATCTTATTGAAAACCGTTTTAAAACAGCACGTGACAGTTACTTGCCAGACTCTGGAATTGCTATCTGGCATATTGATAATTATGGCAGCAATTCTAACGAGCAGATGGGTCCAACACCGTCTGAACATTATATGTTAACATTAGTTCAGGCTGATGGTCGATGGGACATGGAGAACAATTTAAATACAGGCGATTCAACTGATCTTTGGAGTGCGCCTGATGACATTATTATCGGGCCTTATGGAAATATTCCAAATACAAATTGGTGGTTTGGAACAGAATCAGGTCTAGGTATAAGAGATGTTAGTTCTGCAGCTAGTGTAATGACATTTACTTATGGTCTTGATTATTTGACTATTACTCCGGATGAGGCTTTTAATACTGCTGGAGATGTCGGAGGACCATTTAGCCCACATAGCAAGACGTATGTTTTGAATAATACTGGTAGTGTTCCAATAAACTATATTGTTAGTAAAACAGAAACATGGTTTGATTTGATTGGTCCCACATATAGTACACTTGAGCCAGGTGAGACAGCCTATATTATTGCCAGATTAAACAGCGATGCTACATTATTGCCTGCAGGAAATAATAATGACATAATTATGTTTGCTAATTTAAATACTAATGTGAGTCAATCTAGATTAATAACTTTAGGTCAAGGTTCTGTTCTTTATGAAACAGATTTTAGTGATGTTGACCCTTTAGTCGATATTCCTCCTGGTTGGACTATTGTTGATGGGTTAAGTGACAGTAAAACATGGACGTCAACTAACCCGTGGGGTAGAACACCCCCCATGGGTGAGTGGGAAGGAATATTTATGATAGTTGACCATGACTGGGAGGGTTTGAATACAGATATGAATGAAGAATTAATCAGCCCAAGTATTGATGCTTTAAATTATCAATCAATTAAATTAGAATTTAGCCACATGTTCCAAAAAATAATCTCTTATGGGGATGTTGATATAAGTATTAATCAGGGACTCTGGACGAACCTAGTTCAATTTCATCCAGCCCAGGAAAATGGGGTTGAAGTGATTAATCTACCTGCCAGTGCTAATGGACAAAGTGATGTAAGGATCAGATTTCATTATTATGATAATAATCTACAGGATTGGGGGTATTGGGGAATTGACAATATAAAGATTACTGGTGAAACTCTTGTAGTAAGTGATACAGAGCCTCCATTGCCAAATCCGGCAATAATTGAATCTTTGCCTTTTGTTGTTAATGATAAGATTACAATGACTGCAACTGTTGGAAATGATGCAAGTGGTTCTGTGGAATATTATTTTAATGAGACAACAGGTAATTTAGGGGGACAGGATAGTGGATGGCAGACTAATCCAACATATATAGATGAAGGTTTAAGTGAGTATACTACGTATAGTTATAAAGTTATGATGAGAGATAGTTATGGAAATGTTGGGATGGAATCAAGTGAAGAAAATGTTGCAACAACTTCTATATCTTCTGGATCTGAAATCTTTAATGATGAGTCAACAGTATTATCTGGTTTTCTTAATATTAAAATTCTCAATAAGACAGCCTCAGGCTGGACAGATTATCTTAATGTTGTAGTGAATGAGCCAATAAATATCTTACCCCGAGAAAGAATTAAACTAAGTACTATATTTAATCAAAATAATATAGTGATTAATGAATATGGTAATTATAGCATTTATGCAGAAGTAAGAAATTCTAGTGGAGATATAATCAATACTCCTGATGGTCCATTAAATGTCAGCTGGGATTTTAAGGTAGGTACTCCGGCTGAGGTTGAGCTTCCAAATGCCTCAATCTTCAACGGCAGTACAACAAACTTTACTGATGTTCCAGATATAGAAAATGTTGAGAATGCTACAATTGAGAAAGAAAATGTTGGAAAGATTAATTTTTCAGGCCAGATATTAGACTTTTCAGGTGCTGATTTAGATACTTATGTTACAATTGAAGATAATCTTATTGGGATTGATTCAGATGCTTTGCCTGAACTGAATGTTTCTGCTGAATTGACTATTGTTGGTACGTTTAGTGATCCTACAATACTTGAAGATGGAATTGCTTGTTTAAGCGGCAGTCATTGTGCAATTTTAGATAATACTGGTACAGAGGTTGTATTTACTGTTGATCATTTTAGTAATTTTAGTGTTATGGACGCTCCTGCTCCAACTTATTGTGAAGATGTTCATGGATGTGATTATCATGATGTTGATTGGGACTATTGTTGCGACAATATCGACTATACAGATGGATGGATTACTAGGGTTCAATTTAATACAATAGACAATACTAACACTACTTGTGATGAGGATGGTTATCAGGATTTTACGGGCATATCTACAACTGTTTATAGGGATACTTTGCATACATTAACAGTTAATGTGACGTGTGGAGAGTGGGAGGAGGGTTACGGTTTCTGTAACAGTGAGTTTAATATAGCGGTCTGGATAGATTTTAATGGGGATGGAGACTTTAGTGACTCAGGTGAACTTATCGAATTTGTCGACTCCATGTGTTACAGTGAGGCATGTACTCTTACTCAAGAGATTACAATCCCTTCAAATGCAGTGCTTGGTACTACTAGGATGAGGATTATAATAGAAGATAATGAACTTCCAGAAGATCCTTGTATTGGTCAGGTTCCACCTCCAGTGTTCGGAGAAGTAGAAGATTACGAAATCATAATAGTAGATGTAGGAGCTCCTGTAAACCTCCCAAATGCTTCAAACTTCAATGGTAGCACTACAAACTTTACTGAAGTTCCAGATATAGAAAATGTTCAAAATGCTACAATTGAGAAAGAAAACATTGGAAAAATCAATTTCTCAGGCCAGACATTAAACTTTTCAGGTGCTGATTTAGACAGCTTTGTTACTATTGAAGATAATCTTATTGGGATTGATTCAGACGCTTTGCCTGAGTTGAATGTTTCTGCTGAATTGACTATTGTTGGTTCGTTTATTAATCCAGTAATCCTTGAAGATGGAGTTATTTGTATAAGTGGAAGTCATTGCGCAATTGTAGAAAATACTGGCACAGAGGTTGTATTTAGTGTTGATCATTTTACTAATTTTAGTGTTATAGAAGGAACAATAATCTTCTCAATTGCAACCTTAAAGGAAGAATACTGTCCTGGAGAGCAGGTCAATATAACAAGTTAAAAATGAAGAATAAAGTATTAAGAAAAAAAGAACTGATGATTATCTTAATCTTAGCTGTACTTGTTCTGCCGAATGTATCTGCTATTCCTGTTTACGGAGAGATATTCACTTTCAAACAACCAGATGGCTCTGATGTTCAAGCAAGAATATGGGGAGATGAGTATTACCAAGAGATAGAATCACTAGATGGTTATACCTTAGTCCGTGACCCTAACACCAAATACATATATTATGCAAAGTTGTCTGGCGATGGAAAAGAATTAGTGTCAACTGGAGTTAAAGCTAAAGATAGTCCTCCTGCAATTGAAAAACATATACGAATTAAAAAAGAAGCAAAAAAAGAGAAAATAAAAACTGCAAGAGCAAAGGATGAAGCTGACAGGATGCAGATGTTAGCAGCAACGTCTAAGCCAAGGGGAGTTATGGGTATAATGGATGTTGGTGCACCTGAACAAAAAGAAGTCTTAATTGTTCTTGTTGATTTTTCTGATGATGAAGGAACAATTCCTGTTTCTGAAGTAGATTCTCTCTTAAACGAGGTAGGTTATGGCACCTATGGTTCGGTACGTGATTATTTTTGGGATGTTTCAGATGGAAATTTAAACTATACAAGCTTTGTACCTGCTAATTATAGCAATTCTGTAGTATCAGGATATTATAGGGCCCTTCAGAGCAAGAGTTACTATCAGAGTTCAGGCAGGGATACAGAACTTATCAACGAGGCGCTTGATCAACTTGTAAGCGACGGTTTTGATTTCAGTCAGGTAGATATAGACGGAGACGGTAGCATTGACGGTGTGGCTGCTTTGTATGCCGGAGCCACTGGCGCATTTGGATCGGATTTGTGGCCTCATGCTTCCGGGTGGAATTTCGACAGAGGCGGGATCATCATAAACCGGTTTTTGATTACGGATATCGAAGTGGGTGTTTTTTCCCATGAAAGCGGACATATGGTCTTTGGCTGGCCTGACCTTTATGACTCTAACGGCGGTTCAAGAGGAATTGGAAGGTATGGCTTAATGGGTTATGGTGGTTTTGGTTCAAATCCCATTGAGCCAACTGCCTATCTTAAAGACCTTCAGGGGTGGACAAATACAATTGAGCTAAGTGGTCAACTGATGCCTCAGGAAGGACTAACAGTAACAGCAGGGGAAAATACAATATTCAAATATGAAAACCCCGCTAATCCTAAGGAATATTACCTTATAGAAAACCGTTTTAAAACAGCACGTGACAGCGGTCTTCCTGACTCTGGCATTGCTATCTGGCATATTGATGAGAATGGTGGCAATAGTAATGAACAGATGGGTCCACTTCCCTATCAACACTATGAAGTAACATTAGTTCAAGCTGATGGTAATTGGGACCTGGAACACAATGTTAATTTAGGTGGTGATGGAGACCTTTGGGGTGCGCCTGATGATACTATTATAGGGCCTTATGAAAATATTCCAAATACAAATTGGTGGAATGGAAAAAAATCGGGTCTGGGTGTAAGGGATGTTAGTTCTGCAGCTAGTGTAATGACATTTACTTATGGTCTTGATTACTTGACTATTATTCCAGATGAGGATTTTAATGCTGCTGGAGATTTTGTAGGATTATTTAGTCCACATAGCAAGACATATGTTCTGGACAATACTGATAGTGTTCCAATAGGCTATATTGTTAGTAAGACAGAACCATGGTTTGATTTGATTGGTCCAACATCTGGTGTGCTTGACCCTGGAGAGACAGCTTATATCATTGCCAGATTAAACAGCGATGCTGATGCATTAGCTGCTGGGGAGTATAATGATACTATTATATTTTCTAATTTAGATAGTGGTATGAATGATTCCAGGTCAGTAACCTTGGGTCAAAGCCTGGTTATTTATGAGACAGACTTTAGTGATGTCAGTGATATGGTTGCTGAAACTCCTCCGGGCTGGATCATTATAGATGGCGGGGAGGTTGGGGCTCGTTATACATGGGTGTCTAATAATCCATTGGGCAGATTTAGTCCTTACGTTACCTCCCCCTTTATGATCGCCGACCATGGGGATTTTTTCACGGCACCCATAAGTATTGGCTCGACCAGGGATACAGATGAACAATTAATAAGTCCAAGCATTAATTTTTCAGGTTTTACAGCTGTTAAATTAAATTTCGACCAGAAATTTGATGTTATAGGTAATGTTATAGCAGATGTTGATGTTAGTATAAATGGAGGAGGCTGGCAACTCATTGAAAGATATACTAAAAATATACCCATACAAGATAGACAAGGAACAATGGAACTGAACTTGTCTTCTTATGCTGATGATGAAAATGATGTAAGAATTAGATTTCATTATTATGATAGTGCTGCACCAAACGATGATATGTTTTGGGGTATTGATGATATAAAGATAACTGGTGAAGTTCTAGTATCAATTGATACAGAACCCCCATCACCAAATCCAGCAATAATTGAATCTCCACCTTCTGTTATGGGTAATGATATTACGATTACTGCAACTGGTGGGGATGATGTAAGTGGTTCTGTTGAATATTATTTTAATGAAACAACAGGCAATCCTGGAGGTGATGATAGTGGGTGGCAGACTAATCCTACCTATGTAGATAGTGGGTTAAGTGATAATACTTTGTATAGCTATAAGATTATGATAAGAGATAGTTATGGAAATATTGGAAGTTACTCTGTTGAGCAGGGTGTTACAACAGGTTTGACGTTTCCTGTATCTGAGATTGTTAATATCCAGTCACAAGCATTAATTGGCTTTATTAATATATCAATTTTGAAGAAGATAAGTGGGAGCTGGACAGATTACCTTGATGTAGTGTATGAACCAATAAATATTCCACCAGGAGGTACACTTAAACTGGACAGTTTATTTAATCCTAACAATGTTATAATCAATGAAAACGGCAACTACAGCCTTTATGCAGAAATAACAAACTCCAGCGGGGATATAATCAATACACTTGATGGTCCATTAAATGTCAGCTGGGATTTTAATGTAAGTTCTTTGGGGTGTTGTGTTGAGAATATGATGAACACAACATGGACTTCATGGTTGAATATTAGCTGCCTTGCTGATGATACAATGAATCAGTCAAGCAATAGGACACAGTATGATGCTAATTATTGTGGTGAAGTTACTAATGTTACGTACTACCAATATCAAGATGTAGAGCCTTGTGATTATTGTACTCCTAGCTTAGTTAACAATTCCTGGACTCCATGGTTGAATATTAGCTGTTTGGCTGATGACACAATGAATCAAACCCATAACAGAACACAGTATGATGCTAATTATTGTGGTGAGGTTGCTAATGTCACATATTACCAATATCAAAACACAGGGCCTTGTGATTATTGTACACCAAGTTTGATAAATACCTCATGGAGTTCTTGGTTAAACATAAGCTGTTTGGCTGATGATACTATGAACCAGACAAGCAATAGAACGCAGTATGATGCTAATTATTGTGGGGAGGTTGCTAATGTTACGTACTACCAATATCAGGACATAGAGACTTGTGATTACTGTACACCAAGTTTGATAAATACCTCATGGACTTCATGGTTGAATATTAGCTGTTTGGCTGATGATACTATGAATCAGTCAAGCAACAGAACACAGTATGATGCTAATTATT
>SDBV01000825.1_pt1 | contig 44939 bp, 56 predicted proteins | sample 2277081 | NCBI WGS metagenome assembly SDBV01 (sample SAMN10402039, study PRJNA504765) | marine sediment metagenome | isolation source: marine sediment core GS10_PC15, 223 cmbsf | place: Arctic Ocean: Southern Knipovich Ridge | collected 2010
TCTTGCCCGCCCTCCAGGCGTCATAGCACCGGAGGAGCTCCCCGTAGGTCACGCTGAGGACAAACGCCCGGCAGCAATCACCCATACATCGGTCGCCATCACCCACCGAAATCCCCAAACACCGCCCCCTCCTGGAAGTGGACTTTGCTGCAAGCTGGGCAAAGCCAGAGATCGCACTGGAAGCACCGGTACAGGTGCCGCCACTCGAGCTTGGCCTTGCAGCAAGCACAGGGCGGAGCCTCCCCCGCCACCGCGAGCTTGTACTGGTCGCGGGTGAGAGTCAGGACCTCGACGCGCCGGGCCAGAGCTGAGGCGGGATCGTGGATCCACTCCATCCGCTTCATGTTGACGTGGCGCGCTACGATTGTCTGGTTTTCGGTTCGATCGGCCATCGGGTCCTCTACCGTCTAGGACTTCTCGTCACGTTGAATTTGCTCGGTCACAATGGTAACCTTGCTCTCCGCCAACGAGCGAAGCTGGAGGCCCATCCGAGCTGGGTTCTGGGCGAGCTGAAGCATCGTCCAATCATCGTCGTCCTCAATGATGACGCCGATCCCATGCTCCATGAGGATCCGAGCGATAGCCGCGCCTACCGTCGTCTTCCCTTCCTTGATTCCCGCTCTGATCGTAATCCGCATCTCGATCACCTCCTCGAAAGCCCGGAGTGGGCCTCACCACCTATAACGCCTGAGGAGGGGATCAGCGCGAACCCGGATCGCCTTTTTCGTCAGAATTTTGAGGATGCCCCGGGGCGTCCTCGAACCCGAAGCACGGGACCGGGCCGCCCAGCGCTACCCACGGCCCATGCTCATAGCGGATGCACACCGCCCTGGTGAACGTGAAGCGGGGCGTGTCCCCGGGCCGCATGTAGCCGTAGGCCTCTCCGAAGTGATAGAGGCTGCTCGTCTCGCTGACCACCGGGGCACCGCCGGCGATAGAGTGGTCTTCCTCCACGCCCACGTCGTTCCCGCAATCGCACGGCAGGCAAAACAACCCCACCCCGCTTTCGACCCATATGCAGCCGGGAGCGCCCTTGAAATACCATTGCCTCACCACGCCTGTGTCCGGATCAGAGCCGAACTCCAGATGAAGCGTCGGGGGATCCTCGCTAGACAGAGCCCCGGTCACCGCCGCTACCATCCCTAGCACCAGCACAGCGGCGGCCAGGAATCCCAGGCCCTTTATCACCAGCAACGCGTAGTCGAATCCCATGATATCATTTGCTTTCGTCATCGTCGTTGCCTTTCTTGACGCGGAGAACACGGTCAATCTCTGCTGCCACCAGCGCGCCGGCTATGGCCAGCTGGCGCAGATGCTTCCCGTGGTACGGGTACTTCGCGATCAGGCCGAACCCGTCCGGGAGGTGGTGCACAGTGGACACGCGCTCGTCCGTGGCGTGAACCAGGAGCTGTGCCGCAACCACCGCCAGCGCGCCGTCCGTGTGCTGGTCGTCGTGGTCCGCGGACCAGCCCTTTCGCTTCTGCCTGCGCCGCTCTTTCCGGATGAGCTGGATCCCTGTTTTGCGTTTACGACCCATCGTCATCGCCTCCGGTCTCCGCGCTATCGTCAGGCACTTCGCTCAGCGGTGTCATGCCGTCGAGCACATTGCACAGCGCGATCGTCGCGTGACCGTGTGCCTTCGCCGCCTCAATCCGCGCGTTGGCTGCGTCGAGAGCTCTGCCCACGTCGATCGCGACTCGCGCCCCACCCTTGCGGCAAAACGCCACGCCTTCCCACATCCCGCCAGGTATCCCGTAAGCGTCACAACGCGGCCGGAGTTCTTCTCGTGTCTTCAGCCGTTTTACCTCCGCCCGCGCGGCTTCGAGCTCACCCCGCAATTCCCGCTCAGTCTCAACCCACGCCGTCTCCTCTGCCTTCCACGATGCAGTTGCCCTAGCGCGCTCGGCTGTAAGGGCTTCGAGGTCGGTGCGGGCTTGGTCGAGGGCTATGACCGTCTCCCCGTAGACCACAGCGAGCCTAGCGTCGGCGTCTACCGCCTCGTCTCGCTCCCGCCCCGCTTGCTCGGCACGAGCCAATAAAGCCTCTTGACCATTAGCCCAGCGCCCCTCACTCTCCTCCCAGGTGAGGGGTCGCAGTAGCCCACAACCATTGCTGCAATCCGGGACCCGCTGAATCTTCGGAACGCCGACGGTGCCCGCTGCCACGTCGATGGTTCTGGAGGAGCACACAAACCCGCACTGGTCGCACAGCCACTCGCCTGGCGGGCCGGTCTGCTCCCGCTTCACTTGCCCGAAGGCCTCCTCGGATCTCACCAGCTCTCGCCTCAAGCCGTCGATGGCGGTAGCGGCCGCGTACAGCTCCGACGCCGCAAGGGGCGCCTCGCCGGCCGCGATCAACCGCATCTGTCTCGTGTCCATCACCCGCTGCCTTTCTTACAAGCCACCGCGTGGGCCATCCCACAAGCGTCACACGGCCTGCTCTGATTGCTAGGGTTGGTCGCCCCACCAGAGCTCCCAAAGCACCCGCAAGCGGGTACTAGGCAGTCATCGAGCGGCGTTACCCACCACGTTCTATTGCAAATAGGGCAAGTACTCTTACCGGCGTGCAGTTCGGATTCTTCCATCACCCGCTGCCCTTCTTGTTGTCGAGGACGCAGAGAGCCGCAGCGACCGTGAACCTATCGGGTGGTTGAGCCCTCAGAATTTCCGACGCCTCCGTAATCCGCGCCTCAAGCTCCCCGCGCGCTACGTACCCAGCCGGGGGCTTCACGTTCGGGTCAGCAGCAACTACGAATGACGCCGACCCCCAGAAGTAGTCGGTCGCTTCCTCGACGGTCTTGAACTCGGGGAGATCGTCAAAGCCGTTCTTGTAGTGGTACCAGGCGCGGGAGCTGAGATCTTTTAGCTCCCCCACCTCGGCATCTCGAGCCTCGAGGTCCATGCGATATTGGTCGCGCTCCACCATCAAGCGGTCCACCATCCCAAAGATGCGACGGAGGGTCTCCCAGGGCGGAGAACCATGCAGGGTCATCCGTCCAAACTCTTGCCACTCGGCGTCAGTCATCGGCTCGATCATGATGGGCCTCCACCCCCTATAACGCCTAAGGAGAGCTCAGCGTAAATCGGGAGGCGTCTTTTCCCCCATAGCCCGGTAGAGGCGGGCTCCCAGGACCCGATACGCTTCTCGACGGGAGGGATAATCGCTCCCCCCCATCGGGTATTTGGCCGCGGCGAGCAGCTGCCGGGCCGCGGGCTCGGCGTCCTTGAGGACCTTCGTGAGGGCCGCGACCGCCTCGTCCCGCTCCTGCTCCGCCAGCTCGGCGCGCTCTCGAAGCTCGCCCACAATCCTAGCGGCCTCGCCTGCGATGGGACCAATCGTAGGTGGTAGACCGAACGCCGCGGATAACTCGCTCTCGGCGAACTCCACCCGCTCATTCGCCGCGGCTAGGTCGGCGCGGAGCTTCTCATTGTTGTTCTCTGCCGTCTCGGCGCGGCGGCGCCAGTCGTCCATGCTTTCGATGCGGGCCCTGAGCCGCTTGATCTCCAGGTCGTACCAGCACCCGGGGGACCTGTTGCTGATTTGAGCCGTGGCGGCCCCTAGGTCTGCTCGGAGCCGGGCTGCCTCGCAGTACGCGCAGCTATCGTCCCCGGCCCAGTCGTGTTCGCAAATCGATCCGCTCATCACTCACCTCTCGATAGTGGCGCGGCGGTTGGTCGCTGGTTCGTCCAAGATACCGCTCCGCCGCGCCGGCCAGGAGGATTCCTGACTCGTGGTGCCCGTCTCTCCGGGCTGTCTCGGCTGGGTTTTCCGCAGCGCCGTTCCCGCCTCCCCGTTGTAGACATTTGAAGCGGCCGTCTTGAACGGGGCCGAAGCCATCCAGCCGCATAACAGCAATCGATTTAGCAGGAGCCGGGATTCCAACCCGGTTGACAGAATTACGACGGCGACTCTTTCGGCGGACAGGCCCGCTCGGGTTTACACCTGCCTCTCCACGCGCCGGCCGGGCTTTGGCTGCTAGGCCGGGAACCAACCCAACCCGCCCCATGCAATGTGGCTGGGACAAAGACCCGCGGACGGTGACCACGGGCGCCCGGCACTCGCCAGTATCTGTCTTGACGTTTGTCAGCGTGTTCGCACCACGCCGCTCCTGTTGCCGTGCTCTCCACGGCCGCCCCGTCGACCTCCAAGAACAGGCTGAGCGCCATGTCGCGGTAGTCAACGGGGGCATCACGGTGGTTCCAAAACACCGGGGTCACCACACCGTCTTCCGAGATCGTAGCCAGCCCACCGTAACGCTCCATGAAGTGACGGCACGCCGAGCAGGTGTGATACTGCCTCTCCTCGAGGGATGCGAAGGACCTTAGGTAGGGGGGCCACAACTCCGCGTTGGTGACGAACAACGGCTCCCCGGCCTCAATCAGGTTGTTGAGCCGCCGGTTCATCCGGTAGATGAAACCAGCGTACTCCTGATCGTCGATGTTGCCGGTCGAGCCCGTAGCGGTAGTCGTGGCGATGCTGTCGATCATGCGTTCCTCGTTCCGCTGTCGATGGTTGTCCATGCGTTTCGCAGCTGTCACCACCTATAACGCCTGAGGGGCGCTCACCGTGAGTCCAGGTCGTCTTTTGTCATGACCCCCACCGGCTGGCCAACCAAGGCCACGGGGGGCCGTATCTTCTCGACGTGAACGAACCACGCCCACGGATCGTCGGCGAACTTCTCGCCGCTCCGGTTGGCGTCGTTCCACTGGCACGCGAAATAGTGAGTCGGGAGCCAGGGGGGATCGAGCTCCGGCACTTTCGGCACCCAGCTGGTTAACTCCGCTTCATCCTGGGTAATCGTCGCCACCCGGCGGCAATCCACGCTCGCGACGCGAAGCCAAAGGCGGGTGACTTCGCGGCCCATCTCCTCGGCGGTGTAGTCCCTCCCAATGCCCCCATGGGCGCGCAAGCGGTGGTAGTTCCACTCGCCGACTCCCCGGCTGTCGATGGCGTAGTAGAAATTGTTGTGCTCAGCATTGCAGCGGATCGCCTCCCTCCCCCACAACACGATCCCGGGCTCCCCGAAGGGGCAGACGATTGAAGCCGTGGGCTCTCCTGCATTCCACCAGAACCACTCGGTGGGGTACTTGCTCATCTCGGGGCCACCGTCGGCAGTCGGCTGGGGGTCCACCGCGCGCACGATGAGCGCCTGGTCGTTTCCGAGTAGGTGGAGCAGCTCTCCATTGTCGGGGGTGAAGGGGGGCATGTCAGCTCTCCCCACACGCCACGAGAATCTCGCGCACCAGCCCCCCCACGGTCCTCAGGTCAGCGCTCACCCTTTCGAGGCACTCGTTGGACAAGTCGTGTTCGCAGTCCCCATCGAGGCACGCGCACGCGTCGATGTGCTCGATGACAGAAAGAGCTTCGAGGGTCTTCCCGTGCGCCCGCTGGGCCGAGTTGCGCTCCCCCATCACCCGCTTTGCCGCGTCGTCGAGCCCCTCGGTATCGGGGGATATCAGGATTTTGGATAGCTTCTCCGTCAGCGGGACCCACACGGTCTTCTCGGCCGTCTGGTACAGCTCCAGCAACCGCTTCGTCTCCGCCCCCTCCTGGATGTGGGCGCCGTGGCGTATCTGGAGATCGGCGTGTAACCCATCGACCTGGGTGTAGAGGCGCTCCGTCTCGGCCAACAAAACGGTGATTGTCGCCCCCCACCCCTTGACCGCCACCGCCTCCTCTACAGTCATGGTGCGGGGCCAACTAGCCCGAAGGTAATCCACGCTCGAGAGGCTCTTCCGAATCGAGGCGATCTCTTCCAGAGCCAGGGCTCGTTCCTGATCCGCCGGCCCCGCCGCCCTCGCTTTGACGCCATCCCGCACCGTCCGGACCTCCTTCGCCATGGCCTCCACCCGCCCCACACCGGCCTCCCAACAGACAGCACCCATGGCCATCCTCACCCGATTGAGCAGCGCACCCCTCGCCAAGTTTGCCTCGCGGGTCGCGCCAAGGGCGTCCGCCCTCGCATCGGTTACCGCCCCCGACTCCCCGGCCGCCTCCCGGGACGGCCAAACCCATGCTGCTAGGGCCTCCACCGCGTCCACCGCGTCCCGGTAATCCCCCGAGGCTCTCACGGCCGCCTGGACCCTCTTGAGCAGCACACCCCTTTCCCGAACGGTATCCTGGGCTGCCTGGAGCTCGAGGGTCACCCCCTCGATCATCTCCTGACGCTCGAACGCCACCCCGCGAGCCGCATCGGTAAACTTCTTCGCCTGCTCAGTTCTAGCGAGCGCGGCTCGCCACTCCCTCTTCAAATACTTCTCGCTCTCGGTGGGCTCCACGTTACCGCAGGCCTCACCCAGCCCCCGCGGATTCTTCTTCCGCAAGCGCCCTATCAGCCTAACGATAGTGTGGCTGCCGTCGTCGCAGTACTCGCACGGCCTATGAGGATCATGAATATGGATGTCCGGCTTCTCGCAGCAAACGGCCTTGCGCAGGCTGAGCCCATCCTCCATCGGATATCTCTTCCGGCACCTGTGGCACACCAGCATGAATCCCGTCGTTACACTGTCGTTCGTCGAGACCGTCATCACTCACCTCCTCTACGCCACCCTCTGGCGCCATTGTCGTTTTTTCACCAAACAGCTCGAACAGCGCTTCGCCGCCCTATCCCGCTCGCCACCGCAAACCACACACCGACCGTCGTGGTCGAGACGCTTCCGGTACCGCTGATCCTTCGTCAAGTTTTGCATCCCCCCGCCCTCCGGCATCAGGTTGCACGTCTGGGCATTGTGGCCCTCGCCTCGACAAATTGAACATCGGTGACCAATCACCCCTGCTCCTTCGCTCACAACCCCCACCCTCTATAACGCCTCCCACGTCCCTACAGGCGCCCCACGCTATCCATTTTCCCAACATCCCCGCAACTCCCCGGGATCACTACCCCGCTGGACCCCCCACGCATGGCCAAAAAAGTAGATCATACGAATTCAAGTTGGACCCCTTTCCGCTCTATCCCTCGACACCCGCTGAGTTTTCCGACATCCCCGGATCCTTACGACCCCGCACACCACCCGGCACTTTGCCGGTACTTTCTCAGGCCTCCCTGACCCCGCATTATCGCTCGAATTGGCCTAGGTTGGGCTGCCCTGAATTGTCCCCTGAACCGAGCAGTACTGGGCAGGGCCGACTTGTCTCCTGGAGCGGTCTAGCTAGATAGGGTACGTCGCACGGCGCAAGGCGATCCGAAATGGGTTGTCGTCTGCCCAGGGTGGTAGCGGAACGTCGCGTGGTTCTCCCGGACAGGGCGGGTTCGTCGCTCGGACTGCTTCGATATGAATCGTCGCTAGACGGGTTGGGGGTCGGGTAGGTACGTCGCCCCGATTTGCCCAGGACTGCCCCGGATCGTCGGCTGAGACGGTATGAGCTGATTTGTCGTCGGGCGAGCTGCGAGGTGGTGCGGTACGTCTCCCGGGCCGGTTGGGCGGAGCCGCGGATCGGCCAGTCAAGAGAGGTGGCGCGGAAGGGCCGGGCACGTCGCCGGGCCTGGCTCGTGGCGTAATGGGCTGTCGCGCGCTCGGGCTCGGGTAGGTACGTCGTCTGAATTGCTCCGCAATGGCTCGGCTCGTCGCTTGTCTGGGTTGGGCCAGGGGCGTCGCTTGAACGGGCCAGCCACGGGGCGGTTCGTCACTCGATTCAGGCAGGGGAGTTACGGTACGTCTCTTGATTCAGGTGGGAATGGGTCGGATAGTCCTGGGGTCAGGGTTGGGGAGGTGGGGTAGGTCAACCGGCGTGGATCGAGAGAGACGGTAGGTCAACCGGCGGGACCGGGCCCAGGGCGGGAGGATACGTCCCACGGGTAGAGCGCTTCGGAAGGGCTTGTCCTCTGAGACGAAACGGGCTGGACAGTCATCGGGATCGGCTCGGCCAAGTGTGGCACGTCATCAAGATTGGCCCGGGGTGGGCAGATCCGTCGCTCGGGTTGGTCCGGGGCGGAACGGTTTGTCGCTCGGTAGGGCGAGGGTAGAAAGGGCGTGTCTTTTGGGTTGTCAGCCGGAGCCTGGGCATCGCTCCAGACCCCGACTCCTCGGCCTTTTAACCGGCGTCGCCCTCCTCGATCTGCTCGGCCACCGTGACTTCGAACGAGCCCGCACTCCCCATCGTCAGCTGCTCCACCGTCTGGGCCTCGAACTGCCCACGGCCCTGCGAGCGATCGGACCCGAGCCCCACGGTCTGGGCGTAATCGAGCGCGGCCATCAGGGCCTCTTCCGGCACGCCCGTCCCCTTCGGGCCGCGGCACCGCTTCACCGTGAACGTGATCTCCACGTCCTTGAGGATCTCGCACCGCTTGATGCTCGTCCGCGGGCCCTGCGGGGTCACGACGTGGATCGGGCGCTCGAGCACCTCGTCCGGCTCGAACCGGCCAAGCCCAATGTAGTCCTCGACCACGAACACCCGATCGGCGATCTTGCTCCGGAGCGCCTGGACGCCCTGGATCTTGCCCTTGTGCTCACCGGACTTGCGCTTCACGCCCCCTGGCGCAATCGGGGCGATGATGTTGCCCGCCTCCTTGAACATCGCCTTGATCTGCCGGCCCTCGATCGCGAGCTCCCCGTCCTCGAGGCGCGCGAACATGATCCCGTGCTTCTCGGCAACCTCCTCCTCGATCTTCTCGAGCTTGTCGATGTGGCCCTCGATGATTTTCCGGCGCTCTTCCTCGCTCTTGGTCTTGTTCGTCGCGTTCACCCAGGCCTCGATCATCTTCTTGTTGGCCGGGAGACCACCCACGAGGTCCTTGCACACGATCGTCACCGTGTAGGTGTCGAACGCGGTCCACCCCGTCTTCTTGAACTTCTCGAACAGGTTGACCCGAATCTTGGGCTCTCTGGTTCCTCGATCTGCTGACATCGTTGCTCCTTTGCGTGATGTTGTTGAGATCTGCTTTCACTACCTCTAACGACCTCGAGGGTCGGAACGTGAAAACGGGATCGGTAGGGCGACGGAATCGGATTTGGAATAATTTGGGCGACCGTCAGGCAGCCTTCGGCTTTGACTGAGCTTTTCGTTTCTTGGCCTTCGGCTTCTTCCGCTTCGGCGCCGAGCTCTTGTGGTAGAGCCGGCCCTTCCGATGCACGATGTCGCCGGCGTCGATGCCCTTACGGACCGCCGCCACGAGCCCCTCGGCGCCATGGCCCTTCACCAGCCCCCGGAACGCCTTGAGCTCCGCGCCACCCTTCCCCGCCGCCTCGATGTGGGTGACCACCGCCTTGTGGGTCCGCTGGGCCTTCGCCTCAGGTCCGTGGACGTGTCGGTCTGGGTGCCGGTCGTACTGCTCGGCGTCGTAGTAGTACCTGTAGCCGCCGCCCGGCCGCGGCACCCGCCGGTGGTACGTCCCGCCCCTCGGGTCGGCCTTCCGAAGGCTCCTGACGTGGATCAGCCGGTCCCCGAGGCGCGCGAGGCTCTTGGCGTGCACCTCATCGACGTTCCAGCCGAAATCAAAGCTGGTGTCCACCTCCTGGTCGACCTCGAGCTCTTCCGGGTCCGCCTCGTGGCTTCCCTTCTCCTGGGCGGCGAGCTTCTCCCGGTAATACTCCTCCTGCTCTTTGGTGGCGCCCTTGACCGTGACCCTCGCGAGCGCGTCCTGGGGGATGCGGATCTGCTCGAGGCCCGGGACGTCCCGGAGGATCTCGAAGGCCTGCTCCACCTTCGGGTCGTCCCACTTGGTGACACCCACGGTCAATCGGTCCCACGCCTCACGGGTTGAGCTCACCCGGTAATCCTTGGTCCGGCCGCTGAGCCTCTCGTGCCGGCTCGGCTTCTTGAGCCCGAGCGCCTCGTTGACGCTGTCGAGCTCCCCGCCCTCCCAGGGCTTCGGTTTCTCGCCGCGCCCATCCTTCCACCGCTGGTAGGCCAGATCCTTCGCGTGAAAGTCCCTGGGAAGATCACCGAGCTCGTGCATCAAGGCCCGGTAGCTCTGGGCCTTCGTGCCGAGGTTATCGGGCGGGGGCTTGCGCTCGAGCCGGATGACCAGCTTGGGAGTCTTTTCCCCCTGGACCATCCCCTCGAGGGCCCCGTGGGTCGCGACGGCCCGTTGGTGGACCTCGGCGAGCTGCCGGTGGAGGTTCGCGTTCTTAGCGCCAGCGTCCGCGGCCGCTGTGTGCCCCTCAGCGGCTTTTTGATGGCTGGCCTTATCTTTGGTCCGGTTGGCGCTCTCGGTCGCGTTGTAGGCCGCCCTGGACCTCTCACGGGCCTGTTTTTGGCGCTCCTCACGCCCGGCTTTGGTATCCCGCGCCCTGCGGGTGTCGGCACCATGGTGCTCGTCCCGGAACATCTCGGCGAGCCTGTCCTTGTGGATCGTCACCTCGTGGCCGGTCTCATCGTGCTTGACGGTCACGTAGGGCCCGTGGAGGCTGGCCACCTCGTAGTGGCCGGCCTGGGGTCCGTGGGAGAGGCGGATCTTCTCGCCCACCTGGAAGCTCGTGTCGTGGTGCTGGCTCTGCTTGGCGTAAACGTAGTCCCACTTGCGGCCCTTGCGCTTGCTCGGGACCCGCCGGAGGTACTTGTGGCGGGCGGCCTTCTCGAGCTCATCCTCGACGAACGACTTCTTCAGACCAGTCTTCTTCCGGGCTCGGTCGATATCCAACTGGACGTACGCGACACTGAAATTCTTAAATTTTCTCAGCTCCTTCTCCAGGTCGCCACCCTTCAGCGTAGCCTCCAGTTGATCTCGCTTCTTGTCCACCGCACGTTTTAGCCACTTCTCGGCCTGCCCGAAGCGTCCGGCCTTCAGCGCCTTCGGGATGATGTCCCCCGTCACGCGCTGCCACAACTGCTCCGCCTCATCCACGTCGCGGCGCACAAACGGCTCCGCCATCTCCCGATACAGATTATGGAGATTATCCATATCCATCTCGACGTCGCTGTCCATCCCCTCGGCGACCTTGATCTTGCCCGCCTTCCCGACGTCAAACAGTACCGGGCTACCCCCGGCGTCCAGTCCCGCCTGGATCGAGTTGTTGATGGAGTAGCCCTTCTCGTGGACCGCGATCACGATATCCTGAATCGCGTCTAACTGAACGCGCGTAAACTTCTCCGGGATCTCCACCCACGGCTTGATTTGGAAACCCTTGTCCCCATGAACGACGAACTCAGACCGCTGGATCCCCTTGACGCCCAAGCCGGCCAACTTGTTTCCGAGCTCAGCCTGCCCGCGAAGCATCTTGATCGCGCCCTCAGGCGTCCGGTGCCCGGGGTTGTCCGGCTGGAAAGGAACCGTAGTCGACACCTTGACCACCTTCCCGCCCACCCGAAACGCCAGTCCGTCGTCGCCCTTACCCAAGAACTCGGCCTTGCCCGACGAGACCGCATCGATGGCCGCGTTACCCGACTTGGGCGGCACGTCGACTCTGCCGGCCAAGTCGTTGACGAAGTGCTTGACCGACGTCTTGGGCATCCACGGGCCGAAAGTACTCTCCGGGTCATATGGTGAGAGCTGAACCTGATCTCCTTTCGTGGCCACCACATGATAATCGACCACCTGATCCTTCTTGCCCTGGCTATAGAGGTTACCGTGGAACCGGACCCTAATCGTCTTTGACGGCACCAGAGCCCCCGCCGGCTCCCCCTTCCCACCGGCCAACACCTTCTGCCGAATCGTCTCCGCCAGCCCGTCTATATCGGGTAAATGGCCCGGACCCTGGTCTGTAAGCGCCTGTCGCGCGGCCATGGCGAAGTAGCGCGGGTCCTCCTCGGCGAGCTCCCGCTGCTCCTCCGGGTACTCCGACAAGACCTCTGCTACCGCCTTGTCCACTCGAGCGGCAACCTCCTTTGCCGAGAGCAAAGGAGTCAACTCGTAGCTCTTGATCTCCTTCGCCGTCAGAGGGCGATCGAAGGTAACCACGCCGTGGCGAAAATCGCTGTGCTTCTCGTGGGTGAACTCGCCCTCCGGAAGAGCTCCCATTCCCGGAGGACGAAACATCAGGCCATACTGGTGACGCCCCGTGGGTGTGTGCACCGGCGCCTTTTGCCTCACCGCGCCCGGGCCCAAAACCAACGGAACATCCCTCTTCGGCTTCCCCTCTTTCCAAGGGATCGTATGCTTCGCGTCTGCCCATTTACCGCCTCGAGGACCCATGAAAGGGCCAGCCTTCCAGAAGTCCTCGACGAACGACTTCTTGAGGTCCCGGTGGTACCGGAGGGTGCGCTGCAGGATCGCCCGCTTGAGCTCCGGGTCCGCCTTCTCCTCGAGAAGCTTAGCGATCACCGCCTTGCGGACCACCAAGGTGGTAGCGGTCGGGGTCGCGGTATCCCGGATCAGCTGAACCCACTGGGTCTCTTTGACCCGATCGAGCCCGAGGCCCCGCACCACGCTCGAGGGCGTCGGCCTGGGGAGATTGCCGTGGTCGTCGATGCGCGAGGGCTTGTCCGTCCTCGAGACCTCCCGGATCAGGTCGAGCCGCTCCTTATTCGGGACCTGGCCGGGGATCCTCCCCATCCGGTTAATCGTAAACGGCATTGGGGCTCAAGTGGCCGGCTGGGGGATGGCCCGGTCGATCGCGAACCCGATGGCGACGCCGGCGGCGAGGATCGCGACCATCGTGGGGATGATCACCTTCCACCCGAGGATCTCGAGGATGCTCCTGGCCGGAGCGGCCCGGACCGCTTCGCACTCCCGGTCCTCGCAGGTGGCCAGATCGGGGAGGCAGCGCATCAGGTCCTTCTCGATCAGGTTGTAGTGATCGATGGCGGACCGCTCGACCAAGAACCACACCGCGTCGAGGGTCAGGTCCAGATCGAAAAAGGCGAAGCCATCCGCGTCGATGTCCTGGTGAGTGACCCGAGTCCCTTTCAGGAGCTTGCGGGACTCAGCCGCCGCCATCCCCGGGCAGCACAGGATCGACGTCGCGACGATCGAAATCAGCAAGAGCCTCGTCATCATTCAACCCCTCGAGCTTCGTCTTGTTGTCACGGTGGTCCTGCAGCCGTTGGAGCCCCCGGATCTCGTTCCTCAGCTCGCAGATCTCGACATCGCGATTCTGGACCCGGACGCCCAACGCCCAGATCCAGATCCAAGCGCCGAGGAGCGTGAGCGCCTCGACGACCCCCTGGATCAAGATCACGTAGACGTAGTCTTCCACGAGCTACCTCTCAGAGGCGGTCGGCGGAGGATTCTTGGTCTTCTTGGCGATCAGCTTCTTGATGTGCCGGCCCACCAGCTCCCACAAGCCCGTCGCAGCCGCGCCGGTCACAAACCCAGCGAGGATCGCGTCCCACCAACTACCGCCGGCAATGAGTACCGATGCGGAAAACAGCAGACACGACGTCCCCACCGCAATCCAGGGGAGCGCAATCTTTCGTTTGTCGTCCGGCAAGAACTTCATCACGATGCTGTTGGCGATCACCAGCAACAGCATGATGATCAGCGCAACCATCAGCTTCCAATCCTTGTCCTGGATCGCCTGGATCAGCTTCATGACGATCCCGGGAGCTTCTTCGAGCCCGGGGACTTCCGGCGCCGCGTCGGCTGAAGCCGCTTCCGGGGCCAGCTGGGCCACCACAACCAGGGGGGCGAGCGGAATGGCAATCGTTGAAGCCGGCACCAGCGCCGTCATCAGGAGCAGGGGAAAGCACAAGCTGAGCATGGGGAGTCTCCTCGGGGATGTTTTCATCGTGGGGGCCATCGTAGAGGATGCGACGGCCGAAGGGAAGGGTCAGAATCCCAGACCCGACATCCCGCCGAAGAGCTGATCGAGAGTTTTACCCTTGGGGACGTCGAGATCGTCCACCAGGGTGGCGCCGGGGGATTGCGCCTGGGGGGCCGCCGAATCAGGAGTTGACATCCCGCCCATAATCGCCACCGCCTCTGCGATCTCCGCCTGGTCCCCGACCAGCTCGCCCTGGAGCTCTCGCACCAACGCATCGATCTCCGCGTCCTCCCCCTCAGCTCCGGTGGCCTCTCCCACCCCGAAGCTGAAGGCGCCCTTCTGGGCCGCCTGATCGGCGATATAGGATCCCATCGCGAGATCATCGTGACCAGTGACGCACTGGACCTTTCCGTCGATCCACGCGTGGGCCTGGAGCTCCTCTTCCCACAGGTCAGTCATCTCGACGCTGTGCTGGTCTCCGCGAGGTATCCGCCACTTCCGGTTCTCCAGCCGAATCCGGAGGCTCGGGAGCCCATTCTCAAGCGTGTGCTTTTGGGCGGTCGTGATGAACTTCTGAATGGGCAAATCGGAGGTCCGGATGAGCTCGTCCCCCCATACCCGCTGGAGCTGATTCGATTCAATGGCCACGATCGCTGGATCGTACCGCTGCCCGGCCCCGTTGATCAGGTTGAGCTGCTCCTGGAATCCAATCCCGTGCTTGCGAATGATGTCGATGATCCAGCGGTTCTTATACCCGTCGATCCCCAGCACAAAGATCACAAAATAGTCACCACCGGCGCTCGCCGACATAGCAAGGTCCACCCCGATAAAAATCGTGACCCCGAGCTCTTTCCAATACTCGGAGGGCATCCCAAGCCGAAGGCTGCGCTGCTCCACCGGCTCGCCGGCGAAAAGCCAGCTGGGGAACAGGCTTGAATCGTCAGAAATCGGGTTTGTTTGGAACTCACGACTAAACCGAATGGAACCGATTTCCAACTTCCGCGCGAGCAATCGCTCAAGAGAATACCGGGCTGGCCAAAGTGGCTGATCCTCATTCGGTCCCGATAACGCTTGGTACTGTTTCCAAACGTAAGCCGGATTATCCCTCAGGTCGCCGTACAGCAGATCTCTCCGGTGAAATGCCGTTCCTACAACAGTTGTATACCCTCCAGCGACCACCATATTCGTAATAACCGAATGGAAATAGTCAATCTGCTTGCGGCGAATCGTGTCCGAATAAAGCGATTCATCGTTGAGAACGTCATCGCAGTCCGCCCAATAAGGGTGCCCCCCGCGAACCTTTGTCTGCCACCCCGCGGCATAAATTGTGGAACCATTCGTAAACCGAAGACACGACGCCGACCACTTCTGCCTCTTCGGCGGGATCAACCACGTCAGCTTTGGGTTGGTCTCGATTTCCACTTTAATATCGTCCAGGATTTCATTCGCCCTGGTCTGGGACGATGAAAAGATGTAGCCCTCTCGCCCGGGCCAATAGATCGAACGCCAGATCGGCAAGACATATGAAAACATATAAGTTTTGCCGTGATCTCTCGGCGCCAAAATCGCCAACTTCTTGTGATTTCGCGAGAGCCGCTCCCACTCAATGTGGTGCGGACCCACGAGGAAGCGGCCGTGGTATGGCGCCTCGGGCGGCCCCCTCAGCGTCTCGGTAGCGAAGAGCAGGGGGCTCGCCGCGTAGAGACGCTCCTGGACCTTTGGGTCCGCGAGCATCTCTTTGCGGCGTTTAATTTCAACCCGACGCTTTGCGACACCACGCCGGATCGTTCTCCCGTTGAACACGCCCGAGAGCGTGCCCCGAATGACCTCAGGTGTCCAGCGTCGGCTCAGGCACGAGATAGAGCCGCTCGAGCGGCCACTCTAGGTGGGGAGCCGTCAGCCGAATAACCACGCCAGTCCGCTTCTGGTCTGGAGGACACTCGTCGCAGTCGAAATCCCCGCCGCAATTCGGGCACTCGACGGCGACGGTGACCCGTTTGATCCTCGAGATCCCTACGGTAGAAGACTGGGGGACCCGGTCCCGGAGCTCGTTGTTGACCAAAACGATCAACTTCGTCGCGAGCCCCCGGGCCGCGGCATTGGGGACTGGCCGCTCGCCCCCGATCTCGTACCCACCCGTCAGAGCCTCAACCCCCTCGATATCCGGGAAAAGGTCCAACACCTCCCGCTCGATGCGATCCCCCAGCGGGTATTCAGCCTCCACGGCCTCCTGGAGATCTTCGCTACCGTGCTCGATCGCCCACACCCCCCATGTGTGCCTCGATTTCCCCTCGAGGACCTCGAGGGCCACCTGGTCCTTCTCGGCACGCTCAACCTTCTCACGGGCCTCCCTGGCCCGATCAGCAACCCAGCTCTGGTAGACCTCCTTCCGCCCCTCATGCTCGCGCTCAACCTCGCTCCGCTGGGCGCTTTCGAAGTAACCATCCGGCCGCGAGATCCACCACACCCGATCGATATCGCGGTTGAGATTCTTGGGCCTCTTCTCCTCGAGCCACTCCGTGACATGCTTCTCGTGAGCTTCCACAATGAGTCGATTCGATTCCCCAACGGCGTCAACCAACTGACCGAACAACACCGAATGATCCCACTCCGATCCCGCAGTCGGCGCAGACACGCCCCCACCAAGATGAATCGGGTGGTGAAAAACGAGAGATCCATCATGCACACTCCCCCCACCCAACTGCACATCGAACCGAGGCCAACGCCTCCGGATCACCGGGGGGACATCCGGCATCGGCACAGTGACCTCGACCAAAGGCGCTAGAAACTCCCCCCGCTCCTCCCAAAACTCTCGAATGACGGACTCTGCTACCGGGAAAATGAACGTCATGTGCTTCATCTGGATCTCCTCATGGCCTCCGCGGCCGCGCTCGCTCTTGGACCAGGCGCCGTGCCTGGAGCCCCATCACCACGTCACGGTGGCGAGCTCGAAGGGGTGGGGCCGGAGCCCCTAGCACTCCATCAAAAAATGAATCCGCTCCGGATCGTCCGAGCACGGGCACGGATTCGATTCACCCGTCTGGAACAAACGATCCGACACAGCCCACAAACTCCGAACCCCAGACGGATTCACAATGTTCGTAGACCGCGCCGCATCAACGCCCGTGGTCCCGGCGGGAACGCAGACAGAGCAAAAGCAGATTCCATTGCTGTACACTTGGATATCGTGATCAGCTCGCATTTCAGTACCCCTTCACGTCGTTGTAGCCATCGACGCCGAACGCCATCCCCGCCTGCATGGCCTGCTCCTCGAGCCAATCGTTGCTGTCCTTCTCCTCCCGATAGTTCGGGTTCCGGTGGAGGGACAGGCGTTCGAGCACGATCCACCCCTCGGGGGTCACTTCGCCGGTGTCCCGAGTGACCTCGATCCACATCGTGTCCCGGCAATCGGCCGACTCAGCGAACTGGGTAGCCGCCTCAGCCGTCGGAAACTTGTAAGAAGTCCAACAGTCATCGTTGTCCGCATCCGGGTGAGATCCCCAGTACACGGCCTCAAATGGGCCAGCGTCACAGTCCTGATGGATTCTCGCTAGGGAAGTGGTGGGATCATCGCGCAAAGGAATATCTACCATGATCGTCTCCGCCCGCCGTGGGCTTTGTCGGGGCTCCGTGCCCCGGTGCCGACTCCGCGCCGACACCAATCAGACTACAGATCGACGGACCAACCGTCAAGGAAAAGTCACCGCTTCGGTAGACTTTTCCTAGGCCGCCCCTTCGCCCGATTGTCGATGAATGTCTGGTGCAGCCCGCAGTGACGTTTGGTCGCCCGGTAGAGGGCCGCGGAAGAGCACCCGAGACGCTTCGCCGTCCGGGTGAGGTTCCAGCCCTCGAGCTCAAAAGCGAGTCGGACCATGAGGTACTCCTCGGTCGCGTGCCGGTCTTTCTGCTGGGCCCACGTCTCCTCAGCGATCCGTCTACCCGTCCCGTCAAACATCGATACCCGTCAGGTGTAACGCACCCTCAACCGCGTCGAGCCGGGCCTCGATCTCCTCGACCTTATCGGCCTTGATCAACCCGATCGTGATATCCCCGGTCACGACGATGACCAACACCTCTTTCCCCGAATCCGCATAGCGATCGACCAGGATTTTCCGGAAGAGCTTGCTGTGGCGCTGTGGCGTACCGGCCGGAGTCGTCACCACGACTGTGTCCCCGCTCTCGACCTTCAGCCCCTCAACAATAAGTTTTCCGATCTCAACCATGTGATCGTCGCTCATCCGCTACTCCTTTTGAGATCGACCACCCGGCCGGTCCCCTTGCAATATGGGCACACCACCCGAGGGGCGCACTTCGGCATAGAAGCCACTCGATCTGCCGGCCGCCAACACCCCCCAAGAACCCGGCATTGGGTTCCAATCCACCCTCGAGCTCCCGATCCCTTCCTGACCCGGCGAGTCTCCAGTCCGCAACGCTTGCACTTCTTGTGGTCAATCTGCCCGACGACGCCCCCACCCCTCACCGGCTTCCAACGGTGGTTCTGAGGACGCGTAACCCGCGCCTTCTCGACAGCTCGATCGTTATCCCGCCGCATCGTCTGACAATCCTTCACGTCGCTCTCCTCAATTACCCGGTATCGAAATCACCGTGGGCACCGCCGTCGCAACCACCTCGAGCCGGAGCATCTCGTAGGCCGACTGGGGGAGCTTGCGGCAGTGCATCATCGCCTCGAGGGCGCCGACGGCCCGTCCGAATTGGATCCGCCAGCGGTCATACCGCCGGCGCTGCTCCGCGGCCGCTACCTGATCGTCGCCCGGCGGCCGCACGTCGCACAGCGCCCTCTCCCTCCGGAGCTCGACCACCTTCTCGCGGATGTAGCTGATCGCGTCCTCTGAGGTCACGATCTCAACGAATTGTCTCTCAGATTCGACCGTGTCGATCACCACGAGCCTCCGATGACCTTCCCGTCCCAACCAGATCCGCGCTGGGCCCAGGTCTCTTTCCGTTTAGACTTCTTCGCCGTCTGCTTCCGAGCTACGGAACATCGCACCGAGCACGTCGGGGGAGGCTTGAGGAACTTCCGCTTCCCGTACTTCTCGTGGTAGCGGCGCTCTTGCCGGTCCGTGAGCTCGCGCGGGCATACCGAGCAGATCACAGAATCCTCCGGCCGGCCCAGAACGGAGGCTTTTGGTAGAGCTTGTCTATCTGCTCACCCCCGAGGATGGTCTTCGGGAGATCTCGCTGGGAGACGAGCATCGTGCCAGGGAGCACCGGGCCGGAATCCATCGCCTTCCGGAGAGTCGCGTCGACCCAATCGACCATCCGGATCTCGCGCTCCCCACAATAGCTCTTCACGATCGCATGAAGATCATCGTTGACGTGGATCACCGAATTACCCAGCATCACTGGCCCTCGTCTCTAGCCATCGCCAAACGATCGCGCCGTCTCCCTCGCTCAAGACCTCAAAGCGCTCCCCGCAATCAACGCAGAAGAACACCCGGGCCACCCCGCCCAAATCAGGGCGCATCGCCTTCTTGGCAAAATGACTGCACTCCCCATCAGGATCGCTACAGAAGGGCCCGAGCCTCCAATACCCGTCGTCGGACTTGACCCACGACACCCCAGAGGGCGCCACCGACGCCCGAGACCCGTCCTCAACCTCGATAAACCGCCCGCTCTCCGGGCCCGGGGGGCCGTCGAACACGATCCACAAATCCTTCATCCCTACCTCCACGGGCTTCTCGGCTTCTCACCGAGGCCCGGGTAACCGATCCAACCCTCCGCATCCGCGTGAGCGAACGCAAACGAGCCAGTCTTGGCGACGTTCAGGGCCGCCACGAGGGTAGGTTCAGCGTCACCGTCCCACAACACTTGGACGAACCGACCTTGCTCCCCGACGACCTTACCCCGCTGGTGCCACATCTCGTTCGTCGGATCCCCTCCCGTCACCGACTGGAGGAACGGGCGAGCGTACCCAACGGGATCCCCGATGACCACGGCCGCCATTACCGCTTCCCCTTCGGGGCCTTCTTCTTGGTCTTCTTCTTCGCCGGCACCTTTATCTTCGCCGGCGCCTTCTTCTTCTTCGTGGTCTTCTTCGTGGTTTTCTTCTTCGAGCCCTGACCCTCAGGGGGGAGCTCGGCGCCGTGGCAATACCAGCCCTTCCGGCGCTTGCGGGCGAAGAGCTCGCACTTCGAGCCCGCGCACGACTCCTCTACGATCTTGAAGAACTCCTCAGGCTTCTCGCTGGGCTTCCCCGTCGGCGCCGTAAACGACGTGGGGAGGACCTTCTTGAGACGCACCTTCCCTCGAGTCGCTAGGATAATGTGCTCGGTTTTCGACCGACCCCAATCCCCGGTGCCCATCTTTGACTTGTTCCAGGTGTAGAGAGTCTTCGGCTCAAATCCCCAAGCCCTCACAACCTCGGTAGCGAAACCCTTCACGAGGTGGCTGTTCGTAACCCAGAGCCAAAGAATCGCGTCCGGCTTCGCCGGAATCGAGGTCTCTTTGATCTCCTTGATTGTCATCGGGGGATAGCCCGTCTGACCGCGCTGCGTCGTATCTTGAGCGCGCGCCTCGAATGGCCACGAAGGATCCGCTACCACGACATCGAAAGCCCCGTCCGCCGGCCCAGCCCGCTCGATCGCCTCAATCTGCGACTCGGTGCGGATCTGTTGAAGCGCTTGCTTGAGGTGCCGCGCATGGCCAGCTCGGACGCGTTTGAGGGCCGCCTTCTGGATCTTAGAATCCACCTTCGTAACTGCGGCAGCATCCTTGACCGCAACTGTCCCGTCACTGACCGCGGTTGCGAGCTCCGCGACGCCCTTCTCGAGCACCCTTGTCCCGTAGTCGACCATCCGGGGACTCACCCCCACCGCGGCGGCCGCCTGGTCTCGCGCTTTACCCGCCGGAGAAGGGAGGGGTGGCACTTTTGCCACCCCCTCCTTTGTGGCCGGATGGTCCGGAGAACTCTTTCGACCGCCCGCGGCCATACGCTCCTTGGCGAGCTCCGCGTACTTCGGCTTGATGAACGCTGCGATCAACCCCCGCTGGCTACCCGTCAGGTGCCGGCGCTTGAGGTTCAGCGCCACCACGACGTCGAGGATCTCCTCCTCATCATCGATCTCGGTCTCCTGAAAGTCGGGCTCGATCTTCAGGTCGAGACACGCCTGGTACCGATGGCGGCCGTCGATGATCTTGCCGTCCTTGTCGAGCCAGATCGGCTCGAGCTGACCGTTTTTCTCGATGTCGGCCTTGAGCTGTTCGTAGGTGACCGCGTCAAGGGCCGGGAAGAGATCCGCTGTGGGGTGGGTTTCACGTCTGCTCATCACAACCTATAACGCCTCCGGGTGTGTTACGTGCGAAATCAAAAGGTCCTCCGCTTCTCGAGCTGCCCCTTCCACCACCGAATCGCCCACGACTTCGGCCAAGCGAAAAAGTAATCACGCCAGAGCCTATCGGCCGCCTGCTCGAGCGTGAGCGGCCCCCGCTCAATGTCCTGAAGGAGAGCCCATCGCTCGATGTACCACCGGCCGCTGAGTACCACCGGCAGCGGTAGGAGCCACACGAGCCAGAACATCTTGAACAAGCCCCAGGCCGTGCTCATGTCCTTCGCGTGGATCCCCTCGTGGTCCCACAAATCCCGATGCCGCGGATCGACCACGTCCCACGAGTCCGGGTAAGCAGCCCACGGGACCTTTTGGAACGGCAATCGGTAAATCGTGACGTATTTCGTCATGAACAGATCGCCACGGCCCTCCTCAACGTAGGAACCCCCCGACTCGGAGATCACCTTCGGAAGCCGGTTGAGCAGCCACGCCACCGCCCGCATGAGACGGAGCTCGCTTTTTTTCCGAAACCGGAACCCGAGCTTGTTCTCAATCCCCCCTTTCGTCATCCGCCACCCCACAATTGTACCCAGAACCGTCCACGCCCCATCAAACGTCCGAATCCGCACCACCGCACTCCTACCCCGAATCACCGCCATGAGTCACCTCTTCCAAGCAACCTTCGGAGACCTATCGATCTCCTCGTGGTCGAGCTCTCTCGCCTCAGCCATCCACCGGGGGATCTCCATCCACTCGTCCTGGTAGTCCTCGAGCTGGGACCTGGGGATCCACTCTCGCCGGCCGGCGACGTTGAACTGGACGGCGCCTTGAGTCTTGTTGTCGGAAACGATCCCATCGTGGGGGACCCGTACGTAGTAGTCGCTCATCCGTTTGCCCAATAGATTTGGTGGTACTCGATCTCGACCCGGACCGTTGCCGGCATTGCGTGTTTGAGGCGCTGACGGATCACATCCGCAGCGTCACCGTAGAGAGTACCGGACACCTCCGCGTCATAAAGCACGATGAGCCGCAGCATCCCCGGTACCGGCCTCCAGATCCAAATCGGATTGTTCGTAATCGCGGCCCAAATCCGCTCGAGCCTTCCATGGACATGGAGCTGGGGTCGAACCGGGCACTCCTCCACGGCAATCGCCGCCTCCGGCAGCACTTCCCATACCACCTGTAGCGCACTAGCGTACTTAGCCGGCACCATCGGGCTTCCGTTGACCACAAGCCTTCTCCTGTAACTTCACGAGCCTCTCCTCGAGACTCGCTATCCGTTTGTCCGCTTCCAAGATCCGAAGCTTTTCAAAAAATCCGCACGACTTACGCTCAACCCGGGCCTTGACGAGATCTCGCTTCACCACCCGGATCTCCCGCAACAACCGGCGCGGAGCTTTTCGTGTGGGACCCCTGGCCATCGCTATCTCCCCGAATAGTGATCGTGGAACGTCTTGAGATCGATGGCGGCAACCTGATCACTAGAACGAAGAACCAAATTCGTACCTAGACCCAAAGCCCGGCACCAATCCCTGAGCCGAGCCCGGAGCTCGCAAGCGTAGGTCCCCGAGAAAGCCATGATCAGGACTGGTTTCCCTTCGGATATGCAGCGCAAAGCAACGAGCAACATCTCCGTGGTCCGACCAATACGCCGAAACCTCAACCTCTCGTCAAGCTCGTCTGGGTGGTAGCCATCGAACTCCCCGTTCTTTGCGGCGTCGATCCATTCCAACGCCCTATCGCGTAGGAACTCCTCCCTCGGTTTGAGATCCAATCTCCTGAGGTTCCCCCGGCTGAACGTCCACGATGCTTGTGTTGTTGCTGTCCCCACAATCAATCTCCTATCGGAATGTCCCCGGCGTTGGCCACGAGATCAACTCTCACCACCAAAGGCGCCGACTCCCGGATCCGCTCGACCGCTTCTTCACACGATTTTACCGAGACGTCGATGAGCACCGCGTCTCGCCCGAGCTCGTCCGCCACGAGCCCCGTGGTCCCCGCCCCACCAAATGGATCCAGGATAACCCCACCCGGACGCGACCCAGCCAACACGCATGGACGAACGAGCGCTTTCGGGAACGTGCTCGTGTGATCCCCACGGTACGGCTCTTGGGGAATAGTCCACACTGTCCGCCTGTTCCGCAACGAAACAACCCCGCGAACCGACTTCGACCAACTCTCATTCTGGCGAGACCCAAACACGTTCTGCTTCGCTTTCGGGTTGACGCCTTTCCCTCGCGAGTGAGCGTTACCGGTCGTCCTCTCTTTTATCGCTTGAGCGTTGTAGTAGTACTTCTTCGATCGCGAGAGCAGAAAAATCTGTTCATGGGATCGCGTAGGACGATCCTTGCACGCTTCCGGCATCGGGGATGGCTTCTGCCAAATGATCTCTGACCGCAACCACCAACCGTCGGCCTGAAGAGCAAAGGCGACGCGCCACGGGATTCCAACGAGATCCTTCGGCTTGAGTCCCGGCGCTCGCTTGTGAGCGGCCCCACCCATGGCTTCCCGGACGACCCGGCACGCGTCGTGATTTCGGCGGCTCGTGATACCCGTAGACCCTTGACCCCCGCACCGCCCACCAATGTACGTGTCCCCAAGAGACAGCCAGAGAGTCCCATCCTCCCGCAATACTCGACGCACCTGGCGCATCACGCTCACGAGCTTTCCCACGTAGGCATCGGGCGTCTCCTCCAACCCCATCTGATCCGGGTGGCCATAATCGCGGAGCTGCCAGTAGGGCGGGCTGGTAACGCAACAGTCCACGCTTTCGTCGGGCAACCGCCGGAGCACCGTCTCACTGTCGCCGGGGACCACCCACACCGCCATCTTCTACCCCATACCCCCATAACGATCACGGAGGAGTCATCGCACGAATCACGCAAACAGTTTCCCCGTCCTCCCCAACATCGATGAGCCCACCGACCCGAACGCAAACCTCTTGCCTCGTGTTGATCAGCCGCACGCATCGGTCAGCGTCGGAGCCGAGCCCACCGATCCCCGCCCGAATGACGAACCAGACGACATAGAGAAGGAGAGCGCCAAGGTACAACCTCAGCCCCCAGTCCCTTTCCGCCTTTCCCGACTCTGCCATTCTTCTACGCATCCCGTTAGTGATCGGTTCCACCGCTAGCGCACACTGTGTCCAGTGGCCCGGAAGCCACTCTCGACGGGTCAGCTCGGCAATTCTCGCCGATACACTTCCAGCAGCAGATTCCCCGATCAATAGGAGTGTACCCGTCGATCTACTTACCGGGCGGCGATCTCTTCGGCCGGTTGGCCGCCTTGCGCTGCCCAGTCTTCTTGGCCTTCTTCTTCCCCTTCGATGCCTTTTTCTTCTTCGCCGCGGTGATCGAAACGACGTTGCCCGCCGCCTTCTCATCCGCCTTGCGGTCCTGGAGGCCAAGCTTGGGGCTCTTGGGGGCGAGCTTGATCTTCGCGACGCTGTCCACCTTCGCACCGAAATGGCCGATCACATTCGCCTGGCGTCCAACCTCAACCTCGAAGTGGAGCTCGGCGATGACGTGCTCCCCGGTCTCATCGCTCAACACCTGCTTCATCACCGGCTGGCTGTCACCCTTGACCCCCCAGAAGTCGCACCGATGCACCTCGAACTTCATCCACTTGGGCGGCTTGAAGCTGTGGTAGCCGAGCCGCTCGACCGTCGCGTCACCCTGGGGGCTCGGGTCGACCGTTTTGTGTCGCGACCCGAACGCCGCCGCCCGGAACTCCGCCCCGAGGACTTCCTCAGCCCGCTTTTCGCCCATCGCCAGATCGGCATTGAAGCACGCGTAGTGCCGGCCGTCGCTCCCCGTCTTGATCGTCACGTTCCCTACCGTGACCTCGATCGTCCCATTCATGTCCATGGTGTTCTCTCCGTGGCCTATTGGCCGTCAAATAGCGCCTGGGGCGCCCAAGTCTGGATGGCCTGGGCGCCCTAGTCAGACGATTCCTCGATCGCGAGCTCGAGCGAGCATCGCCGCCCTCGTCACTGGGCCGGCATCCCCGTCAACTTTCAGGCCCATCATGATCTGGAACGTCCGCACCGACCAGACCGAATCCCCTGCGTACCCCATCCTCAGCATCACCGCGTTGAGCCTCGAGAGGGGAATCTCCCTCTCCCGGGCTATCTCCGCCCACCACTCACGGTGCTCGTCTTGTCTCGGGTGCGAAAAATTGAGAACCCGCTCCGGCTCGCAGCCGAAAGTTTTCGCAAACGCACTGCGGATGATCCGCTCCTCCCAGGTGTCCCTCTCAATAAATGGGTCCTGCGAAAATGTGTCTAAGCGAGCCACCACCTCCGCGTCTCCCGGTCGGGAACGGTAGTCCCTCAATAAATCCATGGGAAACGCCGGGCCGGGGTCCTGCTTGTTCTCTTGAACGCACTCGTGGCCCACCACCCTCTCGGTCGTAATGGACGCCCCCGCAAATTCGAGCTCGCGCACTACCACAGCGCACGCCTCTACCTGGGGTCTGGTGTACGGAGCCCACCACCGACCATTAAGGGGGGACGGAGATCCCAACTTGAACTGCCACAGCTCGTCCCAGGAATCTCTCCAGGAGTAAAAGTTCCCGTTACGGGACCGAAGCTGCCCGGCGTTGACCACTTCGATCCCATAAAATTGGTCGTTCACCCACCGCCTAGCGTGCCACGCCCGGCTCGTTGATGGCACGATCTCCACCACCATTGTAGGTAAGGCCCCAATACTAGGCAGCCCCTCCGCGTGAGCGCGAGCTCCCTCAGGCCACTCCCTAGCGATGATCGCGTGAGCGCTCACCCTCGAGTTGTATCGTTCAATCAGAAACCAACGCAGAACTCTCTCGACGTCCTCGTCCGCTGTATAGTGCACCACCACACCCGTGGGATTCCCTACCTGAAACCCGGGCCCGGAAAATGGGGCCACAGGCCGTTCACGCGGGAGCACGCTCTTGAGGTACCGCCGCGAGAACTCCGCCAGCTGCTCAAAAAAATCGCTCACTCTGAAATCCTCCTAGGCCGGCGACGGCCAGATCACTTGGACCAGCGGTCCGGATTCAATACGGATGGGCCCCCTCGGGTCCAAGTGATACCCGATCCGCAGTCGAGTCGTCGAGGTCGCGTCGATCCCCTCGAGCAAATACTTCCCCAAGATGAGCTTCGTCGCCGGCGCCCCGTTACAGCTCACAATCGGGATCTCAGCTTCATGCTGAACGTCGGTCTCGACCCCCTCGTTGTACCCCCGGACGACGATGCCCTGAGGGCCGAGCTCGACCCCGACCGTCTTCCACTTCGAGACGTCGAGAGCTCGAGCAACCCCGTCGCGAAACCGCACCGTGTCGACCACGAGCCGGTCCCCCTCCCAGACGTGAGGGAGGTGGGGATCGAACCGCTCGTGGAACCTGTTCGTCCGCTGGACCACCCCGTACCGGAGCTCGCCGCCAACGCGCCACCACGAATAGGTATCGTCGACATAGGCGTAGGCATCCCCCCGAGGCCAACCGCGGAACACGTCCGCGTGCACAAATCCCCGCCAGGGCACCTTCGCGTACCGCCGGGCGATCCGATTTCGATCTGACGCCTGGACCCACCCGGCTCCGAACGCCACCACCTGCAGCTCCGGCTTGAGAGGGTCCGTTCCCACCGCGTGGAGGACCGACTTGATGTTGTCCCACTGGGCGATCCTCGACATCTGATCGACGGTCGGGAACATTGGAAATCCCGGGAATCGATCGGGGTCCCACCCCTGGATCCGGTAGCGGCTCTGCTCCCGGGTAGCCTTCGAGGTCACCAGCACGTCGAACATCTCGCCGACGTCGGCCCGGACCACCGCGTCCACCGATACCGCTCCCTTGATCGCCTTCTTGAGGGGCTCGAGGGGGAGAACCGCCGCCGGTAGATCAACCCCCTCGACATCGACCAGCACCCCAACGTGCCCCCCGGTAGCGAACAACCTGGACGGATGGCCATCCGACCTGGGGAGCAGGCGGACGGCCTTGAGGAGCTCCGGCGCCGCCTTCCCCGACGGGGCGAACCGTGCCGCCCGTTGGATAGCCACCCTCAAATTCACGAGCTCAGTTCTCGAACGCGACTTGCCGGATCGATCGAAACAGCGCGTGTCCCGTGGACGCCGCAATACTCGACGACTGAGGGCATTCAGACCCCGCGTCAAACGCCCACCCGATCGTGCACTCCGCCACCGCGATGGCCGAAATCAGCTCGCTGACACACAACCCCCTCGCCTGTCCATAGGCCAGAAGTTGATCGGCGAGGATCCCCCCCTCGTCCAGAATCTTTCGTGAATTGTCCATCTAGGTCTCCACTACCTCTAACGCCTCAGACCCCCGTACGCGCGGGCTATGGCCTCGATTTCTTCGCTTGTCAAAGCAAGACCCCGCTCGAGCTTCCCCTTTACCATCGCTAGCGATTTTGGCCGGTCCCCCAAATGCGCGACAATAGCCCTCTGACCCTCGAGATCTGTTGGGAGCTCAGCCCGCACGCACGCCCGGCGGAACCCCCCGTAGCACCGGCCGCACAACCCCCGGCTCGCCGGCGGCTGAGCCTTACCCGAACAGCTAGCGCAACCATAGAGCCGATGGCGGCCGCACCAATAGTCGTGGGCCAACCAACCAACCAAATCGTCGAGCTGCTCATCCGTGATCAGATACCAGCCCCCGACCTTCGTCCGCTTCCATCGCTGATCGAGAGCTCGCTGAGCCCGGAGAAGCTGATCCCGGTGGTACCCCGTGTGGGCGCACACGGCCCGCAGGGTCCACGTTCCTCGCGTCAGGCTCGCTGATCCCACCATCCGCTGAAGCTTCGCCCGGACGGCCTTCTCTGACCGCCCGCCGGACTCCCGCCGGACCCGCACCACCCCAGCCGATCCGACTACCGACAACAGGGCCAGCTCGTCTTTTTTAGACCAGAGATCACCCGGCTTCGTCTTCCGACGCTTCCGGACCTTGGTCCGTTTCGTTTTCCTTTTCCGCTTTACCATCCGTGATCAGCATCCTTTGCCGCAGAATAGCCTCCGCCGCAATCCTCGCTTCATCTTCGCTGATCTCCGGCACCATGTGGGGGGTGGCCGAGATCTGCTCTCCCTCTCCGCCAGTACCCAGATCTGGCCTGGGGGCAATGAACCCGATGACGTCCCGTCGGATCTCCCCGATAGCCAGGACCAGCTTGGTGTAGGAGTTGAGCATAGACTCAAACGACTTCGGCTTGGGAGCATCCTCGCTGTGGAGGATCTGGACGACCCTCTCGTAGACGCCCTGCATATCTTTGAGCATCTGGATGTGGTGCCGGACGTGCTCATCCCCAAGCCGAGCTCGAATTTTCTCGGATACCCGATCCCGATATTGGATCCGCTTCTCAATCCACCGATCCTTGCTGGCCCAAGAGGCCAGAGTCGGCTCCGAAACCATCGTGAATGGATCCGTCCTGGACATCTCGACGATCGACGTACCCGCTAGATTCGTCGCGTAGTGGAGGCCGGCGAGCCACCGGAGCTGGGTGTTGTCTCGGATGTTGAAGTTTTTGGGCGCAGGCTCGGGAGCGCCCTCGGCCCGTACCGCTATCGACCGCTTCACCCGGGGCCTCGGCGCCGGTGGGGGTTTCTTCCGCGTCACGCCCTCTGCTCCATCAATTCCAGGATCACCCACCCGATCACTTCGGCGCACTGGGGGACGACGACGTTGCCGAGGGCTTTGAGCCTGTCGTTTCTGAGACGTTGCTCCACCCGAGAGGGAGGCCCACCATCCACTCGACAAATCGCGGGCTCAGGGATCGCGTCGCCTGTCCAAGGTCCCGCGGGAGACTGCGGCCGCCCTTCGTCCCCTTGCCGGGCGAGCCCTTGTAGTCCCGGGCCGTCGGTGTCGCGAATAGCGCGCCCTTCAGGGTCGGGTTGCCGCGCGCGTAGGCCATACTCCCTCGGCTCGAGTCGGACGATGTCGGCGTGGGCAACAACGAACACCCGCCGCCGGAGGTGAGAAGCGCCGACATCCGCCGCCGACAAAGGAATCGGTAGCGTCGCATAGCAAAGCCGTCCCAGCTCGCGACAAACGGCGTCGACCCACCTGTGCGCCCCGCTGGCGACGTTCTCGACGACGACCCACTCAGGCCGAACCTCGTCGACAATCCGGGCAAATTCAAACCACAATCCACTGCGCTCACCAGCAAGGCCTGCGCCCTTGCCCGCGCTGGAGATATCTTGGCAGGGAAACCCTCCGCAAATAAGGTCCGCCTTGGGCGGCCTCGAAAGATCTCTGACATCCTCGTACCTCTCAACACCGGGCCAATGAGATTCCAATACCGACCGACAGAAGAGATCGGCTTCGCACTGCCAAATCACTGGCCCAAAGCCCGCGAGCTCGAGACCGAACTCCAAGCCGCCAATTCCGGAAAACAATGACCCGATAGTCAGCACCTACGGCCGCCACTCTTCCTGGATGCCGAGGAGCCTCTCCTCGAGGTCCTGTTTGACGACCCGATAGGTCTCCTCCATCACGTACCGAACGTCCTTGGGCCCGAGGCCCGTCACCGCTCGGTTCGATACCGTGAATTGCATCCCCGGATTCCCGTTCTCGCCCACGATCGCTTCCACCGTGACCTGGTGCGGATGGACCTTCAGGACATCGGCCATCTTGTTCCTGGCGAGTTCGGCCATCTCGACGAAAACTGTCTCACGGCTCAAAAGATAAATCCCGCAGCTATCACTCATAGTTGGGCCTCCCCCGGGTGTAGCACAGATCGTAGGGCCTCCACCTCGAGCAGCCCAAGGTAGGCGAGCCCAAGAGCATCGGCAACGTGCTCCCGATTCGTCTTGGCAAGCACGTCGATCGCTTCCCCCGCCCCGACCACGCTCGAGCGCACCTGCTTCTCAACATCCTTCTTCGAGGCGCTCAACTTGCCGGCGATCCGGCGCTTCAAGTCCTGGGGGACAAACGGAAAGGTCACCACGCGGGACTCCAACGCCACGGACACGATGATCCCCTCAGCTCTAGCCACTTTCCAAGCGTTGCCCCCCTGGCCGCTGTAGGCCGAATAGACCTCATACGCGATTGCCATGGGGTTGTGCTGGGCGACGATGCCGGCGATGGCTTGGTAGATCTCCGTCATTCTCCGGAGATCGTCATCGCTGACCCGGAAATCCCGGACCCGCTTACCCGTCCCCTTCTTCGTCACCAGGAGCTTCGTTTCCAGGCACACTACCCGGCTCTCCGTCCTCATCTTCGACGTTTCCTTCCGGATCACCCCGATCCCCAGCTTCGCGAAGCCTGGATCGATCCCCACTACTGTTATCTGATTGGGTAAGTAGCTGGGCGATTTTCTCTTGGTCGCTCCTCCGCGCTTCACCATAGTCGTCTACCTCTTTGAACACCTGGGCCGCCTCGCTCGAGCTAAGCTTGGTCGACTTCAAGAACTTCACGTTGTGGGTGATCACGATCACCGGCCGCTTGAGATCCCCAATCAACCCGGACCGCATCTCCTGGACGAACGCACGGCTCGCGTAGAGCGGGACCGACACGATCACGTACCCGTCGAGGCTCCCCTCGATGTGCCCCCAGTCAGGATTGCTGAGCTCTTCTCGCGATTCCTCGTCGAATAGGGGCTCGAGCCGGTAAACCTCCGTCCCCCGCCGCTCCTTTCGACTTCGGCGGTTCTCCAGCGGGATCACGGCCGCGGTTGGACCCTTCAGTTTCTTTTTCTTCGCCATAGGCTCCCTCAATGATTTTGCTGCTCCCGCACCTCATCTCGACGATCGTCTGATCCTCGAATTGGCCCTGGAAATCAGCGTTGTGGTGGATCACGAAAATGGAGCTCTTCTCGGCCTTGAGCTCGTGGAGCATTTGGCCCACGAGCTCGGCTCCCTTGGCATCGACGTGGTTGAAAATCTCATCGAGAGCGAGGAGATCCCACTTCTTTGTAGCGCGCCGAGCGAGCAGCTGGCTGAGGCCGATGTCGATGCCCCGGCCCACCCGCTCCTTTTGGCCAAAGCTCAGGCTTTTGAAATTCCTCTCGATGATCTTACCGTCGCTACGCCAGCGGAAAATCCGGATCGAAGGCGCGTTCTTCTTCCGCTTCCCCTTGTCGACGCTCTTTTGGCTCGCGAACCGGACCCAGGTCGTCCCGCCGGTGAGAAGCCGGACCCAGTAATTGCAGGACTCATCGAGCTCCTCGAGCTTCGAGTCCAAGATGTAGCTCTTGAGCCCGTCGTGCCCGAGAGCCACTACCCAGAAAATCGCGATCTCGAGCGCCTTGACGCCCCGCCGCTCAAAATCCTCGAGCTGAGCAAACCGGGTCTGATACTGCAACACCTTCCGGTCGCGGACCTTCTCCTGCTCGGCTACCGGGTTTTGCTGCGCGTGGATGCCTTCGATCTGCTTTTCTACGACCAAAATCGATGCCTGGTGCCCCGCCGCCTCCCGCTCGGCCTTCTGCATGTGCTCAAGCCCGACCCTCGCCTGGGCAATGTTCTCGGCCGCCGCCCTCGAAAGCGCGTAGATCTCATCCCCTATCTTCCGGAGGGCGAGCCGGCGGCGCTCGAGCTCCGGACCCCACCGCTCGAGCTCCCTCTGGCTCCCCACGAGCAGACTGTCCCTTTCGGCGACGTAGGAGCTGAGCTTCTGAACCTCAGCTTGGAGGTGCGCCGCGGTGACGATCTGGCCGCATTGCGAGCAAGTCCCGGCGCCCCGGGTCTGCATGGCGCTGATCTCTTGAGCCGCCGTCGCACGGCACGATTTCAAATTTCGGATGTTGGCGCTCTCGGACGCAATCGCCCCCTCAGCCTCTTGGATCTTTGCTGTCGTCGAGGGTGGGGCCTGGATGGGCGGACTGGCCTCAAACTCCGCCAGCTGCGCCTGAGCGGCCGCTAGCCCCTCAGCCGTCCCCCCGGCCTCCGCTAGGGCCGCCTGGGCTCCCTGGAGGCGTCCCTGGGCCTCCTGGAGCTGGGTTTTTCGGGTGTTCTCCCACGCCGCCGCCTGGACGGTGTAGTCGATGGCCTGGAGCCCACGGATCTCTCCCTCGAGGCCCGTCTTCTCGGTGACCACCCGGTCGAGGCTGGTCTTGACCTCATCCCGGCGGCTCTTCGCCGGCGCCAGAAGCGCATCGACTTCGAAGAGCTCGGGGATGATCTTGGTCAGGATCTCCATCCGGCCGGCATCGGTCCGGTCCGCATACCTGACGAGGTTCCCCTGGGCGTGAAGCACGGTGGAGTGGAAGACATCCCGATCGAGACCGAGCCACCGCTCGATGACCTTTTGGGTCTCTTTGGGATCGAGCTCCTGATCTCTATCGTCCCGCGGCGCCTGGCCGTCGAGGATGAACGAGAGAGACGTCGGACGGCCCCGCCGGATCACCCCCTCGGTGCCGTCGTCATCACGAAGCAGGCACTCCACCCAGCACTCCTTCGCGTCGTCGTGGATCAGACTGTCGACCGCATCCCCCGTGGGCACCACCCCGAACAGGCACCAGTCGAGGGCGATGAATAGACCGCTCTTCCCCGACCCGTTGCTGTTGGCGGCCGGGTCCTCCGGCGTCCGGCCCATCACGCAAACGAGCCCCCGGTTGTCGATGTAGAAGACGTGATCGCCCAGGTAGGACCAGAAATTATGGAGTCTCAGCTCGATGGCCTTCATGGCTGCTTCCCTTTCTCGGCCAGCTCGTAGCGACTCGTGTGGAATTTCCACTCTCCCATAGCTGTGGGGGGAAGGCACTGTGAGCCCGCAGGTCGGCCGCAATATGGGCACCTCACGTCAATCACTTTAACCTCAGCCAACGCATCTTTTTCGTATTCGACCAAGCATTCTTGCGCATCCATCAGGGCGCCAAAAACCTCGAGTAGAGCTTCCATCTTATAGAATGCTCGATCCTCGGAAGTGATAAATTTGAGCGCGCCTTGAACATAGAATAGGTGCGACTTCGCATGATCTAAGTTATCCTGCGTCACCATCTCAACCTCTCTCTCCCGCTAGGACGTCGTACGCGCCCATCAGCTCTTCGGCGTCGAGCTCTCCCCGGTGGAGGTCCACGTACCCCAGCGCGAAGTCGCGGAGACCCGCACCGTCCGAAACCTCGATCCTCGCCTCGCTCTTCGGCTCCTCCGGCTCGATCACGTACCGGGCCCCCGTGGCGTCGAGCGCTTTGATCAGCGCCTCCTGATCCGCCCCAGGCGCCGCGGTCACCCGGACGTCATCACCAGGCTGGATAGCCTCCAGATCGAGATCACTGGCCGACTCCACGCGGGCCTTGTGGAATCTGGGGCCCCAATCCTTATCGATCCATTCGATTTGCTTCCCATCCCAAAGGGCGAACCCTTTCGGCTGGCCCGCCTCGTGGGCCGTCACCTGGCGCGGGCTTCCCACGTAGATCACCGACCCAAGGATCTGACGCTTGTGGTAGTGGCCCATCAGAATTCGGTCGAATCCCTGAAAGAACGTCAGCGGGAGACCATCGGTGTCTTTGCGCCTATCGTTCTGGAACGCGCCTTGAGCTCCGTGGTGGGAGAACAGGACCCGCTTCCCCTGGGGATTCGCCCCGACCTTTCGAAAGAGCGATATCGCCTCCGCGAGGTCCTCCCGGCGTTTCCGGTACGGGATCCAGACCCCATCGGCATCCGCCACCGGCTCGTTGTAAACCCGCACGCCCGGGATCTCCCCAAGCACCTCGAGGGCGTTGCGGCCGGCGATGTCGATCTGATCGTGATTGCCCGGTAGGTACCGGGAATCGAGACCGTCCTTGCTCCACTGAAAGAGCTCGTCCCGAACAGCATTCAGAAGCTTGACCACGAGGCGGTATCGGAGATCCCAGAAGTCCCCGAGGAACGCGATCTGGGTGATCCCGCGAGCCACCGCCTCCTGGCGGATCCCCGGTAGGATTTCCCCGAGGCAGACCTCGGCGCTGTCTTCGTTCAAATGGAGATCCGCAAACAATAGCATCATGACGGTTTGTCCCCTTTCGGAAGCGCTAACGCGCCCAACAGCTCATCTCGTAGCTTTTTTGCCCCAACCGGCTCCACCCTAACGTCGGGCCGCAACCCCCGCACCCACTCCGTGAACCATCGAACCCCCTCCTCTTTGGTTTCGACCTCTTTGGTCTCAGCCACGTATGCCCCAAGAGCCGTAAACACGGATGCCTCGGCGAGATCGAGATCCTCAACTAAAAAACACGCCCCCGACCCCATGCGCCAAATCTCAACCTTCACGGTCGCCACCGCCCCTTCTTTTTCGGGGCATCCTTGCCGAAATTCCCCGGAACCGTCTCTCCGCTCGAGAGAATAGCCCCGCACTGGTAGCTGGGCTTCCCAACCGTAATTCGGGCAACTTGCCGGCGCTCGAGAGGGCCGGCGCAACTAGACGCCTCCTTCTCAAAGCAATGAGTCCGCAAAACGTCCCGCTCTTGTAACGAACAGATCACCTCGACCTCTTCACCACAATCGACGCAATCAAAAACGAAAATGGGCATTACGTCACCTGAATCTCCCCACGCTTCACCTTCTGATAAACACTAACGAGCCTGCCGAAGAGATCGTGACCCCCTCCCTCCGATTCCTGGTCTTTTGCTATGAGTCGCTGAAGGCCACCCCATCCTTGCCACTTCAAAACCTCACCATCGAGATTGATCGCGCTCCAGCCCCCGTTCACCGCGATAACTTTCGCGGCCTTGAGCTCCTCGAAAATAGTCCAAAGGTTATCAACCCCCACCCCGTGGAGCATCCCAAGCCTGGCAATCTGGCCAGTTCGGCCCTCGATCTTATCCTTCGTGATCTCAGCCCTAACCTCACGGCCCACCACAACCCCGTCCGATCTTTTGATCCAGTTCCCACACGAAAAGAGATCCAGTTTGAGGCTGCTTGCCGCCTCAAGCGCGTCCCCGCCGTAGGCCACCTTCCTCGATTTCCCACCACCCCAAGAACTGTACTTGTGATTGATGACCACGAGAGCGATGTTCGTATGAGCGAGCTCTCGGCACACGTCCCGACGAAACAACTGCATCAGTTTCGCGGCCGCCCCCGGGGTCCTCTTCTTATCCTCTTTTTTGGGCATGAGCTTAGCGTTCTCACCCATCACCGGGGGACCCCCGAGGGAATCGAGACCGATCACCACCTTCCGGTTTGGATCGTGATCACGCCACCACACGATAGACTCGAGGATCTTCAACAGAACCGCCTCGAGCCACAGCTTGTCGCGATCGAATTGGAGATACGAAAGACGCTTGGGATCGACCCCGAGCTTCAGAATCGTGTAGTCGACCGCCATCGCCACTTCAGTATCGGCCACCACACCCCATCCGTCTTCTTTCTGGACCTGGGCGAAGATCATGTTGAGGATCGTCGTCTTCCCGATGTGATATTGGCCGAAGATTTCCGTGATCCGGCCGAACGGGATGCCCCCGATCGTAGCCTCATCGAGGGCGACGCTCCCCGTCGTGAGCTTGCCCAACAAGTGGGCGAGACAATCGGGATTCGAGAGCGCCAGCGCCTCGACGAACCCCTTCTCGCTGATATCTTTATTGAAGGCGACGCCGCTTTCTAGCGCTGTGCGCGTTGTCGCGCGCTTGCGCTTCGGCGCCGCCTTCTTGGGCTTCTTGACTGCGGCGGCCTTCTTCTTGGTGGCCTTCTTCTTGGCCTTCTTCTTTTTCGCTGCGACCGCCATCTGAGACTATTTCCCCGCCGCCTGCTTCTGGAGCGCAGCCAACGCAGGATCATTCACCGGAGCCGCCGTTTCTCCCGAGGCCGGTAGGCACTGCCGCTTGATCCAATCCGGGCACTCCTGGCACGACCGATCGGTCTCATTGTGCATCCCGAAACACCGCTCCCGTCCTCCGGAGAGCTGGGTTCCGGCGGGTAGCGGTACCTGCAAGGGCCTGGGGGAGTCCGCGAAATTCTCCGCCTGAGGGGCAGGGACTCCGGGGCCCGCCTGTCCGGCCTGGGCATCGGCTGCGGAGGGCTGGGGAACTCCAGCCATCGGCATGGGCTGGCCTTCCGCCATACCCACGTTCCCCGGCTGAGCCTCGTATCCGGACGCCGGCTGTGGCGTCACCGGCGGGGGAGACACCCCGGCGGGCGGCCCAGCCGGGGGGGCGCCCGAGCTCACCGCCGGGGGGGCCAGCGGAGGAGGTCCTCCGGCAGCCATCGGGGGGCCAGCGGGGGGAGGACCCCCGACAACCGGCGGCAACGCGCCTTCCGGGAACGGCTGCGTCGGAGGCTGTTGCATCGGAGGCTGTTGCGCCGGTGGCTGTTGCGCCGGGGGCTGGTAGGTCGGCTGCGGCGCCATCCCCGCGGGTAACGGGGGTTGGGGGGTCGGCACGGGACTCGGGCCACCAAACCCGTCCTGTGGGAACCCCACCTGGGCGGGGGGCATCTGGGGCTGCGAATAGGGGTTCGGGGGCGTCTGTCCACCCGGGTAGTGCGCGGGGACCTGCGTGGCGCCGCTCATGATCCCCCCGAGGCCCATATCGTTGAGCGCCATCTCGGCCTCTTGATCGGTGGGCAGCGCGATCAACTGCTCGAGATCCGTCAGCCTGGACGCCGCACCCCAAAACTCCTGGGGAAGAGGTTGGCGACCACCCATACTCACCATGGCGTCCCAATCGACGTTCATGACCTCGGTACCTGTCTTCTTCTTGATCAGCTGGATCGGCCAGCCGTTCTGGTAGTCACAGACCGACATCGCTCCGCCGGCGCCGTTGAATATCTGGATGAATTTGTCGTGGACCCCCTTGACCGCCTCGAGCTTCAACGCGGAGAACCCCCCGTCCTCAGCCCGATGAGCTTCGAGGTTCTCTAGCCAACAAATGTTGTAAAGGAATTTCCAGCGCACCCGTCCGCCATCCCGGAGTTTTTTCTGCATATTGGCGTCCGCATGCTCCATGAGCTGGGCGATCCGATTGCAGATCTTGCACGCATCCTTACCGACCACGCACCCACAAACCACGCTCGTCCCCTTCGGAAACGCGTAGCTCTTCCAGAAGTGGGTCGGGCGAGGGACGTAGAGCTTCTTGCCCGGCGCCCACGGCCCGCAAACATGGATCATCGCCGTCTGATCGAAACCATTTGGAACCGACTTATCCCACTTCGGGGCCCCATTCGGACCGGGCATCTCGAACCACCCGCTCAGGCCACCCGTGGGCATTTGAGCCTGCTGATCCTTGTAGTCCGCCATCATCTGGTCGTGATCGATGTGGTGGAGCGCCGGCGGAGCCGCCAACTGCGGCGGGGCCTGCGGCTGAGGCTGCTGGGCTGGGTAGCCTGGTTGCGCCTGTTGCTGGGGCTGTTGTTGGGGGTATCCCGGCTGGACCTGTTGCTGAACCTGTTGTTGCGGCTGTTGCTGGGGATAGCCCGGTTGCTGCTGGGGCACCGGTTGGGGCTGTTGCTGAGGCTGAGCCTGTTGCTGGGGATAGCCCGGTTGGGGCTGTTGCTGAGGCTGGGCCTGTTGCTGGGGATAGCCCGGTTGCTGCTGCGGCACCGGTTGGGCCTGTTGCTGGGGATAGCCCGGTTGCTGCTGATTCGAATTCATCGATCTCTCTCCTCTGCTAGCTATAACGTTCTAGAACACGAAACGCGGAATCAAACTGCAAGTTCTGCCGACCCGTCTTGGATCGACCGCCTCACCGCTGTCCGCGCAATTTCTTTTTTCGCCTGGAACGCCTCCGCGACCGCCTTGGTCGCCGTGAGCGCCTCTTTTGCTCGATCGATCCGGTCGTAGTGCTCGCCGTATTCCGGCAACGTCCGGAAAGCAGCATCCACCTGGGCGACCGTCCGCTTTTTCAGTTTGACCTCCCCCTTCGCATCCGTGGTCTCGATGGGATCGTCGAATAGCTGGAGCCGCTCGGTCTCCCGCCAGACCCGATAGGACCGCTCCTCCCAGGAGACGACCCGCTCGCAGAGCGCCACCATCCTCCCCCAGAACGCCACCTGCGCCGATAGGCTCGTGATCTGGACGTTGAGGTCCTCCTCCCGAAGAGCCACCGTGTTGGTGATCTCTTTTCCGGTGACCTCGTACCACGGGATCGGCCTGAGCCTACCGTCGGCCCCGGCTTCGAACCTGTGGATGTTCCACGAGGGCATGTTGCCGAGCACCTGAAGCAAATGATCTAGTCTGTCGCTGTAGTGAGCCACGGGGACCTCCTATGCTGCTTTGCGCCAATCGTAGCTGGACTTATCCGGCCACGAGGTTGAAGTCATCTCGATGTCGACCACGATTGGGATCGGGTCGAACTCCGGGTAATTCTCCATCTCTTCCACGACCAGCTCAGCGACTTCCGCCTCATATCCGGTATCGACGTCGAGCTGGATTTCATCGTGTATTGTGTTGACCAGGTCGGCCGGAAGTCCTTCCGCTTTGAGCCGCTCGTGGATCCGGACCATCGACTCCTTCGTGAGCCACGCCGCGGTTCCCTGAATCTCCGTGGACATCTGCTGACGCTCAGCCCGGCGGTATTCCCGCTTAACGTGGCTTGCGAGCTTGGGAAGCCGACGCATTTGGCCGAAGATATTCGTGGTCGAGCATCCCGGGCGCTGGCGTGCCTGGGCTGCCAGATTCTCGCGGAACGGGATGATCGTCGCGTACCGCTCGAAGAACGCGTTGTAGAAGAGAACCGCGTCCTCCATCGAAATTTTAGCCTGACGCTGCAGCCCGATGACCGTCATCCCGTACGCGATCCCGAAGGCGATTATTTTGGCGAGCCGACGCGGGATGTCCCGGCCACACAGAGCTTTGATTTCCACCTGCGTCCTCGCGTGGATATCTTCCCCGCTCAGGAACACCTCACGCATGATTGGATCGCCGGTGCGGAAGGCGATCACTCGCAGCTCAGCCTGAGAATAGTCGCAGCAGAGTCGTCGTCGCCCCGTTGGAACGATAAACGCCCGACGCACCGACCACGGGTCCACACCCCCGTCCTCGATCTTCTTGCCCGTAGCCTCGAGGGCGCGTTCATCGGAGTCGCTCGTAATGTTCTGGAGGTTCGGATCCCTGCAAGCGAGCCGACCTGTGACGGTTCCAACCTGCTTGAAGTTCGCATGGATGACGTTGTTCGCATCCATTTTGTTGAGGATCGACTCGGTATCGGACGCAATCTTGTCCGCCTCGTTGAACCGCCGAATCAGCCGGAGCACGGGGATCCGGTCCTCGAAATACTCAAGCATTTCGTCGTCGACCGACGGCTGCTTGTTTTTGGTTCGCCGAATAACTGGCTGGCGGTAAACTCCGTAGATCAGGGCTTGGAGCTCTTGGTCCGACCCCGCGTTGAATCTCGGACCGAGCTCGGCCGCAATCTTCTCGCGGTATTGATTCCTTGCTCGCCCGACCCGATCCCGAAGACCCTCAAGGTACTCGACATCGACCAGGAGGCCCGTCTCCTCCATGTCGACGATCGGCTCGATGAGCCGCATCTCGATGTCGCAGACCCGCTCGAATCGGCGGGAAAGCCCACCGTTTTCGTAAAACGAATAGAGGCCCGCCGCGTGCTCGGTATCGAAACAGGCATACGTCCCCAGGAGGTTGATCGGGGCGTAGGAGTACCCGGTCTGGTCGACAAACTTGGCCTTGGAGAGGTTCCGCTTCGCCGCCTCGAGCTCCAGCTCGTGCTGGAGGTATCGATCCCAATAGTGCGGATCCTTAACCCCACAAAACCGCGCTACCCGGGCCTCGAGCTCCAGCCTGAAATTCTCGTCGTAGAGGTTAGACGCGACCATCGTGCAATAGCGGCGGCCCCCAAGACGAGCCCCGTCCGCCCGCGCGAAGTGCTCATCGAATTTGATGTTGTGCCCGACCTTGAGGGCGCCCGAGGCGAGCACGTTGCGGATGATCGAAAGGACCACCGCTTCCTCGAGCTGGGCCTCCCCGGTTCGATGCCGAAACGGGAGGTAGTAATTCCAGAGGCGGCCCTCGTCATCCCATGCGGCGAACGCCGCCCCGATGATCCGGGAGCTCCGGTACCAGTCCAGCCCCGACGTCTCAAAATCAAAGACCACCACCCGCCTGGTAAGGAGCCACCGCTCCACCGCGGCCGCGGTCTCCGGATCCCGGACGATGATTTTGTTGGGAGCGCCGGCGGGATAGTACTCCGGCGCTTGGAACGTCGGCGCCGGCGCGGAGGTCACCCCGTGGGGAGCGCCACCGGCGAGCAACTTGAGGTGGCCGTGGCTCACTAGCCCGCGGCTATGACGTCAAATCCGACCCGAGTGAGAGCCTCGGTCAGCGTGAATCCTCGCTCGAGCAAAACTTGCAGGCGCCCAACCTGAGCGGCCGCAATTTTGGGGTACTCGACGATCCCCTGGGTGCTCTCCGACTCTTCTGGCGGCCCTGAATCTGGGGGAGTCGTCTCGAGGGGAGGCTCTTCTGCCGTTGATGCGGCCGAAGGTCCCGGATCCGCAGTCGTCGCGTCCGTAGAAACGGCCCCGGCCTCCTGGTGCCCAACGCCCGTGCACACCGGGCACGGCTCGTCATTCTTCTCGCCCTCCCCACCGCACGCCTGACAAACAGGCCCGCCCCCTTCATCGTCGAGGACCTCCGGCTGGTTCGAAAGGGGAGGATCCTTCTTCTCCCCAGGCGGGGGCCTCTTCTTGCCCGCCTTCTTTCCCGCCCTCTTTTTCCTGACCTTCTTATTCGCGGGCTTCGTGGGGGGGACTACCTCGAGCATGGCGTCGATGCTCCCCTCCGCCGAACCCCCCAGCGCGAGGAGCACCGCCTGGGTAGACGTCTCGAGCTTCTTCGCGAGATCCTCGAGGGCGATGTCCTTGCCGGCCTCTTTACGGACGCGAGCGATTGTCCTGGGGAAGATGGTGAAGCATTCGGTTCGGGCCGGGCAGGCTTGGCAGATCTCCTCGGTCGGTACGTCCCACGCGAGCCCAAAGCAATCTGGGAGCTCGGTAAACGTCACGAGATCGACACCAAGCGATCGGGCGTCCACTTTCACGCTGTCGGGAATGTTGTCGTGCACAATATCTCCTGTTCGGGGGTCTCGGTTCTATAACGACGGAGCCGGGCTTGCGCGCGAGATCTATTCCAGCAACCGAATGGCTATTTGCCTCGACCTCCGGACATCATAGATCGACCGTCCGACACCCTCCGCCGCCTCCCCGACGCCCCGAAGGCCCCCGATCCCCACCGCCGAAAGAAGATCCCAGCGCCACGGTTCGAGGTTATCGCGGAGCAATTCGAGAGAGCCGCGAGCCTCGGTTGAGGCCCCGAGATCCACGGCCGATAAGGCAGAATCAACGATCGAGGTGTTACTGATTACCCTCCCCCCGATACGCCGTCTGTGTCGCATCAGGTCATAGAACCGATTCGTGCACGCGCGCTCCACATAGCTGCGCTCCCATGGCCTCTCCGGGCCATGCCGATCGATGCACGCCCTCCGGGCTGCCCAAGCGGTCTCGAGGAGCTCTGAGAAATAATCGGACTGATCGAGCCCGACGGAGTCGACGACGTCCCCCTCAGGGGCCGCCGAATAGGCAAGAATACGTATGTGTTTTAGGTACTTATCCAAATCACCCATGTTTCATCCCTTTCCACCCACTATTTACCGGCAATCTGCCGGCAAAAGCAACCTAAATTCGATCGTTTGACCCACTCCGGGAAACCATTTCGATCGTTTTGATCACGATCTCCCGTAGGCCCGCAGCAAGGCGTCCTCCACGAGGTGGCTGAGCGCATCGATGAGGTCCTTGCGTTGCCCCGCTGGCTCGTACATCGGCTGGAGCTGGGCGACCAGCATGGCCGACGCTACCGCCACGAAACTCGACCGCCCCATACCCACGGCGTCCGCTAGATCGTCGATTTGGCAAACAAGTCCCTCGGGCAAACGAATCTCTACGCGTTTCCTGTCCTCAGGCACGGTACCCTCACAATCTCGCGATCATTCGGGCCTCGTCCGCCGGCACCGACCGCTCTCGATATTGCTGCAAATCCCCCCTCGAATAATCGCCAGGATCACCGTGGGGCAAAAACACGATCCTCGTGTCGAAATAGGACGCTAGAACCCTCGAGGCCCCGATCGCCGGCTCCCAAGCATCCGAATCCCACATCAAATCGACCGCCCGGACCCCCGCCACGAGAAGCTTCCTGATCTGCACAAAGCTGATCGCTTTCCCAAACGTGCACACCGTGTCCGGACCCGACCTCACGAGATCCGTCGGCCCCTCGACGATGGCCACCCGAGGATACCGACACGCGAAATCGAGGTTCATCAGGACCTCGCTGCTCACCGCCGACCCCTCTGTCCTCGCTGGATTCAACGACTTGATGTAGCGGCCTGGAGTACTGGCCTCCGGCCACATCGCCCGGCCTTGGAAGTAGACGAGCTTCCCGCTCTCGACGACTGGAAAAATCATCCGGCCAGCGTATCGGCCGGAGCCACACCACCCCAGCCCAAAGACCCGCACGTCCTCGAGGGTGATTTGACGCTCCGCCATGAACGGCAGAACCTCGGTGATTGGTTGCCATCCTTCCGGAGGGCCAATCGAGCGGGCCTCAAACCCCGACACCATCGGGCGGTTCCACGATTCCTTCAGGGGCTCATCCGAAACCTCTCGCACCGTGATCACCGGAGGCCTGGCCCAATCGAGGATCAACTGCGCAGCCTCACGGCGCTCGATGTCCTCGAGCACCGTCACCAGGTCTACGAGCCCACCACGTCCTCGAATCGTCCACGCCGGGGCGTTCGCTGTAGCGGTCTGGCAGTGCCAGCAATGCCACACGCGGCGCCGCTCGTTGACCACGAGCTTATCTCGCCGGCACCGAGGGCACTCGAGGGTCCACTCCCCGGACCGCTCCGTCGCCCCCTTCCCCGCGAGATACCGGGCCACGTCGAATAGGCGGATCGCCTGGATGAGGTCCATCTCGATCATATTGGCGCCGTCTGCTGGCGAGGTTTGTACCCAAGCGCCGGCGTCGTCCCGACCGTTGGGGCATCGACCGACACGAGTCCATCCTCGTGTCGGATCTGCATCTTCGCTAGATCAGCTCGGACCGTCCCCACCACGTCAGCCGCGTTGTCGCGGTACATCTCCGCGTACAACCGCATGATCCGCTGGCCCTTCTCCGCCCGCGTCTGGTTGATGCTCCCGACAAAATCGGCGATTTTGACCTTGTCCCAGCAATCGGAAATGCTCCGAGCCATCAACAAGTGGGCCTTGTCCTCCGCCCCCTCCTTCGGCCGCTGGGCTTGGCTTGCCGTCCACAACGCATAGCCCCGTTTCGCTAGCGTCTTGAGGTCCTGGAACGCCGCCTTCTGCTTGGCGTGCTCGCTTCGGTAGTGCTTCTCCCTCCCACCCAGGAGATCCCCGTAATCGACGATGATCAGCTCCGGCGTCCAACCGTGCACCTTCTTGAGCTCTTTGAGCGCCCGGTCGATATCTAGGATCGTGTAGTCCCAGCCATCGGTGAACCCCCGGACAACCAGCCGGCCACGCAATAGCGCGTACGTCCGCCGGACCCGCTCGTACTTCTCCAGATCGCCGAGGCCTCGCTTCACCCGGTTGTAGAGCTCGTCCAGGAAGCACGAATCATATCTCGTCTCGACCTTCTGCTTTGTGTCCTCGAAAACGAAGTGGGCCGTGTGCCGCATCGCCACTGACGTCGCGGCTTTGCCGAGGTTGACCAACAGCGCCGTTTTTCCTATCTTTGCGTAAGCGACCCAGATACCAAAATCCCCGATACTGAGGCCCCCATCGAGCACCTTGTCGAGCCAGGGGAACCCTGACGGGATCGCGTCCTGGTCGTAGTCGTGGAGCGTCCTCCGGATCTCTCGTTTAGAAAAATCCTCGAAGAAGAAGCTCTGATCGCGAACCTCCCAGACCGCCCGCTGGAGCTCCTCGAGGCGAACCATCATCAGGTCGTAGGCCTCCGGAGCTTTCCCGTCGTTGTAGAGCCCACGGCACTCGTGGAAAGCCCGCGTGAACACGTTGCGCCGCACGAAGTCGATCACCTCTTCTTTGAGCCACGCCTCGTCCCGCACACCCTCCTCGCGGACCTGGAGGAGCGTCATCTCGTACGCCGCCCACTCCTCCGGGGGGACAGCCCCCCTGGCTTCGTGGAGCAGCACACCCAAGGATGGGAAAGCCCCAAACTTCTCGGCGTGATCCCGGCAATACCGCCAAGCCCACGATAGCGCCGGATCCTCGAAGTAGTGGGGCTCTATGTGGCCCGCGAGGACCTCGGACGACGCCGAGTCCTCAACCAAGAGCCGCAACAACTGCCGCTGAAATTCGGCCCCGAAAGGGAACCGCAGATCCTCCGTGAGTTGATCACCCACGACACGCGACCACAGCCTGAGCCTGAGCGGCTGTGATTTCGCCCCGGCGCAGCGCCAGGATGTCGAAAGGGATCTTCGCCTGGAGTCGGAGAGCGCACGCCTCCCGAGCCAAGCACGTCACACAGACGTTGCTCCTCGGGTGGAACCCCAGGGATCGCTCGTCCCCCATACAACCGGGCGTGTCCCCATCCAGGAGATAGAGGCGCTTGAGCGCCTCCGTCGTCGAGCTCAGGTCTCGATTCGGATCGTAGTTGCCGCCGGCGGCCACCACCCGGACCTGATTCTTCATCCGGCACCGATCCCGGTAAAGGGGGACGTCGCCGAGCTCGTGGTACCGGGCGATCTGCTTTTTCAGCGTCCGCTTCGAGGGGATCAGCTGATCAAACCGTGGGGCGAACCGCATCCACGTCCGCCTGAACAGGCTGTAGAGCCACAGCTCCGCGTCGAGCCCGTTCTGCTCGCACCAGGACGCCATCTCCTCGAGTGCCTGGAGTCTGCCCTTCGTGGGCGACAGGCTTTTGACCGGGATCCCCTTGTCCCGCATCAGCGTCGTCTGTGTCGTGTGGAATCGGTAGAAGTCGTAGTCGTTCAGAAGCTCTTGTCCCCGCATGTCATCCCTTTCCGGATTCGGTCTCGTCCCCAGACCCGTTATCACCCAAGCGTCAGGATTCGTCCACCGGGACTGGCCGAGTGGGCCAAACCAAACCCGACGCCCCAGGAACAATCTGGTTGACCACCTTCCGCATCTCAGCGCCCGTGAGGCCCTCGTCCTTCATCTTCGGGACCTCGATCTTCTCCCCGATGACCTTCTCCCCGTCGGACCTCTCCCCGTCGACCTCG
>SDBV01000826.1_pt1 | contig 44923 bp, 48 predicted proteins | sample 2277081 | NCBI WGS metagenome assembly SDBV01 (sample SAMN10402039, study PRJNA504765) | marine sediment metagenome | isolation source: marine sediment core GS10_PC15, 223 cmbsf | place: Arctic Ocean: Southern Knipovich Ridge | collected 2010
TGCTTGCCCAAAGAAGTACCCAAGAAAGGGCAGTTCTACTTTTCCTTAAGATCGCGAGCCGGATGCGCGCTCTTATTATGGGAAAACATCAGGCATCATGAACCCGCTATCCGTCTACCCCTGCTCTATGTTGCTTGCTTTAGCGTTCACGCGGGGGCGCGCAAAACTGCAAGGATTGAGGCACCGGCTCCGATGCCCAGTCAAAGTAGAACGGGGGAAGCTCAATGTTAAAAATCATTTATTAATTGGAGTTCTTTGCCTCTGCCTGCTCGTCTGCAATTCTTTAATACTGGGTTTAAGGTCAACTGCATTTATCTTAAAATGAATCTTGCCCTCCGTCGTAAATTCCCTGACCTTCATAAGGGCATAAGGGCGAAACAGGGGAAGCGCAAGGAATAGAGTCATTATTATTAGTGGGAATCCTTTACGGTATTTATCTTTGAGAAGGATCGAGGCTGACGGCCTCCAGTTTAGAGGGGCCCGTGGCCCCTTGAGGCTGATGGCTTCTAGTTTAGAGGGGCCCGTGGCCCCTTGAGGCTGACGGTTTCCAGTTTAGAGGTGCCTGTGGCACCGCTATTGCTCTTTGTCCTGCCCTGGGTGCATGTCCCTGAGTTCCCCTTCCATCTGGTTCTTGCAATCGGGGCATATGCCGTGGGTGAACTCGGCGTTGGAGTGCTCTTCAACGTATATCTCCACCTGCTTCCAGTAGCCCTTGTCATCGCGGATCTTCTTGCACCAGGCACAGATAGGGAGCATGCCGTGGAGGGTCTGGATCTTGCGCAGGGCATCCTGAAGCTCGCAGATGACCGCCTCGCGCTGGTCTTCGGCAAGTTTTCTGCGTGTGATGTCCAGCATGAATCCCCTCAGGGAGTCCACCCCGGAGGCGGAATGCGTGAATGTGCCGGTGTCCCTGAGCCATACCACCTCGCCGGTGCTTGCAGTGATGGGATACTCGATCTCCGCGCTCTCGTCGTAAGCGTAAGCGCGGAGGTAGAACTCCTTGACGCGATCAGAGTGCTCCACGGGGACCCGTGAGATGAAGGCTTTGAACTCTGTGAGCTCGCCAGGGGCAAACCCGAGCACTGTGCGGGCCTGTGGCCCCAGGTAGGTGAACCTTCGTGTCTTTGAGTCCATCTCCCAGGGTATGGCCACTGCGGACTCCAGCAGAGTGCGGAATTGCTCACGCGAGAGCTTGATCTCCTCTTCCATCTTGTGCTTGTACAGGGCCATCTCGATGGTCAGGTGCAGTTCGTTGTCCTCAAAGGGCTTGATGATGTAGCCAAAGGGCTCTGTGAGCTTTGCGCGGTCAAGGGCCTCGTCATCAGTACAGGCCGTGAGGTAGACCACCGGGATGTTGAATCTTTTTCGTATCTCCCCGGCGGCCTTGATGCCGTCCATCTCTCCCCTGAGGATTATGTCCATCAGGACCAGGTCGGGTGAGTGTCGCTCCACATGCTCAAGGGCCTCGGGCCCTGTTGCCGCAGTGCCGGTCACATGGTAGCCCAGCTGCGACAGGGTGGTCGTCAAGTCTTTTGCTATAAGGCTCTCGTCCTCAACAACCAAAATGCGTGCTGCGACCATCCGTATCATCCCCTTGGAGCAGGCAATGCCGTCTCCACGCTGTTAATTCGGTTGTTTTATTTTAACCGATTGTGCGGGCTGGCGAGAAGGTTTTTCAGATAACCGCGTGATGAGCACCCCTTTAAACGGCATATCCAGGGCGTATGCGGCAAAGGGGACCTTGACCACAATGCCCGAGGGCTTGCCCTGGCTGTTCTTGCGCCCGCTGGCGTGGATGAGGTAGACCTCCTCCGCCTCGCGCTTGACTATGCCTATGTGTCCGATGATCTCGCCAACCACGCGGCGGGAGGGCTTTTTGACAAAAAATACGATGTCCCCGCTTTGCATGCCCGGCAGGGCCAATAATACGGCATCGGCGGGTATGATGCTCACCAGCCCGTAGCCCCGACTTCCTGGGACCTCTGCGATTATGGAGGCAGGCACGAGGGCCGCCGTTATATCGCTTCCCCACTTGTTGCTACTGATCATGTCCATTGCGTACTGAAAGCGTTCGTCATAGTTGAGCACCGTGCCGTCCGGGGCAAGCTTCCCGCGGGTGAGGAACCTCTTGTCAAGGGCTGCCTGTACAGCGTCTGCGGGGGTCGTGGTGGCGGCCAGTTCCACTGAGCGGAATGTGAGGTACATACAATCCGCGCTCTTGTCCGCTACTATGGACTTTAAGGTGACATATGCGCCCAGAGGGTCAGGGTCGTAAGGGGTCCCGATGAACGCCTCGGCCCAGCCTGCTATGCGAGCACCCAGATCCATGGACGCCATTTCCTTCTGGCGCCCGGCTATCTGGTCCTCGGTGAGGAACGCATGAGCGGGTGCCACAAAGGCCACCAAAAGGGCAAAAACAAGATTGATCCGGATAAAAGATACCATGATCTTATTATAACTCAAGACAAGCCACGGGTACATATAGCGCGAACATTTGAAATACTTATTAATGCGTGATAATATAAGGCTCGCTGGTTGCTGATGCAGGCGGTTCGTTCATTCCATGATTCCGGGTAGGTATATGACTGAAGTGGTGCCCTTCAGGGGGATTGTTTACAACGGGGAAAAGGTTACGGGCGATGATGTTATCGCACCGCCCTATGACGTCATCACGCCTGAGATGCGGGACGCCTTCTACGCAAAAAGCCCTTATAACATCGTAAAAGTAGACGCCGGCCTCTCCATGCCGGGGGACACTGATTCTGAGAACAAATACACACGTGCCGCCTCACACCTTGAAAGGTGGCTCTCTGATGGAGTGCTTTTGAGGGACGAGGCCCCTGCATATTATGTCTGCGGCATCGAATATTCCTTTGCAGGAGAGAGTAGAACGCTCTTCGGGCTTTTCGGCTCCGTGCGCCTTGTGGAACTGGGCAAGGGAGTCTACCCGCACGAGGCGACCCACTCAAAACCCAAGAAGGACAGGCTCTCGCTGACTAAACACACAGGGGCCAACACAAGCCCCATCTACTCGCTCTACAGCGGGGCGAAAGCCGATGTTGGAGCGGTCCTGCGCAAATGCTCCGAGGGCTCCGCCGAGATGGAGTCCACGGACTCTGACGGCACGGTCCACCGTTTCTGGCCAGTGCGCGACACAGCGCATGTCCAGGCCATAAGGGACGCTCTGTCCGAGGTCGAGGTCTTTATCGCTGACGGACACCACAGGTATGAGACTGCGATCGAATACCAGAAGATCATGCGCGAGGCGGATGGGGACCCCCAAGAGCAGCGTCCCTATGATTTCGTCCTCATGTTCCTGGCTGGCATGGACGACCCCGGCCTTGCAATACTCCCCACGCACAGGCTTGTCACAGTGGACGCGGAGGGCATGAGGCAGAGGCTCGAAGAGTACTTCGAGATAAGGGAGCTATCAGAGGGAGTGGACGTGCTTGGGGCTATTGAGGGCAGGCCGCAGACCTTCGGCCTCTACGACGGTGAGGCCAACTATACGCTCAGCTGCAAGGGGAACTGCCCTGTTGAGGACATGGACGAGGCGCTTGGCAGGCTTGACGTTGTCCTGCTGCACAAGTTCATTTTCGGCAAACTGCTCGAACTTGGCGGCTGGAGCTACGAGATGGACATGGCCACTGCGCGCCGCATGGTGGAGGTGGGAGAGTACGACGCCGCCTTCTTCTTAAACCCCACCAGAGTGAGCGACGTGGAGAAGGTGGCTCTGAAGTCCCTGAGGATGCCGCCAAAATCCACATACTTCTATCCAAAGATCCAGACCGGATTTGTAATGAACGACCTGAAAACCTTTTAACGAACTGAAAACATTTTAAGGAGGAATAACATGGCTATAAAAGTCGCAATTAACGGTTTTGGCAGAATAGGGAGGAACTTCTTCCGAGCCTGCCTTGGCAACGAGGATATACAGATCGTGGCCGTAAACGACCTCACTGATGCAAAGACACTGGCACATCTGCTGAAGTACGACTCCGTGCACGGCATCTGCGAGGCGGATATCGGGTGCACCGACGACAAGTGCCTGACCATAGCCCAGGGCCAGGTCCAGGTCTTCTCGGAGCGCGACCCTTCAAACCTTCCCTGGAAGGCGCTGGGCGTGGACATCGTCATCGAGTCCACCGGTTTCTTCACCAGCCACGAGGGCGCAAGCAAGCACCTTGAGGCGGGCGCGGGCTGGGTGCTCGTCTCCGCACCTTCAAAGGACCCGGATATCATGGTCTGCATGGGCGTGAACGAAGAGAAGCTTGACCCCGCTAAGCACAAGATCATCTCAAACGCCTCCTGCACCACCAACTGCCTGGCCCCCATGGCCAAGGTCGTGCATGAGCACTTCGGCATACAGAAGGGCCTCATGACCACCATACACTCTTTCACCAACGACCAGCGTATACTGGACCTGCCGCACTCGGACCTGAGGCGCGCGCGCTCTGCTGTCATGAGCATGATACCCACCACCACCGGTGCGGCAAAGGCCGTGGGAAAGGTGCTCCCGGAATTAGAAGGCAAGCTCGACGGCATGTCCGTCAGGGTCCCCACACCCAACGTATCGGTGGTGGACCTGGTGGCGGTGCTGGACAAGGACACCACGGCGGAGGAAGTCAACGCGGTTCTCAAGGAGGCCTCCGAGGGCGCGTTAAAGGGCATCCTCGGCTACACTGATGAGCCTGTGGTCTCCATCGACTTCAACGGCGACCCCCGCTCCTCCGTAATTGATTCCCTGGTGACATCGGTCATCGGCGGCAATATGGTGAAGCTTCTTTCGTGGTACGATAATGAATGGGGGTACTCAAACAGGCTCAAAGACTTGGCCCTGTACCTTACAAGTAAGAGGTAAATAGCCATGGCTGAAGGAAACGTGGTCAACAAGCTGACCGTGGAGGACATGGACCTCAGGGGCAAGCGGGTCTTCATCCGTGTGGATTTCAATATCCCCATGGACGAGAACATGGTCATCACGGACGACAGGCGGATACGAGCGGCCCTGCCAACCATAAACTTCTGCATTGACGAAGGGGCGAGGATAATACTTGCCTCCCACCTGGGCCGTCCCAAGGGCAAGCCCGATCCTAAATTGAGCCTGGCCATGGTCGCAAAGCGTCTCCAGAGGCTCCTGAACAAGGAGGTCACCTTTGTGAGCGACTGCGTGGGGGCCGAGGCCAAGCAGGCCGTGGAGAAGATGCGTGCAGGCGACGTGATCGTGCTGGAAAACCTGCGCTTCCATGAGGGCGAGGAGAAGAACGACCCCAATTACGCAAAGAAGCTTGCAAGCCTTGCTGACTGCTACATCAACGACGCCTTCGGCGCCTCGCACAGGGCGCATGCCTCCATCTCGGGCATGCCCGCGCACCTGCCCTCGGGCGCGGGATTTCTCCTTAAAAAGGAGATAGACTACCTGCAGGGCATGGTCAGCAACCCGGTCAGGCCCTTTGTGGCCATCCTTGGCGGGGCCAAGGTCTCTGGCAAGATAGGCGTGCTTGAGAACCTGGCCGACAAGGTGGACAAGGTCATCGTTGGAGGAGGCATGGCATTTACCTTCATCAAGGCCCTTGGGCACGAAGTTGGCCTCAGCCTGGTGGAGCCGGACATGATCGACGTGGCAAAGAGGACCATGGAAACCCTGAGGAAGAACAACGTGAAGTTCTACCTCCCGGTTGACTGTGTCATAGCTCAGGGCACGGACCCCACGGACGAGACCAAGATCGTGACCACCCAGGAGATACACAAGGGATGGAAGGCGCTGGACATCGGCCCGGCCTCAAGCAGGCTTTTCACCGAGGTCCTCCAGAACGCCAAGACCGTCATGTGGAACGGGCCCATGGGCGTGTTCGAGATCGATGCCTTTAGCCGCGGCACATTCGCCATAGCGCGCGCCGTGGCCGACGCCTATGCGCTTACCATAGTTGGCGGCGGGGACACGGACCTTGCTGTGCACCGCGCAGGGGTCTCGGATTCCATAAGCTTCATATCCACCGGAGGCGGAGCCTCGCTCCAGTTATTAGAAGGTAAACCGCTTCCAGGACTCGAAGCACTAACAGACAAATAGAATAAACATAGCTAACTTCCAAGGGGGTTTGATATATTCAGACCCCCTTTTTTTGATGGCATGGATGGGAATTTTGGATATGTTCAGATTTCCTAGCGAGTATTCAGAATAATGCATTGAGAATACCTAAGTATACTTGAAATAGAAATATTTCTTATTAAGAATTGACATAATTTTAACTAAATGCCATACTCACATTATGCTTGAAAAGTTTTCTGTAAATAATTATAGAAACATAAAAATGGATGAAGTGTTATCGCTTGATGGCCTTAATATATTTATAGGGCCTAATGGAGCGGGCAAGTCGAATTTGTTTGAGGCTCTAAAGTTTGCTAGCGATTGTTTGCGAAATGGTTTACATAAAGCAATTCTGGATCGCAGGGGTATAACCTCTATTTTAAATAAAAGTAAGAATTTACCTTCAAGCATCTGTTTTAATTGGCAGTTTTCTCCGATTCCGATGTTTTCAAAAAATATTTCAATTGAGTATTTATTAGATTTGGACGTTCAGCGAGAGATGACATTTCAGATTAACAAAGAAGCTTTACAGGAAGTAAAACCAAGAAAATCAAATGAAAATGATCCTTGGAAATACTTAGAATTTAGATATGGCCACGGAGTTTTAAATCGATATGAAAATAATATGCCAACAGGATTTATACAAAAAGATACCGTTTCACCTAATGAATTGGTTTTGAAGGAGATCTCTTCTCGCGTTGATTATCCTGCACTTTTTGAGGTTCGATCCGAGGTTATGTCCTGGAGATTTTATAATGGTAATAATATGAGCATTAATACGATTCAGGATAACCCTGCAGATATCGATCCGCTTGAATTGTATTTGAGTTCAAATGGCGATAATCTTGCAATGGTTTTTTCTAACCTCATATCTAAAGATGAGGAAGGATTTGAGGCTAAACTTTACAGAGTGCTTCAAGCTCTTTTTGATGATTTCGGAAGTCTTAAATTTCCTTTTATCGATTCTAATCATCTAGAAATGCGGTGGAAAAACAAAAGTTCGAAGAAACCATTAACATTAAATGAACTCTCAGACGGAACTATTAGGATGCTTTGCTGGATTGCAATTTTAGCTCATCCTTCACCTCCCCCCCTACTATGCATTGATGAGCCTGAACTTGGTATTCATCCAGCTTGGATTCCAATATTAGGCGATTTGATTAAATCTGCTGCTGAAAAATCTCAAGTACTAATAGCAACCCATTCGCCGGATTTGCTTGATTGTTTTTCTGATGTCTCTGAAAATATCATAGTTATTGAGGCTGATGAAAAAGGGATGGCATTGTTTAATCGTTTAGATATTGATGAGCTTCAAGAATGGCTTAAAAAATATAAGTTAGGGGAACTCTTTAGAAATAGAGAAGCTGTAATTGGAGGATGGCCATATTAAAAAGAATATTCTTTTTCTTGTTGAAGGACAAACAGAAGGCAATCAATCTCTTTGGGGTAAAGGGCTTTATAATATTTTAAGAGAAGAGCACCAGTGGATGAGAGGAAATCGTATTTCCCATACCGTCCATGTTTTTAACGGCAAATGGGATATGATGGAAAATTTAGAATTCAGGATTAAGCAGCATATTAATCCTCCTAAAAAAGTAAAAGCTAAAAAACTGGCAAAAGGAAAAGAGATAGGAGATTATGTCGTAATTCTTCGTGATCTTGATTGTGAGGATAAGGATTCATTAAGAAGTGAAATTGATGAAAAATTATCAGCATATTCTGGTCAGTATAGTCTTCATTTTGCTGCTCAGGAGATTGAATCATGGATGGTTGCAGATCCTGATGGATTTAGGCGGGTGTATAAATTTAATTCTGAATGTATTTATGACAGGGTGTTTCCTTTATCATCTAACCCCGAAGAGAAGAACTGCAACCCCAAAATATCTAAACGATTAAGTCGTGCTGTTAAATCATGTGATGAGAATTATAGAAAAACAATGGAGGGCCCCCAATTATTAAAAGAGGTTGACCCTTTACTAGTAGCAAGAAAATGTCCTCATTTTAAAAGTTTTAGAGATGACGTAAGAATTTTAATAGAAATGCCACCAGTTGAAGAATGAAACTTGGGATTTAAAGTGTGCATTGCAATATTTACAAAAGCTTCTTTTGGTTTAGGTAGAAGCTGATACCCTCAGAGATGAGAATCGAAAAAAGGAGGGTGCAATTAGCCACCCCCCTCTTTTTTAGTTACTGTTTGCTCTTGTAGTCCTCGATGGCTTTGCGGAGAGCGTCCGCGCCGAGGTTGGAGCAGTGCATCTTCTGGGGGGGCAGGCCGTCGAGCTCGCCCGCCACGGACTCCTTGGTGATCTTGAGCGCGTCCTCAAGGGTCTTGCCCATTGCCATCTCGGTGATCATGCTTGATACCGCAATGGCCGCGCCACAGCCGAAGGTCTTGAACTTTATGTCCTTGATCACGTCGTCCTCAACCCTTATGGTGAGCTTCATGGCGTCCCCACAGGTGGGGTTGCCCTCCTCGCCCACGCCGTCGGGGTTCTCCACCTCGCCAACGTTACGCGGGTTCATGAAATGGTCCATTACTTTTTCGGAATACATTTTTCCTCCTCGGAGCCGCCCCAACCGTCCTTTGCAAAGGGGGATATCTCCCTCAGCCTGGTGATGATGGCCGGGAACTCCTCTAGTACGTAGTCTATGTCATCGTCAGTTGTCTCTTCGCCAAAGGAGAAGACCACTGAGCCCTGGGCCAGTCCCGTGGGGATGCCCATCGATAGCAGTATTGGAGAGGACTTCAACGCCTTTGAAGAACACGCCGAACCGCTTGCCACATAGATGCCCTTGGCCGCAAGCATCAGGAGCATGGCCTCTCCCTCGATATACTCCGCACAGAAGCTTGCGTGATGGGGCAGCCTCTGGGTGGGGTGGCCGGTTAGTATCACGTTTTCGGTCTTCAGGACGCCTTCTATAAGCCTGTCGCGGAGCTTGACCCTGGGCTCATGCCACACAGGCAGCATCTGCGCTGCAATGGAGGCGGCCTTGCCCATGCCAACGATGGCCGGGACGTTCTCGGTGCCGGCACGCCTTCCGCCTTCCTGGATGCCGCCGTATATCAGGGGCACGATGCGGGTTCCGCCCTTGACATAGAGGGCGCCAGCCCCTTTTGGCCCCCCGAACTGGTGGGCGGAAATCGAGAGGGCGTCAACCCCAAGCTCTTCCACATCCAAGGGGATATTTCCAACAGAGGCCACGGCGTCTGTGTGGAAGGACGCGCCCCCTTGTTTGGCTATGGCTGCAAGTTCCTTTATGGGCTGTATCGTACCCACCTCGCTTGAGGCGTGGATGACCGACACTAATACGGTCTCCTCCGTCATGGCTCGCTTGAGGGCCTCGGGGTCCACCATGCCGTGTTTGTCCACCGGAAGGAAGGTTGCGACAAAGCCCTGCTTCTCAAGGCTTCGGGCGGTGTTGAGCACCGAGTGGTGCTCAACCTTTGTGACGATGATATGTGAGCCCTTGTCCTTCTTGGCAAGGGCCAGCCCCCTCAGGGCCATGTTGTTGGCCTCGGCCCCGCTTGCGGTGAACACGATGGTGCCGGGCTTGGGCGCGCTTATGAGTGCTGCGACCTTTTCTCTGGCACGTTCAATGGCCTCCCTGGCCTTTATCCCCGAAGGATAATTGCTCAGGGGGTTGCCGAAGTCTTCCTTGAGGTATGGCATCATGACCTCAAGCACGTCGGGCTTCAGGGGATTCGTTGCCACGTAGTCAAGATAATGTGTCTTCATGGCTTGGCCTCGCTTTTTCTTATATAGAACTTGAAATAGTCGTCTTCCTCGTCTATCCCTATGAACTCATGCCCGTGCTTCTCGCACCAGCCGGGTATGTCCTCAAGAGCGCCGTCATAGTCTGTGAGGATCTCCAGCACCTGTCCGGGCCCTATCTCACTTATCATCTCCTCCAGTTTAAGCAGGTGCATGGGGCACATCATGTATACCACGTCCGTTGTAATGTCGGCCTTGACGTTCTCAACGAACCTGATCGTCATTACCCGTTCTGCCCCGCAGCGGCCTTCTTTATTGCCATCGTCCTGCCATGCTCTGCCGCATCCAGCAAGAGGCGCTCGTCCTTTAACAGGTCATCAAGAGATATGGTGGACAGAAACGCCTCTATCTTCTCACCAAGCGAGCGCCATAGAGTGTGCGTCACACAGCCCTCCACCCTGTGGCACCCCTCATCCGGGTCCAGGCAGCTTGCGATGGACACCGGGCCCTCAAGCTCCCTGAGTATCGCGGCAATGCTGATGTGCGCCGGGCCGTGGGTGAGGAGGTAGCCCCCGCCCGGGCCGCGTACGCTGCTTATAAGCCCCCCGCGCCTGAGCGTGTTCAGTATCTGTTCCAGATAGGCCACAGAGACCTCCTGCCGCTGGGCGATCTCCCTTATGGAAACCGGGTGGTTAGGGTAACCCTTTGCCACCTCGAACATGGCGCGCACGCCATATTGCCCCTTTGTGGATAGCTTTAGCATAATTATAGGATAATAATACCCTACTAGATTTGTCAAGTATTTAATTAAAATGCTGATAAATCAATGCCTAAATGCTCTAAAGCTTTATGTGTTTGCTCTATGAAAGGGGAATTGCGGGTATTTACACGGTCTTGACAGTGACAGGTTCGCCTATTTCCAGGCCAAGGGAGCGGGCGGCGCTGCCGCGGTCCAGGAACAACTCCAGGAGGCCGGAGCTGTTCATGAGCGCGTGGAGCACGTTGCACTCGCCATCAGCATAACAACTCACGACACCTGCCTCGGTGTCCCTGATGCGCACGCGGTAAGGGCCTTCGCCTATGGCCAGAAGGTCCGAGGCGCGGACGTTGGTGGTGGCGTTGCCAAAGGAGTCTATGTTAATTATCTGCCCGGTGATAGCACCTCCGGATATTTCAGGGCCCGGAAGTTCCAGGACCTTTGGGTCCGTGATCAGAGTCCCCATGTCCTCAAGCCCCTTGCCACGGTCCAGCCATGCGGCCACGGGGGCGAAGACGTCTCGCGCATCAAAGGTGCCGCCTGCGCCTTCAAGGAAGTACTCCTGCTCGTTCATGTGGAAAACCCTTGTGCGCGGGTCGGTGGAGATGACGCCTGAGAGCACGCCGTTGTCAGGGGCTACAAATCTATGGCCGTGTGCGCTTGCGGCAATGGCCCTTCGGTGGGTGCCAACGCCGGGGTCTACCACAACGACATGGGTCGTGCCCCGTGGGAAATATTTAAAGGCCTCGGCTATGGCCAGCGCCGCGCCCCGGATGTCCTGCGGGGCGATGCCATGGGTGATGTCCACTATGCGTGCGTCGGGGTTGATGCCCAGTATCACGCCCTTCATCATGCCAACAAAGGGGTCGCGAAGCCCGAAATCAGAGGTGAGGGTTATCATGAGATGGCGGCCTCCTTTTTAATATTCTATTGCGGCAAGTATCGTCTGTTTTTATTATAGCAGTATGGGGGCTTTAGTCACTCAAGGAGACAGGTGGTGAATTGATAAATTCAAGAAGAGCGGGACATTAGCCGGCCAGTGTCTGGAATGGTCAGGCGCCGGGCAAGCGGAGCGCGCCTGTTAGCTCGCTTGCGTTGTCTATTCCGTGGGCCTTCATGTAGGCCGCTATACCCTCAACCACATCAGGCGCTGCCATGGGGTTTATAAAATTGGCGGTGCCAACAGCAACAGCGCTTGCCCCGGCCAGCATGAACTCCACCGCATCTATGCTATTGCTGATGCCGCCCATGCCTATTATGGGTATCTTAACAGTATGATAAACCTCCCAGACCATGCGCAGGGCGATAGGTTTTATGGCAGGCCCGGAGAGCCCTCCGGTGATATTGGCAAGCACGGGGGCTCTGGTCTCAGCGTCTATGGCCATGCCTGTTATCGTGTTTATAAGGCTTATGGCGTCCGCGCCTTCGTCCTCGCATATGCGGGCCGGTTCGCGGATGTCGGTCACGTTGGGGGAGAGCTTCACTATAAGGGCTGCGTGCTTAACCTCGGCGCGAACCTTCCTGACCAGCCTGGCCATGCCCTTGAGATCCGAGGCAAAGGCCACCCCGCCTTTTTTCACGTTCGGGCAGCTTACGTTGAGCTCTATGCCGTCCACCTGAGCCTCGTCAAGTGCGCGGGCAAGCTTTACATACTCCCCCGGCGTTGCACCCAGCACGTTTGCGATGCATGCGGTGTCGTATTGTCTTATAAAGGGGAGTTTGTCCTTCAGGAACTTTTTTAAACCCACGTTCTGGAGCCCTATGGCGTTGAGCATCCCAGAGGAGGTCTCATATACACGGGGAGGCGGGTTGCCCTCGCGGGGCTTTGCGCTTATGCCCTTCATCATGACCCCGCCAAGCACGGAGAGGTCGTAGAGTTCCGCATACTCCTGGCCATAGCCGAAGGTGCCGCTTGCGGTGAGCACCGGGTTTTTGAGCTCCATGGGGCCTATCTTTACTGTAAGGTCCATTGCATTAAGTCCTTTAGTCCTCAAGCAGCTCGTCAAACATGAATACGGGGCCTTCCCTGCATACGCGTTTGTAGCCCTTTGTGGTCATGACCACACAGCCCATGCAAGCGCCCACGCCGCAGGCCATGTATGCCTCAAGGGATGCGCAGCCTTTTGCTCCAGCCTCCCTGGCCGCCTTTATCACCGCAGAGGTCATGACCTCCGGGCCGCATGTGTAAATAAAATGTTCTGAAGTTAGTTCGTATTCCCCAAGCAGGTCCATCACCGTGCCCTTAAGCCCGCAGGTGCCGTCATCCGTGGCCAGGTGAAGCTCCGCGCTCATCTCTTTGAGTTCGTTCTGGAAAAGTATCTCCTCCCCGCAGCTCGATCCGTAGAAGACCACGACCCTTCCCTTAAGGGACCGGATCAGCGGAAAGACCGATGCAAGCCCTGTGCCTCCTGCAACAACTAAAGGGGTTTTCCCGCGTGGGGGGAGGGGGTATTTTCTGCCAAGTGGCCCGAGCACGTCCATCACCGCACCGGGCCTGATCTCGGAGAGCATCCTGGTCCCTCTTCCCCTTATGCGGTACAGAAACTCTATGGAGCCATTATCGCCCAGGCGGAAAAAACAGAGCGGGCGTTTCAGAAGCGGTTCGGGGAAAGGCCCCACGCTCAACATATAAAACTGTCCAGGTGCCACGGGGGTCATGGGGGTCATGGACCCCTCTCCCTCGGAGGCTTTCGCCTCTACCGTGTCAGGGGGAATGGAGCCGGAAGATAAAGGCCTTATCGCAAGCAGCAGGTGTTCGGCATTGAGGGCTGTATTGGAAAGCACCTCAGCCTTGAAGCTCAGTGCCTTTCTTTCATCCAGCCCTGCTTTCACTTGAATGTGATATCCAGGATCTCGTACTCAACAGTGCGACCGGGGGCCTGGATGCGCACCTCGTCACCTTCTTCCTTGCCGATGAGGGCACGGCCCACGGGGCTTGAGGTGGATATTCGTCCGACCTTCACGTCCGCCTCCTCCGGGCCCACCAGCATGTACGTTATCTCCTCATCCGTATCAAGGTCCATGAGCGTCACGCTTGCGCCAAAGGTCACGTGCCCGTGGTTCATCCTCGATGGGTCGATGACCTCGGCCTGTGATAGTTTTGCCTTGAGTTCCTGAATGCGGCCCTCGATAAAACCCTGCCGCTCCTTGGCCGCGTGGTACTCGGCGTTCTCCGAGAGGTCGCCGTGGGCGCGGGCCTCCGCTATTGCCTTGATGTTTTCGGGGCGCTGGACCTTTATAAGTTTTTCCAGTTCTTCTTCAAGCCTTTTGTGACCCTCGGGGGTCAGGGGAATTCGTTGCATTATGGAGCCTCCAAAAGATGGTAAGCCGCGCATTGCGGCATATCCTTATTTTACCACGAAGGGCTGGGGTTAATAAAGGAAAACTGGCACATGCCAGCCCCAGTGGTATGCGCCGGGCCTTCTTGCTGTTTGTGGCAGGGTTTGCCTCTGCACGCATATTGTTCTCTTTCCAGTACGCCAAGGAGTTCGAAGGGCCCGTCAAGATGTTCAATTGCAGGGACGGCAGAACTAGGGACGGCAGTACTTAAGGACCTGTTGAGCAGGGAGGCTCCCGGCTGGTAGTGCGATAGTGAGGTTCCCCTGTAGTTATTGACATCTTCAAGAATGAAGTGTTAAATACAAGACATGAAAGGAGGCCCCATGCAAATCATCCGTACCATGGCAATTCTTATAGTATCAGTTGTTTTGTTTGCCGCTGGCACCGTGGGGGCGCAGCCCTCTGGCTCTCCTGCCAGTGACCAGGACAGGGCCGTCCCGGAGAAGGCCCTGCGGGTCTCCGGCGGGGAAGTGTACAAGGCTAAGGAGGCTGGACAGGTGGCCAGCAGGCTGGGGCTTGAGGGCAAGGACAAGGAGCGTTTCTTAAAGACGCTTGCGCGCCACAAAGAGAATAAGAAGGGCGCAAAACAAAAACTCAAAGGACTGATGGCAAGCCTCAGGGAGGGCATGAAAAAAGGGGCCCCGGACAAGGAGATATCCTCCTTGCTGGATAAGGTCAACGACGCGTATGACAGGCTGGATGCCATCAGGAAGTCTGAGCGCCAGGACCTGGGAAATATTCTGACACCCAGGCAGCACGCAAAGCTCCTTCTTATGTCCGTGCGTGGCAGGAGATAGGCTTTGCACGGGAGGGCGTTCGGGACTTCAGGCCCCCTGTCCTGCCGCCCCCATGGAGGATGTAAACAGATAAGGCAAGCAGATAAGGAGAAAGGGAAATATGTTTGGAATTCTGAGAAAAGCGATAGGCCTTGAGAGCGGGGGCGCTGCCAGCGGGGATGTTCGCAGGCCGGGCATAGAGGTCGCTGCGTGCGTCGTGCTTCTGGAGGCGGCCTATGCTGACTACAAATGCACCGAGGACGAGCTTGAGCATGTGGTAAGCACCATGAAGGATATTTTCGGGATCACTGAAGCACAGGCCCTTGAGCTTCTGGACATGGCCCATAAGGAGCGGGAACAGGCGGCGGACGTGTATGGCTTTACCAGGGCGATAAACGAGGGGTTCCCGCTTGCGGAGAAGTTAAAAGTGCTGGAGGCCCTCTGGAAAGTGATGTACTCCGACGGGGTCATCGAGAAGCACGAGGACGCCCTTGGGCGCAAGGTTGCCCACCTCCTGCGCCTTGAGAGGAAAGAGGCGCTTGGTGCCAAGCGCAGCGCGAAGAAATGGGCAGAGGATAGGGCCGGGAACTGATCTAAAGGTTCCGGTTTGCCTCCGGTATCCGGCTCATGGCTCGCTCTGTAATGGCCATTATCGTTAGCGAGGGGTTCACGCCGGGGTTGGCCGATATCATCGAGCCGTCGCAGACGTACATGTCCTTGTATCCAAAGACCCTGTTGTTGCTGTCTATTACGCCGGAGTGGATGTCCGTACCCATCACCGCGCCCCCGAGCACATGGGCCGTGGTTGGCCTGCCCAAAATTGTCTCGCTCAACAGGACCATAGGTTTACCATTGACTATTTGAGAGTATCTCTCTGCCAGATCTATCGCTTCAGGCATAAAGGCAGATGGGGCCTCCCCTGTATCAAGGCAGGTCTTAATTCCAAAAAAACTTCTTCTGAAGCTCAACACCCCATCTACAGTGCGCATGTAAAGCAGTATCTGGGTCCGTTTTGCCCAGTCATGTATGAAATAAGCCCTGAGATTTTGAACTGGATGCTTTATTAGATCACCTGCAAGCTGTAGCAACCTTACAGGCAGGGTGCCTCCTCTGACCATTGGCGCTCCGATGAGGCGCCAGAACCCTGAGCCGCTTGGGTAGCGAACCATCTCCAGATGGCTGTTATCGTCTGTCTTCAGGATAGAGCCAATGGCTACGCCTTCAGAGAAGTCAGTATCTTTATCAAAAGTGGTCACACCAACAAGGCTCTCCGAGTTTGAACGCACATGCGTACCCACTTTCTCAGACAGATCAGGCAAAGATGAATCCTTAAGCTTTAAGAGCAGATCGTTCGTACCAAGCACTCCTGCTGAAAAAATTACGCCCTTACATGTATAAGTTCCACGAGGGCCGAACAAAGACGAGGAGGACTTCCATTTAACCTCATATCCGTTATTACCGTTTAAAGGCAGGACATCACAGACCTTTGACTCTGGCTGGACTTTCGCCCCTGCCTCCTCTGCCAGATAGAGGTAATTCTTGTCCAGAGAGTTTTTCGCGTTATAGCGGCACCCAACCATGCAGCCGCCGCAGAAATTGCAGCCTGTACGCTCCGGCCCCTTACCCGCAAAATATGGGTCAGCAACTGTGACCTCAGGCTCTCCAAAGAATACACCAACATTAGTGGGCCTGAAATGCTCTTTTTTCCCTATCTCCCCGGAGAGTTCCAGAAGGGCTTTGTCCCCTGTCTCAAGGCGTGGATTTGGGCTTACCCCAATCATTTTCAGGGCATCTTTATAAAAGGGGCTGAGCTCCGCCTGCCAGTCAGCCATGGGCGACCAGCTCTTTGCTTTAAAAAAATCACCCTCCGGCACTTCCAGTACATTTGCGTATACAAGGGAGCCGCCGCCCACACCCACCCCTGAGAGTACCGTCAGATGCCGGAAAAATGTGAGCTTGAAAAAACCGAAGAATCTTAAGAAAGGCAACCACATCCAGCGCCTCAGGTTCCAGTTGGTTTTAGGGAAATCATCACTGTTGTATCTTTTGCCCTTCTCAAGCACAAGTATGCGGTAGCCTTTCTCAGTAAGCCTGTACGCGGACACTGCGCCACCAAAGCCGCTTCCGATGATTATGTAATCGTAATCAAGATCGTTTCCCATCTATCTCCTGCTGGTTTTATCAATAGATAAAGTCTTTGACATTGTAACATCCGGCCCGGCACTTTTGAACTGGGTTCCCCTGTTTAAGGTAGGGAAGAAGGATTCTCATTGGCTCGCATACCGCTTGCTATGCATTATATCCGCAAAAAGCTTTCTGGATTGAATAACATCATTTATCTTAAGTGGGGTGTTCCCACCCCCACACCCCAGGGCCATATTTTCTGCTCGCCCAGAAAACATGGGAAAAGAGGGCGATTTCACTTTTCCTTAAGATTTGAATGCCAGAGGCGCGCTCATTATTCGTATTAAACAAAGTGGCGCGACGAACCCGCTCTCCGAGTCTACCCTTTTTCAGAAGCCATGATGCCATTCGTTCACGCAGGGGCGCGCAAAGAGGCAAGGGCAGAGGCACTGGCATAAATTCCCAGTCAAAGCGAAATGGGGGAAGCGCAATGAAATAATCATTCATTAATTGGAGTTCTTTGCTTCAGCCTGCTCGTCTGCGATTCTTCTTGTGTTGGGTTTAAGGTGAACTGCATTTATCTTAAAAAGAATCTTGCTCTCCGTCGCAAATTCCCTGACCTTCATAAGGGCATAAGGGCGGAACGGGGGAGGCTCAATGTTAAATTCATTTATTAATTGGAATTCTTTGCCTTGTCATAGTCGCTGGAAATATCCTATTGCAGGGTTTAGATCAAAGACATAAACAAGGCCGCCAATGCATGTCATCGCGACCATGCAGGCGGCCCTGTTTGTTTGTGACTATTAATCTGTTTGTGACTATTAAAGAGATCGTTCTATGAGCGTTTCTTTCTTCTTCTCATGCCCACGCCTGCACCAAGGATAGTGGCTGTGAAGACAAACCCAATGAGCATGGGGTGCTGCACGCTGTAGACCACAGGGGCCAGGGCCATGCGTGTTGCAACTCTGAGCGCGCCGTGGGAGGCAATGTACTCTGCCACCGGCGGGCTGTAGGCGTAGTAGGCATCAACGAACTTCCTGCCAAGAGCGTTGGTCATCAGGTGCTCATCGCGGAATTCGCGAAGCGCCATGACGTTGGAGTCTGAGTATGAGCCATAGGCTGCTGTAGCTATGAAGCAGCCGCCGCCACCTCCGCCGTCATCGTCGCCATCGCCACCACCACCTTCGACCTCGGGGTAGACAATGGCTACTATGCCCCTGTTGCTAGACCCATCTTCCCAGTGCGCAGATACCAGGAACCGGTCATTGCCGGGGTCGTGGGACAGGGCAGGCTGGAACACACCATCCGTGGCGTTCAAGATAAAGAGGTTCGTATCCGAAGCTGTGTCTATAAGCGAGGCGTCAGAGGCGTCAATAGCCTGGCCGTAGATCTCATTCCGGAAGTTATCGCGATTATCCTCCCATACTACCAGGTATGCGCCATAGCCTGTAGATGCCACAGCAGGCGTATACTGACCAAAAAGATTATCTGTGATGAGCAAGTTCTGCCCTACCGAATTAATCAGAAGTAAGCCGGTCGAGGCGTCTACTAACTGTCCGTAGATATCCAAAAATATGCCGCTGCGATGGTCGGCCCAAACTGCAAGAAAGCGGTTGCCTGTGGCGTCATATGCCAAGTCAACAAGCTCCTGCGTGTTACCCTCGTTTGATATGGGGAAGTTTACATCCATAGCATTAAAGACGAGCGAGCCGTCTGAGGCGTCCACGAACTGACCATAGATGTCGCCGTTGGCATTGCGAGCATCTTCCCAGACTACCAGGAAACGGTCCCCGGTGGAGTCATAGGAGACAGCGGGTTCGGATTGCCAGGAGGTCTCGTTTGAGATGGCGAAATTCTCTCCTACGGTATTAAAAAGGAGCGAGCCGTCCAGGGAATTAACGAACTGTCCGTAGATGTCATTGGTGGCATTGCGATCATCGCCCCAGGCAACCAGGAAACGGTCCCCGGCGGAGTCAAAGGAGACATCAGGTTCGCTTGGCCATGATGTGGGGGCGTTTGTGATGGTGAAATTCTCTCCTACTGTATTAAAAAGGAGAGAGCCGTCCACGGCGTTCACGAACTGTCCGTTGATGTCGGCGCTGGGCTCATCCTTCCATACCACAAGGAACCTGTTGTTATTGCTGTCATAAGCAACATGAGCAGGGATAGCATCGATTTCGAATGCATTGTTGGATATCAGGATATCAGGGCCCACCTGCTGGCCCACGTTGTCATAGAACCTTCCAACAACGTCCTTTTGGGTTCCGCTCTGGTACTCACGGAACACGACAAAATGGCGCTGGCGCACGGGGTCATAGGCGGACGTTGGGCTGTACTGAGCACCATTGTTCGGGTTGTCCGTGCCGTATGCGGCAAAGGCAAGCTCGAAAGTTTTGGTGTCCTTTTGAGCTATCTCTTTCATTGGTATGGCGAACTGGTAGACCTTGTGCTGGTATGGGACCTTGTCCGTGTATGCAAAGAAGGCTTCGCCCCATTTGTTGTCTACAGCGGTGACCTTGAACTCTTTGACACCATCTTCTGTCTTTACAAATACCTTTGTGTAGTCCGCCTCTCCGTCCATGGTGTTGTCGCCTGTGAAGTCAATGCCCACGTACATATTGTCCTTATCGTGCGTGACCCAGCCGTAGGTGACTCCATCGGGATGGCCTGAGCCTGAGTAGGACATTTCAGCGAAAAAAGGTTTTGAGCTTTTGGGACCGTTCAAGTCATAGGTATAGAACCTGGAATCTGAGTTAATGCCCTTGTAGAGGTTGGCAAGCGGGAAGAGGAAAGGGGTCTTGCTTATGACATCAGGTTCTATGCGGCCTGTGACTATCAGGAGGTCGCCTGAGGGTTTATTGAATTCCACCTCAACGGTCTTGCCTGTTATGTCTGCAACATCGAGGTCTCGCCTCATGAGCTTGTCCGAGAAGACAACGTCTCCCAATATCCTGCCAGGGGGCATCCCACCAAGGGTAATAGCGTCCATATGCGCAAGGCCGCCCCCTATGGCTTTGACCCTCACGCTTACGGTTTTCATGCCTTTGGTTATCCGGCTTATGTCCGCGTGCATCTCGTTCATATGCCTGTTTGCACCGATCACAGCCGCCTCTACCCACTTGCCGTCTTTCATGACCTCAACCACGTATTTTCCGGTTGATGGCAGAAGCCCTGCGTCGCCTGGAAGCGGCGCAAGCGCTGCATAGGCCGGTGCGGCAAGCATGAAGAATGCTAATGTGAGAAACAGTAGTCCCCTGATACGCATATTGTTACCTCCAAGATATAGGATTTAGTTGTTTCGAATATGTTAAATGCTATACATTATGTTAAACGCTATGCATATGGATGTCAATGGTTATGAGAAGGCTCTGATCCGGGAATTTGTTGATAATTCCGTGAATTTACAGACTATTTGCTCACTGTGCAGGCCTTACTAGAACATACTGGTGTATATCTCAGGGTATGGAGCGTTTACCGCCACATAGCAAAAGCCGACCATGATAACAGTGAGCAGGACTATGTACAACTTGCCAATGGTCTTTGTCTCGGGATCAAGCTCCGGCGTGTGCACGCCGAATTCCTCCGGGTCGCACATGTTGCCGCTGCATTTCTCTATGACCTTCCGGGACATGTCCCGCACCCAGTAAGGGACCAGACCACGGTGCAAGTAGCCTGAGAAGAGGTCCTCTGTCTGCTTTGATGAGGCGCTCTTTCCAAACCAGAGGCTGTGGGCCAGCTCGAATATCTCGAACTCCGAGACCTCTAAAAAGCCTGCCGCCCGGCCCACGCTATCGCTTTCAAGCTTGAACATCTTCATCAGTCTCCTCATGATTAAATTCTACTATACAATCAGGCATGTGCCAAGGGGCTTTCTACAATATTGGTCTCGTGTTAAAATGCAATATGTTCTGTACGGCAAACGCTCTGTTGACGTTGAGGCGCATCGTGGTCATGCTGGCCCCTGTGCTTGTGCTTGGATGCATTGCGCCGCCAACTCTGCATGTCATAAGGCCCTACAATATAATCGAGACCATCGAAGGTAAGCGCCCCCGGCTGTTCATACGCTACCGCCCCATGAACCATCTCGACCACATCGTTTCCGTCAATACCCCAGGCGGGCGAGTGCACCTGGACATAGGCGGCGCTCTTACAGAGTCGTACCGCGAGGGGCTTGAGGGCTTCTTCACGGTGGTCCGCTACAGGCAGTATGCGGACTATGTGGCCAATGTGGACTTTGACACCCTCCAGGTGCTGGCGGACTATGAGGCGGTCAGCGGCGGGGATACAGTGAAAGTGGACATAACCCTGAGACACAGTTTCTCGCTGCTCTTCTCCTTTGACAACTCTCTGGAGGAACGGGTGCCCATAGAGGCCCATGCCAGCCGGGAGGTCCCAGACGGAGACCGCGAGTATCTGGGCCGCGAGACCGCAAGGATCATACAGGAGATGCTCCCGCAGATCGAGAGGGGTATATACGAGTATATCCTGGCAACGGACGAGCCGGGCAAGTATGTCAGGCACTAATGGCAAGGCCCCCCCGCGTGCTATACTAACTCCTTGTTCAGCATGGGCCGGGGTCATGGACCCCTTTAAACTGGTGGCTTTCGCCTCATGCGTTTTAATGACAACATGCAGCTGGAGGCCGTCAGCCTCAAACGTTATGACTAAGGGAAGCCGCTTGCAATAGATATGGTTTATTAGAGATTCTTTAATCGAGGTGGACATGTCTAAGAAGGTAGTGATCGGCACAAGGGGAAGCAAGCTCGCGCTGTGGCAGGCCCAGTGGATACGCTCCCAGCTCATGGAACTCCACGAAGGCCTGGAGGTGGAGCTCATGAAGATAAAGACCACCGGGGACAAGATACAGGACGTGCCCCTGGCAATGGTGGGCGGCAAGGGCCTCTTCGTGAAGGAGATAGAGGAGGCCATGCTCCGTGGTGAGATAGACCTGGCCGTGCACAGCATGAAGGACGTTCCCACCATCCTCCCGGAGAGCCTCTTCATCAGCGTTGTCACAAAGCGCGAGGACCCGCGCGACGCCTTCATATCCAACAAGTACACCTCACTGGGAGACATGCCAGGAGGGGCGCGGCTTGGAACCTCCAGCCTCCGCCGCTCCTGCCAGATCAAGGCCCTGAGGCCGGACATTGAGATAGTCTCCATTCGGGGCAACGTGGACACCAGGCTCAGCAAGCTCGACCAGGGCGAGTACGACGCCATTATCCTGGCCGTAGCCGGGGTGCACCGCCTGGGTTTTAAAGACAGGATATCCGAAATACTGGACCCCGAGGTCTCGCTGCCAGCCATAGCGCAGGGCGCGGTAGGCATCGAGTGCCGCAAGCAAGACGAGTCCACCAATGCGCTTGTGGCCCCGCTCAGGCATGAGGAGACTTCCATATGCGTGTCAGCCGAGCGCGCAGCGCTGGCCCGGATGGAGGGAGGCTGCCAGGTGCCCATCGCCGCGCACGCCGTGCTTGCCGGAGACACGCTGGTCATGGACGGACTAGTTGGGAACCTCACCGGAGAGGTCATCCTCCGCGCCCACAAAGAGGGCTCTCCCGCAGATGCGGTGGCAATAGGCGTGGCCCTGGCCGAGGAGCTTCTGGCAGCCGGCGGCAAAGAGATCCTTGACGAGATATACGGGGCCGACGGGCCTGTCCCCGCACGATAGGCCTGTCCATGTCGCGCCTGCTCATAATCAGTCTGCTGGCTGCTGCCGCAGCCGCCTTCGTGGCCGAACGAAGAGGCCGCGACTGGCTCTCCTGGACACTGGGCACACTGATCTTCCCCTTCGCGCTTCTCATCCTCCTGGCTCTGCCGGCGCTCCCAAAACCCGGCATCACCCGGCGCTGCCCCCAATGCAAAGGCATCATGGGCGAGGGCCAGGCGCGCTGTCCGTCCTGCGGGGCGGATACGCCCATCGAGATGCACGAATGCCCAGGATGCGGGAAGTTCGTCCCCGCCGGCTCCAAATGCCCGGAGTGCGGCAAGACGGGTCGATAGGGCCTGGCAAAGGGCGAAATCCAAGCCATCAAACACTGCCCGCACCAGTCGTAAGTCCTTGACTATACTTGCTACTTGCACCTATACTGTAACCATGCCCGAAAGACTCCGCAATAAGATTCGCGAGCTGCACCAGCGCGGCGTGGAGGCCTATGACAGGGGTGATTACGACGTCGCCCTGGCCCTTCTGAAGGAGCTGGATTCCATCAGCCCGCGCATGGCCGATGTGCTGAACCGGCTGGGCATTATGTGCAACATGAACGACGACCTCAAAAGCGCTGTGGAATACCTCCAGCGCGCTGTGGCCCTGAACCCCACGTATACCGAAGCCGCCCTCAACCTCACCATCACCTACAATGAGCTTGGCGAGACGGACAAGGCTTACGAGATATTCCACCGCCTCTCCACCGCGGGCAACCTCAAAGAGGGGGAGCTGGATCCCTACGCGGCTGGAAAGATAGCCAATGAGCACTACCGCGTGGGGAAGATCTACCTCCAGTTCAACCGCCTGGATGATGCCATAGAGGAGTTCAGGAAGGCCCTCAAGCTCCGCAGCGGGCTGGCAGACGTGCAGACCAAGCTCGGCTCCGCTCTGCGCGAGAACGGCAACTCTGACGAGGCCATCTCCGTGCTTGAAGAAGCGGTGAAGTCCAACCCCAAATACGGCGCTGCCTGGGTGCAGCTTGGCCTTGCCTACTACAGCCTTGGCAACCATCCCCAGGCACTCGATACCTGGCAGCGAGCGCTCAAGGAGCTTCCGGACCTCAAGGAGGCCACCACCCTGCTCAACCTCTACGAGCAGGAGGAGTAGCGCGGAGTGTCTCTGCTTAGTGTCCGCAACCTGACCATCCGCCTCGACCGTGCCCCAAGCTCCGGTAGTGGCCCCGGCGGCTCTGCCGGAAGCTCCATAAATATGGTGGAGTCCCTCTCGCTCGAAATACCCGAGGCATCGGTCTTCGGCCTGGCCGGAGAGTCGGGCTGTGGAAAGAGCCTCACAGCTCTGTCCATACTGGGCATCCTGCCCCGGGGCATGCATGCCACCGGAGAGGTCTCCTTCAAGGGCCGCGACCTCCTGAAGATGGATGAGAAGGCCTTCCGCAGCGTGCGCGGCCACGAGATATCCATGGTCTTCCAGGAGCCCATGACCAGCCTCAACCCGGTCCTTAAAGTCGGCTACCAGATAGAGGAGGTCATAAACACTCATCTGGCCGTCTCCAAAAAGGAGGCCGCGCACATGGCGGTCTCCATACTACGCGAGCTCAACATCCCCTCGCCTGAGCAGAGGGTGCGCGAGTACCCCCACCAGCTCTCGGGCGGCATGCGCCAGCGCGTGCTGATGGCCATGGCAATAGCCTGCAGCCCCTCGCTGCTGATCGCGGACGAGCCAACCACCGCCCTGGACGTGACCATAGAGGCACAACTGCTGCGCGTGATACGCCGCCTCCGCGATGACAAGGGCATGAGCGTGCTGCTGATAACCCACGACCTCGGCATCATAGCTGAGAACGCGGAGACCGTGGCCATCATGTACGCCGGTCGCCTCGTGGAGCAGGCCCCGGTGGCAGAGCTGTTCCGGACCTCCATGCACCCATACACAGTGGGGCTGCTGGGTTCCGTGCCAGCACGCAGGGGCGAAAAGTTAAAACCCGTGCGCGGGATGGTGCCAAAGCCCTGGGAGCTTCCCCCAGGCTGTACGTTCTCCGACCGCTGTGACTTCGCCATAGATGCATGCAAAGCATCAGAGCCTGAGTTCATCGAAGTAGACACAGGACACCGCTCGCGGTGCATACGCACGGACGAAGCCCCCTGGATAAATGGGAATAACAAGTAATGCCTTATGAATAACACCAACGGTCATATAATCGAGGCTCGTGGGCTCGCCAAGACCTTCTCTGTAAAGAAGGGCGCCTTCGGTGGCCACGCGGTCCTGCGCGCTGTGGACGGGGTGGACTTCGCTGTGGCTGCTAATCATGTGTTCTCGCTCGTGGGCGAGTCGGGGTGCGGGAAGTCCACTGTGGCCCGCCTCCTGACGAGGCTCACCAATCCCACTGGCGGGCAAGTGCTCCACAAGGGCAATGATGTGTTCGCTCTAAAGGGTGATGACCTGAAGGCCTTCCGCCGCTCGGTGCAGATCGTGTTCCAGGACCCCTTCGCATCCCTGAATCCCCGGCGCACGGTGTTCGAGACGCTCTCCGAGCCCATGAAGATACACAAGCTTGCGCACAAGAGTGAGTACCACGATCGCGTGGTGGAACTCCTCCGGACCGTGGGCATGGTGGACGTGATGGACCGCTACCCGCATGAGTTCTCCGGGGGGCAGCGCCAGAGGATATGCATAGCGCGCGCCCTGGCCGTGGGGCCGGAGGTGATAGTGGCCGACGAGCCGCTCTCGGCGCTGGACGTATCCATACAGGCTCAGATACTGAACCTGCTCATCGAGCTCAAGGAGACCACGGGGCTTGCCTTCGTGTTCATCAGCCATGACCTGCGCGTGGTCCGCTACCTCAGTGACGTGGTGGGTGTGATGTATCTGGGCAAGATCGTGGAGCACGCCCCGGCTGTGGCTCTCTTCGACTCTCCCATGCATCCGTACACGCAGGTCCTGCTTGCTGCCGCGCCGGAGCTGGTGCCGGGCCGGAAGAAGGAGCCACCGCTCCAGGGCGAGGTGCCAAGCCCTCTGGACATTCCAAGCGGGTGTCCCTTCCATCCTCGGTGTCCGAAGGTATTCGAGCCGTGCTCGCGCATCGTGCCAGAGCTTAAGGGCAGCGATCCCCGCACCGTGGCCTGCCACCTGCACAACTCGTACTAATACCTTCCAGCTAATGAAAACCGTGATTCGCCCGCCTGCCTGAGGAATGAGGAATACGGAATCCCTGAACGTCATTCCCGCGGAGGTCAGAGCGCTCCTGTGCGACGAGTCGCCACGACCGGGAATCCAGAAGACATATCCGTGCCCGTAGCTCGTCTCTTACTGATTCCTTTATTGTTAAAGAACGTTCATTCTGTTCATTCTAAACTTCCTCCCTCTAAGAGGGAATCTTCACTTGCCTGGACTCTTTATAGAGAGCTTCGCCCCCCTTTTCTTTTATATGTTCGACCTTTTCCATAAATATCTTCGCAACTGTTTGAATTTGCAGAGATATTCTGTTTTTCGAGTGTTCGAGGTTGTTCGAGGTTGGTTTTGGGTAAGGAGGGGTGTGGAAGGTCGTGAGCGACTGTCGTTGGCGACTGTCGTGAGCGACTCGTGCCGACGTGCCGACGTACCGAGGGGCGAGAGCTGTATGTTGCTGATTAACTATAGTTAATCACCTCCTAAAAACACCAAAACCGCCCATTCGGGCGGCCTGTCCAGTAAGTATATAGAAGCCTATAACCCCTTGTCAAATATACTTTAGTTAGTCAATATTTCTTTCAGGAAGGTGAGTGGACAAGTCGTTAGTTCATCGCGGTGAATCCAAAACACTAAAAATGCTATAATTTCTACGTGGGTATTTACTCATATGCAAGCCAAGAGTTGTTATGCAAACAATCTATAATTTCGAGGGATTACTATGTCTAAGAAAAAAGAGGCAAAAAAAACAGGGCAAGCTTCGATTAAAGATAAGCTTCCCTCCGAAATGGATGTGCATTACATCAAAACAAACTCCTACAGGACTTTTCATGTTGACGGGATATATGGTGGAATTACTCCAAACGGTAAAATATACGCAGAACTGTTTATTCAGCGTTCTGCGACTCCAAAACTAGTAAAACATAAAGTAACTGACAGCGGTCTTGGCGATGTTATTAGTAAGGAAGGCAAGTCTGGTATGATTCGTGAAATTGAAGCTGGCATAATCATGGACATGGATGTTGCTATAACCTTTCGAGATTGGTTAAATACTAAAGTTGAGCAGTTTGATAAGGCAATAAAATTAATCGAGGATGAGAAATTAAATGAAAAATAAGGATTATATTAAAGATAAAAGTAGTGCCTCTGAAGTAAAAAAGTTTTCTGGGAATTTTGAACACGCCTTCAATGAAGGAGGCGTAGGAGTAATTTCTCAAACTTTTGCTGCAATGGAGCCCTCTGGTTTAGAGGTTTACCCTTCGGATTTGGCGATTTTTCTTCCAGAGGTCAATGACTTTCAAAGTGTGGCAATGTCACCATTCATTCTGGACATTGAAATGATAAAAAGTCTTCAGGCTAAAGTTCGCGTGCTAGAAGAAAGGATGTCTGCTCTAGAATATTCGAAGTCTCTACAGACTAAGATATATGATTTAGGAGATGGGAATTATCGCTTGAAACAGCCCATAGATGTGTTTATAAAATATGAATCCGATGAGGTGTTAGCTATTATCCCTGAGCTTGAATTGTGTGCCTCAGGTGTCAATGAAATAGAAGTTCTGAGAGAAATTAAATATGAAATCCTAGATCTATATGATGATTTAGTTGAGGCACCGGATGAGACCCTTGGCGCATCACCTAAGTCCTGGAAAACAATATTAAAGCTATTGATTGCGAAAAATGATTAACAATTACTCTGAAAAAGAAATTAGGAATAGAATAATCTCAAAAGTCAATCCTGTGATTAAAAAAGGACGTTCAAAGCACGATAAGGGGAAGATATATATTGATGAGAAGCACATAACTACAGTAAAAATACCGAATGACCATAGTAAAATAATGAAACAAAGCAAGTCACAATATATTGCTTCAAGCTTAAAGCTTTCACATGAAGAGTTTAATGATTTAATTGATTGCCCTTTGACTGGCTCTCGATATTATGAAAAGCTTAAGGATGAATTCAAACAGAATTGAGGACAAAGACTTCAAGTCCCTCTGGGATGACCCCGACTTCATCAGTTTGACGGCTGAATAATTTTCATTCCTTAGTTCTTCTTAATAGAAATTGATATAATATAATCCAGGTTCATTATGAAGATCATTGACGGTGCGATCTCCTTCATTAAGGGCATGACGTACAAGGAATTCCACGAAGACAAGAAAAGGAATAGTAACGGGAAATAACTGAAAGGGTATAAAGTGCGAAGCTTTAGGTTCACTAATACATTTGAAAAATCCTTCTCAAAATTGCCTGCCGAGAAGGTGGCGCTTTTCGAGAAAAAGCTTCCGCTTTTCCTGGAAGATATACATCACCCTTCTTTCAGAACAAAAAAGATCAAGAGCATAAGAAAGCCTACTATTTGGGAGGCGTCATTAACGATGGACTATAGGTTTACATTTCAGCTTGAAAAAGACGGGTCTATTATTTTTAGGAATATTGGAGATCACTCAATTCTGGATAAAAACAAATTCTAAGGCTATTTATTTTGATTGATGATTGTTTTGCGTTTCCTTTTAAGATGTTTCATCCCATCTTCTGGTGTCTTAAATATATTAGAAACATTCCCTGCTCTAATGTCTTCCTCAGCTTTCAGCTCCGCTTCTTGCCAATCTTTTTCCCAAAACCAAGCCTGATCTGCATCAATAAGTTTTTTGGCCTTCAATAACACGACATTTTTTTTATATTCAAAATCAATATAGTCGCCAGTATTAATATGGAGACGCTCCATAATTTCTTTTGGAATCCTTATCTGTCCACTAGGGCTGATTTTCACTGTTGTTCCCATATGTTTAGATTACACAATTAAACAAATAATTTCAATTAACTGTGCGGTAAGTTAACTTGCAAAATTTCGAATTGGCAACGAGATAGCCAAATAGATCTCAATAAATCAACATGTTTCTGGAAAATATGGCGACACACTTATTTAATAATAAGGACTTCAAGTCCCTCTGGCCTGCCCCCGACTTCATTAGCTTGATGCAGTAATCCTGATGTTGAATTGCCTGTTGTATATATTGTATATAATGTATTCATGCACATGGTTGCCATTCACAAGCTGCCGGAGTTTTCAGATGATCTGGCAAAAGCCCTGGCCGTGGCACTTGGCAATACGGTATACGAAGCCGCCCTTCGGTTGCGCGCTTCCAAGGACGGTCCTCTGGTAGTAGGCGTCTTCGAGGGACAGGAGCAGGCAGAGGAGCTACGCGAGAAACTCCAGGCAGAAAGTTTTCATGTCATACTCCTTGCGCAGGCCGATCTGGAAACCCCACGTGTCGTTCGAATACCAGCATTTAGTAAAGAGGGGTTCAGGTTAGAGCCAAGGCAAGGGAAGGGCGCTGTTATCCCATATGCCAATATCAGGCTGATCCTCCGCGCAACCAGCTTTTCTTCAAACATCGAGACCGAGACCGTAAAGGAGACGAAAATTAGCATTGGTGCGGCTGTGCTCTCCGGTGGGCTTAAGGTTTCAAAAACCAAAGAGACCACACAAGAAACAACTGTAGAGAGTCGCGAGAATTTCTTTCATCTATACGACACTTCCCCACATGTTTACTTGTTCCCTGAGTCTGACCTGCAGTTCGAATCACTGGGGTCGGATATGAAGCCTACGCGCATGGAGAACTTCAACTTTCTTATAGAGGAACTCAGGAGGCTATGCCCCGGTCTGCTGTTCGACGACAGACTGAAAACTCAGCTGGCGCAGACACAGTTGCTGGGCCCGAAGCTCAGCCCTGGCAAGCACTTGCCCCTGGCCCTGTCAGTGCTTTCCAAATCCCTGCTTTCATAAGACGATGCAGGCCTGCCTCCGACTTCATCAGTTTGAGGGTGTAGCAGCAAGGCCGCATTCCCCGCTTGCAGATAATTGTTTTTTCCCTCTTGACTCTAAAAAACAGAACTGCGATAATATTTCCATGAAGAAAATTAGATACAAATGGTTCGTTACAGCGCTGGTGGCGTGCGTGCTGGTGGCCGCGCCGGTGCTGGCCTACCACCCGGACACTGAGACCATTGACAAGGAAAAGGTCCTCGACATGATGGCCTCGCCCGGGCTTGTCATCCTGGATGTCAGGATGATCATGGACTACTCCAAGAGCAATTACAAGATAAAGGGCGCGCAGAGGACCAGCATGAAGAACCTCGCCAACTGGATCGCTTCAGTGCCAAAAGACTGCGCAATAGTCGTCTACTGCAACTCCTCAAACGATGAGCACAGCTCTACCATCGCCAACAAGCTCCAGAACCTGGGGATGGAGAAAGTCTACTTCCTCAAGGGCGGATGGGAAGGCTGGAATGACGTCGGCTACCCTGTGGAGAAGAAGTAACCTTGCCTCCGACTTCATCAGTTTGACCGAATAGTATCTATTTAATCTTCGAAAGTTTTTCGATAAGTATCCGCTTCTTTCAAAGCCCTCTCCATCTCCTCAACAGTGATTACTGAGGGGTCATACCACACGGTATTTTTCTCTATAAAGCCGCGCCATCCTCTGGTTACCTTCTCCACGCCGTCCAGCCCGTCCAGGGCTGCCTTACCCACGTCATATCAGGTTACGCCAAAGTCTATGGTCTCCATCTCTGCGGCAACTCCAGGGCCTGCCAACATGCCAAACAGGAGAAGCATAAATGCCCAGAGTGCTGTTTTCCCGGTTAATCCACGGTCATTATTTCTCATGTTCTTACCTCTGAGTTTATAGTTCCGGAGGCTCGCATCCCGTCCACCTCCATCTAAAGAAATATCAGCAATAAATGAATACATTATGAAGCCTTACCTGAAATGCCGTGTATCAACGCAGTTGTACTTTATTCACCCACGAATTCCGGCTGCATGTTAATATTGAATATGTTTATACCAGGATATAAGCATGTTCAATATTATATTTTCCCCCTTATTTTTCTTGCGCTCATCTCCGGCCTGTTCATCCTCCAATCCGAAACATCGGAGGCCGGCAATGCGAAAAGCTCAATGGAGCTGCTTCTGAATGTTTCATACAGGGGCGCGTACTGCGACACCGACGCGTGCGCCTCGCCCGTGACAACCAGGATCGGTTCGCTGTATGAGTTCTCCTACTGCCCTGACAACACGTGCGAGCACTTCTCCATGCCCATATCTCCTGACCAGGACAAGTTCTATGATTTTATCCTGATGTACATGTACTACAGGTCAGGGTATGTTTATCTAAAGGAAATAAAAGATAAATACTGGATGGAGCATGTCGACAATATCGCGCAAAATATATCTCCGGCTTAAGCGGTCCCCCCAACAAAACCCATATAGACTGCCTATTGAAGATCATGGCTGAAAGGCATGACATCCAGGTGGACTTTTCATGGTCCGATGACAATTCCAATCATACAAAAACGATAGAACTGGCAGAATGCAAGTGGAAGTGAAAATAAAGGGACCTGCCCCGCACGGGGACCTGCCCGCGAAGCACCTCTCCTGCAAACAGAAATGCCCTCAGGAGAGAAAACCAAAGGGCATTTCTATGAAACCATATGCATGGCTTACGAGATCACGCAGTAGGCGCACCGTCTTTAAACGCTTTCTGAATATTCTCCCGGAACTCCGGAGAGTCTGTGTGCCCGTGGACGGAAATCCCATGCTGAACAGCGACCTCTAAAAGTTCCTTATCAGAATCAGCGGAAATGGCGACACTGCACTTTGTATCACTTGGGTATTCCCTGCAATCCATATACTTTCTCATGGCATCCTCCTTGAATCTTGTCCCCTGTTTGAAGGTTAAAGGCTGAAGTTTAAATGCTCTCTCTTCGTCTATAACCAAAGTATAGTCCTAAAAGAATTCAAATCAAAGAAAACAAATATGATAAAACTGTGAACAAGCGGGGGGTGGCACAGTATTTAATTTCGGCTCCAGGCCGGGAGAGGAATGTCTCCTTGCCTGAGAGAGAATTCGGGTTTAATATAGCGAATTCGGGTTTGATATAGTGTGTAGATAAATGGAATGTGAGGAAGAAGCCGGTGTTGTAATTAAAGATGTACCTATATATACTGCGAGCCCTGCATGGCGCAGTGTATAAGGTGGACCCGGCTAGGTTTTACTGCCCTTCTTGATGACGTAGACGGGGATCTCCCGCACGCCCCACTTCCTTGCTTCCTGCACGCTGTCAACAAAGAGGTCCAGGTGCATGCCTTTTATAGCGCCCCCGCGGTCCTCCACAACAGCCTCGCCGTAGCCAGGGATAAAGAGCCTTGTGCCCGGAGGGAATACGCGCCAGTCAGCAGCCACCACTCCCCGGCGTGCCAGAGTGTTCGTTGCGGTTCTCTCATCGCGCCAGCGGGCCACGTTTATGGACACCGGGTCGTTTGAGTAGGCCGTGGTCTTCACGGTCACGCGCGTGGCGATATCGCTGTCGGCCTTGGCCTCATAGAGCTTGGCCTCAAGCGATGTCCTCTCCAGCTTGAGGGCAGATATCTCCGGCCTCACCGCAAGCGAGCTGTGCACGAATCCGATCATCCATCCGGCCACTAAAATGAGCAGAATTTTTATATGTTGTTCCTTCATAACCTGATATCCTAAATGATTCCCGGCAGGAAGAGCAACTGCGCAGAAGGGCTGATGGTTGTTACGTGGACGCTACATCTTGTATCCATTTCCATGTTAACCATACATTTTCCTCTACATCTTGAGTAAATTATAATATAAACATATATTTATGTCAAGCGCATCATATAAATTAAATATGATATGATAAACGTATGGAGACCTTTAAAACAGGCATATCTTCCAAAAGGCGCGATGTCCTGTACCGGCGTGCGGCCTGGCTTGCTGTGCTCACGATAATATACAATCTGGGCGAGGGCGCGGTATCGATATATTTCAGTATCGAGGACGAGACCCTGGCCCTGTTCGGGTTCGGTCTGGACAGCTTTGTCGAGGTCATAAGCGGAGCAGGCATACTTCACATGGTGCTCAGGCTTTCCCGCAGCAATGCCAACGGTGGCGAGGCTGACGTGTCCGAGCCTGACGTGTCCGAGATAAACAGGTTCGAGGCAACGGCGCTCAGGATAACCGGAAGCGCCTTTTACCTGCTAGGTGCTGGGCTTCTTGTGACCGCGGTGCTGGCGCTCTGGGAGGGCCATGCGCCTGAGACCACCTTCTGGGGGGTGGTGGTGGCGCTGGTCTCCATCGTAACCATGTGGGCGCTCATCCTCATGAAGGAGAGGGTGGGCCGTGCCCTGGGTTCTGCGGCAATATTGGCTGATGCGGCCTGCACCCGCGCGTGCCTGTATCTCTCCCTTGTGCTGCTGGCCTCAAGCGTGGGGTTTGAACTCACGGGTGTTGGCTGGCTCGACGCGGTGGGTGCAGGCGTGATAGCAGTGTTCGCCTTTAGCGAGGGCCGCGAATCGTTTCAGAAGTCGCGGGACGGAAGTTGCAGCTGTGAAGGGTCCTGTGGGTCAGACCTGGAGGAAGAGTAGGCCTTCCTGCCAGAATTCTTTCCAGTCCTATTTCCTCCTGTGTTATGTGAGAGGTCCCTTTTAAAAGCGTTCAGGCACTCAGGGCATACCCCGCTGTTCATGACCGTATCATGGTGCGCGCGAATGCCTTCCTCGATGGCCCCGGCGCTGGTGAGGTTCTTCTTTAGAACGCAAAGCGGCACGATGCTCTTTAGAGTATTGACCTTCCTTATGGCCTCCCGAAGCTCGCTCACCAGGCGCTCATGTTCGCTCACATCGCGCGCCAGGGCCAGCAGCAGCGGCCTGCCCTCTGAGATGAAGGTCGTGATCCTCACCTCGATGGGGAAGCTCGTGCTGTTCTTTCCCGTATGCCTCCCTCTCAGGGTGACGGGCCCCTCCTGTTCCGTGGTCTGCTCAAGCAGGGCGGCGATCCTCTCCTGCGTCATCTCCGGGTTTATGTCCGATACCTTCATGCTCAGCAGTTCCTGGCAACTGTACCCAAGGGCGTCGCAGGCAGCCGCGTTCACGTCCACCAGATTGCCCTCGCTGTTGCAGACGTAGAACGCGTCGGCAGCGTTTTCCACAAGGCGGCGGAACCTCTGTTCGCTTTCCAGCAGGCGCGTCTCCATGCGGTGGCGGTACATGGCGGTCTCTATGGTGCTCATCAGCTCGTGTTCTTCAAAGGGTTTCACAAGGTAACCAAAGGGCTCTGTGCGCTTGGCCCGCTCAAGCAGGGCCATGTCCATGTTGGCTGTGAGGTATACCACCGGTATCCGGCACCGTTCTCTTATGAGCCCGGCAGCGGAGATGCCGTCCATCCCGCCCTTGAGCTTGATGTCCATGAGGACAAGGTTTGGCTTGTAGCGGGCAGCCTGCTCCACAGCGTCTTCTCCGGTGTCGGAGATACAGGTCACCTCGTATCCCATGGAGCACAGGCAACTCTTGATATCAGAGGCCACTATCATCTCGTCCTCGACGATCTGGATGCGGGATTTCTTCTCAGCCACAGGATACATGCCCCTTTCGTATGGATACACTACATAGCAGTAATGCCACACCTTGAGAGCAGAACGTTCTCAAGATACCCCTATAATTTAAATCCTAGCACCCCTTGGCCGGGCCGTCAACGAGGCAAAATATTATATAAATTTATAAAAAATATATTGTGGATAATCAGATACTTGCGATGCTGCTAAATATCTAATAGTAGATGTTCAGGAAGACAGCAACCTCAGTTGTCCAGAGGTGCTCAACTCCCCTGCGGCGTATTTCAAGCGCGAGGGCCCGGTTCCTTCCCATTGCCACGCTCAAAACAGTGGACAGACTCATGGAATCGTACTCGTGCCCAGCCCTGTATGTAGCAGCGTCGGCTTCCGCCAGGGCCTTGAACCTCTCTCCAGCGGCAATGACCATGCCTGCGGTGGAGCGGAACCCTGCTGCAAAGTTTTCATCCATCTCCCCGCTTATTTTTGCGGATAGACCCACAAAACCGTAGGCAATCCCCCTGCCCGGCGTGTCCAGGGCCAGCCCGCTTGCAGCATACAGTCCATAGGGCGTCCTGTACTTGCCGCCAGAGAGTGCTTCTCGTTCAAAGCCAGTGTTGAACTTCCATGATGCCTCGCGGAAGAAATCCCCCACAGGGGCCAGTGAGGTTATGTCTATGATGTCCAGGCGCTCAAGTTCGAACTCCTGCCGGTCTTCGTAATACCTGGCCTCAATGTCCATAAATGATATGGACGCCCCACGCGCAAACCCGATGTCCGGGTCCTGGAGGCCATGGAAGGCGGGTCGCAAGCGCAGGCTAGCGTAGGTCTCCCCGTCAAGGGAGCCCATGCCAAAGGCAGCACGTGCCGAGCCGTGCCCCTGCTCAGGCGGGGTGGGTGAGGGGACCTCATAGTCCATGAGTCCAAGCCTGCTCCTTCTGGATAATATCTCAAGCAGCCTTTCGGTGTATTCATCCTTGGCAATCTCCTGCTGCTCATAGCGGTATTTCAGAAACTCCGTTGCCATGTCCAGCGTGCGTATCTCCTGCTCCGGGTTTTCATCATTTCCGGCATCATTTCCGGCTAGGCTTGCCGCAAGCGGCGGCTGTATCCCCATGGCCACGTCCTTTGCCATATTTCTTTCTTCAGGCGTTGAGACAGATGAGATATGCATTAGGCGCGAGGCACGCGAGGGCCTGTATATGACCTCTTCCACAAGCCCGGCCTCTTTGACCCTGCGGATGGTGTCGATGGGGATGGCCCACATGCCAAAGCCCTCCGTTAAGCGCACCCCGGGTCGTGCCACCTCCAGCATGAACAGCAGGATGTATGAGCAGTTCTCGTCAAAAAAGTAATAGTACGAATATATCTCCCTCATCTCCCACACGTGGAGGGCCATCATCATCACCTCCTCCGGGGTGAGGTTCAGGCGGTACTCCCATATGTCGCGGTTCTCCATGTTCGAATACCGATTGATTCGTTCGTAGTAGGGCATTACCGAGAAATATCCCTTGTACATGCCAAATATGCCGCGCACGGCATAAAAAGGGCCGAATGTCTCGTCCGTGAAGGCCGCGTAGTTGATGGCATGCGAGATGAGCTTGCTCTCGAACTCACTGTCCAGGCGTATCATCGTATGGCCGAACATGGAGGCGGGGCTGTTCATATGGGCCTCGGGGAAAACGAGTGTGGCCGAGCGGGGGGCGACCCGCTCAAGGTAATCCTCAAGCTCCGCGCACACGGGCGCGGGCAGGTCAGACTCTGCCAATCCCATGCTGCTGACAAGCCACTTTCTGCGTGCAGGATAGCGGCAGGCTGCGTGCGTGTCATCAAGCGGGGCGCTCGTATCCATAAGAGCGTCTATTGTGGCCTCAAGCTCCGCCTCGGGGTCGCTCTTTCCCTCCTTGTGCAGGAAGAACCGGGGGTCGTCCACGAGGCTTTCATACCCGCCGAATGCGCGTGGCCTGTAATGCCCCAGCGCAAGCCACTGCGGGGACTCATGGGACTCACGGGACTCACGGAGTCCTTTTTCTTGCGCGGATTTAACGAAGGCATGTCTCTGCTCTGAGTCTTCCGATGGGGCACCGGACGCGGATAATGATCCGGGGGACTCACGGGGTCCTTTTTCTTGCGCGGATTTAACATAGCCATAATCTTGCTCTGAGGCTGCCCGAGCAATTCTATCCGCATTGGCCGCGTGCTCCGCATAAGCCACAGGGGTGGAGGAAATAAATATTGCTATAAGAAGACAAAAGGAGGGCCATGCCTTTGGGTCAAGGCATGGCCCTCCGCTTTTGCTCGTTTGCAATGTGCTAGATCACCGCTGCGATGTTGTCGATGACCTGTGCCGAGGTAACATCCCCGGAGGTGTAGATTTTCTGGAAGCTGGCCTGCATCGTGGCGCCAAAGGCCGCGCGCTCAGCGGCTGGCACGCCCATCAGCTCCGCCACGGTGTCAAGGCTCTCACCACTGCCTGAGGCCATGTCCTGTGCGATGGAATCCATGTTCTGAGCCACGAACTCCTGGAGCCTCTCGTTGGATACGTACTTTGAGGGCTTCGAGCAGTTTAAGGTGCCGCTTGTGATGCCGAAGGTCTGGTTTCCGAATATCCCGTTGGTGGTGGCCTCAAGGGTCTGCAGAGCAACGGTATCCGGATCCCCGAAGATCAGGTCTCCAAGGCCGCAGCCGGTATTGGAGTCCACAGCCATCGCTGCCGATGCCCCCAGCAATACAAGAGATAATGCCAAAAATGCTACAACAAGCTTTTTCATGTCTTTCTCCTCCTTTTTAGCGTGGGATGTATACCCGTATTTATAGCAGACAATAAGATTCATGTCAATTATAATGTTGCACAGGCTTGCATTTGGTAGATTCATGCGCATATGAGTATTTCCCGGCCCTCCATGGCCACGGCTCAATTGAAACGATGTTGGTCTTTATGATAGATTTAAAGCGTTGCTTTAATGGCCTGGCTGGTAATACGTATTATATAATACTGGCGGGCGGTGAGGAAGACTCTCTCTGGGGGGAGGGCGTTCACGTGCCCGCGCAGCGGCCCGTTGGTCTTCATAACAAGCCGATTCGGAGGAATAGCCATGCAAAAGAAATATTTGCTCGCCCCTGGCCCCACGCCTGTGCCGCCGGAAGTGCTCGGGGCCATGAGCATGCCCATGATCCACCACAGGGCGCCTGATTTCGTGCCCGTGATGCACGAAGCCCTTGCGGGCCTGAAATGGCTCTACCAGACAGACAACGATGTCCTCATACTTACTTCCACAGGCACGGGCGGCATGGTCTCTGCCGTGAACAACTTCCTCTCGCCCGGCGACAAGGCCCTCTATGTGAACGGCGGCAAGTTCGGCGAGCGCTGGGGCAAAATTATGAAAAGCTACGGGGTCGAGGCCATAGAGCTACCGGTGGAGTGGGGCTATACCGTAAAGCCGGAGGACGTTGCCAAGGCCCTCAAAAAGGACTCTGATATAAAGGCCGTCTACATCCAGGCCTCGGAGACCTCCACCGGAGTGTTCCATCCCATCAAAGAGGTTGGCGAGGCAATAAGGGCGGTAAACCCTGACCTGCTCTACGTGGTTGACGCCATAAGCGGCCTTGTGGCCCACGACATCAAGACAGACCAGTGGGGCATTGACGTGATGGTCGCAGGAGCCCAGAAGGGCCTGATGCTCCCGCCGGGGCTGGCATTCGTAAGCGTCAGCGACCGCGCATGGGCTGCGGCTGAGAACTCACAGTGCAGCAATTTCTACTTCGATCTCTTAAAAGAGCGCGGCAAGCAGGCCGCTGACCAGACACTTTTCACCTCTGCGGTGACGCTTATAATAGGGCTTGCCGAGGCCATGAAGCTCATGAGGGCCGAGGGGCTTGATAACATCTTCGCGCGCCACCAAAGGCTCGCTCATGCCACCCGCGAGGCGGTGCTTGCCATGGGCCTTAACCTCTATGCCAAGGAGAACCCCAGCAACGCGCTCACTGCTATAGAAGCCCCCGAGGGCATGGATGCCCAGGAGATATACAAGCGCATGCGCGTGGACTACGGCATAACGGGCGCGGGCGGGCAGGACAAGCTCAAGGGCAAGGTGTTCCGCATTGCGCACCTTGGTTATGCCGACACATTTGATACGATAACAGCCATTGCTGCGATAGAGATGGTACTAAAGGGCCTTGGGCACGACGTGAAACTCGGCTCCGGCGTTGCCAGGGCCCAGGAACTGCTGATGGTGCAATAACAGTGAAAATACTAGTAAGCGACAACTTATCCGAGCGGGGCGTAACGATACTCAAAGAGGCTGGTTTTGAGGTGGACGTAAAGACCGGCATGAGCCCTGATGAGCTAAAAAGCGTCATAGGCCAGTACTCGGGCATCGTTATCAGGAGCGCCACAAAGCTCACTGAGGACGTGATCGATGTAGCCACTAACCTCAAGGTCATCGGGCGCGCCGGAAGCGGGCTGGATAATGTTGATAAGGCCGCAGCCTCCAAAAAGGGCATAGTGGTGATGAACACCCCCGGCGGCAACACCATAACCACGGCCGAGCACACTATTGCAATGATGTTCGCCCTTGCAAGGAAGGTGCCGCAGGCCACGTGTTCCATGAAGGAGTGCAAGTGGGAGAAGAAGAAATTCACCGGGGTGGAGCTCTTTCGCAAGACCCTTGGCATCGTGGGCCTGGGGCAGATAGGCAAACAGGTGGCCACCCGCGCCCAGGGCCTTGAGATGAACGTCATAGCCTTTGACCCCTTCCTTGACGAGGCACAGGCAAGCGACATGGGCGTGGAAAGCGTAAGCGTGGAGGAGATATTCAAGCGCGCGGACTTCATCACCTTCCACACGCCGCTTACTGCGGAGACCAGGAACATAGTCAACGCCAAGAGCATAAAGACCATGAAGCCCGGCGTACGCCTCATCAACTGCGCGCGCGGGGGCATAATAAACGAGGACGACCTGCTTGAGGCCCTTGAAAGCGGCCATGTGGCAGGGGCGGCCCTGGACGTGTTCGAGGTCGAGCCTCCCGGCGACATACCTCTTCTGAGACACGACAACGTCATCTGCACCCCTCACCTGGGTGCTGCCACTGACGAGGCACAGATCAATGTTGCAGTGGCCGTGGCAGAGCAGATAGTGGACTACCTGAAGTTCGGCACCATAAGGAACGCCGTGAACTTCCCGTCCATACCCCAGGACCAGATTCCAACGCTTAAGCCCTACATAGCGCTTGCGGAGGGGCTTGGGAGTTTTGCGGCCCAGGTATTCGGCACAGGCGTAAGCGAGGTAGAGCTTGAGTACAGGGGCGAGGCTGCTGAACTTAAGGTGGAGCCGGTGACCATTGCCGCGCTAAAGGGAATGCTTACGCCGGTCTTAGAGGAGACCGTGAACTTCGTCAACGCCCCATTTATAGCAAAGGAGCGCGGCATAGAGGTCAAGGAGACAAAGAGCGCGGACTCCGGCGACCACCACAGCATGATGACCATTACGCTCAAGAGCAAGAAGAAGACCATGAGCTTTGCCGGCACTCTCTACGGGCGCCGCGACCCGCGCATCATAATGGTGGACGGTTTCCCTGTGGAGATAATCCCCGAGGGGACCATACTTTTCATCTCAAACAACGACAAGCCCGGCGTCATCGGCAGCTTGGGCACGCTGCTTGCTGGCTACGGGATCAATATCGCGTGGATGCACTTTGGCAGGGAGAGCGCCGGAGGGCTTGCCATAAGCGTGGTGGCGGTTGACACCCCGGTGACCAACGAACAGATGGAGGAGCTCCAGAGGCTCCCAAACATTCTGAAGGCCACACAGGTGCACATATAGACCGTGTGGCTGCCTCCAGGGACTGAGCGCTGGGTGCGCCGGAAGTAGTATATGCCCGCTATTAAATACAGCTTAAACACAGCATGGAAGGGAAAGCGATGTCATCGATTGTTATAGCAGGAGCCCAGTGGGGCGACGAGGGTAAGGGAAAGATCGTTGACGTCCTGATGCGTGAGGCGGAGGTTGTCGCCCGCTATCAGGGGGGCCATAACGCTGGCCATACCGTTGTCATAGAGGGCAAGCAGTACATACTGCACCTCGTGCCATCGGGCATACTGCATGAGGGCACGCTCTCCGTGATCGGAAACGGCACTGTGGTTGAGCCCTCCGCCCTTATTAAGGAGCTTGACGAACTGGCCGTCCAGGGCATAGTGGTCAACGGAGACAACCTGCTTTTAAGCAAGTCTGCTCACCTTATAATGCCCTATCACATTGCCATTGAGAGCGCCACCGAGAAAAAGCTTGGCAAAGCGAAGATCGGCACCACAGGGCGCGGCATAGGACCGGCCTATGTGGACAAGGCCCTGAGGATAGGGCTCAAGGTGGGAGACCTCCTGTACCCCGACCTCTTCCGCACAAAACTTGAGAGCTCACTTGCGTACTCTAACGACATACTTGAGAAAATATGCGGGATGGAGTGCTTTGAGGCCCAGGCCGTGTACGACCAGTACATGGAATATGCCGAGCGGCTCAAGCCTTACATTGGAGATGCCTCCATTGCGGTAAACCAAGCGCTTGACGAGGGCAAGAACGTGCTCTTTGAGGGCGCCCAGGGAACGCTGCTGGATATCGACCACGGTACGTATCCCTTCGTCACCTCCTCAAGCTCCATAGCCGGAGGCGTATGCACAGGCCTTGGCGTGGGTCCCACCCGCGTGGGCAAGGTGCTTGGCATAGTAAAGGCATACACCACACGCGTTGGGAGCGGCCCCTTCCCCACAGAGCTCATCGATGATATCGGCAAACGCATGCAGGAGCGCGGTGGAGAGTTCGGCGCAACCACCGGACGGCCCCGCCGTTGCGGGTGGATAGACGCGGTGGCCCTTCGCCACGCCATGCGCATAAACGGCATGGGCGCGATTGCGCTGACCAAGATAGATGTGCTCTCTGGATTAGACGAGCTTAAGATATGCACGGCCTACGAGTTCAGGGGCGAGAAGATCACCGACTTCCCCTCAAGCGCGGCTGAGCTTGAAGAGTGCACGCCCATCTACGGCACGGTGGTGCCGGGATGGTTAGAGTCCACCAAGGGTGCCACGAGCATGGAGGCCATGCCCGGCGCGGCCCGCGACTACATCGCCGCTGTGGAGGACGCCATCGGCGTGCCAATAGAGATAATCTCCACAGGCCCCGGACGCGAGGAGCTGATTATCCTCAAAGACCAGTTCTAAGATTCTCTTTTAAGATAAAAAGTCAAAAGGCCGCCTTCAGCATGGGCGGCCTTTTTTGTTCTATGTTATTGTTTTGATTTTGATAGGATAGATAAGTAGAGCGAAAAGCTTCAATTAATAGAACGATCTTCAGCAGAAGTGTCATAAGCGCATGAAAAATCAATACTACGGTGATATAAACGACTACATCAAGTACGCCATGCTCAGACACTTGGCATCTGGTGGAAGATACAGGCTGGGAGTTAACTGGTATCTAACACCGAAAGATGGCTCCTCTGATGGTAAGAAAATCCGGTATCTCGAACAAAAAGATAAATGGCGCGAATATGATTCGATTCTCTTTGATAATCTCTATGAGTCTGTAATTAACCAGAAGATAAGGAAGGTATCTCGTGCTAAAACTGACCTTGGGATTGATAATGCTATTTTCTACGATTCCATGACCCCGGATGCAAGGATTGACCGTCACTCATGGTTTAAAAGTTCTTTAGAGGCTCTCAATGCATGCGAGATTGTATTTTTAGACCCTGATAATGGTCTCAGCGTGAAGTCTACTGTATACGGGAGAAAGAAGTCATCGAAATTCGTATATGACCATGAACTCAAATCCGTGTGGGGTAGTGGTCACAGTAAAAGTCTTGTTCTCTATCAGCATTTCCCTATGATAGAAAGAAATTTGTTTATGAGTGATTGCTCCAAGAGGATATCTGATTTACTTGGTTGCTCCAGTATTATTCGCCTTAAAACCGCACACGTTGTATTCTTTGTGATTCCCTGCAAGGCAGATGAAAAAAACATATCCAGCCTGTGCGAGCAATTCAGTGAGAAGTTGGGGAAGTTCGTTCAGTATTCACTCCAATAGTAATCAGGGACACATTCTAATTAAATTATAAACCAGGCATCGCAGGAAAGTTTTTTCTTAGGAGAGGATTTTTTGTCTTTTAAGGTGTGTTCTGGCTTAACCCTTATGACATTTATATTTTTGGGTATAATATTTTTGAGGGATTGGTTATATTAGTAAAGATATGAAAACGACAAAGAACATAGACGATGTGCTCGGGATTTTGAGGCAGAACAAGCCGGAGTTACACGATAAGTACGGCGTGCTGGATATTGCTGTGTTCGGCTCCACCGCAAGGGGAGACAGAACCGATGACAGCGATATAGACATACACGTGGAGCTTAAGAAGGAATCTGAGACGTTTATGAATTTTATGCACCTCAAGTTTTTTCTTGAAGAAATACTCGATAGCAAAGTAGACCTTGGAATAAGAGATTCCATCCGAAAAGAACTTAAAGAGAGTATCCTTGAAGAGTCCATATATGCCTAAGCGCGACTGGACAATACGCATTAAAGATATTCATCAGTCTCTGTTGAAAATAATCAGGTATACCGAGGGAATGAGTCAGGACAGTTTTTTTGCTGACGAGTTGAAATATGATGCGGTAATGCGAAATTTTGGGATAATAGGCGAGGCTGTAAAGAATGTTCCGCGCGAAGTGAGAGAAAAACATAAAGAAATCCCATGGAAAGAGATCTCGGGCATGAGGGACTTTGTTATACATGAGTACTTTGGGATCGCCAAAAATGTCGTATGGAATGCAATAGAGAATGATGTGCCAAGACTCAAAGCTCAGATAGAATCCAGATTCAGCGACCTGTTATAGTTTCACATTACCAATCAGCCTGGCATTGTTCTATCAAGCAAATTTATAGTCGTGAAAATTACGAGGGGACGGTTTCATCGCAGGGTTATGATCATACATGCAGACATTACTTAAACGCATATGGAGCGCGGCCCTTGGGGCGTGTTTCCCCTCTAGTTGCCCTTTTTGCGACGAGCCCTCGGATGAGCCGTCTACGGCTCCTGTATGTGCAATGTGCTGGAGCGCCATGGAGCCCATGGGCGGGGACCACACGTGTAAGAGATGTTCCTCAAGGCTTATAAGCCCTGACGCAACGTTATGCGGTGAGTGCATGATAAATCCCCCACGTTTTGGCAAAGCCATATGCTTTGGCCCGTATGAAGACCCACTTCGCGAAGCCATCCACATAATGAAGTTCAAGGGCATAAAGCGCGTGGCCCGGCCCCTTGGGCAGTTGCTTGCTCATCTTGAACTGCCAGAGGCGGATGTTATCATCCCGGTTCCTGCAGGACTGCGCGGTCTCAGAGAACGCGGGTTCAACCATTGCTACTATGTTGGAAAGGAACTCTCAAACATCTCAGGTGTTCCCCTGGAGAGCCGCCTGCTGTACAAGCAGAAAGAGACCCCTCCGCAGGTGGGCCTCCCGGCCTATGCCCGCAAGATAAACCTCCGGGGCGCTTTTGCCATGAGGGAGAAGCTGCAAGGGGAGCGGGTGCTGCTGGTGGACGACGTGATAACCACCGGGGCCACCATGAACGAGTGCGCTAAAACCCTCCGCCGCGCCGGGGCCTCAGAAGTTACGGCGGTATCGCTGGCAAGAGCGTAAATGAGCCTTACATGAGATGCTGGGGGATGTGTTATTATTTGGCTACAAAAGGCTTGTGTGTTGAGTATATACCTGTAATTTGCGGAGAGCATTCATGCCCGACAAGAAGAATAAGAAGAACAAGAAAAAGAGCAAAGAAAAGTCTGAGAAAAGGCTTGCCTCCTCTGTGACAAAGTTTTCGCGCAGAGGGCTCCTGGTCTCAGCCCTGGGGCTCATGGCACTTTTCGTGAACTACGCCCTGGTGTATAAGCGTCCCATGGTGGATCCGATTATCCAGCAATATCTGTCCATGTTCCCGGAAGGCTGGCGTATGGGGATTGTGGCGTTCCTGCTTCCCATTGTGATAATGGTCACGGGCCTTGTCCTGTTTTTTATGGGTAAAAAGGTGGAGCGCCGATCAGTAGGCGATGTCTCAGCCGCACACGCTCTGGCTGTGCGGGGCTTTTCATTGCTGGACATGATTCTCGGTGTACAGGCCGGCAGCCCCCATGACAAGGAAAGGCTGCTTCGGGAGGACAGGCGCAGGGTCAGGACCGCCGCGCTCCTTCACGAGATGCTCTCAAAAAACGGAGGCCAGAAGGTCGCCGCCCCCGAGTTCATAAGGAAGGCATGCCACGAGACCGCGGGCCTGATGGCTCCCGAACGGGCCAGGCTCTCCATGGACCTGGAACCTGTATCGCTCAAGCCCGACACAGCGCTTGCCTGCGGCATGATAGCCAGCGAGCTTGTCTCGAACTCCCTTGTCTCGGCCTTTGTGGATATCGAGCGGCCCGAGATAAAGGTCTCTTTCGGCGTGACCGGCAATGACATTGCCGAACTTACTGTCTCTGACAACGGTATTGGCATGCCCACCCGGATGGACGTGGACAAGCTGGCCACCGTGGGGCTGAGGCTGGTACGGAAGCTGGCCGTCCAGCTCAAGGGCAAGGTTGACGTTAAAGTCTCAAACGGCACCACCTTCACTATCCGCTTTCCCCTTTAGATGGGCATGATAACTGATCCTGATTCACTGCATCTACTACAGAATAAGCCGCTTGTTGTATGCAGGGGTACGACGAGCACGCCTTCACATTCATAAGGTTCTTCTTTGTATCTTATATGATTAGGGTAGGATGAAATCAAGATGTGACGGGATAAGGCCGACCTTGCATCAAGGAATAAACCTGTGCTGTAGATTGGTCCCCGTCCCCCACTTTTTAGAGATTGGACG
>SDBV01000827.1_pt1 | contig 44918 bp, 37 predicted proteins | sample 2277081 | NCBI WGS metagenome assembly SDBV01 (sample SAMN10402039, study PRJNA504765) | marine sediment metagenome | isolation source: marine sediment core GS10_PC15, 223 cmbsf | place: Arctic Ocean: Southern Knipovich Ridge | collected 2010
CATCAGCCCGCACTGGCGAATGTCGCCCACGTGCGGATGGTCCGCCAGGGCCGACAGCTTATCAGCCACCAGCGCAACCTTGGCCGGCAACGCTTCCAGCAGGTGAGATTCGTATATCAAGTCGATGCTCGCCGACCCCGCCGCACACCCTAGCGCGTTGCCCGTGAAAGTGTGCCCGTGGTAGAACGTCTTGCCGAAGTCCGCCTCGTCGCAGAACGCGTCGAATATCTCCTCGGTCGCCATGGTGGCCGCCACCGGCAGATAGCCGCCCGTCAGCCCTTTGCCCAGACACATCATGTCCGGCGTGACGTCTTCGTGGTCGCACGCGAACAGCTTGCCCGTCCGGCAAAAGCCAGTCGCCACCTCATCGACAATCAGCAGCACGTCATGCTTGCTGGTTAGCTCGCGCACGGACTTCAGAAAGCCAGCCGGATGCGTCAGCATACCCCCAGCCGCCTGGATGAGCGGCTCAAGGATGATCGCGCAATACTCGCCCGGGCACTCCGTCAACTCCGCGTCCACCTGCGCCAACACGTGCGGACCGGCCTCGACCAGGCCGCGATGATGGTAGGCGTTCGGACAGTCGACGAGGGTCGTCTCGAACAGCAACGGCTGGAATATCTCGTGGTAGGCCTCCACGCCACCGACGCTGACCGCCCCGATGGTGTCGCCGTGGTACCCACGCTTGAGGGCCATGAACTTGCGACGCTCGCTCTGCCCGCGGTTGTGCCAATACTGATACGCCATCTTCAGCGCCACCTCCACGGCCGTGGCGCCGCTGTCGCTGTAGAACACCTTACTCAGCCCGCCCGGCGTGATCCTCGCCAGCCGCTCCGCCAGTTCGATGCTCGCCGCCGAGCCGCTGCCCAGCAGCGTCGAGTGTGCGATCAGCTTGAGCTGCGCCTTAATCGCCTCGTCGATCGCCGCCACGCGATGCCCATGCAGGTTGCACCACAAGCTGGAATAGCCATCTATGAAACGCCGCCCATCGGTATCGATAAGCTCAAAGCCTTCCCCGCCGACGATGACGCGCCCCGCCTCGCCCCCGCCGCTAAGCCATTGCCGCATCGGCGTGAACGGGTGCCATACGTGCCGCTTGTCCATCTCCGTCAGGCGGTCGGTGCGGCAGGGCGATAAGTCTGTGGGCTCGTTGGTCATGGGGTTCCTGCCGGGCTGGCTTGTGGTCAGCCGGGCGATGCGTACTATAATAAGCCGGTGGGAATCCCGAAAGAACAACTCATCCTTGCCCGCAGGCGAATGGTGGAGACGCAGCTTCGCCGGCGCGGCATTAGCGACCCGCGCGTGCTCGCTGCATTCCAGGACGTGCCTCGCGAATTGTTCGTGCCGCTCGCCCGTCAGGACCAGGCGTTCGACGACAACCCCCTGCCGATCGGCCACGAGCAGACGATCAGCCAGCCCTTCATCGTCGCTTACATGGTGGAATATCTCGACGTCCGCGCCGACCACCGCGTGCTGGACATCGGCGCAGGCAGCGGCTACCAGACGGCCATACTCGCCCGCCTGGCCGACCACGTCTACGCGATAGAACGCCTGCCCGAACTAACCGCCCGAGCCGCAGCCGCTCTGGCGGACCTGAATGTAACGAACGTCACCCTCACCACCGGCGACGGCAGCGTTGGCCTGCCCGCCCACGCCCCCTACGACCGCATCATAGCCGGGGCGGCCGGGCCCGACATACCTGCCGAATGGATCGACCAATTGGCTGATGGCGGGCGGATCGTCGCGCCCATCGGGCCGGCGGGAGTGCAGACCGTTGTACTGCTGAAAAAGAGGGGCAATCATATTGTTCGCGAGTCGCTTTGTGCCGTGCGATTTGTTAAACTTCTGGGCGAATCCGCTTGGCCTGATTAATTGCCGATTTGCGAGGCTTGACAACCACGTAGTCAGGGCATTAACCTGCGTCAGGAATCTATTGGGAAAGGATGCCATTATGCGATTGACCACCATTACCGTTCTGATCGCCGCGGCTATGCTCGCTGGTTGTGGGCCCCAGCCCGGGGAGTACGGGCCAATTAGTGACGATTATTACAACACAGAAATCGGCCCCCAGGCGGCTCAAGAGTACCCCGATGTAACGCCAATAGGCGTCGTCGGCCCGCCGCCGGCAGGCGTCGCCCCCGCGGGGAACGTCTCGGTCGCCGACGACCTCGGCATCACCCCCGCCGATGAACGCCGCCGACAACTGGCCGCCCTCCGTGGCGAGCAGCCCAGGCCCACTCCTGTTGACGTGCCCGCTCCCGTCATCTACGACAGGCCGGGAACCGTACAATACACGGTCGTCCGTGGCGATACGCTGTGGGGCATCGCCAAGAAACGCCTCGGCGCCGGCAGACGGATGGCCGAGATCAAAGCCCTCAACCCCGGCCTGGCGAATCCCGACAAGATCATGCCCGGTCAGGTGCTGGTGATTCCCGCCAATTAAACGCACAACGTGGCCCAACTGACCCTCGACACGCCGGTACAGTACGTCAAGGGAGTGGGGCCCACGCGGGCCGGCCAGTTGACGCAACTGGGCATCGACACCGTAGAGGATCTGCTTCTGTACTTTCCTCGCCGGTTCGATCTGCGCCGCCAGATCCAGCCCATAAACACACTCCGCGGAGATGAGCCCGCCGCCACGATCGCGGGGGAAGTTGTCGGCGTGGAGGAACGCAGCTACGGGCGGGCGCCGTTCTTTCAGTGCGTCATCGACGACGGCACGGGCTGGGCACAGATCAAGTGGTTCCACGGCGGCTACCTGAGAGACCAAATCCGCCCCGGCATTCACCTTGCCGTCAGCGGCAAAGTGAGCGTATACAAAGAAGCAATCCAACTGATCAACCCGCAATTTCAGATACTGTGGGACCCCGAGTCGACAGACCTCTCGCGCGATGAAATGGTGCCCGTCTACCCAGCCGGGGCGAAGCTCACCAGCGGAATCATCGGCAAGATTATCCAGCACGTGCTGCCAATGACCGACGGCCTGATCCGCCCGTGGTTCGATGCGGAGTACCTTTCCAAGCGCGGGCTCATGCCGCGCAGCCCGGCCATCGCAGCCATGCACAGGCCACAAGATAAGAAACACTGGGCCGCCGCCCGCAGGCGACTTGCCTACGACGAGTGCATTCTGATGCAGCTTGGTATCGCCATCATGCGGATGCGGGAAGTATCCCGCCCGGCTCACCCGCTGGCACTTACTGATGAAATCGACCGGCGCATCCGCGCACGGTTCCCCTTCACTCTCACAGCCGCTCAGGACCGCGCCGTCGCCGAGATCGTCGCCGATCTCGCCAAGGGCAAGCCTGCCAATCGGCTAATCCAGGGCGCCGTGGGCTCGGGCAAGACGGTCGTCGCGCTCTACGCTGCCCTGCTGGCCGTCGCCAGGGGCAAGCAGGTCGCAATCATGGCGCCCACGGAAATCCTCGCCACGCAGCACTTCCGCAAGATATCCGACTACCTCGCCGGCTCGAAGGTCCGCACCGGGCTGCTCGTCGGCGGGCAACGCGCCAAGGATCGCAAAGAGCTGCTTGCCGACCTGGCCGCCGGCGAGATCAACATCGTCGTCGGCACTCACGCACTGATAAGCGGCCGCGTGCAGTTCGCCGACCTCGCGCTGGTCGTAGTGGACGAGCAGCACAAGTTCGGCGTCCGCCAGCGCACGGAAATACGCGGCAAGGGCTACGCGCCGCATTACCTGGTGATGACGGCGACGCCCATTCCGCGAACACTTGCGATGACGGTGTTCGGCGACTTGGACGTATCGACGATCGACGAGCTGCCGCCGGGCCGGGGCAAGACAACCACCCGCTGCGTCCGCCAGGAGAAGATGCCGGACGTGCTGGCGTTCGTGGCCGACAAGCTCCGCGCCGGCCAGCAGGCGTACTTCATTTACCCGCTGGTCAATCCGTCGCCGCAGTTGCAACTGCAAGCCGCCCAGCAAGCCTACGAGGAGTTGTCCGCCGGTGCGTTGGCAGAGTTCTCGGTGGGTCTCATCCATGGGCAAATGCCGGCGGCGGAAAAAGACGACGTCATGCGCCGCTTCCACGCCGGTGAGGTGCAGGTGCTGGTCGCGTCGGTCGTGGTGGAGGTCGGCGTGGACGTGGCCGCCGCCAACGTGATGGTGATCATGCACGCCGAGCGGTTCGGCCTGGCGCAGTTGCACCAGCTCCGCGGACGCATCGGCCGATCTTCGGCGGACGCAGCCTGTATACTCGTCGCCTCGCCGGGCAACGCCATCGCCGCCAGGCGCCTGGAAATACTCACCGAGACGAATGACGGTTTCAAGATATCCGAGGAAGACCTCCGGCTGCGAGGCCCCGGTGAAATCTTCGGCACGCGCCAGCACGGCCTGCCGGAACTCAAAGTGGCCGACCTTATCGAAGACTTCGAGCTGCTCCGCCTGGCCCGGCGGGACGCGTTCGGCATCATCGCCGGCGACCCGGGCCTGGACGACCCGCACCACCAGCAGCTGCGACGCGAGATGCTCCGAGCCTACGCCGGCAAGCTGGACCTGCTGGCCGGCGCGTAATGTCGCTGTTGCACCACCCGCCCCCCGCCAGTAGCATGACGTGCGATCCGCTGCTGCAACCCCACGCACGGACAGACAGTTATGCAATTATTCGGCCCGACATGCGACTGCAAACCCAGATACCGTAGCGTCATCATCACGCTGGACGTTCTGCTGATGGTGGCGACCGCGGCGGCCCTGGCGATGCTCGTGTTGCGATTCGGCGGCTTTGGGCTATCGCTCGGCCAGCAGCGCGGGCTGCGCCTGCTGCAGGCGGCGCTCGTGGTGATATTCGTGGCCGACCGCGTAGTGCGGCTGCTGACAGCCCGACGGCTGGGGAAATTCTTCCGCGAAAATCTCGTCGATTTCGCATTAATCGGCCTGATGTTCGCGGCCCTGGCGACAGGCTACTTCCTACGGGATAAGCTGCCCCGCGGGCCGTTATCGCTGGGAGCGGCCTACGTGGTGATCACCCAAGTGTTCATCGTGCTGTTGCTGGTGGGCCGGGCGGTAAACTTCAACATGCGCCTGGCCGGCAGCGGCATTACGCCGGTCTGGCTGCTCGTTATCAGCTTTGCGCTACTGGCGGCGGTGGGCTCAGGGGTGCTGATGCTCCCTGCCGCCACGCCGGACAATTCGCCGCTTAGCTATATGGACTCACTGTTCACCTCCGTAAGCGCCACGTGCGTAACGGGCCTGATCGTGCGGGACACGGGCGCGGAGTTCACGACGTTCGGCCAGGCCGTGATATTGATATTGATCCAGTGCGGCGGGCTGGGCATCATGCTGTTCGGCACGGCCGTGGCGATAGCGGTTGGCAAGGGATTATCCTTCCGCTCGAGCAGCGCCGTGGGGGAAATGCTGTCCATCGACACGGTGGGCGAGGTCCAGCGGACGATGCGTTTCGTTGTCATGACGACCTTCGCCCTGGAGGCCATCGGCGCGGCGTCGATGTACCCGATGTTCGCCGCCGGCGCAGGCAGCGCGGGCGAGGCAGTGTGGCGAAGCGTTTTTCACAGCGTGTCAGCCTTCTGCAACGCCGGGTTCTCCTTGTACGCTCGCAACATGATGCACGGCGTGGGCGACGCCCAAGTGGGCGCCCTGCGGGACCATTGGCAGATGATGGGCGTGATGGCTCCGCTTATAGTGCTCGGCGGGCTGGGCTTTCCCGTGCTGCGAGATTGCACGAGATCCGCCCGCCGCGTCCTGCGGAGGGTGCGGGCGTCGCTTCGGCCCACGCTCGGCGCGGCCGTGCACCTAAAGGCTGGGCCTACCGTAACGCTGCACTCCAAGCTCGTGCTGGCAACGACCGGATTTCTGCTGGTAGCGGGGACGATCGGCATGCTTCTGACCGGGCCCGCCAGCTTGCCAGCTCCCAATGGCTCACCGGCGGCGATGGCTCAGCCGGCGGGGCCTAACGATTGGCAGTCATTATCGATGGGCAAGCGCATCGGCGCGGCGATGTTCCAATCCGTCACGGCTCGAACGGCGGGCTTCAACACAATCGACATGGCTGAGCTTTCCCCCGCCGGCAAGCTGGGCTTGTGCGGGCTGATGGTAATCGGCGGCAGCCCCGCCTCCACGGCCGGCGGCATGAAGACAGTGACGGTGGCGCTACTGGTGCTGACGACGCTGGCGGCACTTCGCCGGCGGCGAGAGGTGGAAGCCTTCCGCCGCAGCATGTCGCTGGAACTGCTGCGAAAGGCGGTCGCCATCGGCGTGCTGTTCCTGGCGCTGGTCGCCCTGGTGACACTGGCACTTACGATAATGATGGGCAGCCGGTTTGCATTTATCGATTTGCTATTCGAAGCGGCGAGCGCCTGCGGCACGGTGGGTTTGTCCACGGGCGTCACGCAGCACTTGACGGGGGGGGCGAAGTGCGTCATCGTTGGCGCGATGTTCGCCGGTCGGCTCGGCCCGCTGACACTATTGCTTGCGATGACGAGCCATCTTCGGCCCGCCAGGTACACGTATCCAACGGAAAACGTATTGATCGGATAACATTATGGAACGCTTTGCGATATTCGGACTTGGCCTGTTCGGCCGATCGTTGGCGACACTGCTGGCGGAAACCGGCGCAGACGTAATCGCCGTCGATCAGGATCGCGAGTTGGTGGAGGCCGTCCGCGACAGCGTGTCGCTGGCAGTTTGCCTCGACAGCACAGACGAGCAAGCCCTGCTCGCCCAAGGCATCGACAAGGTGGACGCAGCCATCGTGGGCATGGGCGACTCGTTCGAGGCGGCTGCGCTGACGACAGCCTTGCTCAAGCAGATCGGCGTCAAGCGCGTCATCAGCCGGACCACCAGCCAAATGCGCGAGCAAATCCTTCGGCGGATCGGCGCCGATGAGATTGTCGACCCCGAACGCGAAGCCGCCGAGCGATGGCGAAACCGCCTGATGCTGCCGGCCATTATCGAACGGACCGTCCTGAGCGAAGGCTTCAGCCTCGTGCAGATTGCCGCGCCGCCCAGCTTCGTCGGCAAGACATTGGGGGAACTGGCCATCCGCAACAAGCACAGCATCAACGTAGTTGGTATCCGCCGAACAAGGCCAGGCCCGGCCGACTCAGACGGCGTCGACGAATCGCTGATCAGCGTACCGATGGCCCATACCAAGATCGAGGAGTCGGACGTGCTGCTTCTAATCGGCGAGGACCAAGCCCTGGCTGACTTCCCCGTCAGATAGTGCGCCGATGGCTCATGCGTCGGTGGCCAGCGGGCAACAGGCGACTGGCAGCCCGTGGTAAAAGTGGTCCGCCGCCGCGGACGTCGAAGGGCCGTGCTTTCTTCTTCTGCCAGGAGCAGGATGCTCCTGGGACGCATGGGCAAGATGCCCATGCCACGGGTGGGCAAGCCGGCTAGGCGCCCTCGTTGGGGTCCTTGAAATCGTTGGGGTCTCGTCCCTCTTCTATCCACGCCAGCTTGGCCACGCGCCGGCCATGTCGCCCCGCACCGTCGAACTCCGTCGCCAGCCACGTAATCGCGATCCGGCGGATGAGTTCCTCACCCAGCACGTCACTGGCCAGGCACAACACGTTGGCGTCGTTGTGGCGACGAGACATCTCCGCGGTCAGTTCGTCATGACACAACGCCGCGCGGATGCCCCTAATTTTGTTGGCGCTGATAGACATGCCGATGCCGTTGCCGTCAATCAGGATCGACCGGTCGACCCGTTTCTCCGCCACCGCCTTAGCCGCGGGGTAAGCCATGTCCGGGTAGTCGCAACTGCGCGAGCTGTTGGTGCCCATGTCGACAACCTCATGGCCCAGTTCGCTGAGAAGCACACTGACTCTGCTTTTGAGGGCATGGCCGCGATGATCTGAGGCAATTGCGATTATCATTTCAGGCTTTCTTCCAACGTGTTATCCACGGCGTGTCGCAGGCGCTTGGCTGTCCGCCCGTACACGTCCGGGCCGCCGCCGATGGGGTCCGGAATGTCCCGATCACCATCCAGCAGCCGCACCTTATCAGCCGCCGACGGCACGGAACGCAGCACCGCCGCGACATGGCGCTGAGTCATACACAATATCATGTCGGAATCGTTAATCAACTCTTTCGTTAACGCCTGACTGCTGTGCTCCGCGATATTCGCCCCCAGCACCTTGGCTGCATGGATGGCGTCCGGCATGGCGGCATCGCCGCCAATGGCCGACACGCCCGCCGAGCGCACCTGCCACCCGTGGTCGGACAGTTCGTCGGGCTGGCAGTTCAGTCTGCCTGCCAAGTACGCCCGGGCCAGGCCTTCAGCCATCGGGCTGCGACACGTGTTGCCCGTGCACACAAAGACGATCCGCCGCATCATGATCTCGGCCAACGTCTCCGTGGCGACAGCGCCTTCCCGCACGACAGTCCACTGCTCGCCATCGAACAGCACGATGCTGCTATCCTGCTGGTGTAGCGTGGGGCCGGAGTCTATCAGCAAGTCAATCTTCCCGTCCAGCGTGGCCAGCACCTCCTGGGCATTCCGGGCGGAAGGCGCCCCCACGAGATTCGCACTCGGCGCCACCACAGGATCGCTCACCGCAGAGAGCATCGCCTCGACGAGCTTGCCCTGCGGGCATCGCAAGCCTATCACGCCCTTGCTGCACAGCTTCTTATGCAGGCCGGCCTTATTGAGCTTGGCATCGGTCAGCTTGCCATCCGTTTGCAGCAGCAGCGTCACCGGGCCTGGCCAGGTGCGAGCAATGAGTTTCTCAGCCGCCACGGGCACGCTGGCGACGTAACGCCTCACTTGGGCAGGATCGCCCATGTGGACTGTGAACGGACGTTTGGGCCTGCTCTTGAGCTCCCGCAAACGGTGCATGGCCTCAGCATCGGTCGCCATCGCCGCGATGCCGTAGACCGTCTCGGTGGCAAAGCCAACCAGTTGCCCCGCACGAATTGCCGCTGCCCCAGCTTCAGCAGCGGCGACCTGCTCGGCATCATCGACACGTATTATCTGAGTCCCGGCCATGTGGGCGGAATTATAATACATCGCCCCGCGTCAAGCCAACACTGCCGCGCTGGCCCCCGTGGCTGCTAGCGCGTATTCACTGTGTTGCATCACCTGACGGCTCGCCGACATCTGCGGAAGAGACGAATTGAAAGGGACAGGATACAAAGGCAAGCCTGCGTGCGATGGGCAGGCCGGGAAGCTTGCAGCAGATTACCCAGCCCGGCTTCGCCACGCTCTGCGAGCGGCGGCGAGTTTCTGTCGGAGCGATATTTTGAATCGGCCGTGCACGTAGGTGCGGAATTGTCCGCCGGGGCAGGCGGTGTCCCCGCCGGGGGCGTCCTGGTGGGTTATTACGTTTGCGGGCGGGATGTCGTAGGTCTCTGCCAGGTAGGCCGTCAGCCTGTTCAGAGATGCCAGTTGAGATGCCGTCGGCATACCGGTGGTGAAATCGCCCACCAGGCAGATGCCGATCCCCAGGTTGTTGTACTCGTTGTCCGGCGTGCCGCCCGTGTGGGCGCCGTGTTTCTGCTTGGGCCAGCGCGAGCCCACCTCGACCCGTCCGTCGGGCCCGCCATTGCCGTTATCGATGACGAAGTGATACCCAAGTTCGTCAAAGCCGCGGACCTGCCGGTGGCTGGTGTCGAACTGCTGGGCGTTGCCGCCCCTTGTGGCGCTGTGGTGAATAACGATGTACCGCCACTGCCGGCCGTTGCTGGTTGCGTGCCAGGCGGGGTCGCCGACTGCTGCCGGGCGCCTGGGCAACGTTTCGGCCTCTACGGGCCGATAAACCAGCCTCGCCGACGTCTCTCGGGGGGTTATCACCACCCGACCAATCTCGCCCGGCGTTACTCGCCGGTATCCGGGCCTCATCCATCCAAATGCATTCCCCCCCCACTGTTGTCCACTGCAACCGCCCAATGCTATTGTCAACCCGACAAGCACACACACTGTCGTCAACGATCGTCGCATCGAGGCGCTCCGCACTGCCTTATGTTGCAAATCGATGTTGAGTTTATCGGCCATGGCTAGTGAATAACCTTTACGTTTCCCGGCCGCCGGGCCGGATGGATTTCAGATCGTCAGCGACTTGAGCCGCTTAATTCGCTCGTCCACAGGAGGATGCGTATCGAACATGCCGCGTGCGCGAGTTTCGAATTTCTTTATCGGCTGAACGAAGTACATCGATGCCGTCGCGCGGTTGGCGACTTCCAGCACTTCCACATCGCCCGAAAGCTTCACCAGTGCGCCGGTGAGCCCGTCGGGGTTGCGCGTGAGTTCCACGCTGCCGGCGTCGGCGAGGTACTCCCGCTGACGTGACATCGCCATCTGGATGATCCGAGTCAGTATCGGCGCGAGTATCGCAAGCACTATCGCGATGATCACGACTATCAACTGCCCCGCGCCGGAGTCCTTGTTGCTCCTGCGCCGCCGCGAGCCAGCCCCCCACCACATGCTCCGCAGGAACACGTCGCACAGCATCACCAGCGTGCCGACCATCACGGCCATCAGCATCGCAAACAGAATATCATAGTTACGGATGTGGCTCAGCTCGTGGGCGATAACGCCCTGCAGCTCGTCGCGGGTGAGCTTTGCCCGCAGGCCTATGGTTATCGCCACCACGCCCTTTTGGGGGTTGCGCCCTGTGGCGAAGGCGTTCATGGCCGTGTCGTTAATCAGGTAAACCTTCGGCATGGGCATGCCCGCCGCCAGGGACAATTCCTCGACGACGTTGAACAACTGCGGATCGTCAGCCTTCTTGATCTGCTTGGCCTGGCTCATCATCAGAATCGCCGACGAGCCGCCGTAAAAACTAATCAGCGTCAGCGTGAAGGCAACGAAGGCTGCCACCCCCGCAATTACCCAACTGAACGTCATGTTCCCGCCGCCCCACACATAGCCTATCAGCAATCCCATGCCCACAAACAACACCATGAACCCGGCAATCAGCAGAAAGCTGTTGCGCTTGTTCTTGGCGATCAGTGAATGAAAAGTCTCGCGAGCCATGATTGTCTGTGTGTCGGGAGGGCCGTCATCACACTGCGCCGAACCCAGGTCTGCCGCGGACGATCGTCCGCGGTAGTTGGCGCCCGTACGGGCCGCCAACTGGATGGTTACCGTCCTCTAGAAGCTCACCTGTGGCGCTTCACGCTCGGCGGCGTCTTCCAGTTCGAAGAACGTTTCGCTCTTGAAGTTGAACATGCCCGCCACCATGTTGTTGGGGAACTTCTGGAGCGCCTCGTTGTAGCTGCCCACCGAGTCGTTGTAGTGCTGGCGGGAGAAGGCGACCTTGTTCTCCGTGCTGGTCAGCTCTTCCTGCAGCTGGGCGAAGTTCTCGTTGGCCTTGAGGTCCGGATACGCCTCCGACAGCGCGAAAAGCTGTTTCAGCGCGCCGGTCAGCATGTTCTCCGCGGCCGCCTGGTCGGCCACGCCGCTGGCGTCTATCGCGGAATTACGAGCCTTGATGACGGCCTCGAGCGTTTCCTTCTCGTGGGCGGCGTAGCCCTTGACGGTCTCGACGAGATTCGGAATCAGATCGTAGCGTCGCTTGAGCTGCACGTCGATCTGGCTCCAGCCCTCGCGGCACCGCATGCGCTTGGAGACCAGCGAGTTGTACATCGCCACCAGCACTATCACCAAGATTACGAGCACGCCAATAATTGGTAGTACCATTTGTTGTCCCTTTCCCAATAACCCGCCAGGCAGCCTCACGCAGCCCGCCCGACGGCCCGAATACGATAACCAAACCGCCAAGGAATATCAAGGCCGGCTTGGAAAGCTTAGGGCGTGCTATTCCCAACAAAAACCTTGCACACGTCCAATGATGATGTATCATTATCATTGGATAATTGGGTTATCAAGGTTGGAAAGGGAGACATCATGAGGAATTTCAAATGGACGGTAGTCGTCGCGCTAGTTCTCTCGTTGGTGGGCGTTGCTGATGCTTACACGCGTCAGGTGTACTCGGGCAGCATATACGACATCAACGTGACCATACCTGACAACGGTGGCAGCGTCGGCACGGGCGTCGAACCGATTATTGGCGTGGTGTTCACCGTGGTCAACAAGACACGCAACCCAGGCTACGACCCTCACAGAATTATCGCCGATGAAGGGCTTGGCTACACGGGGATTGCGGGGCTGTTGCATCAGCAGACGTTCATCCCCGAGCCGGACGGAACACCCACGCAGGACAATTTGGATTTCGCAACTGACATTGACAGCCACTGGCTCGTTCGGGGCTCGGGCGGCGTCGGTGCGTGGGAGAATTTCAATATGCTCCCCAGCGCAGAGCCCGGCGATACGACCGGCCCGTTCGCTGTCCTGGCAGAGGTGAGCTACGGCACGCGTCTGGCCGGGACTTTCTCGGTTATCGACATGTACTATCCCGGCCCGTCGTGGGACTTCGCCTACGTTGCGTTTGGCGGGCGGACGGTCCACATGGACCTTCGCATCGAAGGTGACCTGGGCGGCGAAGATATCTCAACGTACGAAAGCTATTCCTTCGCCGAGCCCAGCATATTGGGTACCTCCGGGCCTTACACAGTTCACCCCGGACAACAAGTGACGCTGCAGGCCCGGGCGCTGGCGGGGATGATGTTCGCCGAGGACTATAACCTGATGTGGGATCTGGACGGGGTGGGCGGCTTTGACGACGGCACCGGAGTGGAAATAACGCTCGACTTCAATGCAGCCTACGCGTTGTTGGGCCCAGGGACACACGCCATCGGCGTGTACGGGGAGTTGGTAGATTGGCCAATGGACCCGGACCCGCCCTACTCCGTCAAGGACGTAGCCTACACAACGCTGACGATCATCCCCGAGCCGGCGACGTTTAGTCTGCTGGCGATGGGCGGGCTGGCCGCGCTGCGGCGGAAGCGGCGATAGGCTGCGAGTACACCCAATAGCGCATATGAGCGGGCGGGCCTGTGGGCTCGTCCGCTTTTTGCTTTGGCTGGGGTGAACGTGGGGGCATAATGCTGCTTGCGCCCTCCTGACTGGGCTAAGGTCAACGACTGTGGACACTTTCACACTGGACAAAATCGAGTTCGACGAGGTCCGTCGCATATTGGCGGGGTTCTGTCGCTGCAGCCTGGGTAAGGAACTCGCCCGGCAGCTAGGCCCGTCCGACGAGGCCGGCAGCGTCCGCTTGCACCTGGGCCAGACCACGCAGATGGTCGACGCCGTGCGCGACGTGGGCTTGGCGCCACTCGGCGGAGTGACCGACATCCGCGAATCGCTCGTGCGGGTCGTGCCCGGCGGCGGGGCCGACGGCGAGGATTTCGCCGCCGTCGCGTCCACCCTCGAAACTACCGGGCTCGTCAAAGACTACCTCACTGAGCTACCCGAATCGCTGGACCTGCTGCACGGCCTGGCCCGCGAAATAGGCGACTTCGCCGAGGAAGTCGCGGCAATCCGCAAGGTCGTCGAATCCGACGGGACCATCCGCGACGACGCCAGCCCGCGCCTGGCCAGGCTCCGCCGCGAGATCACCGCCACCGCCGAGAGCGTTCGCAAACTGATCTACGGCTACCTGCGTCAGCCGGCCGTCCGCAAGCTGCTGCAGGACGCCACCGTTACAATGCACGACGACCGCTACGTGCTGCCCGTGCGCGTGGACAACCGCGGCAGGCTGCCCGGCGTGGTCCACCGCGTGTCCGGCTCGGGAGCGACCGTCTTCGTCGAACCGAGCGCCTGCGTGGAGGTCAACAATCACCTGGCCGACCTCCGCGACGACGAGCGGGCGGAAATCATACGCCTGCTCAACGAGCTGTCGTTGCTGCTGGTCGGGCAAGTTGAAGCTATCGGCGAGACGCTGGTCACGATAGCTCAGGTCGACCTGGTGTCGGCCAAGGCCCAGTATGCCTACCAGTTCAACATGGTCTGCCCGACGATGACCGAGGCGGGCCCGCTCGAGTTCACCCGCGCCCGCCACCCCCTGCTGATCGACCAGGCCCACCGCCAGCTGCGCGACGGTGTGGCGGAAGAGGACCGCATGACGGTCGTGCCGATAGACGTCCGCCTCGGCAGCGATTTCGACGTGCTGGTCGTCACCGGCTCGAACACTGGCGGTAAGACGGTGACGCTCAAGACCGTCGCGCTGCTTGCTGCGATGGCCCACTGCGGCATGCACATCCCGGCCGCCGTCGGCGCGACCGTGCCGCTGCTGACGGACATACTGATCGACATCGGCGACGAGCAGTCGCTGGAGCAATCGCTTAGCACGTTCGGCGCGCACGTGAAACGCTTGCGATATATTCTCGCCAAGGCCGACCCCCGCACGCTGGTGCTGCTGGACGAACTTGGCGCGGGCACGGACCCCGACGAAGGCGGCGCGATAGGCCAGGCTGTGCTGGACGAGCTGCGGAAGATCGGCTGCATGGCGATGGTCACCACGCACCTGAGCGTGCTGAAGGCGTACGCTTTCAACCACGACCGCGTGGACAACGCATCTGTCGCCTTCGACGCCGAGACGCTCTCGCCCACCTACCACCTGCACATCGGCACACCGGGCGAGAGTCATGCGATAGCGGTAGCTGCCCACCTTGGCCTGCCGGGCAACGTGGTGGCAGCCGCTCGGGGCCATCTTACCAACCAGGGCCTGCAGTTCTCCGAGGCCATCCGCGCGACCGGCCAAGCCCGCAAGACCGCCGAGGCCGCCCGCGCCGAAGCCCACGCCGCCCGCCAGGCCGCCGACGCCAAAGAGAAAACTTTCCAGCGGAAAACCGAGCAACTCGACCGCCTCGGCGAGGATATCAAAGGCTGGCTGGCGCAACTGGCGGAGATGTCGCCGGGCGACGACGTTTACGTGTCTTCCATGAATCGCCCCGGCAAGTTGGTGCGCCTGGAGCTGCACAAACAACTAGCCGTGGTGGACGTGGACAACAGGCAGATCGAGATTCCGCTCGGCGCGCTCATGCCCGCGCTCGGCCAGGACGGCGTCCGCCAACAACTCGCCGCGATGCGAACGAGCCTGCTCGACCAGCGTCGCAGCAGCCAGCAGGCTGCCAAGCGCGCCGACGACTTGGCGACGGACTACAATCGCCGCCTGGCTGAGCTCCAGAAACGTTACGACGCGTTCGACGCGTGGTCGGCGCAGGTGATTTCCGCGTCCCCGGGCGACGCCGTGACGATCGACCTGGCCCCGGGCAGCGGGAGACTGCTGAGCATGGACCTACCGGCCGGTAAGGCGCGTGTGCGCACGGCCGGCGGGGAGGAACTGTCCCTGCCTATCAAGAGCCTGTTCCCCCAGCACGGCAAGTTCAGCCAGCAAAGCAAGGGCAAGGGCGGCCGTCACCGGACCGCGGAGGACCGCCCCCTCCGCCACGGCAAGGCCAAGGGCAAATCCGCAAACTCTCACCGCACGGCCGTGCTGGCCGTTACACCCGGCGAAGACGTGTTTGTCGTGCCCTTCAATCGCTCCTGCACGCTCGTCCGCATAGACGCCGACAAAGACCTCGCAATCGTCCAGACGGGCGCGTTCGAACTGCAGGTGGCGATATCGGACATCAAGCCCACCAAGGGCGGCAAGTAGGGGGCGATCATGGATCATGCCATCATTGTGCTGACAGTGATGCCCGCCGTCGCCGTGGGCTGCTACCTGGTGCTCAGCATGAAGGCGGACAGAAGGCGCGAGTGGCTAATACGAGACTGGGCTCGGGACAAGGGCTACGCCGTCATCAGCCTGACTCGCCAAGCAACGTACCTCGGCTGGAGTGCCCGCATGCTAGGTCCCCTAGGCTCGTCCTGGACTGCCAAGCTTCAGGACGAGCAGGGAGGACAGTTTTCGGTAGCGATCACCTTCAAGCGGGGCGGCAAGATGGACGTGGAGAAGAGTTGGTAAAGGCCGTCGTTACGTCTTTACCGCGTCGAGCATGACTACCGCTATCGGGCCGAACAGCAGTATCGGCAGGAAAGCGCCCCAGAACGGGCCTATGCCCATGTACCGGCAGATGAAGGTGAAGGCGAAGAACGCGCTGACCATTATCACGCACATCAGCACCGAAGCCTTGATATTCCGCTCGCGCGACAGGATGAAAGGCAGGCCCAGCAGCAACATCACCAGGTTATTCACCGGATCGGCGAAGCGGATGTTCCTCGTGAGCTTCGTGCCCTCGGGGTCGGTGGTCTTGCCGCTGGCCAGCCGCTCCGAAAGCTGCGCCGTGGACATGTAGGCTGTCTGCTTGTCAGACTCCTGCATGTGCAGGTCGTCGACAGTGAGGTCCGAAGGCATGAACAGCGCGCCGCCGGTGAGCTGCCAGCGGCTTGGCTGCAACGTGGTGGCCGGCACCCACTGGGCGCTGTCGGCTACGAAAATACCCAGCTCTTTGCGTCCGCTTTCGGTGTCGGCGTAGAAACGGAACTGCGGATTGATGATCGTGTAAGTTCGCTCGAGTTCCGCCTGTGTGTGGTCGAACTCCAGCCTGTCCGCCGACAGCTCCATTTCATAGGCCGGGTCGGTGACCTTCGGCGGGTTGTTAACGCTGGCGTCGGCAGGTGCGGGCCGACCTGCCCGCACGACGGCCTGCTTGGCCTCATCCAGTATGTTCCTGCCGCCGATGGCGGTATAGATAGCCTTAGAGGTCGGGCTGATGTTGTAGGCCACGCCGCCCGCGCGGGACAGCACCGCATCGGTCATCCGCCAACCTGCCACGGCGGCGGCCTTGCCGTCGTCCAGTCTGACGGCGACCTCGGTGGGATAGCCCCACTCCAGCGAGCGGGCATTTGCCAGCAGCACCAGTTCCTCCTGGTCACGGACGAGGTAGAGAGGCCTGAGCATCCGATCGACCACCTCGCCGGCCAGAGTCGTGCTTTCAAAGCGCGGGATGTTCCAGACGGTTCGGTTCCTGTCGGTAATGGCCCCAACGGCGAAACCTTCGCCCTCGCGGTCGTCGCTGCCGTCTCGCTGCATAATCAACTCGCCGGCGATAGGCGGCAGGATGAACTCCTGATTGATGATTATCAGCCCGCCCAGCAGCATCGAGCACAGCACGATGGGCCAAATCACGCGGTGCAGGCTAATGCCCGATGCCAGCATGGCCGTCAGTTCGTTGCTGTGGTTCATCCACGAAATGGTGAACCCCGCCGCGACGACGATTATGATGCCGCCCAACTGCCCGAAGTACTCGAACACGTGGTACCCGTAGTAGCTCAGCATTCCCCGCGCGACCTTGCCGGTCTCGCCGTATTCGACGAACTCGTCCATGTTGAAGAACATGTCGCTCAGGACGCGGAGCAACATCAAAGCCACCAGCACCGACAGCGCCGATGTCAGAAAGTTCTTGATGATGTATCCGTCGAGCGTCTTCATCTATGCGTTCATTTCCTCGACAGTCGCCAGTAAACTATCAGATTGGCTGCAAGTATCATCGCAATACCGCCCCAAATGCACATCAGGCCGTTCACCGTCGGCACGGCGGGGTTGCGCACCATTTCCTTGCCCATCATCGCCATTATCAGCACAGTCGCAGCCGGTATCAACGCCAGGGCGAAAGCAGCCAGCACCTGCCCGCCGCGGAACATCAAGCCCAACGCAGCGCCCATCGCCACCATCAGGAAACAACTGGCCCCGTATGATACACGAAAATGCATCAGCGCAATGTTGGCGTTGTTGAGCTTCGGCGCGCGAACGTCACGGAGAAAAATGATGCGGCGGATCATATCTTCGTCGGTAGTGTAGCTGCCAGGGTTGGCCAGCAGATCACTTAGAGGTATCCGCTCCAGAGCTTGGCGGATGTGATCTGGGAGGGTAAGCCCGCCTCCTTTGACCCATTCGGTTCGGATCACGACATCTCCCGACGAGCTATCCACAACCTGCACAAACGGGTCGGAAAGGCGAATCGTGACCATCGAGGCGTTGCGGAAAGGCGACCACTTCGTTTCCACCGCGCCATAGCCGGCCGTGCGCACGGTGACGCCGCCGTCGGGATGAATTTCCCGCACTTCCACGAGTTGCTGCTCGCCGTCTGGGCCGATGCCGCCGTGCAAAGACACCGCCGACACGCCGTCCATCACCGCTCGAACGGCGCGAATTTCGTAGCGCACACCGTCGCCGCTCAGCCCGTGATACGCCCGCCCGGCGCCAATGGTACTGATTACCTCCCGGGCGAACATCTCGTTGCCTATGTCTCGACGCTCCTCAAGCAACTTTTCGTGGATCTCCGGATGTTGGGAAGGATCTTTCAGCGAGGCCAACAAGGTAGACCAGGGCGTGAACATCGAAGTGGATTTTTCTATCGGGTTCCGCAGAGGCCCCAGCTCCACCACGCCGCTTTCCTGCATGCCAAGCTGCTCGCCCAGCTCGCCCCGTGCCTCATACAAAACTATCTGCACGTACGTGTCGCCTTCCGGCGTTTGCTTGAAATCCAGCACCTCCGCCGTCGCGGCGACCATGAAGGGAGTCGGCTCGGGAATCCGCTCGCCGGTATCCGGGTCGATCTTGAGGTCCTTGTCGGAACGATTTCGGATCACAACAGGCCCATACAGCGTGTTAGTGCTGAGGTCGGCCCACTCGGCGCGAATGGTAAGGCCCTCGTTCTCGACCGAGCCCCGACGGTTGAGCATGTTGAAGAACACGCCCTTCATGTTCCCGTACATCGCGGCACCTGCGCCCTCGGCCATATCCGGAACAATGAAATTACTCAGCAGCAGCGTGACCAGCGTCACCGCCCCACCTGCCCACAGGGCGGGCTTGAGCACGCTCGTGGTGGATACGCCGCTGGCCCGGCAGGCCGTCAGCTCATTGTCCTGGCTGAAACGCCCGTAAACTATCGTCGCGGCAAAGAGCGTCGCGATGGGAAGCGCCAGCGAAAGCATCAGCAGAAAAGTCAGCCCCAGTACCGATACCACCTCACCCGCAGCCAAGCCCTGTTTGCGCAGAGGCTCAAGGATACCGATGACCGTCATCACCAGCGTAAATGCCGCCGTGGACATGGCCGTCGTCTTCAGCATGTCCATCGCGAGATACTTATGCAGCGTTTTCATCGTTCCGCGAGACTTTCCCCCCCAACCTGGCATCGCCGGCCTGCTAACACTACAGGTCTACCATGAAATGTAAGTCCATGGTGCTTGGCGAGGCGGGATGCAATACGTAACACCCCCAGCGGCGAAAAGCAAGAGGGAACATCAGGCCCGGCGGGCCGAGCGGGGAGGTCAGACGCGGACGGCGATCCGACTGTAGCTGTCAGACAGCGCGGCGGCGGGCGTATTGGCCAAGTAGCGATCAATGACGGCCCAGGCCCAGCCCGCGCCGTCGGCGCGGCGGACGTTACAACGGACATGCACCGGGCGACAGATGAGTGGCCTGGCCGGCGAGCGCGCACCCCCAACCAAGCGGCCGGTCGCAGCCCTGCGAACGGACGAACTGACCAAGCCGGCCCTGGTCGTCGTTATGGCGGTGGACTTCGTAATCATCCTTGTGCCTTACCTGCGAGGAGCCCTCACTGACGAGCCCTCACTCACTCTATCAATTCTACCCCAAAAGGCGAAATCCGTCAATCCCCATACGCGACGAGATAACCACCATTTGACGCAACTATAGTGATACGCAATACTTCAACGACGACTGAATGTCGTAGGCGGCATGGGATATTGCCTACCGGCAGGGAGTTGGCCATGCTACGCTCTACCGGTCCGCGATCAGCAGCCAGCCCAGCTTCGTTTGGCTGATGATGACCTGGTCGCGGAAAATGCTCACCGAGCCCTTGCCCGTCGGCCTCCACATGTCCGCGTCGATGGTCCCCTTGATCAGCTCGATGAGATTGTCTTCCATTTCCTTTCGGCTCGGGCCTTCCGCGTCTCCGTCGTCCGATTCGTCGAAAATATCCCCCGAGGCGGCAAGATCCAGCCCTGGCCCGGGAAAGTCCGGAATGACCATCACCAAGTCGCCGATGTCGAACGTGTGCGTCGTCAGCGCGGTGTTCAGCACGGCGCCCGTGGCGATGCGGACCATGCCGTCCTCCACCAGCCAATAAACCGAGCCGAGCGTGCCACGCCCGCCGGACAGATCGTCGGTCAGTACCTTCAGTACCGACCCGGCCGACACGCCGGTCAGCTCGATCGAGACGGGGCTCTTTCGAGTGATGTTGTGATTGGCCAAAGACCGCCAGTTGACGACAATGTTCACCCCAGCCCTGTGGGCGATGTCGTCGATGACGTCGGCCAGCGGGGTCTCGTCGTAGCTGTAGGCAGCGGCGCGGCGTCTCGGGCGCGCCGGGGCAAGCTGGGGTGAGTCACCCCCGGCCTGTTCACGCGGCTGGCGGGGCGGATGGTCCGCAACGTTAACCACGGGCGGGACCAGCTGTCTGGCCGGGGGGTCGGCGGCTATCGTCTCCGGGCCGATGTCGCGGCGCTGGCCGGCAGCGGCGCCCGGGCCACAAGCCGACATGACAAGCAGGCCAACGATTACAACTGCACAAGCACCTTTTCTCAGCATGTTGGATATCTCCTCGCCGTAACCCAGCACCCACCGGCGACATTAGTATTATACGAGCGCCCGGCCAGCCGGCAACGGCCTGCCCGCAAAGATAAATTTTCAATCATGCACCACGTGTCCCACCAGCTCGCCTGGCCAAGGGGCCTGCCGGGCCCATCTCCGCAAAAAAGCGGCAACACTCCTCACCCGTTGGAATTATGCAAACTGCCCATCACCCGCTCCCGCCGCTGACCAGAGCTGGCGGGAACTGGAATTAGCCGCTTGACCGCAAATGCACTCGGATTGTTAGGCTTATTTCGCTTATTTTAGACTTGCATTCCTTTTCTGGTTCGGCTATTATGCTTGCGGCGGAGGGGCCCGACAGTTCGCTCGATACGGAAGGAGAGTGCACCGTGAGCCCAAGGGTACTGATTTCGGAATCTGACTGGCGCCTGTTGCAGTTCGCTTACGGCGATCTCCGCCAACATGGTTACGAGGTAATCGTGGAGGCATCGCCGCTCGACGCCCTCGAGATGATAGCAAAATGGCAGCCCCAGGTGATCATCGCCTCCAGCCGGTGCCTCGAAGAATGGCAGCAACACTCGGCCGATTGGCTTACCACGTTGGGCTCGTCAGCGACCGTCCTCGTAACGGCCGACGCCGAAGACAGCGACTGCACTTGGCAGGAGTGGGCGGACCGCGGGTGTGAGGTGCTTTTCAAGCCGCTGGTGCACGCCTCGGAACTTCGCGTGGCGACCGACCAGGCCCTGGGAGCGCGCCGGGCGCCCCCGCCCACTCGCCCGACCGAGCCCGACCACGCCTGATCCGCCGGGCCATCTGACCTTTCTCTAGTGGCGCACCTGGCGAAAAACCGTCCCCCCCTGACATTTAGGCTGCTTCCCCCTGCCAAACTGGGGGGTCTGCGGGCGCATCACACCCAAAATGGCATTCCCGGCGAATTTTGCCATTCATCTAACTACTGTACCAAACCATCGTTACGGTCTTGGCATGAGAGTTGCATTATATTTGGCTGGGCAGTAGTGTGGCCCGTGACCTATAAATCGTGCAGTGAGCGAAAGTAGGAGTGCGCAATATGGCATCGAAAAAAATCATCGGAATAGACCTCGGCACGACAAACAGCGTCGTAGCTATCATGGAAGGCAACGAGCCTAAGGTGCTCATCAATCAGCAGGGAAGCCGGACCACGCCATCAGTGGTCGGGTTCACCGACAAGGGCGAACGCCTGGTCGGCCAGCCTGCGCGCCACCAGCAGGTCACCAACCCGCAGAACACCGTTTACTCGATCAAGCGCTTCATGGGCAGACGTCACACCGAGGTCAGCTCCGAGGAAAAGCAGGTCCCCTACTCGGTGGTCGGCGAGCCGCAGGAACTCGTGAAGGTCGGCGTGCGCGACAAGCAGTACACCCCGCAGGAAGTCAGCGCGATGATTCTACAGGACCTGAAACGCACGGCTGAGGATTACCTCGGCGAGGAAGTCAACCGCGCCGTCATCACCGTGCCGGCGTACTTCAACGACGCCCAGCGACACGCCACCAAGGAAGCCGGCGAGATCGCGGGCTTCACCGTTGAGCGGATCATCAACGAGCCGACGGCGGCCTCCCTGGCCTACGGGCTGGACAAGCAGATAAGCGAAAAAGTCGCCGTGTTCGACTTCGGCGGCGGCACGTTCGATATCTCCATACTCGACATCGGCGATAACGTCTTCGAGGTGCTCTCCACCAACGGCGACACGCACCTGGGCGGCGACGACCTGGACGAGTTGCTGATCGGCCACGTCGCAGACGAGTTCAAAAAGACCGAGGGCATCGACCTTCGCGACGACGCGATGGCGCTGCAGCGGCTGAAGGAAGCTGCCGAGAAGGCCAAGTGCGAGCTGTCCAGCGCGCTCGAGGCCAACATCAACCTGCCGTTCATCACCGCCACGGCCGAGGGGCCCAAGCACCTGACGATGACGATCTCCCGGGCGCTGTTCGAGCAGCTTTGCGAGCCGGTTTTCAGCCGGCTGGTAGGCCCGTGCAAGCAGGCGATGTCCGATGCGAGCCTCTCAGCCGGCGACATTGACGAAGTTGTCATGGTCGGCGGCTCGACGCGAATTCCCAAGGTCGCAGAGCTCGTCAAGGAACTTTTCGGCAAGGATCCCAACAAGTCCGTCAATCCCGACGAGGTCGTCGCCATCGGCGCAGCCATTCAGGGCGCGATCCTGGCAGGCGAGGTCGAGGAGCAGATGGTGTTGCTCGACGTAACCCCCCTCTCCCTGGGCCTGGAGACGCTCGGCGGCGTGATGACGCACCTGATCGAACGCAACACGACGATCCCCACCGAAAAGAACGAGACCTTCTCCACCGCGGCCGACAACCAGACGGAAGTGACAATACACGTGCTGCAGGGCGAGCGGGAGTTCGCCAACGACAACCGCACGCTCGGCAGGTTCAACCTGACCGACCTGCCCCCCGCCCCGCGCGGCGTGCCGCAGATCGAAGTGACTTTCAAGATCGACGCCGACGGCATACTCAGCGTCCACGCCAAGGACCAGGCTACCGGCAAAGAGCAGTCCATCGAGATCACCGGCTCCTCGGGCCTGGACGAAGGCGAGATCGACAAGATGCGCAAAGACGCCGAAGCCCACGCCGAAGACGACAAGAAGCGTCGCGAGCTTGTCAACACCAAGAACGAGGCCGACGCCATGGCCTATCAGATGGAAAAGATGCTCACCGACCAGGGCGAGAAAGTTTCGCCTGAAGACCGCAGTGCGATCGAATCCAGCATTGCCGCCGTTCGCGACGCGGCCAAGGCCGACGACATGGAAGCCATCAAGCGCGCCATGCAGAACCTCGAACAGGCGAGCCAGAAGGTCACCCAGGCAATGTACGAATCAGCCAGCCAGGCCCAGGCCGCCCAGGCCGGCGACGCACAGGCGCCCCCCGCCGACGAAGGCGACAAGGGCGACGACGACGTGATAGACGCCGAGTTCGAGGTGAAAGAGTAGCTCGACGCTCCCCGTCCAAACCTGACGCCCACCGGGACGAAAAACCGAGCGAAAAACTGAGCGTAAAACAGACCAGACATTTCCAAAGCCCAGGCACAGCGGTGCCTGGGTTGTTTTCTTGGACGAGCAACACGCAACACACCCCCACCCCAAACACAAGACGCGCGCGTCGCCTCCCTACCCCATCGCCTGGTAGAGTTCTTCGAGGTTCTCAAATATCCAGGTGACTTTGCGATCGATCATTTGCAGGAACGGCGTCCCGTCAAGCCGTCCGAACGAACCGGTCGCCGCGATCGGCAGGACGGCCTCGGCTATCATCGCTTCGCACATCAGATAGGGTATGCACTTCACTTCGGCGACCGACAGGATGTTCACCGAATCGTACCCGCGAATGAACTCGCGGAAGCGGCGGACGTCTATGTTGGCGGGCCAGGCTTGCGGATCTTCCCCGCCGCCGATTATCGAAAATTGCAACGCACCGTTGGCCAGGTCGATCACACGCTGTTGGGCGCGGGCGGCGTCGTAGTCGATCACGCCGACCACTTTGCGATCTCTAAACAGCATGTTCCCCGGGTGCCAATCGCCGTGGACAACCTGCTTGGCCCACCCGTCCAGGCCCAGTGAGTTCACTTCCTTTGCGCATCGCACGTAGGCGTCGTCGAGCGACTGCACGTTTCGCCCCAGGCTCTCAGCCTCCGTCTGCCCGTCCACGCTGAGCGAGCGAATAGTGTTGCCGATGGCCGCGCGAATCGCCTTGGCATTGTGATAGCTGCCCGCCGGAGGGGTGTAGGTGCTCTGGAAATCCGCCAGCAGCTTATGATACAGGCCAAGAATGTGCCCCGCGTGAAACGTGCTTTCGATCGAGCCGTCATAATTGACGCCCTCGACATACTCGAACATCTCGTATATCAGCTCGCCCACCACGAGCATCGAGTTGTTGTCGATCTTCGTACCGATCAGATGAGGCAGCGGAAAGTTCTGCCTCGCCAGGACCAGTTGGATGCGATGCGTGAAGGCGACCTTGGCTGAATCGTCCCTCCCACGAGCGCGACGCTTGAAAAGAAACTTACCCCGCCCCGCATCGATGACAAGTTTCGGCGCGCGGCGCGACCCGCGAGGGAACTCCTGAATCTTGGTGATCGGGCCTATGTCGTAATGGCTCAGGCAAATCGCCAGTTCTTCGGTGCCGAATGTGTCGTGATCGCTCGCCATTAGTCCTTTTTCGACTATCCCGGCAACTCCGGATAAGTTAATTAGCCAATGATACTCCGGCGGGCTGCGTTGTCAAATATGTCATTCACAGGCCGCCGTTTCCGCCGCGTGCGGATCGCGATCGCGCCGCCTGCCGACCGGACCGGCGGGAATAACGCTACACATGCAATCCCGCCAGTGATATCTTGTCTCCGCCGGGCGAACATTTTGGCCGGCCCGGGCAAATGGAACCTACCGCAAGGATAGCAAACATGAGAATCGTCATCGCACCGGACTCGTTCAAGGAATCGCTGTCCGCCACGGAAGTGGCCTCTGCCATGGCCCAAGGCGCGCTGGCCGGCTGCCCGACGGCGAGCATAGACCTGTGCCCCATGGCCGATGGCGGCGAGGGTACCGTCGAGGCGATGGTGGCCGCCACCGGCGGGCAGTTTCGCACAGCCGACGTGTTCGGCCCACTGGGCGCGCCCCTGCGCGCGCGGTTCGGGCTGCTCGGCGCGACAAGCCAAGCCTCGCTGCCCGGCATGGGAATGATCGGCGCGGAGCTCGCCACCGAAGGCGAGACCGGCGGCGAGACCGGCCGGACTGCCGTTATCGAAATGGCCGCCGCATCCGGGCTCGCGCTGGTGCCGATGGATAAGCGCGACCCCCGCGCTACGACCACCTTCGGCACGGGGCAACTCATCATGGCCGCCCTCGATGAAGGCGCGACGCAATTCATAATCGGCATCGGCGGGTCGGCGACGACCGACGGCGGATGCGGCTGCGGGCAGGCGCTGGGCGTGACGTTCGTCAACTCCGACGGCGAGCCCTCGATCTGCGGCCTGGCCGGCGGAGGCCTGGCTGACATCGGCGGCATAGACATAACCGGGCGGGACCCGCGGATCGCCGCCGCCAACTTCCGCGTGGCGTGCGACGTGACCAACCCGCTCACCGGCCTGCAAGGCGCCGCCCACGTGTACGGCCCGCAGAAGGGCGCAACGCCGGAAATGGTCGAGCTGCTGGACGCCGGCCTCGTGCATCTGGCTGAGGTCATCCGCAAATCGCTGGACCTGGACGTGGAGCACCTGCCCGGGGCGGGCGCAGCCGGCGGGCTGGGCGCGGGCCTGGTCGCCTTCGCCGGGGCGAAGCTCGAAAGCGGCGTGCGGATAATCTCCGAAGCGGTCGGCCTGACCGCCCGCATGGCCGAGGCCGACCTGTGTATCACCGGCGAGGGCAAGCTGGACAGCCAGTCCGTCCACGGCAAGACGGCCTACGGCGTAGCGGAAATCGCCCGCGACGCCGGCGTGCCCGTCATCTGCATAGCAGGCGTCACCGAGGACCACGACTCGCACAACATCTTCGCCGCCGTCCGCTCGCTGGTGGAAGGCGAGGTGACGGTCAAACAGGCCATGCAGCAGCCTCAGCCGCTACTGGTGCAACGCACCGCCGAGGCCGTGACGAACTTTTTAAAGACGAGCTGAATGCGGCCTGACAGTAACTGTACAAGAACTGACAAGCCGTGGTGGGGCAGTTTTTCGTGGCATGGGCATCTTGCCCATGCGTCCCAGGAGCATCCTGCTCCTGGATGCAGTAGAAGAGGCAGCAGCGGAAGAAGAAGAAGAAGAAGGCAGACAGGGCCAAGATGGCCCTGCGACGCATGGGCAAGATGCCCATGCCACAAGAAACGACGCCCGCCGCGTCGCAATGCCAGGCAAGAGCTGGCGGGACAGGAGCCCCGCCGCGCAAAACGCAACAACATCGTTACAACTGATGCCCGAAGGACCAACATGGATCATTTTGCTTACAGAGACGGCCGGCTGTTCTGCGAGGATGTCCCGGTGGCCGATATCGCCGCCGAGGTCGGCACGCCCGTTTACATCTACTCCAACGCCACGCTGCTGGACCACTACAACAAAATAGCCGCGGCGTTCAGTGAACTTAACCCGACGATCTGCTTCTCGATCAAGTCGCTCTCGAACATCAATATTCTGCGTCGCCTGGCAGCGGCCGGCAGCGGGTTCGACGTAGTATCCGGCGGGGAGATAGCCCGCGCGATGGCCATCGGCGCCGACCCGGCAAAAATAGTCTACGCAGGAGTCGGCAAGACCGACCGCGAAATCAACGAAGCCATCGCCGCAGGCGTCGGCGTGTTCAACGTGGAGAGCGAAGAGGAGTTCGAGAATCTCTCCCGCCTGGCAGCGGCCGCCGGCAAGCAGATCCGCGCCGCACTGCGGATAAACCCCGACGTGGACCCAAAGACCCACCGCTACACGACGACCGGCAAGAAGGAAACCAAGTTCGGCGTCGATATCGAGCGGGCCCAGCGGTTCTTCGCCACTTACGGCCACGACGCCAACGTCCGCCTGGACGCCATCCACCTGCACATCGGCTCGCCCGTGTACAGCGCCGAGCCGTACATCGACGCGATCAACAAGACGCTCGAACTGATGGGTCGGCTGCGCAAGGCGGGCATCGAGGTGACGCTGCTGGACATCGGCGGCGGGTTCGCTGCCGACTACGAAACCGGCAAGAGCCCCACCGCCGCCGACTACGCCGAGCAGATCGTCCCCCTGCTGGCTGGCGCCGGCGTGGAGGTCGTCCTCGAGCCGGGCAGATCCATCGCGGGCAACGCCGGCGTGCTGGTCACGCAGGTGCAATACATCAAGCAAGGCGGCGAGCGGAATTTCGTTATCGTTGACGCCGCCATGACGGACCTATTGCGGCCCGCGCTGTACGAGGCGGAGCATTTCGTATACCCAGCCGCTCTGGCCGACGGTGCAGCCGTGCCGGACCGCAACCCCGCCTACGAAGCCCCCGGCGGCACGAAGGTGGACATAGTCGGCGGCGTGTGTGAGAGCAGCGACTTCCTCGCCAAGGACCGCGTCCTGCCGACGATGACGCGCGGCGATCTCGTCGTAGCCTTCACAGCCGGCGCGTATGGGTTCGTGATGTCCAGCCAATACAACTCCCGCCCGCGCGCGCCGGAAGTGCTGGTAGAAGGCGACAAGTTCACGATCGTCCGCCGCCGCGAGAATTACGACGACCTGATGGCCGCCGAGCAGCTGTAGGCCCGGGATGCCCGTCAGCTAGTTTGTCCGCTTGCGTTTCCGCCGCTTGCGGGTGTTGGGCCCTGCCTTGTCTCGGCTGGGGGCCGCGGGGGGCGTGCTCGCCAGGGCTGGGGCCGGCGCATTATGACGCTTGCACCATATCAGCAGCACCACGCCGAGACAGAACGGTATTATCGACAGGTACTGGCCCATCGTCAGCCCGCCGCGGAACGACTCGATGTGGTGTTCCTTGAAGAACTCCACGCCGAATCGCCCCGCGAAGTATAGCGTCAGGAACAGGCCCGTCATCAGCCCGAGCGGGCGCTTTTCCTTGCCGGCCCGACGGTCGGCCAGTATCAGCAGCCCCAGCACGGTCAAGCCCATCGCAAACTCGTAAAGCTGCGACGGATGCCGCGCCAGCGCGGGCGATTCGTACTGAAGAAACTTCACCGCCCACGGCACGTCGCTTTCGCGCCCGACGATCTCCGAGTTCAGAAAGTTGCCAAGCCGAATGCCAGCCGCCCCCACAGCCGCCGACATCGCAAAGCGGTCGGTGAACTCAATGATGGGCCTGCGGTGGTAAAGCGCAAAAAGCGAGACGGTAATGGCCAAGCCGAGCGTGGCTCCGTGACTGGCCAACCCGCCATGCCAGAACATCAGAATCTTGGCCGGGTTAGCCAGGTAGAACGCGGCGTTGTAGAAGAAGCAATGGCCAAGCCTCGCCCCCACCAGCGTGCCGAGCACACCCCACATGAAGAAGCCCTGCACCACCGGCTCGGGGTACTTGCCGCGACGCGTCTGACGCCACCAGAAAAAGTATCCGCCCAGAATCGTCAGCAGGAATATCAAACCGTACCAACGGAACTTGATAGGCCCAAACGTTAGCCCCAAGAGCTCCACAACGCCGCTCTCAACGATGACACGATCAAGATTCCATTCAAATACGGCTAGCATTTATCCTCTTCCGGCTGGCTGCTCTTCCCGCTCAGTCGCTCGGCGGGGTCCTGATGATAGAAACTTTGCAGTTGCTCGTAAAGCTCGGGGTGTTTGCGGAGGAGGTGCGTTGGCTTCTCGAAGAAGCATTCGGTTATCACGGCGAAGAATTCAGCCGGGCTGGTCGCGCCGTACTGGTTCATCAGCGTCTTGCGGTTGCGCTCGGTCTTGTCCAGCAGCTCGACGTACTCCTCGCCCAGCACTCTCGCCCATGCGACGTACATGCTGCGGCAGTCCAACTGCGGCGCGCCGTCCACTCGGCCATGCTCGCTATCGAGCTGGTGGGCAAACTCGTGGAGCACCACATTGCGGCCGTCCCGGCCGTCGGCGGCGCCGTGCAGGACGTTGTCCCAGCTCAGCACCACAGGCCCGCGATACCAGCTCTCGCCCAGCATGGTCACCTCCTCTTCGACCACCACCCCACCGGGCCCCAGGTGCCGCTGCGTCGAGAAGTATTCGCTGGGATAGACGAATATCGACTTCATCTGCGGATAGTGATCGTCCGGCCGGGAGAGCGTAAGAATGCAGGCCTGGGCGGCGATGGTCACGCGGATTTCGTCAGTAATCGCCAGCCCGCCGCAGCCTTCGAAGCGCTTCTCGGCGAGGAATATCTTGATGTGATCCTGCAATTGCTCCCGGTCGCGGCCGTCCAGTTTGTGGAAGTACGGCACGTTCTGCCGGACGATCTCCACCCACTCCGGCGGGAACGGACGGTCGAGCGTCTTCTTGCGACGTCTGCGTTTGAGGAATCCGAACATAGTATTAAACAGGTCGACCAGCCAGTGCCGTCGCGGCTGCCTGAACGGCGGTGATCGCCGTGATGAGCACGATGTCGTCCGCGCTGCACCCGCGTGAAAGATCGTTAACGGGCTTTGCCAGGCCGGTAAGCAGCGGGCCAAGCGCCGTCGCCCCGCCAAGTCGCTCGACAAGTTTGTAGCCGATGTTCCCGCAAGCCAGATCGGGAAAGACCAGCGTGTTGGCTCGGCCCGCCACGGGGGAACCCGGGGCCTTGCGCTTAGCGACGTCCGGGCAGATCGCCGTATCCAACTGCATTTCGCCGTCGATCTTCAGTTCCGGGCGACGCTCTGCGGCGATTTGCGTGGCGTCGATTACCTTCTGCACAGCCGGGCTGTAGGCTGAGCCCTTCGTGGAGAAACTCAACATCGCCACGTATGGCTCGACCTTCAGCAGCGCCGCACACATGTCGGCCGCCGCGCAAGCGATGTCAGCCAACTGCTTGGCCGTCGGGTCCGGCATGACACCGGTGTCGGCAAACACCAGCGAGCCGCCGGCACCGACGTCGGGCATGATAGTGTTCATGATGCTGCAGGAACTGACCGTCTTATTGCCCGGCGCGCAGCCCACGCCGAACAGCGCGCTGCGTACGACATCACGCGTCGGACAAAAGCTCCCCGCGACCATGCCGTCCGCCTGGCCGTGGCCCATCATCATGCCGGCATAATAGACCGGGCGGGCGAGCAGCAGGTCGGTGTCCTCCAGCGTCATGCCCTTGCCTTTGCGGTCTTCGTACAGCTTGTCCATGTATCGCTGGCGATTGGCATCGGTCATGTGGTCGACAATTTCAAAGCCGTCCAGCGACACGCCGGCGGCAATGCCGTCTTTGACGACGCCGTCGGCGAGCCCGACAAGAATAACGCGCGCCAAGCCATCGTCGACAATCCGCCTGGCGGCCTGGAGCACGCGCGGGTCCTCCGGCTCGGGCAGGACAATGCGTTTGTCTTCCGCGCGGGCGGAGGCCAATATCCTGTCAATTAGGTCGCTCATTCCACGTTGCCTTCAAAACACATTGCCGTTACCATATCGACCACTTCGGTTAGGTCGCATAGAATAATGATCCACCGAGAGAGTGTCGAGGAGATTGATGGAATATCGCAGACGATTTCTGCTGGAAAAAGTGGCTTTGCAGGTGTTATCCGTCGCGGCGGTTGCGGCGGTTTACTTCCTGTTGGCCAAAGCGTGGGCTCCCAACGACCCGGAGGCGGCAACGTCCTTCATGCTGGCCGGCGACTCGATTGGCGCAGTGTGGTGCGTGCTTTCGATATGGGCACTGGCAGCCGTGGCGGGAGCGGCGACTATCTACCTGCGCCCGCAAGGCTCAATGTTAATAGTATTTTTCGGGGCCGGCGGAACGGCTCTGCGTTCCCCGCGGATTCGCGCCTGGCTGTGGCAGCGTAACGCGGACTTACCGGCGATGTACCGCGAATTGGCCGTCGAACTGCTGGCCGGGGCCGTGGTGCTGCTGATCGCGGCGATTATTCTCGACGCCACCCGCCGCATGGTCGCTGAACTCAAGCCGGACTGGTTGTGGCGATCGCCACTGGCCGAACTGACCGATGAGGAACTGGCTGCCCTGGACGAAGGGCCTGGCGACCAGGTCGCCACCGCGGCAATGATCGGCCAGTACCTGCGCCCCATCAAGGGCCTGCGGGAGATGCTCGCCGGCGCCTTCCAGCGATCCGATCAGAATGTAGCCGGCATGACCGATGCCAGCCGAACAATCGCCGCCGCCGGGCTGACCATGGCGATCGGCCTGGCGCTCACCATGATGCTCCTGCGGTCGCCCGACCGTGGGCAGGTGCTCTTCGCGGTGCTGGTAAGCTTCTTTGTAGCCGCGCTGATTTCTCACAAGGCGTTGGCGCCGCGGCATTCGATGGTGATGTTGGCCGGGCCGGTGCTGGCTGGCCTGCTCGCCTGCGCGCTGGCGTCCTTTACGTCGATCGATCAATCGCCGATCGGCTGGGCGAATGTCAAGCTCTACGCACGGGCCTTGCCGATCGACTGGCTGTTGGCCGGCGGGGCCGGCGTGATGCTGGCATGCTGGGTCGCCCACCGCCACCACGAATGGAAACGCATGGAAACAATTTACGAAAGCCTCGTCTCGCAACAACGCTCTGACGACTAGGAGAACTCATGGCTAAGCTGACCATCGGCGCGCAGTTGTACACGTGCCATTCCATCACACAGACGGCCACGGACCTGGCTGACACGCTCAAGAAGGTCGCCGAGATCGGCTACACAACAGTGCAAATCTCCGGCATCGGCGGGGAGATCGACCCGAAGGACGTCGCCAAAATGCTGCAGGACAATAACCTGACCTGCATGGCGACCCACCACGGCTGGGACGACTTCCTGAGCGATCTGGACACGGTCATCGAGAAGAATAAGCTGTGGGGCAACCCGCACCCAGCCATCGGCGGGCTGGCCGACACCTACGGCGGACGCGAGGGCAATGCCGACGGCATCAAGAAGTTCCGTGACGAACTGGCGCCCATCGCCGAGAAACTCGCCGCCGAGGGCATGGACTTTTCGTATCACAATCATAACCACGAGTTCGTCAGGCTGGACTGCGGGCGGACCTGGCTGGAAGCCCTGTACGAGGAGATCCCCGCCGAGCACCTCAAGGCCGAGATCGACACATACTGGATCCAGGCCGGCGGCGGCAGCTCGGTGGTCTGGCTGAAAAAGCTGGCTGGGCGTATTCCGATCATCCACTTCAAGGACATGGCCTTCCGCGACGGGCAGGTGTTCGCCGAAATCGGCGAGGGCAACCTGGACTGGCCCGGCATAATCGCCGCAGCCCAGGCAGGCGGGTGCGATTACGCATTCATAGAGCAGGACGACTGCTACGACCGCACGCCACTTGAATCTCTAGCCATCAGCTACCGCAACCTTGCAGCGATGGGCCTGAGCTAGACGGCGGCCTTCAAGGGATATGTTGCATCGGTTGGCGTCCCGATGTACATCGGGACGCCAACTCCCTAACTGCAAGGCAACGCGGCGGATGAGGATATCCGCCGCGCAGCGCACGCGCCCTATGCACACCAACAGGAGCCTGACCAATGCTTCTCGCCACCATCTGGACGAGTCAACTTCTCGAAGTGGTCATGCTGCTGTGCTTCGGCGCGTCCTGGCCCGTGTCGGTCGTCAAGACATGGCGCACCAAGCAAACGGGGGGCAAGAGCTTGCTGTTCATGACGCTGGTCTTCGTGGGCTACCTCGCGGGCATCACGGGCAAAGTCGTCGCCGCCGGACAGGCGGGGCGATCTATCGCCCCGGTCACCGCCTTGTACGTTTTCAACGCCGCATTCGTCCTGCTGGACATAGCCCTCTTCCGCCACTACCCCCACCCCCCAGCCAACTACGCCGACCCGACGCTGCCGTAGGGACCTACCACGTGGCCGCCATCGGCATGCCCACGTAGGCGTGGGCATGGCACCCCGCCAAAAAAACTTCTTGCAATCGTAAGGTGATTCCCGATAATAGTATTTCGCTGTCAGGCCAGATCCTGCCTCCCGTTGCTGGGGAGATAGGCCTGCAGCAAATATTCCCCGCTGGTTTCCCCCGGGATCGGGTTCCAGTCAACGCGTTGGCACTTGTGATGTGCCGCCGGTTGGACGAGCCTGAACCGCACTCCGCTTTAGTCTCCATTCACACCGATTCGCTCAACGCTACCCGTGTATGGGTGGCTAACTGTTCATCGTTAGAGTAACGATGCAAGGAAATGATGTTTATGTATGAAGTAAAGAAGTTTAGTGAACTAGATCTGATCGCACCCCTCGCCCGTGCGGTAACGCAAGAGGGCTACGAGACCCCCACGCCCATTCAGGCGCGGGCCATTCCGCCCCTGCTGGCCGGGCGAGACCTGCTCGGCAGCGCCCAGACGGGCACGGGCAAGACGGCGGCGTTCGCCCTGCCGATTCTGCAAGGGCTGGCCAAGTCCGGCGGCGGCAAGCGCCAAAGGCGCATACGCTGCCTGGTAATGACGCCCACCCGCGAACTGGCGGCGCAGATCGGCGAGAGCTTTGAAACCTACGGCCGACACCTGCACCTGACCAGCACCGTCATATTCGGCGGCGTCAGCCAGCACCGCCAGGAAAAGGCCCTCAAGCGCGGGCCTGATATCCTCGTGGCAACGCCGGGCAGGCTGCTGGACCTGATGGGCCAAAAGCTCATCGGCCTCAAGGACCTGGAATATTTCGTCCTCGACGAAGCCGACCGCATGCTCGACATGGGCTTCATCCACGACGTGCGCCGGGTTATCGAGGCGCTGCCGGTGAAGCGACAGAGCCTGTTTTTCTCAGCCACCATGCCACCGGCCGTCGCCTCGCTGGCCGACAGCATGCTCACCCGCCCGGTGCGGGTCGAGGTCGCGCCGCAGTCGGCGACGGCCGACCGCATCGACCAGACGCTGATGTTCGTGGATCAAAATGACAAGCGTAGGCTGCTTGATACGCTCCTGAAGGACGCAACGATCCGCCGGGCCCTGATTTTCTCACGGACCAAGCACGGCGCGGACCGCATCTGCAAGCAACTGGTGGCCAGGAACATCGCCGCCGGGGCGATCCACGGCAATAAGAGCCAGAACAACCGCACGCGGGCACTCGACGGGTTCCGTGCCGGCAAGCTCCGCGTGCTGGTCGCCACGGACATCGCCGCTCGCGGCATCGACGTGGACGGCATCACGCACGTGATTAATTTCGACCTGCCCAACGAGGCTGAGAGTTATGTCCACCGCGTGGGGCGGACGGCCCGGGCGGGCAAGGAAGGCAAGGCGATATCCTTCTGCAGCGGCGACGAGATGGAATATCTCCGCGAGATCGAGCGTCTGCTCAAGGGCAAGGTGCCGCTGGAGATGGACCACGCCTACCATTCGGACGATGCATCGAAAGGCTTGGTGAACGGCCAGCGCGCCGAGAGCCCGGATAAAGCTCGCGAACGTGCCAGGCAGTCGCGTCAGCGGAACCAGAGCAAAGGCCCGTCCCGTCGCACGGCTGCCCGGCAAAAGGCCAAGCGGCAAACCGTCAGCGTAGGCGCCGCCCGCTCGAGCGGCCCGTCAAAGGGCTCGCCACAAAGTTCCGGCCCGGCCAAGAGCCGCCGCCGCCGACGACGCCACGTTTAGACATGTTCGCAGCCATCATCTTCTGCGCGGCCCGTACGGGTCGCGCAGAAGTACGTTGTTTTGGCTGACGTGCTTATTGGTTGGCGGGTGACCGGCGATCGGCCCGGCGTTGATCCGCCGTTGCCGGGTTACCAGATATCTTCGTCGTCTTCTTCGCCGCTGTTATCTTGCTGGCTGGCGCCTAGTTCGCGAAGACGTTCTGTGGCCGCGGTAGCCGAGGCGGAGTCCGGATACTTTTCGAGCAGCTCTTCCAGCTTGCCTCGCTCTTTGTCCGCCTTGCCGGCCCGCTCATACATCTTGGCGGCCTTCAGCAACCGCTCGGCCTTTTCATCGTCGGTCTGTTCCTCGCGGCCACCACGGGCGCCTGCCTGGGACTGGTCGTCTTGCTGGTTGGCCGGCTCGGCGGCGGTGCGAACTTCGGGCGCAGACGCACGGCCCTTCAATATCCACAGCACGGGGTAGATATTCCTGCCGAGGCGCTGGAAGGTAAGGTCCTCGATCTCGCCCCGCAGCACGATATCGTCGCCTTTGGCGCACTGCCGCATCAACTCGTTGGCCTGCTTGTTGACGGAGGCAATGACACAGCCCACATTCCTCCCGCCCCCACCTGCAGCGATGAGAGAATAGGGATAGCTGCTCGCCAGCGACCGCGTTCGCTTGAGGCGCTTGATCCGCCGCTTCTGGAACTTATACCAGCGCTTCATCTCCCGCATCGTCTGGGGGTCGGGCTGGATGACGGTGACGTATTCTTCCAGCTCCCGTATTCGGCTGCGAGTGTAGGTGATCTCCGCTTCGATCGATTCCTTGTCGACCTCCTCGACCTCCAGCACCGACACGGTCCACGTGATCCGCCGGCCGAACACTTCGTCCTCGATGTATTCCCCCCACTCCTCCAAGGCTTGTTCGATTTGAAAATCGGTCATATCGTCGTCATCAAAGCCGAGTTCCGTGATCTTCTCTTCAATTTCGAGAAACAGCGCCGCCGCTGAGCCTTCATCCGGCTCGGCGTCGGGCGAGGCGAACAACGAAAACTCCTCGCCAGTGCTGACCTCGGTGAGCTTGGCGAACCCGAGTTTGGCCTGCATGTCGGCCATGTCCGTCACCAGAGCCTTCGCCAGGCCGCACGCCACGGACTCCCGCGCCGTCAGCGTCAAAATGCGACCCATCGCCGAAAGCAGCTCCCCATTGCCGCCCCGCTCGATGATGACATTGCCGTCCGCGTCCGTCCGCATGGTCACTGTCATGTCGGCGTCGATCATAGCCTCGGCGAGAATGCTGGGGTGCCCGCCGTTTTCGGCGGCCTTACGACAAGTGGCACGCCACGCCGACTGGAATTTCTCAGCCACCGGAGTGGGCATGCCGTTGATCATTTGGTAACACAGGGCCGCCCCGATGTTCGCTACGTCCTCGACGTATATCTCCGGGCAGGTCAATGTTATCGCCGCCCCAGCCGAGTAGGCCTGGCGAATGTAGGCCACGAATCGCAGATCCTTATTGCGAATGATCATGTCGATGATATCGGTGGCGTCACCGATGTACCCGCCGGGCGTGTCGAGGTAGAGGACCACGATGTCGGGCTTGAGTTTCTGGGCTTCCTTCAGGGCGCGCTCCATGTGCTTGGCGGTAAAGTTCGCGCCGATCGTCCCCTCGATGCGAATCAGCAAGAACGTGCCCACCTTGTCTGGCACGGGCGCAGGAGCCGCCTCAGTGGCGTCGTCGGCGTCGTCGGGCGTGGTCGTGGTGAGTGGCCGCAATGTTATCGTCGTGCCAGACTGGTTCGGGCCGTCCTCGCCGGCGGCGTCCTCCTGGGCAAAACTGTAGACCGCGCAGCCGGCGACCAGCACAAGGATAGTGAACATAGTTTTCATCGTCAGGCCCCTTCGATTAGTACGCATGTTATATAGCTCCCTGTTCCCGTTCACAGGTTCGGAAAGGATGTATCGTCAAATAACTACCTGCGACTATATCGGATTCTACGCGATGGACGGCAAGTGTGCAACCGGGAATTTCGCTTCGCCGGGCCGGCCGGCGCGCAGGTCGAGGGAGGCCGGGCATATTATCTTGTCTTGGTGAAGCATTTGCGGACAATTGTCTGATCTATGTACGACGCCTCTAGCCCGAGCGGAGCGACAGCATGCTGGCAGCCAGAACCGACTATCTGACCGACACCGGCGACCCCGAGCCGAACGTCCGCCTGATCGCGGCGGCCGGCTTTTCCCACCTGCACTGGGGCCATCAGAGCATGGCCGACTACATCTACGACCGGGCCGAGATCGACCAGATCGCCCGCTGGCTGGCTGAGCTGGATCTGAAGCTGCTGGACACCCACGGAGCGGTCGGGCCCGCCAAGTGCTGGTACTCGCCGCGCGAGGATGAGCGACTGGCTGGGGCGGACATGGTCCGCAACCGCCTGGCGATGACGGCCGACCTCGCCGGCGGCGTGGTGATCATGCACGTGCCCGCGCCGGACGACAGCCAACGGTGGCGGCATATGCGCCGCTCACTGGACGAGCTGCAGGCCGACATCCAATCCACCGGAGTTCGCATAGCCCTGGAGAACGGCCCGATGGCCGCCATCGCCGAGACGCTGGCCGACTACCCGCCGGACCGCGTGGGCCTGTGCTACGACAGCGGGCACGGCAACCTGCCCGCCGCCGACGGCCTGACCCACCTGGCGGACATGGCCGACAGGCTGATAGCCGTCCACCTGCACGATAACGACGGCACGGGCGACCAGCACCTCACGCCGTTCAAGGCCAACATCGACTGGCCCCGCCTGGCGGAACTCATCGCCGGATCGGCCTACGACAAACCCCTCAGCCTGGAACTCGCCATGGGCCCGCAGGAAGATCAGGCGGCAGTCCTCGCCCACGCCTTCCAAGCCGGCATGCGACTGACGGAGATGGTCGACCAGCGGCGAGGGTAGCGCCGCACAGCATGCTTGTGTAAGCACAAGCGGCACCCGGCCAGCGCGTGGCATGGGCATCTTGCCCATGCGTCGCAGGGCCATCTTGGCCCTGCCTTTTTGTTTCTTCTTCTTCTTCTTCTTCCGGGAGCAGGATGCTCCCGGGACGCATGGGCAGGATGCCCATGCCACGAACTGCGCAGCCTGGCGAACATCACTCCGGGATGTTCACGTCCCTGGCGCGGGCGAAATCTGTGGCGTCCGGGTACCCCGCGTCGACGTGGCGGAAAATACCCAGTAGCGGGTCGGCGGCGAACACGCGCTGCATGCGCTCGGCCTTTTCCGGCGCGCCGGTGGCTACTATCACCTGGCCGGCGTGGGTGCTGTTGCCGATGCCGACCCCGCCGCCATTGTGGATGGACACCCAATCGGCCCCGCAGGCAACGTTGGCCATCGCGTTGAGCAGAGGCCAGTCGGCTATAGCGTCCGAGCCGTCCAGCATGTCCTCCGTTTCGCGGTTGGGCGAGGCGACCGAGCCGCAATCCAGGTGATCTCGGCCGATCACAATCGGACCCGAAAGCTCGCCGCTGGCGACCATGTCGTTGACTCGCTGGCCGAACTTCGCACGGTCGCCCAGGCCCAGCCAGCACACGCGGGCGGGCAGGCCGATCTGCGGCACGTGCTTGCGGGCGAGGCGTATCCAGCGGCACAGAATATCGTCGTCGGGGAACATCTCCAGTATCACGTCGTCGAGCTTGTCGATGTCGGTCACGTCGCCGGTGAGCGACGCCCAGCGGAACGGGCCGCGCCCCTGGCAAAACAGCGGGCGAACGTAGGCGGGCACGAAACCGGGGTATAGGAACTTGCCATCCTCGCCGCGAACAGCCAGGCCCGCCGTCTCCGCCTGGCCGCGCAAGTTGTTGCCGTAATCGAACGCGATCGCGCCGGCGGCCTGCATGGCCAGTATCGCTTGCGTATGAGCGATAATCGCAGCCTTGGACCGGCGGATGTAGTCGGCCGGGTCGGCGGCGCGGAGCTGCCGCGTCTCCGCCAACTCGCCGATGGGCACGTAGTCCAGGTAATCGTGGGCCGATGTCTGATCCGTGACGATATCCGGCACGGCCCCGCGCCGCGCCATCTCCGGCAGCACCTCCGCGCAATTGCCCACCAGGCCTATCGACAGCGCCTCCCCCGCCGCCACGGCTGCGTCCTTCCACGCCAGGGCCTCATCCAGGTCGGCCGTCATCCGGTCGCAGTAGCCCTCCTCCACTTTCCGCGCGATGCGCTCGGCGTCGACTTCCACGACGATGACAACGCCGCCGTTCATCGTCACGGCCATCGGCTGAGCGCCGCCCATGCCGCCAAGCCCGCCTGTGAGCACGAACTTGCCCGCCAGCGTGCCGCCGAAGTGCGCCTCGCCCGCCGCGGCGAACGTTTGGAACGTGCCCTGCAGAATGCCCTGCGTGCCGATGTATATCCAACTGCCCGCCGTCATCTGGCCGTACATGGTCAGGCCCATCGCATCGTAGCGGGCAAAGTTTTCCGGCGTGGACCACGCGGGCACGATGTTACTGTTGGCGATCAGCACGCGCGGGCTGTGTTCGAACGTCCGCAGCACGCCGACAGCCTTGCCGGACTGCACGAGCAGCGTCTCGTCAGCTTCGAGCGCCTTGAGGGCCGCGACGATTCGGCCATACTCCTTCCAGTTGCGAGCCGCCCTGCCCGCCCCGCCGTAAACGATCAGCTCGTCGGGGATCAGCGCGACCTCCGGCGAGAGATTGTTCTCCAGCATCCGCAGGGCAGCCTCGGCCTCCCACGTTTTGCATCGCAGCGTAAGCCCAAGCTGAGGCCGAACCGGCCGGCCCGGCTTGAGCTCCATGTGCATTGGGCGAAGGGGCATGCGTTCTTGGGTCATACGTTCTTTATACGCAATTCCCGCCGGCGTTCAATGGTGGGGGTGCGTGACCGTGGCGACAGATCAATAATATTCCGTGCATTTGTTCCATATCGCATGTAAGCTTATGGCGTTAGGTGGCTTTGGAGTCGCCTCGGGACGGCTTTTCACGGAGACAGGAGGAGCACACCTAATGATGACGCAGTGGTCAACTCACAGTCGTTTGATCTGGCTGATGGTGATAGCGGCAGTTGTATGCCCCCAAGTAGTGGCGGGGCAGGCTTCTTATGATCGGACGGAGTACCTCACTGAAGGTAAGGAACTCCTGGCCGGCGTTGCCGTGGGCGACCAGGTGGTGTTGGCCGGCGGCTACAAGACCGGCGCCTCCTACACATCGAGCGTCGATATTTATTCCTACGCGACGGGCCTATGGAGCCAGGCTTCACTTTCGCAAGCTCGCCAGAATCCCGCAGGCGTGAGCGTGGGCGATGTCGCAATTTTCGCGGGCGGCTGGAACCACAACTACGATGGCGGGCCATCGAAGGTCGTCGACATCTATCACGCCCAGACCGGGCAATGGCAGCAGGCTGAGCTCTCCCAAGCTAGAAATCGCATCGGAGCGGCCAGCGTGGCGGGCAAGGCGATTTTCGTAGGCGGCTCGCCTAAAATGTGGACAGGCGGCGGGGGAGTCGTCTCCACGGCCATCGATATCTACGACTCGGCCACGGGCCTTTGGTCCACGTCGGCCCTGCCGGCCGGTCGCGGACGACACACACTGTCGGCGACCAGTGTCGGGGGTAAGGCGATCTTCGCCGGCGGGCGAACCAACTCCGGCTACAGCGACGCTGTTGACCTCTACAACGCCGCGACCGATCTGTGGTCCACGGCAACGCTCTCCGAAGCGAGGTGGCATTTGGCAGCGACCAGCGTGGGCACCAAAGCCTTCTTCGCCGGCGGGCAGTCCAGCCAGGGCTACACGTCGACCGTGGACATTTACGATTCAGCCACAGGCCAATGGACCGTTGCCAACCTTTCGGAGCCCAGAGGCGAACTCGCCGCAGCTACGGTTGGCCATTACGCTCTCTTCGCCGGAGGCCGAACTGCCTACGGCACCTACAGCGATGTCATTGACGTCTACGATTCACTCACCGGCCAATGGAGCGTCTTGTCGCTCACTCGCGCCCGCTGTGGCTTGACCGGCGTGAGCACCCCAGGCGAGGCGTGGTTCGCCGGCGGACGCATCGTGTCTGCCATCACCTACACCGACCTCGTTGACCTCTACGTTCCCGAGCCGGCCACGATGAGCCTGCTGGCGATGGGCGGGCTGGCGCTGCTGCGTCGCAAGAGAAGGTAGCTGGGCGCCGTGGTCCGTGGCGTCCCGATGCACATCGGGACAACCACGCCGATTCGCCGCCCACGCCGATCACAAAACGTGGTTGCCCAAAGCGGCAAACCACGGCACCCGGCAGGTGGCGCCCGGCTTAGAGGCCCGTAGGGCCGAAAGTCGTTAGCCGGTGGCGTGAGCCACCGGAGACGCCCACGATCAAAGATAGAGCCCGGCAGGGCGACAGAAGTCGGCGGCCGTGGCGTGGCGATCTTTCGCCCTGTCGGGCTAGCCATGTCATGCCCGAGCATCTCCCCCAAAATCAAGCATGCCCACGCAAGCGTGGGCATGGCACCCGGCGCAAGGTGCGACCAAATAAATAGGTGACTGTCCCCTATTTCCACGGACTATCAGCCTTGGCTCTGACGGTGGCGCAGTGTCAGAAGCCCGATGCACACTCCCACCGCGGCCAGCGTCATCCACAGGGCTGGCCACGTCAGCAGAGACTGTGTCGTCCGTGGCGATTCGGGCTCGTCGGCCGGTACGGGCTCGTCGGCCAAGGCCGGCTTGGCGGCCGGTGCGGGCTCGGGCCTGGCGGGCCTGGCGGCCAGGCCGAACACTCCGGTAATAAAGTACGTCACGGGCCCGTTGCGATGGGCATAGCCCTGCACATGCGCCCTCCCACCGTACATCTCTACCTCAAAGTATCGCAGGTAGTTCTCTCGCGGCGGCTCGCCATCAGGATCGTCGTCCGAGTCGGTTATCCAAATGCCGATCACCTCGTCGGTTTCGTCATCGACATTGACGCCCCAACAGGTGACCGAATGCTGAAAGTTCACCCTTGGGTGCCTCAGGCGAATCCCCGAGACGTAGCCTTTGATGGTGTTGGATCTGATCCGCTCCAACACGCCCCTCCAGCCTACATACGGGAAGGACACGTAATGGCCTATGTTCAGCTCCGGGCAGAACCCCCCGCCGCCGGGCACGTCGCGCTTGGGGTAGCCATCGTCGATTCCATAGAACCACCACAGCACGCCCCACCACGGATGGCCGCCGGCGCTGACCCAGTGAGTTTGAAAATACTCCCAGATTTCGTGTTCGTCCACCAGCTCCGTCCCCTCGTTCCAGCCGCCCCATGCGAGCATGTTCGACGCCACCGCCGCCCAGCACATGTAACCATCTTCATAGCCGCCGTCGGCGTAGTCCTTCTCCGCGTCGTGCCACGTCCCCCCGTGCAGCTCGTAAATCAGATACGTCGTCCCGGTAGGCCGAGCGTCGTCGTCCAGCGTCGGCGTCTCAGCCCGGGCCGACGTACCGACGGCAAAGATCACAAACATCGCTACAGGGAGACAGCGCGCTACGGATTTCATTACATCCTCTCCGATTACGTTGCCTCCAGCCGATCGGGACAACAGCTACATGATATCAAATTAGCCGCCCCCCGGCTAGATATTCCGGACTCGCCCGAAGGCGACGAACACGCCCAGCAATACCAGAAAGGCCAGTGGATACTGGATCAGCGCGTCAATCCACTCTCTTGCCAACACGCTCGTGACGACGCCAACCAGCGCCGCCAGGCCGCCCAGCCCAGCCGCCAGTTGACCTATGACCAAAGCCACTTCCGCCAGCAGGCCATAGAGCAGACCTCTACGCTCCGATGACTCCAGCCCCGCCGGAGAATTGTGTCCGCAGTGCGGACAGTTCGTCTTGGATATGCCCATCTTACGGCCGCATTCTGGACAAAAAGCCATGCCGCGTCCTTTCTACCGGGATTGCCCGGATCAGTTCTGGCCAGCCTGTAAAGCGCCCCGATTATCCCAAGTCAAACACCCTCACGCAAGCGCAGCAGTCGCCCCCCCATGCCCGCGTAGCGCGGGGATGGCACCCGGCTTAGAGGCCCGTAGGGCCGAAAGTCGTTAGCCGGTGGCGTGAGCCACCGGACACGCCCGCGATCAAAGATAGAGCCCGGCAGGACGAAAGAAGTCGGCGGCGATGGCGGTCTTTCGCCCTGTCGGGCTCTGGCGCGAGAGGACGCCCTGCCGAGCCCTCACGGGCCCGGCTAACGACTTTCGCCCTGTCGGGCTCTGGCCACGCCTCTTCAGGCCAACGGCCTGAAATGTATCAGCCTAGCCCGTACGGGCTAGGTAAACGACCCAAAGAACGCCAAGCTCTGAAGGGGCGAAATGAGCGCCACAGACCCCAACCCAAGCATGCCCGCGTAGGCGCGGGCATGGCACCCGGCCGCGCAGAATGCGCGTCCGTACGGACGCCCTACGGACTACGCACAGCAGAAGAAGGGCAAAAGACGACGCCGGCTCAGCAGAGCTCGAAGTCCCATGACATGGACACGCAGCCCGAACAACTGCGCCAAGTCTCTGCCAGCATTCAGCAGCATGGCAAAACCACCCAACGTAAGGGCCGCACCATACCCTTGCACGAGCTCCGGGGTAGTGCCACGCCAGGCGTTGGTAACGAGAAGTAGAAGGTCAACCCCAAAGCCGATATTCAGACTGCTAGAGATGATTCTCCAAGCGATGCTCTTCTTCCCTTTTCCACTGACGAGCGAGAGGAGAAAGAACACAAAGTAGACTATACCAAGCACGAAAGCCAACGGAACACAAATCTGGAAAGGCAGGTAGTCCATTAACTCCCTTTTGTCCTGGCGCGCGCGCAGAGCCCGAAGATGCCCGCGGTAAGGACGGTAGCGGCCACGGCCCCAAGTATCGCCGCCAGCCTGGTACTGAGTCCGACCCAACGGGCTGCCGTAATTGCCAGGGCTGCGACAGCCAAGAAGGTATTGGACATTGATGGTCTTGCGATATCGGTCAAGCGCTCTGTCCCTCGGCGCCGTGGTCGTGGCGCCACAGCGGCGAATCGCATCGCGATATCGCTTGTCTCGCTCATTGGTTCTACCGGCAATTGAGAAAACTCCTCAGCAAAAGTCGCGGCAAGGTCGTCATTGCCAATCTCGGCGATCTCGATAGGCGCGTACCCTTCGAATTCGTATTCGTCCACGTTCCGTTTCCATATCCGTTTCCCTTCGCCAGCATCCACCGAACAAGTGCGAGCGACGACTCTTCTCCTCTTCTGTGAATTCTGCGCCGTCCTCTGGGCATCGCGTAATGGCTGCTTTGTCATCGTTCTCCGCCTTCCCCTTGATTAGCGAGGCCGAGGTACTCTTCGAAGGCGGCCAGTTCCTTCCGAGCCGCTTTCAACAGATCTACCAGATAATCGACATCTTCCGCGGTGGCCTGGAAGTAAAAATCCGCAGGGGTCCCACTGTCCACCATTAGGTGCAAGGAGACAACAGCTGCAGCGTCAAGAATCTTCGGAACATACTCGCCTATCGGGTTACCCCTCCGGTAGATATCTTCCGGAACTGACCTGACCTCAACGGTATACCCACCACGAGCAAAGACCGGCAAGACGCCGCTCGCCGCAGATAACCTTCTTGCCCGGGGCTCAATGCTCGGCACTACATCCTCCGCGAGTCTCTTGAGGATCGCACTTGCCGCCTGCTCCTTATCAGCCGACAGAACCCCGCATTCAATCATATCCGGCACCCATAAGGAGATCTCTTTCTCCGGAAGATCCTGTCTCAGCGACGCCTTCACGAAGAACTGCAGGATACTTGACGATCGCACAAGCACATCGAGTCCCGCTTCGCATTTGGTTGCTAGATCTTCAATGATCCGGCGCTGCTGCCCTTGCGTCTCCGCGAACAAGATGTCTGGAAACGCTGCCAGCATCTTGTCAATGTCAGCGGGCGCAAGGGCCAAGATGGCGTCCAGATGCCCCTTGAAGCGTCTTGTACTTGCGCCTTCGGGATCATCCAGCAAGGTTGTGATCAGTTGAGACTTCATAGCGAGATACTCTCCTGCTTATAACATCGGTCCGACGTGAAGGCAACAGCCCTGGAAGATATGCGGCCCAGGCCGCACCCGCAACAAGAAAATCTCAACAGAAGGGCGGCGAGCATTTCCACTAACCAACTGGCCCACCATGTCCGAAAGCATTGGCCAATCCTAACGTCAACGTTAGCCATGACAATTCATAGTGCATAGGTTGCGCCCACTGCAGATGTCTTGCATCGCATCGCTCGCATTCCGTCTCAATTAAGCAGGAGCCATTAGACATTAGCCCCCCCCCCCCCCCCCCCACCCCATTCCACCCCCCCCACCCCCCCCCCCCCCCCCCCCCCCCCCCCCCCCTCCCCCCCCACCTCCCCCCCCCCTCCCTTCTCCTCCTCCGTGGGGCGGCGTGCTGGTGGGTTGGCTGTTTTGGC